>JADHED010000179.1_pt1 | contig 86825 bp, 68 predicted proteins | sample 8952041 | NCBI WGS metagenome assembly JADHED01 (sample SAMN16124423, study PRJNA663239) | bioreactor sludge metagenome | isolation source: sludge (control) | place: India:Bengaluru | collected 2018-09-08
CCGCGGGTCCAGGCAAGGCCTGGACCCGGCAACAATCTTCGAGGTACGTCTTAGGTGTTTTCGCGGGCCAGCCGCGCGAGGCGGTAGTGGCGTCGCGCCGCCTGCGTGTGGCCGAGGGCGTCGTTGGTCAGCGCCAGCTGATACTGCAGGCGGCTGTCCTCCGGGAACGCCTTCTCGGCGAGCGTGAGCGCCGTGAGCGCGTCAGCGAAGCGCTCGAGCTTGTGCAGGCAGGCGCCGCGATAATAGTGGGCGCGGACCAGACGCGAGTCCTGCGCGAGCACCAGGTCGAACCGCGCGATCGATTCCCGGTAGCGGCCTTGCTTGTGCAGGCAGAGCGCGGCGTAGTAGTGGCCGCGCGTGAAGTCCGCGTCCCTCGCCACCGCCCGCTCGAAGCAGTCGAACGCGCTCGCCAGGTCGTTCTGGCCGAGGTGCAGCAATCCCAGGTTGTGATAGCCCTCCGCGTCCGGCTCACGCGCGATGGCCGCCTCGAAGGCGCGCGTCGCGTCCTCGATCCGGCCCTCCTCCGCGTAGATCGCGCCGAGGTTGTTGAACGTCTCGGCCGAGGCGTCGTCGTGGAAGATCGCCTTCTGGTAGGCGTGCACGGCGTCCTCGCGCCGGCCGAGCCGGTCCAGGGTGACGCCGAGGTTTGTCAGGAGATTGCCGTCCGCCGGTCGTTGCTCCAGCCCGCGCCGGAACCAGTGCTCCGCCTCCGGTAACTGGCCCGCTTTGAGGCAAACGCAGCCCAGCCGGTATAGCACGTTGGCATGCCGGTCATCGAGATCGACGACGCGGAGGTAGGCCGCCTTGGCCGCCTCCCAGTCGCCGGACGTCTCGGCGGCACGACCGGCGTCGAAGCAGGACGCGGCGGTGGGCGCGTGGTCGCCGGGCGGTTGGGGCTGCGGGGGTGTTTCAGACATGGGCGCCATGGTAGTCCAGCGACCCACGAGGGTCAACGACCGGATGCGGTCAGCGGTCCTCGATGTGCAATTCGAGGATGATGCGCGAGGTGCCCGCGGCGCCCAGGGCGCTGCGCGGTATGCGCACCGGCACCACCAGCGCCGGCGCGAGGTCGGCGCGCGGCGTCGGCGCGGGAGGCGCGGGGGCGGCGGCCGCCGCTTCCCCGTACCCGGGGGTGTGGGGCGTGCCGGGCACTGGCGGCGAGAGGTCGAACCCGGAGGGGCTCTCCTGCTTGGCGCCGGACTCGGGCGGCGTCGCGCCGCGCTGCAGGATCTGGCCGATGGTCAGGCTGAGGATCGCGCGCAGAGCTTCCCGCACGCCGCCGCCGTTGCCGACGTTGGCGGGGAACGAGAGCAGGCCCCACGGATTCAGCAGGCTCTCGAGCCGGTCCACCGGCAGCACCGAGGCGTTGTCCCGCGCGTTGTACTGCAACACCACCGGCACCGACATCAGGTCCCGGTTCCAGGTGTCCAGGAAGGCCTTGAGGCTCTCCATGGCGCTCAGCGCCTGGTCGAGCCGGTCGGGCGCGGAGTTGCACACGAACACGATGCCGTCGAACGGCGGTCGCTGCGAGAGCCCGAGGCTCTGCTCCTGGCCAGCGTCGACGGCCTGCACGAAAACCTGCCAGTCGCCGTGCTGGCTGTTGCGCAGGAGGAACGCCATCTGCCGGGCCGGGTCCTCGGTCGCCAGGGCGAGCCGATGCTCGGCGGGCAACGATTGCTGGATGCGCGCCAGGTTCTCCCGCTTGCCGGTGCCGGCCGGGCCATAGTAGAGGATGCGGCACGTGCGTGTGGCGGCGGGGGAAACAGTCGGCACGTCTGGCCTCCAGGGGCAGGACCGTTCGAGGTAATGCGCATGCTGGGCAAGCAATTGCCATGCCAGGGACCGTCCGGCAATTCCTTGACAGACATGAAGTTAAACAGAGCCCCGCGAGGCGCCGGCGCCCCGAAACGGGCAACCTGCAACATCTTGGCGATTGGTCTGGAACTTGCAATCCTGCCGGCACAGGTCCACCGCAACCTCAGGAGACGACGATGCCCACGACCACCAACACCCCGCAGATTCTCAAGACCATGTTCTCGCGACTTCTGAACATGGAGATCGAACCCGCTCTCGCCGAAAAACTTAGCTCCGTGGTCGACAGCGTTAGCGAGCGCGTCGGCTGCAGCTTTGACCTCGAGACGGTCCAGGGCCAGAACACGTTCCGCGCCCTGCTCTGTTCTATGGTGGTCCACGGCTGGGGCAACGGCATGCACCCGTTCCACAACCCCGTCCAGGATCTCGAGGCCCATCCGATCGAGGTGCGGGTCAGCAAGGACATCCTGATGCAGATGGCCGACCTGCAATCCCTGCGCTACGTGAAGAAGGACGCCGAGGGACGGGTGAAGAAGGCCCTCTTCGAGCCGGACCAGAACACCCGGATCCGCCAGCAGATCGACGACATCCTCGGCGAGGTCAGTTCCAGCAAGTGGAAAGAGTGACCGCTGCGACGGCAATCGACGTCATGGCAGGGGCCGCCGGCGACGAGCCGGCGGCCTTCGCGTTCCTGCCCGCGAGGCACGTCGGTGGGGCCAAGGCGAAACCGCGGAGATGACGGGAACGTTACGGCCCCGGCCGGAGGCCGGGGCCAGGTCACGATCGGATCACGCCGAGGATCCCCGTCTCAGAAGAGCTTGCGCCCGTCCGCCAGGATCTCGTTGAGGGCGTCTTTGAAGTACGTCGTGGAATTGGCCGTGCCCGCACCGACCTTCTCCTTGTAGAGCTCCCACGACTTCTTGATCTCGGGCCCGAGGACCTCGAGCAGATTGCCCTCGGCCAGCGCGCGGTCGCGCACTTCGCGGTTGTAGACCACGATGTCCGACACCAGCGCCCGCGCGAGCATCTCGGTCTTGTCACGGCGCGGTCGGCGGGCGCCGCGCGGCGACTCGGCGACGGCGACGGCGCTGTCCACGCGGGCCGCCGCGGCGGGGGCCGCCGTCGCGGGCACCGCAGAGGCGTGGGGAACCGGGGCCGGCGGCGGAACCGGGCCGGCGGGCGCCGAACTGGTCCCGTAGGGGAACGCTTCGAGCCCGCTCACCGAATCGACGGCTTCGAGCACCTCGGCGGCGAAAGGCACGGCTTCCGGCTCCTCGCGGCGGGCGCCGTCGAGGAGGAAGACCGCGCGGCAATTCGGGCAACGGACACGCACCTTGCGCCACGGCACCTTGTCGTCCGCCAGCCGATAACGCGCTTGGCAACTGGTGCAGGTGGTGATCATGGCCAGGTTCCTCTCGCTGGGGTAGGTCTGAATTCCCCAGGGTCATCGGCCGCTCCGGCGAAACCTTTAGCCCGACGCCGCCAGCGGCAAGACTTGCCCGAAGGCTCGCCCGAGCGCCTCGCGCAGCGGCCGGTTGGCCGGGTCCCGCAGGGCCGGGTCGACGCCGAGCAATGCGCGGGCGTCGGCGGCGCAGTCCCGGGCAAGTTCACCGTCGCGCAGCGGATTCGCCAGCCGGAATCCGGGCACGCCGTGCTGCCGCACGCCCCAGAGATCGCCCGGCCCGCGCAGGCGGAGATCCTCCTCCGCGAGCGCGAAGCCGTCGTCCTGGGCGGCGAAGAAGGCCAGGCGTTGCCAGGAGGCGGCGCCGACCTGGTCGCCGGTCACCAGCCAGCACCAGGCTTCGCCCCCGCCGCGGCCGATGCGGCCGCGGAGCTGGTGCAGCTGGGCGAGGCCGAAACGTTCGGGATGGTGGATGACCATCCAGCTGGCGCGCGGGACGTCTACGCCGACCTCGACGACGGTGGTCGCGACCAGCACGTCGAGTTCGCCGGCGGCAAAGGACGCCATGACCGCCTCCTTCTCGCGCGACTTGAGGCGGCCGTGCACCAGGCCGACGCGCGCGTCGTGGAAGGGACCAGCGGCGAGGCGGGCCGCCTCGTCGACCGCGGCCTTGATGTCGGAGCCCGCGGTCTCCTCCACCACGGGGTAGATGACGAAGCCCTGGTGTCCGGCGGCGATGTGCTCCCGGCACGCGGCGTGGATGCGCGGCGTGGCCGTGGGCGCGACCACCTCGGTCCGCACCGGCTGTCGTCCCGCCGGCTTCTCGTCGAGGATCGACAGGTCGAGGTCGCCGTAGAGCGTCAGCGCCAGGCTGCGCGGGATGGGCGTCGCGCTCATGACCAGCAGGTGCGGCGGCAGGTCGCCGCCGCCACGCAGCGAGCGCGCGCGCTGGCGCACGCCGAAGCGGTGCTGCTCGTCGACGATTGCCAGGGCGAGACGCGGCAGCTGCACGTCCTCCTGGAGGAGGGCGTGGGTGCCGACGAGCAGGTCGACCTCGCCCTGCGTCGCGGCGCGGACGCGACGGCGGCGCTCGGCGGCGGGGAGGGAACCGGTGAGGAGCTCGGTGGTGACGCCGAGCGGCGCGCAGAGGCGGCGCAGGGTGTGGCCGTGCTGCTGCGCGAGGACCTCGGTGGGCGCCATCAGGATCGCCTGGTAGCCCTGCTCGATGACGAAGAGCGCCGCGATGAGGGCGACCAGCGTCTTGCCGGCGCCGACATCGCCCTGCAGGAGGCGGCGCATCGCCTGGCCGCGGCGCAGATCCGCGAGGATCTCGGCGAGGACGCGCCGCTGGGCGCCCGTGAGGGCGAAGGGCAGCGAGCCGACGAGGCGCGTCGTGAGATCGCCGGGCTTCGCGAGCGCGACGCCGGGCTGGGCCGCCTGGAACCCGCGGCGCAGGGACATGACCAGCTGGATGGCGAGCAACTCGTCGTAGACCAGGCGGCGACGCGCGCGCTCGACCTGGGTGGCGTCGGCGGGGAAGTGGATGCCGCGCAGGGCCTCCGGCAGGCTGCAGAGGTCGCGGCGGCGGACGAGGTCCGGTGGCAGGGGATCGCGGACGTCGTCCGCATGGTCCGCGAGCGTCTGGTGGACCAGGCGGCGCAGCCAGTGCTGGCCGATGCCGGCGGTGAGCGGATAGACGGGGACCAGGCGCCCGGTGTGGAGCTGCTCGCGGTCGTCCTCGAGCACCTCGAAGTCGGGATGCGCGAACTGGCGGCGGCCGCCGTGGGACTGCACGAGGCCGCTGACCATCACCCGCTGCCCGGTGCGCAGGGATTTCAGGACGAAGGCCTGGTTGAACCAGACGCAGAAGAGGACGCCCGACGGATCCGCCACGGTGACGGTCTGAACGCTGCCCCCCTGGCGGGTGCGGCGCTGGCCACAGGTCAGGATCTCGCCCAGGACCGTGGCCTCACGGCCCACCTGCAGGCGGCCGATCGGCTCGGCCAGGGAACGGTCGAAGTAGCGGCGGGGATAGTGGTTGAGGAGGTCGCGGGCCGTGGCCACGCCCAGCTTTTCGAGCAGCCGGGCCCGGGCCGGGCCGACGCTCTTGAGGTACTGGACCGGGCTGTCGAGGGTCGGCGTCTGTTTCATGGATTTCGCGTTGCGGGGGAATCGCCTTGCCGTCGTGGCCGTAGGATGTTAAATTCGACGGCCTTGGAATTCAATGCCCATCGGAGGGTGTCATGAGCAGGAAGTGCTCCGTTTGCAGCAAGGGTCCGCAGTACGGCAACCGGGTCAGCCACGCGCATAACCTGACCCGCCACCGCTGGCTGCCGAACCTGCAGAAGATCAGGTACGAGCAGGATGGCCGCGTCGTCCGGGGATACGTGTGCACGCGCTGCATCCGCACGGGCAGCGTGAAGAAGGTCGTCTGAGTTCGGCTCACCGGATCCGCTTGAACGCATGATGTAGCCCTCCCGATTCCACGAGAGGGCTCGTCTCGCCGACCCCGAGATCCTCGATCGCTTCCCGCAGCGGCGCCGCCATCGTTTCCGGGTCGACCCAGCCGATGGTCCCGCCCTGGGCCGCGGTCGGGCCGGCGGAGTAACGCACCGCGAGTCCCGCGAAGTCCTCCCCTGCCGACAACGCCTTGATCAGCGCCGCGACCACCTGCGGATCGCCCGTGACGATGTGGGCCAGCAGGACCATACCCTCGGGGTTCGCCGCGGGCTGGTCCAGCAGATCCGCGCGCCAGAGATCCAGCTCCGCCTGGGCCGCCGGATTGCGGCGGGCGAGTTCGTCCACGGCGGCGACGGCCTCGTCGCGGCGACCGAGTTGCTCCAGGGACCGCGCCCGTGTGAGCAGGGCCGGGGTGAGACTCGGGTCGAGCTCGAGCGCGCGCGTGGCCTGGGCCAGCGCTCCCGGGTAATCACCGCGCTTCTCGAGGTGGATCCCGTAGTTGAGGTGGCCCATGGCGTCGTCCGGCACCATCTCGACGTAGCGGGCGAAGTGCTCGTCCGCCTCGTCGGCGCGACCCGTGATCTCGAGGACGTTCGCGAGGTTGAAGCGCTGGCGCGGCTGGTCGGGCGCCAGTTCGACCGCGCGCCGCAGCGCCACCTCGGCCGAGTCCGTCATGTCCGCGGCGAAGTAGGCCTCCCCCAGTCCCGCCCAGGTCTCGCCGCTGGACTCCAGGGCCACGGCGCGGCGGAACGCGCGGATGGCGCCAGGCTTGTCGCCGGCGAGGATCGAGAACTCGCCGAGGATCACCAGGCCCTCGGCCGTCTCGCCGTCGCGGGCCAGGGAGTCGGCCCAGTGGCCGGCGGCCTTGGACCACATGCCTCGCCGTCGCGCAACGTCCGCGAGCAGTCGGTCCACCCAGGCGGCCTCGACCCCCTGGAGCCGGATCTGGGTCAGGAGGTTGTACGCCTTCGCGTCCTCGCCCCGATCCATGGCCAGACGCGCCAGCCCCTCGAGGATGCCGACGTGGGTCTGGGACAGCGCCAGGCCGGCCTCCCACTGCGCCGCGGCGGCGTCGGCGTTGCCGGTGCCGAGCAAGGCGCGGCCGTACCAGTAACGCGCCGCGGGGTCGTCCGGCGTGAGCTCCACGAGACGCGCGCCGTGTTCGACGGCCGGGACGAAGGCGCCCTGAGATGCGGTCACCACCGTGAGGGCCAGCAGCGCCGCGGCGTTGTCCGGCGCCCCCTGCACGCAGCTCTCGAGGAACGGCCGCGCGCCGGCGTAGTCGCGGGCGTCGAAGAGACGCCGCCCCTCGGCGCAGGGATCGAGGGCCTGGGCCGGCGCCAGCGACGCCGTCGCCAGCACGACCAGAGGGATCAAGCGGAGGACGAACACGGACGCTCCTTGCCGGTGGCGGTGGCGGGACCAGACGACGGGACCCCGTCAAGATACGCGCGCGAGGCCTAGCTGATCCAGCGCCGGACGGGGCCGAGCCAGAAATCGGCGCTCAGCCACCACCAGCGAGGATCGTCGGGGCGGACGGCGCGGCGGCAGCCGAGCAGGTGCTCCGCGCCATGACCGCGGCCTTCCCGGCGGTGCCACCAGCTGAGGAAGGGCAGCCAGGAATCGGGCGGCAACGACGGCGGCGGTTCGCGCTGCGGGTCCGGCAACGCCGCGGCGGCCCGCAGCCAGAGTCGTCCCGTTTCCTCGTCGGCGGTGCCGTCGGCGAGCAGCGCCGCGCAGAGTTCGAGGGTCTCGGCCGGCCGACCTTCTCCCAGCGCCCCTGCCGCCGCGAGTTGCCGCCAGGCGGCCGCGCGCGGCTGGTCCGGCGCCTGGGCTGGCGGCAGCGGGTGCGGCAGGTCGGGCGCGCGGCCGCGCGCGATGGCGACGCGACCGCGCAGGAGCAAGGGCCGCAGGTCGCCGGTGGTAGCGCCGCCACCGGGCCAGTGGGTGAGCACGTGCTCGGCGCGGTCGTGCTGTCCGGAGCGGACCAGCTCGGCCGCCAGGAAGAAGGTCAGGTCGGCGTCGGCGGACCAGATCGCCGCGAGTTCCTGGAGCCGCCCGGCGCAACGGTCGGGCAGGCCCTCGACGTCGTCGCAGGCGGCGAGGAGGAGCGCCGCGCGCGCGAACTGGTGCGGCAGGTCCTCCCATTCGGCGAGCAGTTCGCGGCACTCCCGGATCTCACCGAGCAGGAAGGCCAGTGCGCCGCACAGGTAGGCGAGGAAGATCTCCTCGTGCCGACCCGGCGCGCCGCGCAGGCGCGGCAGAGCCTCGGCCAGGAAGGCGTGGGCGGCCGCGATGTCACCCTGGTCGGCCAGGATGAGCCCCCGGAGCGTCACCGCCGTGCGGTACTGGGGATTCACGGCCAGCGCGGCGTCCACCTCGGCCAGCGCGGCGTCGAGATGGCCTACCTGGAACAGGGCCGCGGCGTGCTTGGCGCGGATGTCGGGGAAGCGCGGGCGTTCCGCGGCCAGCCGCGCGAACTGCGCCAGACCCGCGTCCCAGTCGCCGGCCTGGCAGGTGGCGATCGCCTGGGCCAGCCGGTCCTTGATTCCGTCGCCGCCGCCCGAGAGCTCGCGCAGGCGCGCGACGAGGTCCGCGGGGACGTCGTCCGGCTGGTAGCCGCCCTCGCGGTGCAGGTCTTCCAGGAGCGGATGCGTGACGCGGCGGCCGGATTCGAGCAGCGCGTTGAGGGCGCTGGCCGCCTCGCGCGGGCGCCCGAGTTCGCGCAGCGCGCAGGCCTCGACGAGGCGGGCCTCGATGTAGTCGGGATTGCGACGCAGCGCCTCGCGCCCGGCCGTGAGCGCCAGCGACCAGTCGCCGGACAGTCCGGCCGCCGCGGCGCAGAGCAGGTGCAGGTCAGGGAACTCCGGCCAGGCTTGCACGGCGTCGCGCAGTTCGCGCAGCGCGAGGCCGGGCTCGCCGGCCGCGAGCAGCCGTCGTCCCTCGGCCACCAACGCCTTGCGGAGGTAGAACGCCGCGAGCGAGCCGCGCGGGCTGTGGTCGGTCAGACCGCCGGCGTCGCGCAAGCGCGCGGCGGCCTCCGTGAATCGTCCCTGTTCGAAAAGGGCGATGCCTTCGGTGTAGGCATCGCCCGTACGTGATCCGAGGATACGATCCAGGATCGACATCTCAGTCCATGTACTTGCGCGTGTAAGCCGGCGCATTGAGGTCGTCGACCAGCGAGTCGCCGCGCACGTTCTGCCGCGGTCCCGGACGCAGGTCCTGACTTCCCACGGGACGCAGGAAGCGCTGCGACGTCTCGAGCGAGGACTCCGTCGCCGGCGCCGCCGCCGGCGGGGGTGGCGTCACCGGCGCCGACGGGGGCGTCGCCGCCTGGGGCCGCCAGCGCGACTCGACCTCGCCAGCCGCGGCCGCCATGGCCCACGGCGCCGCTTCCGGCTGGGTGACGGCGGGCGCGGCCAGGTCCGCCATGCGCGCGAGGATCGCCGCGAGTTCGGGGCGCGGCTCCTCGGCCTGGTTCAGCACGGGCTCCGGGGCCGCGAGCGGTTCCGGGGCGGTCTCCGGTTCAGGCCAGTATGCCGGCGCCGGCTCGGCGGGCAACTCGGAGGCATAGAGCGCGGGCGCCGGCTCGTCGTACACGGCCGGGGCGGGCTCCTCGTATGCGGCCGGTGCGGGCTCCTCGTATGCGGCCGGTGCAGGCTCCTCGAACGAGGTCGGCGCGGGCTCGTCGGCGAGCTCGGCGCAGGCCACCGGCGCCGGTTCGGGCGCCGACTCGGGCGCCGGTTCCGGCGCGACCGCCGCCGCCGTCTCCCGCGGCCACATGAAGGCGAGGGACGGGGCCCCGGTCGGGGCGTCCTCCTGCTGGTGTCCCGGGAAACCGGTCGCGATGACCGTGACCTGCAACTCGTCGCCGAGCGCGTCGTCCACGCCGTAGCCGAAGATGATGTGAGCCTGCGGGCCCGCGGCGTCCTGCACGTACTGCATCGCCATCGCGGTGTCCTGCAGGGTGACCTGGGCGCCGACGAGGTTCACGAGCACGGCCTGCGCGCCGCGGATTTCCACGTCCTCGAGCAGCGGCGACGCGACGGCGGCCCGGGCCGCGACCACGGCACGGTCGTCGCCCGAAGCGTGGCCCGTGCCGACGAGGGCCACTCCCATGCCCTGCATGACGGTGCGGACGTCGGCGAAGTCGAGGTTCACGATGGCCGGACGGGCGATGATCTCGTAGATGCCGCGCGTCGCCTGGTAGAGCACCTCGTCGGCCGTGCGAAAGGCTTCCTGCATGGTCGCGGTGGGCGCGACCACCTCGAGCAGACGCTGGTTGGGGATGACGATCAGGGTGTCGACCTCTTCGCGCAGTGCCGCGATGCCGGCCTCGGCCTGGCGCCGGCGCACGTCGCCCTCGAACAGGAACGGCTTGGTGACGATGGCCACGGTGAGGGCGCCGGCCGCGCGGGCCGCGGCCGCCGCGACGGGCGCCGCGCCGGTGCCCGTGCCGCCGCCCATGCCGGCAGTGACGAAGACCATGTCGGCGCCGTCGACGAGGCGCGCGATCAGGTCGCGATCCTCCTCGGCGGCCTCGCGCCCGACGGCGGGATTGCCGCCCGCGCCGAGGCCGCGGGTCAGTTCGGACCCGATGGCGAGCACCTGGTGGGCGCGGGATTGCTTGAGAGCCTGCGCGTCGGTGTTGACGGCGTGGAACTCGACGCCGGTGAGGCCGGCCTCGATCATGCGGTTGACGGCATTGCCGCCGGCGCCGCCGATGCCGAGCACCTTGATCCGCGCGAGCCTGTCGGGATTCTCTACGAACTGGATATTCATATGGACCGCCTCCTCCATGAGATTGGTCCGGTGTGAACGATGTTCCGAGCTACATAACATATCTCGGGCCGGGGGCCAAGGCAAAATCGAACCGGCGCGCCTAGCCGCGCCGCCGGCGGAACAGGCGTCCGAGCCGCCGCAGTCCGCCCTCGCCGTCCTCCTCGTCGGGCAGCGCCGCCGAGTCGTCCGACCGCGCGCCGCCCCACATCGCCAGACCGAGCGCGGTCGCCCACTGGCCGTCGTGCAGACGCTCCGCCCCGGGCAGCCCGGCGGGCACATGGCGCACGCGCGTCTTCAGGCCGAAGACCTCCTCGCAGACCTCGCGCGAGCCGCGGCAGCGGGCGCCGCCGCCGGTCAACAGGACGCCCTCGCCGAAGTCGCTCAGCGGGCAGTCGGGCGAGAGGTTCGCCTTCACGAGCGAGAGGATCTCCTCGAAACGCGGCTCGAGGATGGCGGCCACCAGACCCGGCGTCTCCTCCGGATGCTCGTCCTCGAAGAGCGTGTCGAGGGCGACGGGCGGCACGAGGCTGCGCATGACGACGCCGCGCTCGCACTTGATGCGCTCGGCGACCGCCTGCTCCACACGCAGCCCGTGCGCGAGGTCGCGTGTGAGATGCATGCCGCCCCACGGCACGCTGCCGACGCCGAGCAGACGGCCGTTCGAGAGCGCCGCCCAGTTGGTGGCCTGGCCGCCGACATCGACGAGGAGCACGCCGGCGATCTTCTCCTCGGGGGTGACCAGGCTGGCCGCCGCGGCGAGCACGTCCACCGCCTGTCCGGCCGGCGCGTATCCCGCCTGGCGGATCGCCGTCTCGATGTTCCGCACGACGGAACGCGAGCCGGTGATGAGATGCGCATCCACCTCGAGCTGCGTCCCGATCCGTCCGCGTGGATCGACGATGCCGGCGACCTTGTCGACGGTGTAGCCGAGCGGGTTGACGGCCAGGATCTGGTGGTCGAAGGGGATCTTGAGGCTACGCGCCTTCTCCAGCACGCGCGCGATGTCGGCGTCGCGGATGGGCCGGGGCGGCGTCGCGACCTGCACCTGGCTGCGGGCCGAGACCAGCCTCAGGTGCGGCCCCGAGACGTTGAAGCTGCAGGCGTCGATCTCGAGCTCTGCCGCGGCCTCCAGCCGCCGCAGGCAGCGCTGCACCGCCTCGCTGCCCGCGCGCAGGTCGACGAAGTCGCCGTCCTGGAAACCCTCGGCCGGCTCGCTGGCGGCGCCGACCACCTCGAGCTTGCCGCCGGGAAAGACCTCGGCGACGAGCGCCCGGAACATCGTCGTGCCGAAATCACACGCGACGATGAGACTGCCCTGGCTCACTCCTGCACCTCCGTCACGTCCGCCGTGGTGTCGGCAGCCATCGCCGCCGCCGGCAGGAACGACACGCGGTCGCGAAATCGCAGGTCCACCTGCACGCCGGCGGGCACCTTCGCGCGCGTCAGGAGGTAGCGCTCCAGCCGTTCGCGGAACCCCTCCCGCCCCACCTGCAGGCTGCCTTGATTCGATTGCAGCACCACCTGGAAGCCCTCCGGGCGGCAGAGGACGAAGTCCACCGGCGCCACGGCCTCGAAGCCCGTGGCGGCCAGGGCGTCGGTGAGCGCGAGCACGCACGACGCTTCCGGATCGAGCAGGCGCCAGCCGCCGGCGGGGTCGTCGGCGAGCGGCGCATCGACGAGCAGGGGCAGGCCCGGCGGATCGAGGTGCCGCGGCTGGTCGAGGACGCGGCCGTTGGCGAGCAGCAATCGTGGCACCCCGCCCGGAGCCGCCGCCGGCACGGCGAGGATCGGCCGCCACTCCTGGAACTCGACGGCGATCGAGCTGGGCAGGCGCCGCCGGACCGTGAGGTCGCGCAGCCAGGGCAGGGTCGCGAGCGTCTGGCGCACGTCCTCGGTGGAGAGCGTCCAGATGTTGCGGCCGAGGCAGCGCGCGAAGGCGGCTTGCAGGTCGCGCTCATCCGTGTACCGGTAGGGACCCGACTCCACGCGCGCGACGGCGAACATCGACGACGTCAGCAGCCACCAGGCGGCGCCGCCGAGCAGCGCCACCACTCCCGCCGCCACGCTCGCGCGCAGGACGAGCACGCGCCGCGCCACGCGGCGCCGCGGCCGGCGGGCCATGGGTCGGCGCCGGGCGCCGGAGGGATCGCCGATGACCAGGCCCGGCCCGTTCATGGCGTCGTCCTGTCGTCCAGGTGATCGCAAACCGTCGCCACCAGGCGCCCGATGTCGCCGGCGCCGAGGGTCAGCAGCAGGTCGCCGGGACGGACGTGTGCGTCGAGCCAACCGTTGACGTCCTCCACGCCGCCGAGGCACGTTGCCGTGGCGAGGCCCTTGTCGCGCAGCGCGTCGGCGATGAGGTCGCTGCCTGCGTCACCCGGATCGGGCTCGCTGGCGGCGTACACGGGCAACAGGCCGAGCGTGTCGGCGCCGGCGAGCGCGTCGCCGAACTCGCGCTGGAACCGCCGCGTGCGCGAGAAGCGGTGGGGCTGGAAGAGCACCGCGACGCGCCGGCCGAAGCTGCGCGCGACTTCCATGGTGGCCTGGATCTCGGTGGGGTGGTGGCCGTAGTCGTCGAGGACCAGCACGCCGCCGTGCTCGCCGTGGCCCTCGCAGCGGCGGCCCACGCCGGCGAAGGACGCGAGCGCCTCGGCGATGCGCGCGAACGGCAGGCCGAGCTCGAGTCCCACCGCCACGGCGGCCAGCGCGTTGCGCAGATTGTGGCGGCCGCGCAACGGCAGCTGGAGTTCGCCCAGGTCCTCGCCGAAGGCCCAGACCCGCGCGGCCTGTCCACGGTCCACGGGGACGGCCAGCACCTCGGCGCGCACCTGGGCGTCGGCGTTGAGGCCGTAGGTGATGACCTTGCGGTCGAGGCGGGCCGCGAGGCCGCGCACCTCGGCGTCGTCCCGGCAGAGCACGGCGGTGCCGTAGAACGGCACGCGCGCGAGGAAGCGGCTGAACGCGTCGCGCAGGTGCGGCAGGTCGGGATAGAAGTCGACGTGCTCGAGGTCGATGTTGGTGACCACCGCGATGGTCGGCGTGAGGCAGAGGAAGGAGCCGTCGCTCTCGTCCGCCTCGGCGACCAGGTACTCGCCGCTGCCGAGGCGGGCGTTGCTGCCGATCGCGAGCACCTTGCCGCCGACGATGACGGTGGGGTCGAGGCCGCCGTGGCCGAGGACGGCGGCGACCAGGCTGGTGGTGGTGGTCTTGCCGTGCGAGCCGGCCACCGCGATGCCGTGCTTCAGACGCATGAGCTCGGCGAGCATATCGGCCCGGCGGATCACGGGGATGCGCCGCTGCCGCGCGGCCTGGATCTCGGGGTTGGCCTCGGTGACCGCCGAGGAATAGACCACGACGTCGGCCCCGGCGACCTGATCGGCGTCATGGCCGATGTCGACGCGGGCGCCGAGCGCGCGCAGGCGCATGGTCGAGGGGGTGTCGCGCAGGTCGCTGCCGCTGACGCGAAAGCCCAGGTTGAGCAGCACCTCGGCGATGCCGCTCATGCCGATGCCGCCGATGGCGACGAAGTGGACGTGACGGGTATTGCGGAACATTGGCGCCTCCGTGCGCCAAGATCCTAACCCGAGGACGACCCCGACGCCAGCCGCAAAACGTCCGCGGCGATTTCCTCGGCGGCCTGCGGGCGTGCCTGCGCCGCTGCCGCCCGGCCCATGGCCGCCAGCCGTTCCGGATCCGCCGCGAGCCGGTCCACCTCGCGCACCAGAGCTGGACCGTCACAGTCCCGGTCTTCGAGCACGACGGCCGCCCCCGCCGCCGCGCGGGCCCGGGCGTTGCGCAGCTGGTGGTTGTCGGTGGCGTGCGGATAGGGCACCAGCAGCGCCGGCCGGCCGGTCGCGGCGAGTTCGGCGAGGGTCATGGCCCCGGCGCGGCAGACCACCAGGTCGGCCCACCGCAGCACGGCCGGCATCGCGTCGATGTAGGGCAGCACGCGAACACGGGTCGCGTCGACGCCAGCGTAAGGGTCGGCGACGTCCGCGAGCGCGTCGCGTCCCGTCTGCGCGACGAGCGCGAGGCCCGGCCGGTCGCGCCAGACGGCCGCGGCCGCAGCGACGGCCTGGTTCAGCGTGCGCGCCCCGCCGCTGCCGCCGAAGACCAGCACGCGCAGGCCTGGCGACGCCGCGGGCACCGGCAGGTCGAACGATGCCGCGGGCGCCGTCCCACGAAACGCCTCGCGTACCGGGTTGCCCGTCAAGACGCACCGTGCCGCCGGCAGCCAGCGCCGCGCCGCGTCCTCCCCCAGGTAGATGCGGCGCGCCCAGCGGGCCGCGAGCCGGTTCGCGGACCCCGGCACCGCGTTCTGCTCCTGCACCGCGCAGGGCACGCCGCGCAGCCGCGCGGCCATCAGCACCGGCCCCGTGACGTAGCCACCGGTGCCCAGGACGACGTCAGGTCGCCACTGCCCAAGCAACCGCAGCGCTCCCACGGTGCCTCGGACAAAATTGACGACGAAGCGCAGTCGAGCCGCGGCGCCGAGGCCGCGGACGCCCGACGCGGGCACCGCGTGGAAGCGAAGCCCCGCGGCCTCCGCGAGACGGCGCTCGATCCCGGCGGCGGTGCCGGCGTAGCGCACCTCGACGCCGGGCGCGAGCCGCCGAAGCGCCTCGGCCACCGCCAGGGCGGGATAGACGTGGCCGCCGGTGCCGCCGCCGGTCAGCAGGACCCGCGGGCCGCTCACGGCCGGCCGGGCAGCCACTTGTGCCGCCAGAGCTGGTAACGGCGGCCGCGGCGATCGATGCTGAGGATGATGCCGACCGCGGCCAGGTTGGACACCAGCGCCGAGCCGCCGTAGCTCACGAAAGGCAACGGCACGCCCATCACGGGAATCACGCCGGTGACCATGGCGATGTTCGCGAAGCCGTAGATGGTGATCATGCCGGTCAGGCCGGCGGCCATCAGGCGGCCGAAGGCATCCTGGGCCCGGTCGGCCACGCTGAGGCCGCGCCACGCGAACACCAGCAACGCGAGGACCACCAGACCCGTGCCGATCAGGCCGAGTTCCTCGCCGAGGTAGCTGAACGCGAAGTCCGTGTGCTGCTCCGGCAGGAAGGCGAACTTGTTGTGTCCCTTGCCTGGCCCGAGGCCGTGCCAGCCGCCGGCGCCAAGGCCGACCAGGGACTGGTGAACCTGGTAGCCGAAGGGCGGCTCGGCACCGGCCCCCTGACCTTGCCAGCCAAACCGCCAGGCGTCGATGCGCGTCTGCAGCTTGGTCACGAACAGGTAGCCGACGAGGCCGGCGGCGACCGCCACCGGCGCCACCAGGCCGATCCACCGCCAGGCGAGCCCGGCGAGCATGAGCACCAGCAACGTGGTGAGTGCCACCACCACGACGTTGCCGAAGTTCGGCTGCAGCACCAGGATCAGCATCAGCAGGCCGGGCCCGCAGGCCAGAGTGGTCGCCAGGTTCCGGAGCGCCAGCGGCCGCTCCATCGACCGCGCGCCGAGTCGCGAGGCGAGGTACAGCACGACGGCGATCTTGGCGACCTCCAGCGGCTGCACCGGGAAGAGTCCGAAGACCGTGATCCAGCGGTCGATCCCCGCCTGCTTGCCGAACACCGGGATGGCCGTGAGCACGAGGCCGCCCGCCAGCGCACTGTAGCAGACCACCGGCCGGCGCAGGACCTCGTAGTCGAGCCCGGCCAGGAACACCAGCGCGCCGATACCGAGGGCGAGGCGCACCAGGTGCTTCACCAGCAGATACCACTGTCCGAGCGAATCGCCCGCCGCCTCCGGCCGGAAGCTGCCGGTACCGAAGGCCGAGATGGTCCCGAGCAGGCAGAGCACGGCCACGGCGCCGAGCAGCCAGGGGTCGTCGCCCCGCAATCTCAGGTACTTCTGCAGCAATGCGCGCACGCGCGGCATCTCATTCCTCCGTGGCGCCCAGGGCGCGCGCGGCGGCGGCGAAGGCCAGCCCGCGCTCGTGATAGTTGCGGAACATGTCGAAGCTCGCGCAGGCCGGACTCAGCAGCACGGTCCCTCGCGGCGCGGCGAGCCGGGCCGCGAGGCGCACGGCCTCGTCCATCGACTCGGCGCGGTGGGTCGGCACCAGGTCGCCGACCGCGCGCGCGATCGCCGGGCCCTCGCGCCCGATGTTCACCAGGTGCCGCACCTGGCCCATGACGTCGCGCAGCGGCGCGTAGTCCTCGCCCTTGCCGCTACCGCCGGCGATGAGCACCACGGCGTCAGGATAGTCGCGCAGGCCCGCGCAGACGGCGTGGACGTTGGTGGCCTTGGTGTCGTCCACGAAGCGCACGTCGCCGAGGCGGCCCACGCGCTGGTGGCGGTGCGCCAGGCCCTTGAAGGTGCGCAGTCCCTCCGTGATGGCGTCGACGCTCAACCCGAAGGGGACGACGGCCGCGACCGTCGCCGCAGCGTTGAGCACGTTCGGCGGCGAAGCGGGCACGGCGAGGTCGTCGATCGCCAGCAGGGGCAGCTCGCGGTCGCCGTCGTGCAGCCAGATGTGGCCGTCACGGCACCAGGCGACGGCGCCGCGCGCGGGGTCGCCGAAGAGCAGGCGCGCGCCGGGATGCCGCCAGGCCAGCGCCTCGGGGCACTCGGTCCAGGTGACGAAGGTGCCGTCGTCGGCGACGTGGTCGGCGAGGCGCTGCTTGGCCGCGTAGTACGACGCGAGGTCCGGGTAGCGGTCGAGGTGGTCCGGCGCCAGGTTCAGCACCAGGCCCACGGTGGGCCGGTAGGTCTCGATGGTCTCGAGCTGGAAGCTGCTGCACTCGATGACGGGCACGGCGGCGGGGTCCAGCGTGTCGGCGACCAGGGCCAGCGGGTTGCCGAGGTTGCCCATGCCCTCGGACGCCAGGCCGCCCGCGCGCAGGACGTGGGCGATCCACGCCGTCACCGTGGACTTGCCGTTGGTGCCGGTGACGGCGACCGAACGGCCGCCGAAGCAGCGCGCCGCCCACTCCAGTTCGCCCAGGACAGGCACGCCGGCCGCGCGCAGCCGCGCCAGGCGCGGGTGGTCGAGCGGCACGCCGGGGCTGAGGGCCACGGCGGTGATGGGCGCGCGCAACGCGTCGTCCCAGGCGCCGTCGGGATGCACCTCGTCGAAGCCGGCGCGCGCCAGCTCGGCCAGTCCGTCGGCGGCCCAGGCGGCGTCCACTTTGGCGCGCGGGGCGTCGTCCACGCCGATGGTGCGGGCGCCGCGGCGCCGTAGAAGCGCGCCCACCGCGCAACCGCTGCGGCCGAGACCCACGACCAGGAACACGCCGTTCACGCTCGCCTCCTACTGCAGTTTCAAGGTGCTGATGCTCAGCAGCACGAAGAGGATGCCCACGATCCAGAACCGCACCACCACCTGCGTCTCCGTCCAGCCGCCGAGCTCGAAGTGGTGGTGCAGGGGCGACATGCGGAAGATCCGCTTGCCCTTGGTCCACTTGAAGTAGCCGACCTGCAGGATCACCGACATCGCCTCGAGCACGAACACGCCGCCGATGATGACCAGCAGGAGTTCCTTCTTGACCAGGATGGCGATGGTGCCGAGCGCGCCGCCGAGCGCCAGGCTGCCGGTGTCGCCCATGAAGATCCGCGCGGGATGCGCGTTGAACCACAGGAAGCCGAGCGACGCCCCCACCACCGAGCCGCAGTACACGGCCAGCTCGCCGGCGCCGGGCAGGTAGAGCATGTTCAGGTAGTCGGCGAAGACCTTGTTGCCGGACAGGTAGGAGAGCACGCCGAAGGCGCCGAAGGCGAGCGCGCTGAGGCCGATCGCGAGGCCGTCGAGGCCGTCCGTGAGGTTCACGGCGTTGCTGGTGCCGGCCACCACGAGCACCAGCAGCGGCACGTAGAACCAGCCCCAGTCGATGAGCAGGTTCTTGAAGAACGGCACCGAGGTCTTGGTGATCAGGCCGTCGCCCTGGGTGACCAGCAGGATCGAACCCAGCAGGATGCCGAAGCCGATCTGACCGACCATCTTCACGCGGCCGATCATGCCCTTGGGCCGCTTCTTGACGACCTTCAGGTAGTCGTCCAGGAAGCCCAGGATGCCCATCCACACGGTCGCCAGCAGCGCGAGCCCGACGTACATGCTGTCGAGGCGCGCCCACAGCAGGGTCGGCACGATGATGGCCGTCAGGACCAGCACGCCGCCCATGGTGGGCGTGCCGGCCTTCTTCTGGTGGGTGGCGGGGCCGTCGGCGCGGATGCGTTCGCCGAGCTGCAGCTGCTCGAGCTTGCGGATCACCCAGTCGCCGAAGATGAAGGCGATGAGCAGCGCCGTCACCGTCGCGTACGCGGCGCGGAACGTGATGTACTGGAAGACGTTGAACACCGACCAGTCGGTGTGCAGCGGATAGAGCAGGTGGTACAGCATCCGTGCCTCACTCACCCGGCGGGGACCAGAGCGTCCCCAGTTCCTCGAGCACGCGTTCCATCGCCGTGGATCGCGACCCCTTGACGAGGATGCGATCGCCCGCGGCCGACTGCTCGCCGAGCAGGCGCGCCGCCTCGGCGTGCGTCGCGCAATACTCCGCCATGCCGCCCGCCGCGTCAAACCCTCGCGCGAGCGGACGCGCTTTCTCGCCGACGGCGATCAGGCGCGCGATCCCCGCCTCGGCCAGCCGCCGACCCGCCGCCTCGTGCAAGGCCTCGCTGTCCGGCCCGAGTTCCCCCATCCCCCCGACCACCGCCCAGGTGGTGCCGCCGGCCAGGGTCAGCAGGGCCGCCGCGGCCGCCGCCAGGCTCACCGGGTTGGCGTTGTAGCAGTCGTCCAGGATGATCCGGCCGGCGAGGCGCAGCACGGCGCTGCGGTGGGGCGAGGGGCGGAAGGTGGCCAGACCGCGGCGGATCTCGTCGTCCGTGAGACCGAGCGTCCGGGCCGCGAGCACCGCCGCCGCGAGGTTGGCCGCGTTGTGGCGGCCCGGCAGCGGCACCGGCCACGCGACGCCGTCGAGGTCGAGCCAGCCCGCCGGCTCGCCGTCTCCCGGCCGCCAGGCCCAGCGATGGTCGCCGCCGGTGGCGCCGAAGCTGACCACCGGACAGCGGGCCCGCTCGCGCCAGGCACCGTAGCCGGCGCTGTCGTGGTTCAGGATCGCCGCGCCGTCGGCCGGCAGCGCGTCGAGCAGTTCGCCCTTGCCCTGGATGATGCCGGCCAGCGAACCGAAGCGTTCGAGGTGCGCGGGCGCCGCGTTGGTGATGATCCCCACGCGCGGCCGCACCAGCGCGGCAAGCGCCGCGATGTCGCCCACGGCGGAGGCCCCCATCTCGACCACCGCCGCGACGTGGCGCGGCTGCAGGTCGAGCAGGGTCTGCGGCACGCCGAGCTCGTTGTTCAGGTTGCGCGTGGTCGCCAGCACCGGGCCCTGCGCGGCGAGGCACGCCGCGGTGAAGTCCTTGGTGGTGGTCTTGCCGTTGGTGCCGGTGATGCCGACCAGGGGGCCGCGCCAGCGCGCGCGCCAGTGCGCGGCGAGCGTCGCGAACGCCACCTGCGGGTTCGGCGAGAGGAGGACCACGCCGGACGACGGCGCCGGCCCGCGCAGCAGCGGGTCGCCGTCCGCCGGACCACGGGTGTCGGTCAGCGCGCAGGCTCCGGCGGCGAGCGCGGCGGCGACGAAGTCGCGCCCGTCCGCGCGTTCGCCCTTCACGGCGAGGAAGAGGCGGCCCGCGGCCGCCTGGCGCGAATCCAGCACGGCCCCGGCGAACCCGCCGGGCAACTGCGCCGCCGGCGTCTCGCGCCAGGTTCCCGACGCCGCGGCCAGCGCGCGCGCGAGGAGGCCCGCCGCGGCGAGGTCGCGCGCCGCGTCGGCCAGCGGATACCTCGCCTCAGGCATGGGCGATCCAGTCGCGCACGGTCTCGCGGTCGTCCAGGTGCAGGCGTTGCGGACCGATGAGCTGGTAGTCCTCGTGGCCCTTGCCGGCGATGACGACGATGTCGCGCGGACCGGCCGCGGCGAGGGCCGCCGCGATCGCCGTGCGCCGATCCACGATCACCCGGCACGCGGTCGCGCGCGGCTCGTGCACGCCGTCGAACCCCACGGCGATCTCAGCGCAGATGGCCGCGGGATCCTCGCTGCGCGGGTTGTCGGAGGTGATCCAGGCCAGGTCCGCGTGCGTGGCGGCCACGGCGCCCATGAGCGGGCGCTTGCCGCGGTCGCGGTCGCCGCCGCAGCCGAAGACCACCAGCAGACGGCCGTCGGTCAGCTCGCGGCAGGTGGCCAGCACCGCGGCGAGGGCGTCGTGCGTGTGCGCGTAGTCGACCACTGCGAGTCCGCCCGCCGGCAGGCGCAGTCGTTCCAGCCGGCCGGGCACCTGGTCCACGCCGGCGAGCGCGTCCACGCAGGCGTCCGCGTCCAGTCCGAGGGCCAGCCCGGCGGCGAGCGCCGCCGTGAGATTCTCCACGTTGAAGCGCCCCACCAGCGGGCTCGCGAGATCCAGGCGGCGGCCGCGGAAGTCGAGCACCAGGCGTAGCCCGTCGAGGTCGAGGCGCGCGTCCGTCACCCGCAGGTCGGCCGCGACGGCGGCGGCGGCGGCGAACCGCACCACGGACAGCCCGCGCGTGTCGAGCGACGCGAAGGCCGGGTCGGCCGCGTTGACCACCAGCGCGCCGGCAGGCTTGCCGCGGCGCGGTCCCGCGACCGCCAGGTCCACGATGCGCGCCTTCGCCTGGAGGTACGTGGCCAGGTCGCCGTGGTAGTCGAGGTGGTCGCGCCCGAGGTTGGTGAAGATCGCCACGTCCAGGGCGAGGTCCGCGGCGCGATCCTGATCGAGCGCGTGGGACGACACTTCGAGGGCGACCGCGCGGCAGCCGTTGGCCGCCATGCGCCCGAGCCAGCGGTAGAGCAACGGACCGCCGGGCGTGGTCAGGGGGGCGGGCGTCTGCTCGCGGCCGTCGTCGTAACGGATGGTGCCGAGCAGGCCGCACGGACCGACCACCCGGCCGAGCAATTCGCGCATCAGGAAAGAGACGGTCGTCTTGCCGTTGGTGCCGGTGACGCCGGCGGCGACGAGATGCTGATCGGGCCGCCCCTCGCACTCGCGAGCCAGACGGGCAGGCAACCCCCGGGTGCAGGGGGCCACCACCCAGGCCGCGGGTTCGCGGTCGTGCAGGGCGGCCCGAACCTCAGGCAGACGCTGGGCGTCCACCGCGACAGCCGAGACGCCCGCGGCAAGGGCGTCCGGCACGTGTCGGTGGCCGTCGGCGACGGCCACGAAGAGAGACCCCGGACCCGCCTCGCGCGAATCGGCCGCCACGCGCTCCACGGTCACGTCCTTGTGTCCCGCGAGCTGCAGCTCCGGCCAGGGAGCGCAGAGGCGATCCAGGGTCACTGCCAAGTGCTCACCATCTTCACCTTGAGGCCGTCCGTCGGCAGCGGCTCGCCCGGCAGGGGCTCCTGGCTGCCGACGTAGCCGACGCCGTCCACGGTCACCGGGAATCCCAGCCGCGAGGCGAGCGTGACCACCTGCCGGTTGCTCAGGCCCGCCAGGTCGGGGCAGGCCAGGTGCGCATCCGGCGCCGGTTGCTGCGCCGCCCGCACGTCGAGGGTCACGGTGTCGCCGTACGCGCAGGCCGTGCCGGGGGCCGGCACCTGCTGGACCACCAGGCCCGCCTTCTGCGCGCCGAGGACCCGCAAGCCGGCGCCCTCGAGCGAGGCGACCGCCAGCTCGCTGTCGAGGAACAGCACGTCGGGCACCTTGCCGGTGGGCGGACGCCGGTCGTCCTCGAGCGGCATCGCCGTCTTGTCGAGGTCGGTGAGCAGGTTCGTGCTGCTGCGCACCGAGGCGACGATCCAGCCGCACAGGGGCGCCGCGCTCTGGCTCGCGAAGTGGCTGATGCCGGGCGGCTCGTCCAAGACCGTGACGATCACGTAGCGCGGCTGCTGCCACGGCACCAGGGCGATGAAGGTGGCGATGTGCTTGCCGTCGCTGTAGCCGCGGCCCGCGATCGCCTTCTGGGCCGTGCCGGTCTTGCCGCCGAGGTCGATCCAGTCCTGCGCGGCCTTCTTGCCGGTGCCGGCCTCGACCACGCGCCCCATCGCGGTGCGCAGCACCGTCGCCAGGTTCTCGGGGAGGACGCGGCGCAGGGCGACCGGCGGGCACTCCCGCACACGGCGGCCCTCGGCGTCGCGCATCTCGCGCACGAGCCGCGGCGCGTACAGCGTGCCGCCGTTGGCGACGGCCGCGACGGCGAGCCCGAGCTGCAGCGGCGTGACGGAGACTTCCTGTCCGATCGCGATGGTGGGCTGCGAACGGCCGGACCACTTGGCCGGAGGCCGGAGCATGCCGCTCTGCTCGGTCGGATACGGCGCGCTGGTGCGCTGACCGAACCCGAACCCCCGCAGCTCGCGATAGAAGTCGTCCGCCGCCAGGTGTAGCGAGGCGCGCGCGAAGTAGACGTTGCTGGAGTGGGAGAAGGCCTCCATGAAGTTCAGACGGTGGTAGTCGTGGCCTTCCGCCTCGTGGATCCGGAAACGACCGAAGTTCCCGTCGGCGCAGTCGATCACGGTCGCCGTATCGATGGCGCCGCTGCCGAGCAACGCCGCACCCGTGAAGAGCTTGAAGACCGAGCCCGGCTCGTACTGGAAGCTGAAGTTCCGGTTGGTCCAGGCCGCCACGTCGGTGATCGGGTGATCGCGGCCGGCCGGCATCGGCCAGCTCGCCGCGGCGAGGACGTCGCCGCACGACGGGTCGAGGACCAGTACCGAACCGCCGACCGCCTTGAACTCCGTGACCGCGCGCGCGAGCTGCGTCTCGCAGATCTCCTGCAACTCGGCGTCGAGGGTCAGGACCAGCCCGTCGCCGTCGTCCGCCGGCGCGACCACCACCTCGCCGAGGCTGCGCAGGGGATTGCCCGAGTTCAGGCGCGTCGCCGTGCCCGGCGTGCCGCTGAGCGTGGCGTCGAGTCCGAACTCCAGACCACAGTGGTTCTTCTCGCCGCGGTGATAGCCGATGAGCGTCGCGCCCACCTCGTCGCGCGGGTAGATGCGCGCGCACTGCTCCTCGATGGTCACGGCGGGAAAGCGCCGCAGAGCCTCCTGCTGCTGGGGCTCGAGGAAGGTCTGCTTGCAGAGCACCAGGTGGCCGCCGCCCGCGGCGAGGATCCTCCGCTCGATGGACGACGCGTCCTCGCCCAGCACCGCGGCGAGCGCCTGCGCGAGCGGCTGGGGGTCGCGCACCAGCCTGGTCGAGACACCGATGCGCGTCGAGGTGACGGACAGCGCGAGCGGCCGGCCCTCGCGGTCGAAGATGTCGCCGCGCCGGGGCGCGAGCGGGACGGCGTCGGTCCACTGGTCCTGGGCGATCTGCCGGTAGTGCCCGTGCTGCGCGACCTGGACCTGCACCAGACGCGCGCCGAGGATCAGCGCCGCGGCCGCCGCGGCGACCCGGACGCCCGCCAACCGGCGACGCGCGTTCACGGCCGCGCTCCCGCTGCCGCGGCCATGGCCACGTTCTGTCCGCCGCCGATCGCCGCGACCACGCGCTGCCAGAGCTCGGGGTCGTGCGACTGGGTCGGCGCCGTCAGCACCAGCACCTGGCCCGGGTCCGGCGGGCTCATCAACTTGAGTTCCTCGGTGGCCCGGGCGACGATGGTGCTCTGCGCCGCGGCCTCGTTCCAGCGCGCCATGAGCATGGCCTTGCGCACCACGAGGGTGGTGCGCTTCTGGGCGAGATCGCCGATCTCGGTGCGCAGCAGGGTCACCTCGTTGGCGAGCAGGATCAGGCACGCCATGCCGGCGGTGACCGCGATGCTGGTGATGGTGGCGCCCACCCAGGGCCGCAGACCGCGCTTGCGTCGCCGCGCCATATCCAGAGCCACGCTACTCTCCTTCTTCCGTTCAGACGGCCAGCAACTCGGCCGCCCGCAGGCGCGCGCTGCGCGCCCGGGTGTTGTCGCGGATCTCGTCGTCGGTGGCCACGATGGGCCGCCGGGTCAGGGACACCAGGGTGCGCCGGTGGCCGCAGCAGCACGCCGGCAAGCCGGACGGGCACAGGCAATCACGCCGCTCGCGGTCGACCCACTGCTTGACGATCCGGTCCTCGAGCGAGTGGTAAGCGATGACGACGACGCGGGCGCCGGCGCCCATCACCCGCGGCACGCTCTCCAGCGTCTCCGCGAGCGCGGCCAGCTCGTCGTTCACCGCGATCCGCAGGGCCTGGAAGACGCGGCTGAGCACGGCGTTGACGGGCGCCCCGGCCGGCAAGGCCGCGGTGACGACCTCGCGCAGACGCGCCGTGGTGCGGATCGGCTCCGTCCGCGCCGCACCCTTGATGGCCCTGGCCAGTGGCCGCGCCCCGCGTTCCTCGGCGAAGTCGCGCAGGACCGTGGCGAGCTCCGTCTCGTCCAGGTCCTCGAGCAACGCGTGAGCGGGCCGGCCTCGATGCTGGTCGAAGCGCAGGTCCAGCGGGCCGTCAGCGCGATACGAGAAGCCCTTGCCGGGGTCGTCCAGCTGGCGCGAGCTCACGCCCAGGTCCAGCAGGAGACCGTCGGCTCCCTCCCAGCCGGCGTCCGCGAGCGCGTTCGCGAGCCCGCGGAAGCTGCCCTGGCGGCAGATGAGTCCGGTCTGCCGCTGCGCGAGCTGCCGGCAGCTCGCGACAGCCTCGTCGTCCAGATCCAGGCCGAGGACGGCCGCGCCCGCCGCGAGCATGGCCGCGGTGTGACCGCCGAAACCGAAGGTGCCGTCCACGATCCGCTTGCCGGGCGCCGGCTCCAGCAACCGCAGGGTCTCGGCGAGGAGCACGGGGACGTGCAGCTGGCCTGTCATGGCGCCGTGGCGGGCAGGCGCAGCGCGCGCGGACGCCCCGGCCCCCGGTTCAGTTCCTGATCCCAGTCCTCCATCGCGAGGATCGCCAGGAGGTAGTCGCTCCACTCCACCAGCTGCACGTCGTGCCGGTAGGCGCGCAGACCGCGGCTCCACCGCACCAGGGGTTGCACGCAGCGATAGTCCATGTGCTGGAGCCCGGAGCCGTCGAGGACCACGGCGCAGCCGCGGCCGGGCAAGGCCAGGCTGACGCGGCGCATGAGGTCGGCCAGGCCGTCCTGGTCGAGAATGCCGGCGAGGGAGACCCTGAGTTGCCCGTCCCTGCGCGCGATCCGGGTCTCCACTCGCGGCATTTCGGGCTCCTTCCCGTGTCACCGCCCATCCGTGGGCGGTCAGCCGAGGAATGTATCGAGGTACGCCGGATCGGCGTCTCCGAGCACGGATTCGACGATGGCGTAACGGTCGGGATCGAAGAGTTCCATGCGGTCGATGAGGCCTACCACGTAGACCCGCCGCGTGATGCCCACCGAGGCGAGCATCTCCGTCGGCACCGCGACGCGGCCCTGGCTGTCGGGCTCGAGGACGCAGCTCCCGGCGCTGATCTTGCGCATGACCGCCCGCTTCTCGCGGCTCGGCTCACCCTCCCGCAGCCGGCTGAACGACGCCTCGAAGACGTCCTCCGGCAGCAGGACCAGCTGTCCGTCGGGTCCCTTCATGACGACGTAGCGCTCCGTCCCCGCCTCCTCGCCGCTGCGGCGCAGGCGGAACGGCAGGTTGAACCGGCCCTTGGCATCCACGGCGCGCTCGTAACCGCCGTGGAAGCAGTAACTTGGCTGGTTTGTCGGCCGCTCGTCCATGAGATTCCCCATCGGTAACCATAATCAGCCATTTCTCACCACCAGATATTAACTCGCCCCCACCAGGCATGTCAACAGCACATTTCGCGCCGGGGCACAAAAACGTCAACGTCGCCGTAAGCGACGCATTCACATAGTCTTTCTCAGGAAATCAGCGCGTGAAGTCGCACCGGCGGGGCACCAGGAGGTCGCGCCATCCGATGCCGGTCGTCAGGTGGAACCGCGTCAACATCAGCAGGCTGCCGACGCCGTAGGCCACCGTCGAGGCCCAGGCCGCCCCGACCGCCGCCGCCGGCGGGATCCAGAGCAGGCAGAGGACGACGTTCACGGTGACCGTCAGCACGCTGGCCTGGGTGTTCCAGACCGGCCGCCCGCGCCCGATGAAGTCGCCCGCCAGCACGGCGCCGGGCGCCAGGAGGATGGTCCCTGGCAGCAAGGCCAGCAACGCTGGCACCGCGCCAAGGTAGGCGCCGCCGAGCAGCACCGAGAACAGCGGCCGCGCGAGGACGGCCAGGCCGGCGGCGCCGACCACGGTCAGGACGAGCGCCACGCGCACGGCGCGGGCCGCCACGGCATCGCGCGCCGTCGGATCGGTCTCGTCGGCCGAGGCATGCACCAGCAGCGGGTTGATGGCCTCGGGCAGCAGCCAGAGCATCTCCGCCGCCCACACGGCGATGCTGTAGATCCCGACCGCCGCCGCGCCGTGGCCGTACTCGAGGAAGCCCTGATCGACGCGCAGCACTAGCAGGTAGGACACCGCGGACAGCTGGCCGAACCAGCCCAGCCGCACCAGCCGGGCGGTGAGCCGCGCCAGCGCCGGCCCGGCCGTCGGCGGCGGCGCCGCCTGCGTCATGCCCGGCAGCACCCGCCACGCCATCGCCATGAGCGCGATCGCCGCCGCGGCGTGCACGGCGGCGTAGCTGATCACCGCCGTCTGCAGGTCGAGCCGGCCCGCGACCGCCAGCATGCCGAGCACGGCCAGGTGGGCGGCGGCACGCAGGGCCCCAACCACTGTCCCGGTGACCAGCCGACCGGCGACCAGCAGATCATAGCTGTGCACGTCGAAGGCCATCATCGCGAGCACGGTGACGACGGCGGCGACCATGGTCGCCCCGTCCCAGCCCAGGCGCGCGGTCAACTCGGGCCAGACTCCCGACCGGGGCATCGCAATCGCGGCGGCGACCAGCACCCCCGCGACCACCACGGTCCACAGCGTCTGGGCGGCGAGGGCGCGGCGCGGCGCCGTCTCGCCGCGGCGCAGCAACGGCACGGCCGCCAGGCCGACGCCGCCGTTGAACACCGAGGCGAAGACCAGCGCGATGGTCATGGTCAACGCATACTGCCCCTGTCCGGCCGGCCCGAGCGTCTTCGCCGCCAGCAGGACCGTCAGGGCGTTCGCCGCCTTCTGAACCACGCGCCAGACCAGGATGCGGGTGCCCGCGCCGACCATGCTCATGGCCGGCCTCGCCAGCGCCGCCGCGCCGCCGCCACCACGCCCCAGCCCTGCCGCACGCAGGTGTACTGCGCGCGCAACTCCTCGCTGGCGCCCATGAGTTGCTTGAAACGGCGCAGTCCCGCCTGCCCGCCGAATCCGCCGAAGTCCAGCACGACGGCGCCGCGCGCGCAGCCCTCGACCAGATCCTGCCAGTAGAGCAACGTCGCCGGGAAGAGTTCCTTCGCGACGTCCCGCCGGCTGGCGCCGTACAGCGCGCATACGCGGTCCTGCCAGTGCACGCAGAAGTGGCCGCCGATGATCGCCCCCGCGTGCCGCACCAGCACCAGGAACGCGCGGTCCGGGCGCGCGCGCGCGAGGTCCTGCATGAACGCCAGCGGCACGGGCGACTGCACCCAGTCCTGCGCCACCTCGCGATAGATCGGATACCAGGCCGCGATGTCGGCGAGGTCGCTGCTCGCCCCGAGCGTGCAGCCCCGCTTGAGCCCGCGGTTGCGCTCGTTGCGCCGGTTGTTCGAGAGCACGTGCGCCTCGACATGCGCCAGTCCGGCCGAGAGATCGACCACCGACGTGGGCACCTCCTCGCGCCGCCACCCGGCCTCGGCGGCCAGGCTCGCGCCATGACGCGCCTCGTTCGCGCGGCCGAGCGTGAGATCGGCGGACACGGTGCGGCCGCCGACGCGCGCCGCATACGCAGCCGTCAGTGCCGCGAACGCCTCGTCGCGGGTCGCCTCGTCGAGGGCCGGGTCCAGCACGGGGCCGGCGGGGCTGCCCTCGACGCTGCTCTCGAACTTGCGGAGAGTGAAACGACGTCGGCTCACGGCGGGCAAGCCGCCGACCACGCGACCGTCGTGGCGGGCCAGGAGCCAGAGCGCGGACGCCGCGGGAAAATGCCGGGCGGCCGCCGTGGTCCACCAGGCGCTCGCGGCGTACTCGCTGCCGGCAATGGTCTCGAGCCAGGCGTCCCAGCCGGGCGGAGCCGAGGTGGTGGCCTCGACGACGAGGCTCACGCGCCGCCTCCCTCCCCGGACGCGAGGAGTGCCGGTTGCGAGAGGAGGTCCGCCACCCGGCGCCGCACGCCGGCCTGATCGCCGCGGGCCGCGAGCGCCAGGAGGTCGGGCAACGCGGCGGCCACGGCCGACGGATCGCCGGTCCGGCACAGCGCTCGCCGGATGAGCGGGTTGCCGCTCGGCTCGAGCACCTCGCCGTCGTCGAGCAGGCTCTCGTGCCGCTTCTCCCCCGGGCGCAGGCCGACGATCTCGATACCGGGACCGTCGTCGCCGTTCTCGGGATCGAAGCCGGAGAGCACCAGGAGGTTGCGCGCCAGCTCGAGGATGGAGACGGGTTCGCCCATCTCGAGGATGTAGGTCGCGCCGGCCTCGCCGAGCACCATGGCCTCGATGACCAGCAGCGCCGCTTCCTTGATGGTCATGAAGTAGCGGGTCATCGCCGGGTCGGTGATGGGCAGCGGCAGGCCGCTGGCGATGCGCTGCTGGAAGAACGGCACCACTGAGCCGCGGCTGCCGAGCACGTTGCCGAAGCGCACGGTCATGTAGCGGGTGCCGTCGTGCTTGGACTGGGCCTGTCGCACCAGCAACTCGGCGAGCTTCTTGGTGGCGCCCATCATGCTGCACGGCGCGACGGCCTTGTCCGTGCTGATGAGCACGAAACGTTCGGCGCCGACCGCCTCGGCGAACGCGAGCATGTTCGCCGTGCCGCCGGCGTTGACCACCACGGCTTCCTCGGGGTTGGTTTCCATCAGCGGCACGTGCTTGTGGGCGGCGGCGTGCAGGATGAGCTGCGGACGCCAGCGCGAGGCCAGCACCTGCAGCCGCGACGCGTCGCGCACGTCGCAGATCACCGGCCGCAGGCGCGTGCGGCCGGCGCGCGGGGCAAGCTCGGCCTCGATCTCGAAGATCGAGTTCTCACCGCGCCCGAGCAGGATCAGCTCGTCCGGCGCGAGCGGCAGCAGCTGCCGGCAGAGCTCGCTGCCGATCGAGCCGCCGGCGCCGGTCACCAGGACGCAGCGCCCGCGCACCACGGCCGCGGCGGGACCGGCCTGGAAGGTGACGCTCTCTCGCCCGAGCAGATCCTCGGGCGAGACCGGACGCACCTGCGCGAAGCTGACGTCGCCCTCGATGATGGCGCGGATCCCCGGGACGATGCGGAACGGCAGCCGCGCGCGGCGCGCCAGGAGCACCAGGCGGCGGATGAGCGTGCCGTGGGCGCTGGGGATCGCGATGAGGATCTCCTGCGCCGCGACCTCGCGTGCCGCCTCCACCAGGCGGGAGGTGCCGCCGACCACCGGCAGGCCCTCGATGTGATGTCCCTGCAGGGCCGGATCGTCGTCCAGGAACGCGACCGGCTCCACCGGCAGGTTCTCGGCGCGGATCTCGCGGACCAGCGTGCGACCGGCCTCGCCGGCGCCGACGATCATCAGTCGGGTGCGCGGGTGGGTCACGCGGGCCCCCTAGTTCACCACGGCGAGCGTCCGCACCGCCGTGGCGCCGCGGTACTCGACCTTCACGACGTAGAGGCCGCTGGCGACCCGCTCGGCGGTGCGCGTGGCGGCGCCCTCGAAGAACCCCGTCGCCGGATCGAGCGTGCTCAGCCGGTACACGATCTGCCCCTGCAGGTTGAGGATCTCGACGGTGGCCGTCGCGGACGCGTCGTCGTCGGCCTCGAGGCCGCCGAGATGCAGCTTGGCGTCACCGTCCCGGCCGGTGAACGGATTGGGATACAGGAACAGGCCCGCCAGGGCATCGTCGGACGTGGTCCCGCCGCCGGCGGCGGCGACCGTGAGGCGCGCGGCGCCGCGGTCGCTGCTGAGCACCAGCTGCTCGCCAGCGGCGTCGGCGGCGAGTTGACGGTAGGTCCCCCCGGGCAACGGGGCGACGATGTTGCTGGAGTACAGGCCGGAACCGGAGAGGGACAGGAACGTCGCGAGATCGGTGAAGGCATCGATCCGCAGCGGCGACGCGTCGAGGCGGATCCGGTTCAGCCCGGCGCTGGTCAGGACCCAGACGTGGCCGTTGCGGTCCACCTCGACGCCGGTCACGGCGTTGCTGAGCAGACCCTCGCTGGTCGAGCTCGTCTTCTGGCGGAACTCGCGCACGCTCTGGAAGCCGAGCAGCTCGTCGTACTGGAAGCCCACGACGCCGTTCGCGGCCACCCAGATGGTCCCGTCGGCGCCGAGCGCGAGCGCCTTGGTGCCCGTGAGGTTGACCGTCGCGTCCCCGGCGGTGGTGAAGGTCTGCAGGTTGTCGTCGGTCAGGTCGGACCAGGTGAGCTGGTCCTGGGGTCCGTCGCCGCCGTTTACGTCCCAGCGGACCAGGCCGACGCCTTCGACGGCGAACCAGATCACGTCCCGGCGCTCGACCAGCGAGGCCAGCAGGCTGGTGCCGCCCACGTTCGGCCTGACCCAGGCGTCGTCCCGGCGCCACTGGTCGGGGTTGATCAGGACCTGGACGCCGGAGTCGCCGACGTTCTCGTCGGTCATGATGAAGATCGGGCCGTCGGGATGCACGCCGAGACGCACGACGGCGCTGCCGTCGAGAGGCGAGTTGGCCGGGTAGATGAGGTCGTAGGCGCCGTCGAGCACGCGGATCACGCCGCTGAAATACTGGCAGAACCACAGAGCGCCGGCAGGATCGGCGACGACGGAGAGCACGCCGCCGAACTGGTTGAACAACCCCGAGGAGTCGTTCTCGACGGTCGCCAGGTCGGTGATGTGCGTCCAGGCGTCCTGGGAAGACAGCGCCGACAGGCCGTCGCCGCCGCGCTCGCCGACCCAGGCGCGACCGAGCGCGTCGAAGCCCACGCCGTCGCCGTCGCCGACGGTCGAGCCGTCGCGGAACCACTGCGCCCACACGCCGCCGCGCCGCCCGCCGACCCAGGCGAAGCCGGCCGCGGTGTCGCTCGTCTGCATGTCGCCGGGGCGGTAACGACCTCCGATCCAGACCTCGTCATCGCCCGCGCCGACGGCGGTGATGCGGGTGGCGGCGTCCGGGATCGGCGTGGGGACGCCGGCCGCCTGCAAGTCGCCGTCGCGGTACAGCATGGGCATGCCGTCGGCGCGCAGGACCCACACGTCGTCGCCGTCGACGGAGATGTCGAGGAAGGAGGAACCGCCGCCGGCCAGCGTCGTCCACTGGCCGAGATCCTCGTCCCAGCGGCGCAGCCCGTTTGCGGTCGCGGCCAGCGCGGCGCCCTGGGCATCGACAGCCAGCCGGTTCACCGTCGCGTCGAGCCCGGTGTTGATGGTGGTGAAGACGTTGTCGGCGAAGCGGGCGACGCCCACGGGCGTGGCCACGTAGAGCACGTCGGCCGCGAGCGCGAGGGAGACGATGCGATCGTCCAGCAGACCGTCCACCGTCGTGTAGTAGCCGCCGGCAAGACCGTCATTGATGACGCCGAGGCCGTCGGCCGCGGTGCCGTAGTAGACGCGCTCGGTCTGCCCGACGACGGCGCCGGCGACGGCGGTCACCACCAGACTCGAGAGGTTGGAGGCGTAGACCCGGACGGCCGGCGTCTCGGCGCCGGGGTCGGTCAGCCGGGAGAGCCCGCCGTCGCGCGTCGCCACCCACAGGTTGCGCCCGGTCCAGGCGAGGTCCGAGATGTCGGCGCCGCTGAGGCCCTCGCGCGGCGTGAAATACCGTTGCATCGCCGGATCGGCGCCGTTCCAGGCCAGCAATCCGCCGGACCGGTGGCCGCTGTAGATCCACCCGTCGAGGACCACCACGCGGGTAGCCGTGCCGGCGAGCAGCATGGGGTCGAAGGTCACGGTCTGGGCCGAAGCCGACGTGGTCATCGCGAACGCCAGCGCGATCGCGGCGAACCAACGGTGGTGAGGCATGGTCAGCGCTCCTCTGCTGCGCCGCTGTGGGGAACGGCGGCGGTCACCCTACCCAATCCCCCCGGGTCCCGCCAGAACGCGGTCCGGCTCGCCGCCCAGGCGCCGGTGAGACCCGGCCGCGCGGCGTCCAACTGCCAGAAGGCGAGGTCCGGGTCGCCATCGCTGGCGACGAGCCGCTCTCCGGTCAGGAAGACCCGACCCCGCAGCAGGGCTGGCGCCAGACCCCATTGCTCCCAGAGGGGTCGCACCCGGCCGTCGGGGTCGCACGAGACATCCAGGGTGAGATTATGCCCTGCGGCGGTCCGGCAGTCGACCCTTTCTCGCCGACGCCACCCGCGCGGCTCGGCGAACAGCCGCTGCCAGATCCGGCTCGGCAGGGTCACGGCAGCCAGGGCGAGGCCCGCGGCGAACGCCAGGCCGCGGTCGAAAACGCGGCGGTCGTCCGGGTCGAGGACGCCGCTCGGCGCGGCGCCGAACAGCTCGCCGCGCGCGCGCGCCGTCAGCAGCCAGGCCTCGTCGATGCGCCAGCGCAGGCGGACGCTCGCGCGCCGCAGGCGGGCCAGGTCCCGGCGGGCCGTGCCCAGCGCGGCGGGTTGCTGCCAGAAGACGATCTGCGAGACCCGCAACCTCTCCGCGAGGGCCGGCAGATCCACCGCGGCCCCGAGCCAGGGGATCTCGCCCTGGGCGAGCGCCGGCGCGCCGTCGTCCGCCACGCCGGGCGGCGTCACGTATCCCACGGGGTCGATGCCCTGGGCGCGCGGCCGCGGACAGCCCGCGAGCCACGCTTCCAGATCCTGGGGCCGGCCCACGAGCAGCGTGCGTTCCAGCGAGAAGTAGCCGCGCTCCAGGCGCCGGCGCAGCCGGTGCAGCACCCGTTCGCCGAGCCAGGCGAGGACCGCGAAGAAGCCCAGGAACAGGACCAGGGCCGCGCGGCTCATGGTCTGCTGCCGACCCAGGTACGACCCCGCGAGCAGCAGCAGCACCACCAGGCCGAGCTGGCGCGCGAAGCCGCCGTAGGGCGTGGGCCGCCGCAGGTGCTCCGCCCGGTAACGACCGAGCAGGAGGAACGACGTCGTCACCAGAAGCGCCGCGTAGGCGAGGAAGCCGCTATACCAGGCCAGGGGGAACAGCGCCTCGGGAAACATCGGCTGCAACAGGCTGCGGGCGCCGTAGGCGGCCAGGAAGGCGGCGGCGAGCATCGCCATGTCCATCGCCCAGACCGCGAACTGGTCGAGCGGCTGCCGCCACTTCTTGAGGAGGTAGACCAGCATGCCCCACTTCTCGTAGAACGAGACGAGGCTGGTCAGGTGCAGCCAGAAGCTGCGGGTCAGCGGGCCGCGCGCGCTCGCGCGCCGGTGCCGGTGGACGAAGCGCGCGGCCGGCGTGTAGAGCACCTCGAACCCGCACCGCCACATGCGCGTGCACCAGTCGACGTCCTCGAAATAGAGGAAGAATCGCTCGTCCATCGGTCCGCAGCGGGTGAGCGCGCCGCGGCGCACCAGCATGCAGCCGCCGAGGACCCAGTCGACCGGCCGTTCTTCGCGGTGGTCGAAGTCGCGCATCAGGTGCAACGCCACCGTCCGGCTGCGCGGGAAGATCCGTCCGAGGACGGTGCGCCGCAGCAGCAGGGTGGTGAAGGTGTAGAAGCGGCGGCACGACTCCTGGATCGAGCCGTCGTCGTTCAGCAACTGGGGACCGATGATCCCGGCGCGCGGCCGCGCGTCGGCCAGGTTCACCAGCGCGTCGAGCGCGCCGGGCAGCACGACGATGTCGGGGTTGAGGATCAGCGTGTACTCGGCCCCCGCGGCCGCGAGTCCCTGGTTGCAACCGCGCGCATAGCCGCGGTTGTCCTCATTCAGCAGCCAGGTGCAGTCGGGGAACTGCGCCCGGACCTCGGCGAGACCCGGCGCCGTGCTGGCGTTGTCCACCACCACGACGGTGTGCGCGCAGGCGGGCGCCTCCGCGCGCAGGGAGGCCAGGCAGCGGGCGAGGTCGTCCGGCGTGTTGTAGTGGACGATGACGATGCCGAGCTTCGCGTCCATCAGGGTATTTTCCGCAGTCGCAGCGTCCACACCATCCAGGCCGCCTCCCAGATGATGCGCCGCGACATCTTGCTGGAACCCACCTGCCGGTCCACGAAGAGGATGGGGATCTCCTTGATCCTCAGGCCGCGCCGCCAGACGTGGTAGGTCACCTCGATCTGGAACGCGTAGCCATCGCTCTTGATCCGGTCGAGCGGCAAGGCGGCGAGCACCTCGCGCCGGAAGCACTTGAAGCCGCCGGTGCAATCCGAGAACGGCAGGCCGGTGATCAGCCTGGCGTAGTGGTTGGCCCCCACGCTGAGGATGAGCCGGCTCAGCGGCCAGTTGACGACCGTGACGCCCTTGAGGTACCGGCTGCCGAGCACCATGTCGTGCGTCTCGATCTGCCGCAGGAACTCGGGCAGAGCCGCAGGGTCGTGGCTGAAATCGGCGTCCATCTCGAACACCGCGTCACAGTCCGTGTTCGCCAGCACCCACTGGAAGCCGGCGATGTAAGCCTGGCCTAGCCCCGACTTGTGCGGCCGCGACAGGAGCTGCACGCGGCCGCCGAACTCCGGCTGCGCGCGCACGATGTCGCCCGTGCCGTCAGGCGAGTTGTCGTCCACCACCAGCACCGACAGGCGCGGATCGACCGCCAGCACGGCGGGCAACAGCCGGCCGATGTTCTCGGCCTCGTTGTAGGTGGGTACGATGACGATCGGTCGCTCGATCATCGCGGTCGTTTCCTTTCGCGCCACCAGGCCGCGGCGCCCACGGCGGCGACGCCCGCCGCGCCCAGCAGCGTCAGGGCGAGCCCGCGGCTGACCGCCGGATCCCGGTAGTGGAAGCGGACCTCGTGCGGGCCCGCCGTGAGGGCGACGGCCCGCAGCACGTGATCCGCCTGCAGCAAGGCCTGCGCCTGGCCGTCGACCTCGACCGCCCAGCCGGGCGCGTGGAGATCCGCCAGCACGAGTACGGCCGGGCGATCGGCGCGGGTGCGCAGGACCACCTCGTTAAGGCCGTCGCGCACGTACTCGGGGGCCGGCAGCGGCGCCGCGCCAGGCTGCGGCGCCGGCTGCGGGTCGCGGTCCAGGACCACGGCCGCGCGCGGGTCGTGCGTGCCGGCGGCGATGGCGTCGAGCAGCGGCTCGAAGGCGCCGTTCTGCGGCCGCCAGCGGTCGGCGAGGCGCGCGCGCGGCAACGCGGCCCGGTTGCGGTAGATCCAGATGCCGCCGCGCGGGACGCCGGCCGGATCGAGGTCGAGCCCGGCCTGCCGCAACACGTCGAACGCCTCGGCCGGCAGCTCGCGCGGGAAGGTCAGCGCCGTCGCGCCGAGCCACGACGCCACGCGTCCGGCCGGCATCTCCCGATAGAGGCGCCGCCGGATCTGCTCGGCGGCCGCGGGCTTGGCAGGATAGTACCCGCCGAGGGAACGGATGCCCGCCGTCATGAGCGCGTTGGTCTGCGCGTGTTCGTCGAAGGGGAAGACGCGGTCGTGGCCCACCACCTGGCGCAGGGCCTCGGCCAGCGCGGGATCCACCTGCCGCTGGCCGTCGGCGCGCGGCGCGTGCTCGAGGGCCGGGGCCTTCGCGAGCTGGCCGCCCTCGGTGACCTGCAGGAGCTTGCGCTCCGGATGCGTGATCAGCTGCGCGACCGAGAGCAGGTCGACCGCGAGCAGGGCCGCGAGCACCCAGACCAGGCCACGACGCCGGAACGCGACCCGCCGTATCGCCGTGAACACGGCGCCCGCCGCGGCCAGCAGCACCAGCCCCTCGCGCACCAGGAACCCGCGATGCAAGGCCCACGCCTCCTGCAGCAGAACCGGCGCCGGCTGCTTGCCCGCCGCGCGGGCCAGGCCGGCCAGGTTCTCCTGGAAAGCGTCTTCGCCCACCCCGGCCGCCGCGGTGAGGAACGTCAGCGCGCCGACGGCGCCGAACACGAGGACGGCGCCGCGCCGCGCGCGGTCGCGGCCGGGCGCCTCGTCGGCGAGGGCCGCCGCGCCGTGCGCCGCGAGGATGGCCGCCGCGAGGGCGAGCATTACGAGGATCATCGAGGGCACGCGGAACTTGTCGAAATACGGCATCGCGGCGTAGAAGAGCTGGAAGAGGCCCGGGCTCTCGTTGCCGAGCGCGAGCAGGAGCGTCAGCACCGCGGCCACCCCCAGCCCCACCACCAGGCTGCGCCGCCCCGTCCACCAGGCCGCCGCGGCGAGCAGCAGCCAGAGCCAGCCGAAGTAGTTCGGGTAGTCGTTGAACGGCATGGCGCCGAGATAGGTCGCCCGGCCGAAGCCGACCGCGCCGGGCTGCACGAGGGTGACCACCTCGCGGACGCCGAGGCTCCACGCGGTCGCATACTGGAAGCCCGCGCCGCCGCCCGCATCGCCCTGGCCGCGCGTGGACATCGCCGCGTACTCGTGCACCGGCAGCAGCATGACCGCGCCGATCAAGAGGCCCAGGACGATCGCGCCTCCGAGCAGACCCGCCCGCCGCGCCCGCAGGCTGAGCGGCGGCCGCGGCTCGGCGGTCCCCCGCCATCGCGAGGAATCCAGCGGCCACGCCAGGTTCCAGGCCGCGAGCCAGCCGAGTAGCAGCAGCGTGTAATAGGTGATCTGCACGTGTCCGCGCAGCACCTGCAGCCCCAGCAGCAAGCCCGCCAGCGCGACCGCGCGCAGGCTGCCCCGCGTGAGCACCTCCCAGGCCAGTCCCGCGAGCCAGGGCAGGTACATCGCGGCGCCCAGCTTGGAACCGTGGCCGTGGACGCCCCAGGCGACGGTGCCGGCGAAGAACAGCCAGCCGACCGCGCCGAGCAGCCGCGCCGCGAGCGGCAACGGCCAGCGGCCGAGCAGCCAGACCATGCCCAGCCCGCCGAAGAACAGGTGCGCCAGCATCCAGGTCAGGGGCGGCAGCCCCAGGCTGTCGTGCAGGAACTCGAGAACCAGCGTGGGCGGGTACAGTCCCGGCGTGTAGGCCAGCGATCCGAAGGTCGGCATGCCGATGAAGAGGTAGGAATTCCAGAGTGGGTACGACCCCTCCTGCCGCCCCGCGTCGCCCACCTGGCGCAGCGCGTCTGAGTTCTGCGCGTCGGCGCTGAGGAAGACGTCGCCGCGCAGCAGCGGCCCAGGATAGAGCACGACGAGCAACGCCAGCACCGCGAGAGCCGGCGCCAGGTGCCTGGTCCAGGATGGCAACCGCGTCGTCGTCATGCCGATTCTCCCTCCCGCAGTTCGTCCAGGGCGCCGCGCACCAGCGCGAGCGCCGTCTCGCCACGCCCGTGCCAGAGGTGCCAGGCCGTGTGCCCGGCGAAGTAGGCGGCCTGCGTGATCACCAGCACCGGCCGCCGCCGCGCCGGCCAGTGGCGGCGCAGCAGCTTGAGGTGGCTGCGGCTGCGCAGGTACGCCTTGCGCGGGCTACCGACCCCGAGCGTGGCGCTGACCCGGTGCAGGATCAGAGCCCGCGGCACGTGCAGGATCTCGCCGCCTCGTTCCCGCAACCGCAGGCAGTAGTCCGCATCCTCGCCGTAAAAATAGAAGCCCTCGTCCAGCAGGCCACAGGCCCGGATCGCCTGCCGCGACAGGAGCAGCGCGCAGCCCGTACCGTATTCCACGAAACGCGCCTCGCTGGGCAACCGGCCCGTGAGCTGGCGGATGCCGTCGTGGCGCACCCAGCCCGTGTAGCGGCCGACGCTGCCGCCGTCGTACCAGGCGCGCGCGGGATCCTCCTGGTAGCAGATGCGCGGCGTCGCGGCCCAGGCGCGCGGCTCGGCGGCGAGCGCGCCGACCAGCCTCTCGAGGCTGCCCTGGGGCACGATGGTGTCGTTGTTGAGCAGCAGCACGTACGTCTGCGGCAGCCCCTCCTCCAGCAGCCGGCGCAGCGCCACGTTGTTGCCGCCCGCCCAGCGCAGGTTCGCGCCGGCCTCCAGGATCTCCACCTCGGGATGGTGCCGGCGCGCGTGCGCGAGCGAGGTGTCGGTCGAGGCGTTGTCGACGAGGATCACCCGCAGCCCGGGATAACCGGCGTCCCGCAGCGACCGCAAGCAGTCGGGCAGCACGTCGCGCCCGTTCCAGTTGACGACGACCACGGCCAAGCCGGCCTCAGACGCGGTCGCGCACACGGTAGCCCTGCTCGGGTCGGCGGTCGCTCACCATCAGCTCGGCGATCAGGCCGAGGCTGACGAACTGGATGGCCATGATCACGAGCACCAGGCCGAGCACCAGGATCGGTCGCACGCGCAGGGCGTATCCCGCGAGCCAGGTGACCAGGAAGTACAGGCAGATGAGCAGGCCGCCCGTGCCGGTGACCGTCCCCAGGCGGCCGAAGAAATGTAGCGGCGACGAGCCGCGGGCGTGCAGGAAGTACACCGTGAGCAGGTCCAGGAAGCCGTTCAGGAAGCGGTCGAGCCCGTACTTCGTGGTGCCGTACTTGCGCTTGTGGTGGCGCACCGGCATCTCCGTCACCCGGAAGCCGTCGAGGTGCGCCAGCGCCGGGACGTAGCGATGCATCTCGCCGTACAGCTTGACGCGGCGGGTGACCTCGCTGCGGTAGGCCTTCAGACCGCAGTTGAAGTCGTGCAGGCGCAGTCCGCACATGCGGCTGGTGGCCAGGTTGAAGACCTTCGAGCTGTGGTTCTTGACGAAGCTGTCCTTGCGGTCCTGCTTCCAGCCCGACACCAGGTCCCAGCCCTCGTCGAGCCGCGCGATGAGGTCGGGGATCTCCGCGGGGTCGTCCTGCAGGTCGGCGTCCATGGTGATGACGTAGTCGCCGCGCGAGGCCTCGAAGCCCGCGGCCAGCGCCGCGGCCTTGCCGAAGTTGCGCGCGAGGCGGATGCCGCGAACCCGCGCGTCGGCGGCGTGCTGCGCCTGCACCGTCTCCCAGGTCGCGTCGTGCGAGCCGTCGTCGACGATCCAGATCTCCCAGACCAGGCCCATGCCGTCGACGGCCTCGCGCACCCGCGCGACCAGTTCGGGCAGCGAATCCGCCTCGTTGAAGGCCGGCACCACCACCGAGACGGCGACCACGTGATCGTCACGCACCGGCGCGCCTCCTCCCCACGGTCCAGGCCACCTCGCGGGCGATGCCGTCCGCGAAGGCGACGCGCGGCGCGTAGCCGATCAATGCCTCGGCGCGCGAACGGTCGGCGTAGGTGTGCCGGACGTCGCCGTCGGCGACGCCGACCTGTTCGAGGCGCGCCACCACGCCCGGCGCCGCCTTGCCCAGCAGGTCGGCCAGCAGGTCGAGGGCCGCGCGCAGCTCGATGCGCGAGCCGCCGCCGATGTTGAACACCGGGCCGCCGGCCGGCGCCGCCACGCTCAGGAGGTTCGCGCGCACCGCGTCGGTCACGTAGGTGAAGTCGCGGGTCTGAGCGCCGTCGCCGTAGATCCGGAACGGACGGCCGTCGAGCGCCGCCTCCAGGAACTTGCGAAACGCCATGTCGGGCCGTTGGCGCGGGCCGTACACGGTGAAGTAGCGCAGGCTCGCCGTCGGCACGCCGAAGCCTTCTGCGTAGAGCACGCACAGGTGCTCCGCGGCGAGCTTGCTCACGCCGTACGGCGACCGCGGCAGCGGCAGGAGATCCTCGGTGACCGGATAGTGCGGCTGGTCGCCGTACACCGAGCTCGAGCTCGAGTACACCAGGCGCGCCATGGTTTCCGCCACGCGCGGCGCGCGGCAGGCCTCGAGCAGGCGCTGGGTGGCGAGCACGTTCCAGTCGAGGTAGCGCGTGAATTCCGCGCCCCAGCTCGCGCGCACGCCCGCCTGCGCCGCCAGGTGAAAGCAGGCCCGCGCGCCGGCGAGCAATTCGACGGCATCGAGATCGTTCAGGTCGCGCTCATGGAACGTGAAGCGCGGGTCGGCCAGCAGCCCGGAGAGGTTGTCGCGTTTCTGCCGGACGTCGTAGTAATCGGTGAGGCTGTCCACGCCCGTCACCTCGCAACCGAGCGCGAGCAACGCCTCCGCGACGTGGCTGCCGACGAAGCCGGCGCAGCCCGTGACGACGACGCGCGCGCCGGGCGCCAGCATGTCGCGCACGCTCGCGGGGAGGTCGGCGGTGATCGCGGGCCAGTCGTGGGGCGTCACTGGCCGCCTCCCTGGATCGCGTCCCGCAGCCGCTGCTGGTCCCGGTCGCGGGCGCCCTGCTCGAACGTCCGCAGCGCGTCCTCGAGGTGCTGGTCCTTGCGGCCGTTGGCCTGCTCGAAGCGCCGCACCACTTCCCGCGCCTTGACGACGTTGCCGTCCGCCTCGTGGATGCGGAACAGCACGTCGTACGCGAAGATCCAGTCCTGGCGCGTCGCGATCTGCGCTTCCATCCAGGCGACCGCCTTCGCGCTCCTGCCGAGGCCCATGAATCCGCGCATGGCGGACAGGATGGCCTGTTCCTCGACGGCGGGGTCGACCCGGTCGCGCAACGACTCGAGATAGGCCAGCGTCTCGTCGTCCTTGCCGCGCTCGAGCAGCAGCAGCGGATAGTACCCGGTGGCCACCAGGGGATTGGTCGGGTCGAACTTGCGAGCCAGCTCGTAAGCGGCCAGCGCGCGTGACGTGTACTGGTCGTACCGGCCCGTGTCGGCCAGCGCGATGCCGCCGTCCGCGGTGCGCAGTTCCTCCGCGCGCCGCAGGTAGTCGAAGCCCGCGCGCGCGATGGACACCGGGTAGTTGCCGAGCAGGTTCACCGCGTTGGGGCTGCGATAGACGTCGGTGCGATTCTGCCCCACCACCTCGATCAGCGGCTCCAGGTCGATCTGCGCCAGCCGCGTGCCCTCGGCGAGTTGAGCCTCGGCGGGACGGTCGGACCGCCAGCCGGCCTTCTCGGCGAAGAGCGCCTGGCGCGCGGCGTCGTCCCCCGTGAGCAGGGCATCCAGCTTGTAGGCGCCGAGCACGTTGGCCAGCAGGCGGTCGCTGTCGGTGGTCGGCAGACCGTCCGGCGAACGCGTCTCGGTGAGCCGGTAGGCCAGGCCCTCCATCTGCAGGAAGGGGAAGTAGAAGTCCATGTTCTCGCGCGGAATGGTCACCGCGAAGAACACCGGCCGGCGGTTCGCGTTGCGGCGGTTGGTGTCGACGATGTCCTTGACGACGTAGTCGCGCACCAGCACCCACTGCGTCTCGCCGGTGGTCGGATCCCGGAAGGCCTGCACGCGCAGGTTGTCCAGCTCGGTATCGGTGTAGGACAGCGGCAGCGAACTCGCCGAGTTCCGCAGCTGCTTCACGTACCAGGTCAGGTTCACCAGCGAGAGGTTGACGACGGTCACGTCGCGCCGGAAATGCTCGACCTCCTGCAGGTACCAGATGGGGAAGGTGTCGTTGTCGCCGTTGGTGAAGAGCACCGCGTTGCGGTCGAGACCGGCGAGGATGTTCCAGGCGTACTCGTGGGCGATGCGGTTCTCGCTGCGGTCGTGCTGGAACCACTTGCGGTGGCCCGGTTGCAGCAGCGGCATGGCGGCGAGCACCATCAGCAATCCCGCGCCGATCTTGGCCAGGTAGCCCGTCCGCACCGCCGGCAGGGCCGGCAGCCGCACCGCCGGCCGCGGGCCGGCGAGCGGCTCGCCGTACACCAGCACCGCGCCGCCGAGCATCACGCCGTAGCACACCAGCACGAAGGCGCGGTCGATGCCGCGCGCGAAGGCCGAGAGCAGCACGCCCGCCAGCACCGCGGCCGCGAGCAGGACGGCGGCCAGGACCAGGCGACTCTGCCAGGAGCGCGCGCCCCACGGCTGGCCCTTCACCTGGCGATCGAGGCGGCGGCCCACCCAGAGCCCCGCGAACGGCAGCCCGAAGACGAAGAAGCCGATGCCGTCGGCCTTGGCGCCACCCGGCGTGAAGACCAGGCAGAGCATGGCGACCACGAACGCGGCCACGACGCGCAGCAGGAACGGCTGCGCCGCCCAGGGCCGGTCGGGCGGCGGCGGGCTCGCCTCCCGCTCGCGCCCCGCCTGCGTGGGCCCCTCGGCGCCCGCGGTGTAGCGCAGGAGCGAGGCCACGCCGAGGCCGATGAACACCGTGTAGTACATGAAGGCCGCGAAGTAGAAGTAGTCGCGCGGCCGCACCTCGTGGTCCGTGAAGTTCAGGTAGAGCGTGAGACCGTCGGCGTTGATCAGGTACAGGGCCACCAGCAGCCAGATCACCGGCCGCGCGCGGCGCAGGCCGTGCAGCACGCCGAGCAGGCCCAGGGCGACCGGGCCGATGAGCACGCCGAGCCGGCTCAGGCCGCCGGGCGCCGACAGGAAGGTGAACTGCTGGATGAAGAAATCATAGTAGTACTGGAACTGGAACGACAGCGGCGCCTGCCTGGTCAGCGGGTTCAGCGCCGGGTACTGCTCGCGGCGCAGCACCGACAGCAGGGTCTGGAAATTGTCGGGGTCGGTCTGGTTGATCACCGGCTCTGGGGTGGCGCCGGCGCGGATCACCATCATCGCGTGCACGGACAGGCCGGCGACGAACAGCAGCAGGCCTAGCAACGGCACCGGCCGCCGCACCACCGCGCGCCCGACGCAGGCCAGCCCGTAGAGGATCAGGAGCGCCAGCAGCACGCCCTCGTCGGTGATGAAGGTGGTCGAGGCGAGGAACAGGGCCAGGCCGACCGAGACCAGCAGGAGGTCGAGCACGGGCAGCTGCCGGTCGCGCGAGAGCCAGACCAGCAGGAAGAAGCCCGGATACACCAGCAGCGATCCGAGGTGGAAGCCGACGCCTAGGCCGAAGAGGTAGACGAGCAGCAGCAGGAGCCAGTCGCTGCGCTTCTCCGTGCGCGCGTCGTACCACACCAGGCCCAGCCAGGTCAGCAACGACATGGTGAATGCGGCGAGGCCGTAGACCTCCGCCTCGATGGCGTTGCTCCAGAACGTCTCCGAGAACACCAGGAAAAGCGCGCCCACGACGCCGCCCGCCATGGCCAGCCAGCCGCTGTCGGGGTCGGCGCGCCGCGCGATGCGTACGATGCTCAGATAGATGAACAGCACGGCCAGGGCGCTGAAGAACGCCGACATGAAGTTGACGGCCCAGGCGGTGCGTAGCGACGGCTTGGCGATGTCGGCGGACCCGAGGACGACGTCGAAGACCCGGCCGACGAGGACATACAGCGGCGTGCCCGGCTGGTGCGGGACGCCGACGATGTGGCTCGTCGTGACGTACTCGGCGCAGTCCCAGAAATCGATCGTGGGTCCCAGGGTCGCGATGTACACGACCAGCGCCAGCACAAAGACACCGGACGCCACGAGGGTTCCCGGGCGGAGGTACCAACTGCGCTCCACGGTATCCCCTTTGCAGGAGTTAAGTTAGCCGAAAGTCCATCCACCGGCGGCAGACGTTAACACACCGCCGCAGGAGCGACAACCCCGGGTCAGGCGTCGGCCCGGCGCGCCAGGGACGCGTCCGCCCGCGCGCGGCCGACCCAGAAGAGCACGCCGCCGACCAGACTGAATCCCACCTGCACCAGGAACGTGGTCACTTCCACCGCGACCATGGCCTGCGCCGGCAGACCGGTCCAGGGCAACAGCAGGGCCGCGAGAGCTTCCCGCAACCCGATCCCGTTGATGGTGATCGGCAGCGTCAGGCTCACCGCCAGCACGGGCACCAGCACGAAGAACTGGAGCACCTGCGCCCCGCTCAGATCGAGCCCGAGCCCCCGCGCCACCAGCACGTGCACCGCGACGCGCAGGGCCTGGATCACCAGCCCCGCCACGAGGGCCCGCGTCAGCACCCCGGGCTGCCCCCGGTAGATCTGGAACGCCGTCGCCACGGGTTCGACGTGCCGCGAGAGCGCCGGCAGCCGCAGCCGCTCGAGCAGTCGCCGCACCGCGGCCGCCCCGCGCCGCGACAGGAGCAGTCCGCCCGCCGCCGCCAGCAGCACCAGCACCACGGCGAGGACCCACGTCACGGGCGGCACGGCGATGCGCGCCCCCAGGGCGATCGCCGCCGCGGCCACCGCCACCAGGGTCAACGCCGCGAGACCGAGCAGCCGGTCCAGGATGGTCGCCGCGAAGGCCCGCTGCGGGTTGTGCTCCTGCCGACCCAGGTCGATCACCTTGTAGATGTCGCCGCCGACGTTCGCGGGCAGGAAGTTGTTGAAGAACAACCCGATCAGGTACAGGCGCACCAGACGTCCGTCGCCCGTCGCCGACCCGGCGCCGCGCAGCAGCCACGCCCAGGGCAACGCCCCCGCGACCGCCGACACGCCGTAGACCGCGAACGAGATCGCCAGCCACGACCACTGCGGGTGAGCCAGCGCCTCGCGGATGTCCTCCAGCGGCTGCCGCGCCAGCAGGGCCGCCAGGAGGCCCAGGCTCACCAGCACCTTCACGAGAAAACCGGTCCGCTGGCGTCCGTCGCTCATGCTGCCCCCGTGAGCGCGACGCGCGTGAAGAGGTCGAGCGATTCCTTCACGCACCGCGGCCAGCTGAACGTGGCGGCCCAGGCCCGGGCCGCATCGCTGAAGCAGGCCAGCAGGTCCGGGTCGTGCAGGAGGGTGAGGGCGGCCTGCGCCATCGCGCCCGCGTCGCCGTAGGGCACCAGGAGTCCGGTCTGGCCGTCGCGCACCGAATCCCGCAGGCCAGGCCGGTCGCTGGCGACCACCGGCACGCCGCAGGCATTGGCCTCGACCACCGTCAGACCCCAGCCTTCCTTGGGGCTCGGATTCAGGCACACGTGGGCGCGGTGCAACGTGCGCACCATCTCGTCGGCCGGCAGGTGGCCCGTGAAGGTGGTGGCGTCGTCCAGGCCGAGACGACCGGTCAACCGGCGCAGCCGCGCCTCGTCCGGCCCGCGCCCCATCACCAGCAGGCGGGCCGTCGGCAGCGCCCGGCGGATCTCCGCGAACGCACGGATGGCGACGTCGTTGCTCTTGTACCGCCGCAGCCGCGACCAGCACACCACCAGCGGTTCCGGATCGCGCGGCGGCGGCGCGGCGAGCGCGAAACGCGCGTGGTCGAGGCCGCAGTGGATGGTCGCGATGCGATCGCGCCGGATGCCGCGCCGGACGAGGTCGTCCGCCGTCGAATCGCTGATCACCTCGAAGAACGCCCGGCGGTACACCCACCGCAGGGGCCACTCGCCCATCCAAACGTAGGTCGCCGCCAGCGGATTGGTCTCGCGGTACACCGTCCGGCCGAAGAGGTGCGGCACCACCGCGACCACCGGCACGCCGCCGGCGATGAGCGGCGTGTTGAAGGGGATCTTGTTGATGTCCTCCACCAGCAGGTCCCACGACTCCTCGCGCAGACGCCGCCGGACCACGGGCGGCAGCGCCAGGTTCGCCACCCGCCAGTCGCCGTGACGTCGGATGCGCACGCCGTCGATCACCTCCGTGGCGGGCGCTCCGGCGTAGGCGCTGCACACAAGTTCGACCTCGTGCCCCGCGCGCGCGGCACCGGCGAGAATGTGGTGCAGATGCTGCTCGGCGCCGCCTCCGAGCGGGTCGCGGATGTCGCGCCAGTTCACGGCCAGGATCCTCACGGCTGTCTCCCGGGCTGGCGCGCCTGCGGCTTGCGGGCGATCACGCCGATGGTCGGCGTCGTGTACAGGGCCAGGCGCGTCCGCCCGAACCAGCCCCGCCACGCGCGACCCAGGTCATCCATCGGCCAGGGCGGCACGGGGCGCATCGGCAGCCGCCGGCCCGTGCGCGTCAGCAGGATCTTGCGCAGGGCCCGGTACCACAGCCCGGGCACCATCCAGTCTCCGTAGCTGCGCACGTGCTCGGTGCCCGCGGCGCGCAGGAGGTCCTCGAGCTCGGCGATGGTGAACTGCGTCTCCCAGCCGGCGAACCACCGTCCGAGCCGGATGAGCACCTGCTTGCCGAGGGTGTAGTAGTGGAAGGTCTGCGGCACGTCCACCACCAGCAGTCCGCCGGGCTTCAGCACGCGCGCGTTCTCGCGCAACAGGGTCAGCGGTTCGCGGAAGTGCTCGAGCAGGCCCTGGTGGAAGACGACGTCGAAGGTCGCATCGGCGAAGGGCATCGCCAGGCCGTCGCCGCACACGGGCGCCACCGGCATGCCGGCCGTCGCGGCGGCCTGCTGGGTGAGGCGCAGCGAGCCCGGCACGTAGTCCAGGGTCACCACCGTCGCGCCGGCGGCCGCCAGGGCCACCGCATCGCGGCCGGTGCCCGCCCCCACCTCGAGGATGCGCCGGTTGTGGAGATCGCCGAGGGCCGTGATCTCGCGCACCAGCCGGCCGTCGTTGTCGTAGACGTCGTCCAGGCCGTGGCGCTGGGCTTCCTCCCAGAAGTCCTGCCAGTGCCGGGGCGTCGAGACCCTCACGCCTCGCTGCTCCCGAGGTGGAGCTCGGCGGCGGCGCGGTCGAGCAGTCCGTTCACGAAGCCCACGGCATGCTCATCGCAGAACATGCGCGCCAGCTCGCAGGCCTCGTCGATGACCACCTTGTAGGGCACCTCGGGGCAATGGTGGAACTCGGTAAGCGCCAGGGTCAGGATGAGCCGCTCGAGGAGTCCCACGCGGGCGAGGTCCCAGTTGGTCAGCAGCGGCGCGATCTCCTGCTCCAGGGTTTCCCCGTGGTTGATCACCTTCTTGGCCAGCTCGCGCGCGAAGACCGCGGTGTCCGGGGCGGACTCCCGCCGCACCAGCTGGTCCTCCAGGCAGCCCAGGAGGCCCTGCCCGCTGACGCGCGACGCGTACATGGCCTGCAGGAGGATGGCCCTGCCCTTGCTGCGTTTACCCACGGTCAACCCTTGTCGATGGCGGTGAAGAGATCGATCATCTCGAGGGCGGTCATCGCGGCATCGAACCCCTTGTTGCCCGCCTTGGTTCCCGCCCGCTCGATGGCCTGGTCGAGGGTCTCCGCGGTGACGACGCCGTAGATGACGGGGATCGACGACTCCAGCCCCACCTGCGCGATGCCCTTGGTCAGCTCGTTGCTGATGTACGCCCAGTGCGGCGTGTCGCCCTGGATGATGCAGCTGAGGCAGATCACGGCGGCGTAGCGGCCGGTGCCGGCGAAGCGCTTCGCTGCCAGTGGGATCTCGAAGCCGCCCGGCACCCAGGCCAGGTCGACGTTCGCCTCCGCGACGCCGTGGCGGCGCAGGCAGTCCTGAGCGCCGTCGACCAGCTCGCGGGTGAAGAAGTCGTTGAACCGGCTCGCCACGATCGCGATCCGGCAGTCGCCAGCGTCGAAACGGCCCTCGAAGGTCTTGCCCATCGTCGTCCTCCCTAGGATTGCAGGTGGTCCAGCAGGTGGCCCATCCGCGCCTTCTTGGTCTTCAGGTACTCGAGGTTGCGCTGGTTCGGCCGGATCTCGAGCGGCACGCGGTCGACGATCTCCAGCCCATAGCTGTCCAGGCCCACGATCTTGCGGGGGTTGTTGGTCATCAGCCGCATCTTGCGCACGCCGAGGTCACGCAGGATCTGGGCGCCGAGGCCGTACTCGCGCAGATCGGCGGGGAAGCCCAGCTTGTGGTTCGCATCGACGGTGTCCAGGCCGTCGTCCTGGAGCTGGTAGGCCTTGAGCTTGTTGATGAGGCCGATGCCCCGGCCTTCCTGCCGCATGTACAGCAGCACGCCGCGGCCCTCGGCCTCGATGGCGCCGAGGGCGGCCTCCAGCTGCTCGCCGCAGTCGCAGCGCAGGCTGTGCAGGAGATCGCCGGTGAGGCACTCGCTGTGTACGCGCACCAGCGTGGGCTGCGCGGCGTCGATGTCGCCCTTCACCAGCGCCAGGTGCTCGAGGCCGTCCACGCTGGTGCTGTAGGCCACCAGCTTGAAGACGCCGTAGCGCGTGGGCATCTGCACCTCGGCCGCGCGGTGCACCAGCTTCTCGTTGCGGCGGCGCCAGCGGATGAGGTCGGCGATGGAGATGAGCTTGAGGTCGTGCTCGCGCGCGATCTCGCGCAGGCGCGGCAGACGGGCCATGCTTCCGTCGTCGTCCATGATCTCGCAGAGGATGCCGGCGGGATAGAGGCCGGCCGCCCGGCAGAGGTCGATCACCGCTTCGGTATGGCCCGCGCGCTGCAGCACGCCGCCGGGCTGCGCCTCGAGGGGGAAGATGTGGCCGGGCCGCGCGAGGTCCTGCGGGCGCGTGGCGGGATCGATGAAGACCTGCACCGTACGCGCGCGGTCGGGCGCGCTGATGCCCGTGGTGGTGCCCGTGGCCGCGTCGACGCTCACCGTGAAGTGCGTGCCGAGGTTCGCCGTGTTGCGGGCCACCATGGGCTGCAGGTCGAGTTCGACCAGTCGTTCGGGGGTGGCGGCCAGGCAGACCAGGCCGCGGCCGTGCTTGGCGACGAAGTTGATCGCCGCGGGCGTCACCTTCGTCGCCGCCATCACGAAATCGCCCTCGTTCTCGCGATCCTCGTCGTCGACGACGATGATCAGCTCGCCGCGGCGCAGCGCCTCGAGCGCCGAATCGATGGTGTCGAGCGTGCCTTCGGTCATCATGCCCTCCAGCCCCGGGCCAGGATAGAAGTCAAGGTGACGGCCGGCCGGGTCGCGTCCTGCGCGCGGGCCGCCTTCACCAGCATGTCCATCTCCAGATTCACCTTCCGGCCGACGCGCGCGCCGGCGAAGGTGGTCTGCCGCAGGGTGTGCGGCACCAGGTTCACGGTGAAGGCCTCCCGATGCGGCCCCTCGTCCACCGTGAGGCTCACCCCGTCGACCGCCACCGATCCCTTCGGCAGCAACCACGGCGAGAGTTCGCGCCCGCAGTGCACCGTCATGAACCAGCTCGCGCCCGCGCGGCGCACCGCCGTCACGCGGCCGACGCCATCCACGTGCCCGAGCACCAGGTGTCCGTCGAGCGCCTCGCCCACGCGCAGCGCCGGCTCGAGGTGCACCCGCCGCCCGACGCGCCACGACGCCAGCGTGGTCACGCGCCGCGTCTCGGCCGCCGCGTCCACGCTCACCAGGTCGCGGTTCACGCCGGTGACGGTGAGGCAGATGCCGTCCACGGCGAGGCTGTCGCCCGCCTGCAGCCGGCCCGCGGTGAGCGGCGCCGCGAGGACCAGGCCGCCGCTCGCCGACGCGCGACGCAGGACGCCGATCTCCCGCACCAGCCCCGTGAACATCACGAACCTCCGCACGCGGCGGCGTTCCGGCGCGCCGGCCCGCTCAGACGCCGCAGCGTCGCCGCGAATTCGCGGCGGTCCCAGATGGTGCGCAGGTCGTCCCCCACGGGCTCGCTGGCGGTCAGGGAGAAGGCGCCGCCAGGAACGGTGAAACCATCCGGCCAGCTCACGCCGTCGCCGAGGATCACCGGCGCCGTGTACTGGGTCCAGCGGTCCACCAGTCCGGCCGCGAGGAAACTGGCGGCCAGGCGCGGGCCGCCCTCGAGCAGGACCGTGCACACCTGCCGCAAGGACGCCGCCTCGAGCAGCGCCGCCGGATGGATGCCGTCGGGGCCTCCGGGACAGCGCAGCGCCTCGAATCCCGCCGGCGGGTCGCCGGTCGCGTCCTGCGCGCAGAACACCAGGCCGCGCTCGCGCCGCAGGCCCGTGGCGAGGCTGAGCCGCGTATCGACGTAGCCGCCGAGCGGTTCGGCCGAAGGACACGCCGCATCGAGCGGCGCGAGCCGCGTGTCCAGCCGCGGCTGGTCGGCCGCCGCGGTCCCACGCCCGACGAGCACCAGGTCGAACCAGCGCCGCCGCGCGTGCACGTCGCGGCGCGCGTCCTCGCCCGTGAGATAGACCGGCCCGGGCGCCGCGGCAGGCGGGCGCCGCAGCGGGCCGAAGCGCCCGTCGAGGCTCACCGCGGTCTTGAGTTCGACGAAGGGCCGCGTGAAGCCATCGGTGACGACGAAAGGCCAGATCAGTTCGAGGCACGCCGCGGCGCCGACCCCCAGCTCGACGTCCACGCCCTCGCCGAGCAGGCGATCCATGCCCGCGCCCTTCACGTGGGGGTTGGGATCGCGCACCCCGATCACGACGCGCGCGACGCCCGCGCGCAGGATCGCGTCCGTGCACGGCGGCGTGCGGCCGTGGTGGTTGCACGGCTCGAGGGTGAGGTACAGGGTCGCCCCGCGCGCCTGCTCGCCGGCCTCGCGCAACGCGAGCCACTCCGCGTGCGGCAAACCCGCGCCGTGGTGCGCTCCGCGTCCGACGACCTCGCCGTCCCGGACCACGACGGCTCCGACGGGCGGATTGGGCCACGTCCGCCCCGGGATGCGGCGGGCGAGGTCCACGGCCTCGGCCATGAAGCGGTGGTCCACGAAAAAAACCCTTCGACCGGTGTGGCGGCGAAGGGAGAGGCAGGGGTCTTGAGCGGCGTCTTTCAGGCGCGCACAGGGCGCGCGAAGGCTGCCGCGGGCCCCAACTTCTCCCATCCGGACTGTCACCGTCGGCCCCGGAATTCCACCGGATCCTGCCCTCTCGGGCTCGCGGGCTATCACCGCCGGTGGGGACTTGCACCCCGCCCCGAAGTTGGTATCTGGCTGTCAAACAAGGTAATCGCCGGCGACGAACGGGTCAAGGACCTGCCGACCGGGCCCGGCCGGCTCGACATGAGCGGCCGGATTCAACCCGATCCGCGGCGCTACCAACGGCTTGGCCAGAACCCGTTCAGGTCGCGGGCCCCTCGTCGGCCGCCGGCGCGTCTTCGCGCTCCACCGCGATCACGCACTTGGTCACCAGCGCCGCAACCGCTCCGAGCGCCGCCAGCACGGGCGCGATCACGGCCGCGACCACGCCGACGTTCAGCGGGATCTCGAGCAGGGTCTTGCCCTCCTCGTTCTTGATGGTGATGCGCCGGACGTTGCCGGCCGCGATCAGTTCCTTGACCTTCGCGACGAGCTTGTCGCCGTGGATCTCGAATTCTTCGGTATGGCTCACGCTGTCCTCCTCAGACCTTCGGCATGGACCTCAACTGGCGCATGTTCACGGCAGCCACGATGAGCCCGATCACCGCCGCCCCGTACTTCCGGGTGACGATGCCCGCGAGCATCAGCACCACCCCCGCCGCCGCGAGAATCGCATTCAGCAATCGTCGGTTCTGGACGTTCATCGATCACCTCCATCCAACGGGTGACGAGCGCGGTACCCTCGCCGGCCCCTCCTTATTCGCCGGACCCGCGGTCATTTCACCAGGGTCACGCGGGCGGTCACGACCCGGCCGCCGGCGGCGAGCCGGACCAGGTACGACCCCGACGGCAGGCCCGCCGCGTCCCAGGTCGCCGCGTGGGCGCCGGCCGCCAGCGAACCCCGCGCCAGCGTCGCCACCCGGCGGCCGCGCAGGTCGTGCGCCACGAGATCCGTCACCGTCTCCCGCGCCAGCGTGAAGGTGATCACGATGGCCGCATTGAACGGGTTCGGCCCGCAGGTCAGCGAGAACCCCGCCTCCGCCGCGGGCACCGCGGTGACCACCGCGCCGACCGCCGCCGCGGCGTCGATGCGCCCCGCGCCCAGCAGGCCCGCGTAGCCGGGATTGAGGGGGTCGAGGTCCACCGCGGTATCCTCGATCACGGCGACCGTCGCGGCCGCCGTCGCCGCTGGCGAGGCCGCGCGCACCAGACCCGCCAGGCCCGCGACCAGGCCCGAGGCGAACGACGTCCCCGAGACCCAGGTCAGCTCGTGGTCCCAGATGGTCAGGATATCCTGGCCCGGCGCGCAGATGTCGATGTACGCGCCCCAGGGCCCGAACGGCGCCTTGTGATCGAAGTGGTCGGTGGCCGAGACGGCCATCACGCGGTTGTAGCCCGCGGGATAGACCACCTGGGTCCCCTCGCCCCCGGCGGCGACGATGACCACGTCCTCGGCCCACACGGCATCCACGATCGCCTGCTCGTAGGCGTGCGACACCGGAATCCCCCAGGAGCAGTTGATCACGTTCGCCCCGTTGTCCGCGGCGTAGAGCATGGGCACGTAGCCCTCGGCGAGGCTGCCGCCCGCCGTGATGCCCTGCAACGGCATGAGGCGCACGCCGAAACCGAGCCCCGCCCCCATGAGGAGATTGTCGGTGGCCTCGGACACGCACGCCGCCACGGCGTTGCCATGGCCGTGGCCGAGAGCGGGGAAGGGGTCGTCGTCGGTGAAGTCCCAGCCGCAAACGTCGTCCCGGAAGCCGTTACCGTCCTGGTCCTGCCCGTCGACGTCGGCCGGGTCGAGACGGCCGTTGTGGTTGAGGTCCTCGAGCTCGTTGATCCAGAGGTTGGGCACGAACTCCGCATGGTCGATGTCGATCCCCGTGTCGATCACCGCGACCACGCCGGCCCGCGACGCCGCGCCCCGGATGAGGTCCCACGCCGCGGGCGCCCCCACGTGGGGCAGGTACCACTGCGACGGGTAAGACCCGTCGTTGGGCGTGTAGAACAGCCGCGGCACCCGCGGCACCTCGGCGGCGGCGAGACAGGCCAGGGAGGCGAATCGCGGGACCGTCGCCGCCGCGTCCACGCCCGCGGCCAGCCTCAGCACGCGCAGCCGGGCCGCCAGCGCCACGAGGCCGGGCCGGCGCAACGCGCCGCGATAGAACGGCTCGACGGCGACGACGCCGCTGGCGCGGCAAACCGCGTCCAGGGCCGGGTCGCCCGTGATCGCCGCCCCGCCGACGACGGCGCCCGTGCCCAGCGGCGGCGCCCCGACCGGCGTCATCACCACGATCCGTTCTCCGGCCCGGGCCACCGGGACCAGGACGACGAGCGCCAGCACGAGGGCGGCCAAGAGGACAGTAAACGACCGCACCATGGGGAGACCTCCCGATCCGGACACACCCCGGGAGTGTATCAGATCCGCGGGCCGGCCGTCAGTCGACGCGGTAGATGCCCAGGGGATGGAAGGGCGAGAGCGCGTACATCATCCGGATCAGCCGCACCTCGTCGTCGTGGATCGGGCTCTCCGGGAAGCGCTCGGCGATGATCCCCTGGGGGTTGGACCGCAGCAGGTGGACGCCGGACTCGCACAGGCTGTGCCCGCCGATGCAGAAGGCATGGGCCACCTCGTGCAGCAACACCTCGAAGGCGAACGTCGGATCGGGGAAGTTGGTCCGGGCCTGGATGGTCATCTTCTGCGGGACCACGAAGTTGAGGGAGCCGTTCACCGGATTGACGATCCGGGTGACAGCGAGGCTGGTGCCCATGTCGTCATTGTCGAAGTAGATGAGCAACTGCGCCGCGGTGGCGCTCGGCGCCGGCACGAAGAACGTCGCCTCGAGGCGCTCGTTCCAGGTGGTCACGGCCGAATCGGCCAGGGCGTGCAGGGCGAAGGAGCCGTCCTCGCTCCACTGTTCGACCACGTAGTACGAGATCGGCAACTCGGCCCAGCGCGCGGTCACGTAGGCCTGGCGATAGTACCGGCCCGGGTCGGTGTAGGTCATATCGCGCATGAAATTGAGGAAGTCGCCGTCGTACCGGTACGAGCCGCAGGACGGATCGATGGACGCCACGGGCAGCAGCATGACGTTCTGGACGCGCTCGCTGTCGACCCGCCACTGGATCGCCGCATCGTAGTAGTCGCCCGTGCCGGGCACGCCGACGCCGTCGTCGGAGTACCGGATGCCCACGAGCTCGTGCGGCGGCAACAGGTACGACTGGTACCGGCCGTTGGCGTCCGTGTAGGTCCGGCCGTCGCAGTACGACCAGCGGACCTCGACGCCCGCCAGCGGCTGTCCGTGCATGTCCGTGACGGTGCCTTCGACGATGTAGCCCGAGGGGATGAAGACGTCGTCCCGGGCCGGCTCGGACAGGATCTCGTCGCTGTCGCGCAACCGCAGCGCGAAGCCGACCGGCGCACCGATCGGCAGCGCGGGCGGCTCCACCGGCACCACCACGAGGTAGTCCGTCCGGTCCGGGTCGTACGGCACCTCGGCCAGCGGAATCGCGACGTCCCAGTGCTCCTCGTCCACCACGCCGCGGGCCCGGTAACGCAGCTCGTACCGGCTCAGCGCCACCGGTCCGTCGTAATCCAGCTCGCCCGTCCACGTGACGTAGATCTGGTCGGTGATGATCACCTGGAAGTTCCTCGGCTGCGGCGGCCGGACCAGGCCCGGTCCCGTCACGTTCAGTCGCCACAGGTGCTGATCCGTGACGCCGTCCCAGGTGACGGTGGCGAGCACCGAGTCGAGGCCGACGGCGGCCGGGACGTAGGTGAACTCGGGCGTGCTGGCGAGCACGTCGTCGCCCTTGGTGAAGACGGTCTGGAAGCTGTCGATCCCCACGGCCCGGGCGCTCAGGACGACCGGCTCGCCCCGCACGGCCACCAGTTGCCCCGACTCGGGCGTGTAGACGAAATGCACGCCGGGCGGCACCGGGTCCGGCGCCGTCGACTCTCCGCACCCCAGCGTGCCGGCGAGGGCAAACAAGCCCGCCGCCAGGAGGAGGTCCAGAAGAGTCGCGTGTCTGTGACCGTTCATGGTATCTCAAAGATACGGAATGGCGTTCATCCGGTCTATAGCCGCCGCCGGATACAGCCCTAGGCGAGGAACGTCCCCTGCTCCAGGTCCGCAAACGCCTGTCGTATCTCCTCCTGCGTGTTCATCACGATCGGGCCGCGCCACGCCACCGGCTCCCGGAGCGGCTTGCCCGACACGAGCAAGAACCGGATCCCCGAGGGCCCCGCCTGCACCGTGACCTCGTCGCCACGGTCGAAGACCACGAGCGAACGATTCTGCGCGTCGAGCACCGGCGCCGCCGTGGGGTCGGCCGCGTTCTCCGTCATCACCGCGAGCGGCGACGACGCGTTTGCGAAGAAACCGGCGCCTGCGAACACGTACGCGAAGGCGCTGCGCGTGGTTTCCACCGGCAACGACCGCGTCACGCCCGGCGGGACCGACACGTCGAGGTACGTGGGGTCGGCCGCGATCCCGTCCACCGGACCGCGCCGGCCCCAGAAGCTGCCGCAGACCACCAGCACCCGGGTGCCGTCGTCGTCGGTGACGGCCGGGATGTCCGGCGCCTTGATCTCCTGGTAGCGCGGCGTCGTCATCTTCTGGGACGACGGCAGATTGGCCCATAGCTGGAAACCGTGCATGCGCCCGTGCGCGTCGCCCTGCGGCATCTCCTGGTGGATGATGCCCCGGCCGGCGGTCATCCACTGCACGTCGCCCGCCGCGATGACGCCGCGGTTGCCGAGGCTGTCGCCGTGTTCGACCTCGCCCGCGAGCACGTAGGTGACGGTCTCGATCCCCCGGTGCGGATGCCAGGGGAAGCCGGCGCGGTAGAGCGCGGGGTCGTCGCCGCGGAAATCGTCGAGCAGCAGGAAGGGGTCGAATTCCGTGGTATCGCCGAAGCCGAAGGCGCGGCGCAGATGCACGCCGGCGCCCTCGAGGGTCGGCTTCGACTGGATGGTCCGCTTGACGGGACGGATGGACATGGTTGCACCTCCGGCCCTCAAGATCCGTGAAATCCGTACGATCCGCATCAGGGGCTATTATCGTCTTCTATAATCAGCCTGCGGCAGCGCGATGAAGGCGCTGGACAGGTACTTCACCAGGGTGGCTAGAACGAGTACCTCGCCACCACCGGGATCCACTGCGCCACGTCCCCCACTTTCTGCACGCCCGTGGTCCCCGCGCCGGCCGCGCTCAGCACCTCGCACAACCGCGCCCACTCCACGTCCTCCCACGTGACCGCAGGCGGCACCTCCGATGCCGCCGGCGGGCCGGCACACCCGTTGCCGGTCCGGGCTGCCGCCAGGAACTCGCTCCACGCCTGCTCCGCCCCGTCCCCGCGGCTCGCCTCCGCCACCCGCCGCAGGAATCGCGGCGCCACGTTCGAGAAATTCACCAGCACCGCGAGAAGCAGCATGGCGGCGCGATAGGTCCCGGGCGACCCGCGTTCCCCTTCGAACAGCGGAAGTTCGTGCGGCCGCACGCCCGCGCGCAGGAACCGGTAGGTGTTGACGAACCGCTTCACCGACCGCGGCGTGCGGAAGAGCGAGGCCATCTGCTCCATGTCCTCCAGTTCCCAGGCGCGCAGGGACAGGTGCTCGATGCCTCCGGGGTCCAGGTCGTCGTCACCGTCGGGAAGGCCGGCCGCCTCGGAGGCGACCTTCTCGCCGCCGCCGCCGCCGCCAGCAGTCGCGCCGCCCACGGCGGCCGCGCCGGCATGCACCGGCTCCGGTCGCTTCAAGCCGCCGCCGCCGGCCGCCGTCCCCGGCCCACCCGCGATGGGCGTCGCGACCTCGGGCTCGGCGTTCTCCGCCGTGAGATGGCGGATCATCCGCCGGTAGCCGTCGTCGCGCATCGGCTGCAGCGTGAAGGGCACCTGGAAGATCTTCTCGAGATAATCCTGCGCCGTGGCCGGCCGCGACGGCGCGCCCTGGGCCGTGGCCAGCGACTCCTGCGCCGGCAGCGCGAGCAGGTCGGGGTAGTGCTTCACCAGGCAGTGCCGCAGCCAGCGCGGGTCGACGGCCACCACCACCATGAAGAGCTTGAAGGCCAGCAGCAGGTGCACCGCCTCGAGCACCTCGATCACGCGCTCCGGCCGGCAGCGGTCGAGGTCGTCCAGGTAGAGGACGATGCGCTCGACCGGCATCAACTCGGTGTCGCGCTTGTCCGAGTCCCGGTCGGCCAGTTCGCTCAGCCGTTCGAAGTCCCGCCGCACCAGGCTGACGATGCCCAGGCGCGAGCGGTAGTCGGCCGAGTGGCTGCGTTCCTCGATGAAGCGCATGATGAGCCGGCCCGGCTGCAGCTCGGCGATCTCGCGCTGCAGGAGCTGCACGCGCTGCTCGGCTTCGTTGAGGTTGGTGCGCGCCGCCTCCTCGCGCTCCTTGAGGGCCTGCAGCACGCCCTGCTCCCGCGCCACCGTCTGCTCGCGCCGCCGCTCGCGGATCTCCTCGAGCGACCGCTGCGCCTGCTCCAGCGTGGACATCAGGTTGGAGCCGCGCTTGAGTTGCACCCCCGCCCACGCGGTGATCGCCCCCAGCAAAGACGTCACCTGCAACGCGAAGGAGTGGAAATCCGAGATGGCCTCCGGCCAGCGCGAGCGCACGATCTCGATCGCCAGCACGATCAGCACCGGCGCCGCCACCGCCACCAGCAACGACGCCAGCCGCGGCCACCCCCACGGCGTCGCGAACAGCGTCTGCAGGATCGCCAGCGGCCGGCGCCCGAGATCCCGCGCCTCCGCCGCCCGCGCCGCCACCGCCGCGTAGGAGGTCGCCAGCTCGGGCACCCCGAGGTCCTTCGCCAGGTGGTCCATGGTCTCGCGCAGCGCGGGGTCGTCCTTCACCAGCGCGACCACGTCCTCGAGCTGCGTCCGCAGCCGCCCCTCCCGCTCCTCCCGCGCCTTGATGGCCCGCGCCAGCACGTCCTCCGCCGTGTCGCGGTCCTTCTTCGCGTCCTCGTACTGCTGCTTCGCCTGCTGATAGACCCCGTTGGCGTTCTGCAGCTCGGCCGCGAGTTGAGGGATCTTCGCCTCCGGCTTGTCCGACCGGCCGCCGATGTGCTTGAAGAGCTGATCGAAGATCTCGGTCACCAGGCTCGCCCAGAGGTCGGTGTCGAGATAGTGCCAGGCGTTGAAGTGGATCTGCACGATGTTGCAGCAGAACGGCGAGTCGGATTCCGGCTGGTCGCAGTCCTTCTGCTGCCGCGCCAGCGCCGTGATCTCCCGGTCCATCGCCCGCATGAAGAACGACTTGCCGCTGCCCCAGTCGCCGAACAGGCCGAGGGCCATCGGCGGCTTGATCGCCCGCGAGGCGAGCACGTAGCTGAAGGCGCGCACCTCGGACCGCACGGCCAGGAGGTCGTCCCCCTCCAGCCCATCCGAGTCGTAGCCCACGAGCGTCCGCTTCACCGCCGCCCGCGTCAGCTGCAATACCCAGGCGTCGAGCAGATGCGCCGCCGCATCCTCGTACGTCCAGAGGGCGATCCCCGGGTACGACGCCCCGCCGTGCGTGAACCCGCCCCACGCCCGCCCCCAGGAGTTCAGGACCAGGAACCCTTCCTTGACGTACCCGACGACGGCGAAGGCGTGGGCTCCTTGCGTCGTCGTCCCGGGCTGGATGGCGCCGTTGACGGTCAGTTCCCAGCCTTCGTGAAGGGTCGCCGCCGCCGCCACGGCGCGATGCTCGAAGACCGCGGCCCGCATCTCCTCGACGTTGTTCGCCACGTGCAGGATCCGTTGCGGCCGCCGCGCCAGCGCCGCCTCCAGGACAGACGCGGGCGGCAGGCTCCCCTTCGCTCCCGACGGCCACTCGGATTCCAGGCAGACGCCGTGGCGCGAGAGCGCGGCGACTCCACCCGCCAGCGACGTGCCTTCGTAATCGGTGCCGGGGAACTCGTCGTAGCGCAGGGCGAACTCGTAGAGCATGCGGAGGCTGACCGGCGACGTTTCGCCGCGCAGCGCGAACAGGTAATCGAGAACGCTGGCCAGGCCCGCGCCGACGCTGACCGGCTCGGCTCCCTGGTCGATGACGGTGACCAGCGCGGGATCGGGCAGGACCTCGTCCGGCAGGCGCACGGTATGGGACACGAAGCGGCGCGCCGCCAAACCGGCCCGGATGGACGCCGCTTCCTCGACCGACACGTCGGGCCAGCGGTCGTCCTGCTGATTCGGCTCCATGGCCATGACCTCCGCGCCAGACGTCTCCCAGGCCCGATCCGCCCGGCGCGAGGCTATCACAAGATCCGGTACGTCGATAGTATTTGTCGTGTATCCGGGGTGCTACTCGTACCGCAACGCGTCGATGGGGTGGAGCCGGGAGGCCCGGATCGCCGGCAGGAGACCGAAGACGACGCCGACCGTCGAGCAGAACACGAGGCCCATCACGGCCCACTGCAACGGCACCCGCACCGCGAACGACGTGAAGAACGTGACGACGTTGCCGAGGCCGAAGCCCACCAGGATGCCGACCAGTCCGCCGAAGTTGCACAGGAGGATCGCCTCGAGCAGGAACTGGCCCAGGATGTTCGCCGGGTTGGCGCCGAGGGACTTGCGGACGCCGATCTCCTTGGTGCGCTCGGTCACCGAGACCAGCATGATGTTCATGATGCCGATGCCCGCCACCGCCAGCGCGATGATGCCGATGACGAAGGCGGCGACCTTGACCTTCGCGGTCATCTGGTTGAACTCCGTGATCAGGCTGCGGCTGTTGAAGAACTCGAAATTGTCCTCCTCGTTCGGCTTGACGCCCCGCTCGCGGCGCAGGACCTGCCGGGTCTCCTCCATCGCATCCTCGATCAGGGCCGGGGTCTTCGCGCGCACGGTGATGTTGACCGAGCGGGCGAAGCCGTCGCGATTGGTCATCCCGTAGATCTGGACGAAGGCGCTGATGGGGATCAGGACATAGTTGTCATATCCCGAGCCGAAGGCGGACTTCTTCTCGTCGAAGACGCCGACCACCTCGAACTTGCGGCCGTCGACGCGGATTTCCTGGCCGACGGGGTCCTTGAACGGGAACAGCTGCTGGCCGATCGCGTGGCCGATCACCGCCACGCGCCGGCCGGCCTGGACGTCCATCTGCGAGAGGTTGCGTCCCAGGCCGACGTCGTGGGTGTTGTTGGGCGGGTACTCCGGCGTGCCGCCGCAGATGGACACGTTGGCGTTGGTGGCCTCGCCCTTGTGCTCCACCTTGACGCCGAAATCCCACAGCTCCGCCCCGACCAGATCGACGCTCGCGACGTGATCGCGGATGGCGGCCGCGTCGTCGAGCGTGAGGGGCGGTCGCCGCATGGCCCGCCGCCGTTCCGCATCCGAGTTGAAGCCCGCGGGCCACTTCTGCACCTGGAAGACCTGGGTGCCGAGGATGGACATCTCCTTCTCCATGGTCGCCTGGACCACGTCGATCGCCGTCATGACCGCGATGATGGAGGCGACACCCGCGACGATGCCGACCAGCGTCAGCACCGACCGCAGCCGGTTGCCGACGATGGCGCCCATCGACATGGCCAGGAGGTCATCTGCCCGCACGTCGATCCTCCTACTCGTACCGCAGTGCTTCGATCGGACTGAGCCTGGCGCCCCGGTACGCGGGCACGAAACCCGCCACCACGCCCACGGCGACGGCGATCGCGACGGCCGTGACCAGGATCGCGGGAGACACGCTCGCGGGCATCACCGTCGCGTTGATGACGGCCGTCAGTCCCCAGGCGATGGCGATGCCGATCAGGCCTCCCGCCAGGCAGATGGCGACGGCCTCGAACAGGAACTGGCACAGGATGCTGTGGGGTTTCGCACCGATCGCCTTGCGGATGCCGATCTCGCGCGTGCGTTCGGTCACGGACACGAACATGACGTTCATCACCCCGACGCCGCCGACGAAGAGCGAGATGCTGGTGACCAGCAGGCCGACGAGGAGCACCACGCTCATCATGTTGTTGAAGGTCCCCACCAGCGTGTCCAGCTTGTTGATGGAGAAGTCGTCGGGTTCCGCCGGCCGCAGCTGGCGGATCTTCCTCATCTCGCCGACGACCGCGTACTCGAGGTCGTCCATGGCCTCCTGCGAGGGCGCCTTGACGGCGAGGTCCACGTTCTGGAACCCACGGTCGCCGCCGTACACCTTCGCGTAGGTGCTGATCGGGAGGAAGACCTGCCGGTCGAAGTTCGGCCCGCCCAGGAAGTTGCCCCCCTGCTGCTCCATGACGCCGACCACCCGGAAGGTGGCGCGGCCGACCTTCAGTTCCTGATTGAGGGGTCCCGCGGTACCGAACAGCCCCTCCGCGACGTCCGTGCCGATGACGCACACGTTCTTCTTGTAAGTGACGTCGAAGTCCGTGAGGAAGCGTCCCGCCTGCGGCTGCGCGCTGGCCACCTGGATCTGCTTCTCGGTGGTGCCGATGACGGTGACGCCTTCCATGGTCTCGGCGCCGTACTTCAGGTCCTGCTGCCCGGACATGTTCGGATTGACGATGGCGCCCCGGCCCAGGCGCCGGCCGAGCTCGTCCGCGTCGCGGAGGCTGAGCCGGGGGCGGTTCCGGTAGAGGAAGAAGTCGTCCATCATGATCCAGGGGAAGCGCGACACGTAGAGCACGTCGGAACCCACCGCCGAGAAGCTCTCGCGGAACGTGGTCTGGAGGCCGTGGGCGGCGGTGAGCGTGAGGATGACGGCCACGATGCCGATGATGATGCCGAGCGTGGTCAGGATCCCACGCGCCTTGTTCGCGCGCAGGGCCCGCAGCGAGATGTGCAGCGATTCCTCCAGGTCGAACGCGACCCTCATGACGCCACCGCCGGCTGGTCGCTCTCGATCATGCCGTCGCGCAGCCGGATGATCCGATTGGCGTGCTCGGCGATGTAGTCCTCGTGCGTCACCAGGACGATGGTCTGGCCCGACCGGTGCAGCTCGTCGAGCAGGCCCATGATCTCGTCGCCGGTCTTGCTGTCCAGGTTGCCCGTGGGCTCGTCGGCGAGGATGAGCGACGGCTTGCCGACCAGGGCGCGCGCGATCGCCACGCGCTGCCGCTGACCGCCGGAGAGCTCGTTGGGCTTGTGCCGCATGCGGTCGGCGAGGCCGACCCGTTCGACAGCCTGCTCGACGCGGCCGCGGCGGTTCTTGCGGGCCACGCCGGCGTAGATCAGCGGCAGCTCGACGTTGTGGAAAACGTCGGCGCGCGGCAGCAGGTTGAAGGTCTGGAACACGAAGCCGATCCGCTGATTGCGGATGTCCGCGAGCCGGTACTCCGACATCTCGGCGACCATCTGGCCCTCGAGCGCGTAGGTGCCGGAGGTGGGCACGTCGAGGCAGCCGATGAGGTTCATGAGGGTGGACTTGCCCGAGCCGGACGGACCCATGATGGCCACGTACTCGTTGCGGCGCACGTCCAGGGACACCCCGCGCAGCGCCTGCACCCGGTCCGCTCCCATCTCGTACGTCTTGACGACGTCACGCAGGGCGAGGGTGGTGCCGTTGCCCGGCGCGCCGGACTCGTGACTAGCGGGCGACATCGATGGTCCCCCCGGGCGCGGCGCCCGGAGCGTTGTCGATCCGGACCACGGCGCCGTTGACGAGGTCCTTGGAGATGGCCCGGTAACTGCCGGTGACCACCTCGTCTCCCTCCGCGAGGCCGTCGAGGATCTCGATGAGCTCGTCGCTCTGGATGCCCGTCTTCACCTGCCGCGCGACGGCCTTGCCCGCCTCGAGGCGGAAAACGATCTCCACGAAGCCGTCCTTGTCGGCGGTGTAGCGCGCCGCGGCGTCGTCGCGGCTTTCCCCGCTGGTCGCGAGCTGGTCGACGGTCCGCACCGCGACGCACTGGATGGGCACGCTGAGCGCGCTCTCGTTGGTCTTGGTGAAGACGTCCGCCGCCGCGGTCATGCCGGGCCGCAGCGACTGGGGCGGGTCCTGGATCGCGATCTTGATCTCGAACTCGGTCTTCTGGTCGGTGGTCCCGGCGCCGGAGACGTTGGCGCTGTTGGCGATCTCGCTCACCACGCCCGCGAGCACCTGGCCGGGCAGCGCGTCGACCTCGATCTCCGCCTGCTGGCCGATCGAGATCGAGACGATGTCGTTCTCGTCGACGTTGATCCGCGCCTCCATCTCCGCGAGGTCGGACAGCACGAGGATGATGTCGGGCTGGAACTGGGAGCCGACGGCGATCTCGCCCTGCTCCTTGTACAGGTCGCTGACGGTGCCCGACATGGGCGCGTAGATGGTGGTCTTGGCGAGGTCGTCGCGCGCTTGCTTGAGCGCCGCCCGGGCCTGCTGCAGCTGGTTGCCGGCCGCATCGTGCCGGGCGACCTCCACCTGATAGGCCGCCTGCTTGTCCTCGAAGATGGCCTGCGACTCGAGGTTCTTGTCGACGAGTTCGCGGGACCGGGAGAACTCGCGCTCGCTGGTCTGGAGGTTCTCCCGCACGAGGGCCAGGTTGGCCTCGGCGGCCCCCACGTTCGCCTGCGCGCTCTCGACCAGCGCCAGGTAACGCTCCCGGTCGAGTTCGAGCAGGAGGTCGCCCTTGTCGACCCACTGCCCCTCCACCACGGCCAGGTTGGTGATCCTCGCGCTCACGTCGGCGCTGATCTTGACCTGGATCTTCGGCTGGATCTTCCCCGTGCCGTTGGCCTTCTGGACGATGGTCTCGCGCGCGACCTTGCCGGTCTGCACCGCCAGCGCGTCGTCCTGGCGGCCGCGCATCGCCAATCCCGCCACGACGCCGCCCGCCACCACGACCACCGCCGCCACGACGATCCACACGCGTTTCTTCGTCATCGAATCCCGCCTCCGTCGGCCACGCCAGGCGAACGGCCTGTTCGCCACCACACCATGCAACCAGGGTGCTACGAAAAACGGAGGCGATGGGTTGCCTCAGGAGAAGTGCCAGTGACTTGTTCAGTGTTGCCTTTAGGGAGTGGCCACCCGGGTGGCAAGTGGCTAAAGAAAAGAGCGAGGGTCACCGCACCAGCGTGACCTGACACCGCTGCACCATCCCGGCGGACGACAGCCGCACCAGATACACTCCCGAGGGCACCGCCCGGCGAGCTACTGCTTGTACTCTTCCTCCGTCTTCACGTCCGCCAGCAACGCCTCGACGAACGCCTCCGGGTCGAACACGGCGATGTCGTCCGCCTTCTCGCCCATCCCCACGTACTTCACCGGCAGACCAATCGTCTCGGCGATGGCGACCACGATGCCGCCCTTGGCGGTGCCGTCGAGCTTGGTGAGGATGAGTCCGTCGACCGGGATGGTCTCGGCGAAGATCTTCGCCTGCTGCAGGCCGTTCTGGCCGGTGTTGGCGTCGATGACCAGCAGCGTCTCGGGGTCCTTGCCGGTCTTCTTCCGGATCACCCGCGCGACCTTGGCCAGCTCGTCCATCAGGTTCGACTTGGTGTGGAGCCGGCCGGCGGTGTCGACGATCACGGTGTCGCAGCCGCGCTTGATGGCCGCGGACAGGGAATCGTAGACGACGGCGGCGGGATCGGCGCCGTGGCCCTGGGTGATGCAGGGGACGCCGACGCGGTCGGCCCAGACCTGGAGCTGCTCGACGGCGGCGGCGCGGAAGGTGTCGCCGGCGGCGAGGAGGACCTTGCGGCCGTCGTTCTGGTAGAGCCGGGCCAGCTTGGCGATGCTCGTGGTCTTGCCGGTGCCGTTGACGCCGACGATGAAGATCACGTCGAGGGCGGCGGCGGCCGGGTCGGCCTCGATGGTCTCCAGCTGGTCTTGCTTGCCCTTCTTCTTGCCCTTCTTGCCGCCCGGTTCCTCCATCGCGCTCTCCCACGTCGGGGGATGAACCTTGGGCCTGGCCTCGCTCAGGATCTTCTTCACGTCGGCGCGGATGACGCTCAGGACGCTGGCCATGGTGGCCTCGCCCTTCTCCTCCTTCAGCCGCTTCTGGATGTTCTGGGTGATCTGGATGGCGCTCTTGACGCCCATGTCGGCGGAGATGAGGGTCTCCTCCAGCTGGTCGAGGGTGTCGTCGTCCAGCCTGATGCCGCGGCGGAAGACCTTCTCGAGGCTGCCGACCATGGACTCGCGCGTCTTCTCCAGGCCCTTTTTGAATCGATCGAAGAGACCCATCAGTTGTTGACCTCGCCGCTCTCGTGGGAGGCGGTGGTGTTGGTGTCGTCGACGTCGGCGGCGGCCACCTGGTCGGCCACCTGGTCGGCTTCGGCGGCGGCGATGACGGCGCCATTGTTGCCGTTGAAGTCGAGCTCGCTGCCGGCGGCGGCGGCGGCGGCGCGGCGGTTCTCCTCGCTGTCGACGTCCTGGCGGCGGCTGGCGATGGCGTTGCTCAGCTCGGTGTCGCTCTGGCTCTGGGCGACGTCCTTGAAGCTCACCGAGACCACGCTGCTGACGCCGCGCTCCATCATGGTGACGCCGTACAGGTGGTTGGCGGTCTCCATGGTCAGCTTGTTGTGCGTGATCACCAGGAACTGGGTGTTCTTGCTGAACTCGCGCAGCATGTTGACGAAGCGGCCGATGTTGGTGTCGTCCAGGGGGGCGTCGGCCTCGTCGAGGAGGCAGAACGGCGACGGCTTCACCAGGTAGACCGCGAAGAGGATCGAGAGCGCGGTAAGGCAGCGCTCGCCGCCCGAGAGCAGGCTCACGTGGTCGATGACCTTGCCCGTGGGCTGGGCGAGGATCTGGATGTCGCTCTCGAGGGGGTCGTCCGTCTTCAGCAGGACCAGGTCGGCGCGTCCGCCCCGGAACAGGGTCTGGAAGACGGCGATGTAGTTGCGGCGCACCTCTTCGAAGGTGTCGGCGAAGAGCTTCTTGGCGGTGCGGTTGATCTCCTGGATGGCCTTCTCGAGATCCGTCTTGGCCTTGACCACGTCCTCGCGCTGGGCGGTCAGGAAGTCGAGGCGCTCCTTCTTGGTCTCGTATTCCTCGAGGGCGAGGTGGTTGATGGGGCCGAGTGCCGCAAGCTGCTGGCGCTTCTCCGTCAGGAGCTGGTCGGCCTGCTCGAGGTGGAAGACGCCCTCATCCATCTCCAGCTCGCGGGGCAGGTGCTCGGGGTCGTTGGCGGCGATCAGCTCGGCGAAGTTGCCGGAGTACTGCTCCTCGACGCGCTCCTCGAGGTTGTTCCGCCGCAGGTCGAGGGTCGCGAGCTCCGTCTCGAGCTGGTGGATCTGCTCGCGGCAGCCGGTGCGCTTGTCCTCGATAGCCTTGACGCGGTCGTGCCAGCCGGCAGTCTGCTGGTGCAGCTCCTGGATGGCGCCGGCCGCGGCGCGCAGGATCTGGCGGCGGCGCTCGCGCTCCTGGAACTGGGTGGCGAGGGTCTCGCGGCGGTCGCGGAGGTCGACCTCGAGGCCGAGGGCCTCGTCGCGGCAGTGGGCGGCGTCCTGCTCGAGCCGTTCGCGGCGGCCCTGCAGCTCGGTCACGTTCTGGCGCAGATGCGAGAGGGTGGTCTCCACCTCGCGGCGCTCGCCCTCGCGGCGCTGCTGGATGAGGCGCATCTGCTCGACGTCGTAGCGGACCTCGTCGCGGCGGGACTCGGCGTCCTGGACGCGGCGGCGCAGGTCGTCCCGGGCGATGGTGGTGTCCTCGCGGCGGCGGGTGCTCTCGACGAGGCTTTCCTGCAGCGCGACCTCCTGCTGCTGCAACTCGGCGATGGCGGCGGTGAGGCGCTCCCCTTCGCCGGTCAGCTCGTCACGGCGGCGCAGAGCGGACTCGCGGCGGTCCTCGAGCTGCGCGAGGGCGACCTGGGTGCCCTGAAGATCGGCGTCGAGGCTGCTCAGGTCCTCCCGGCCCTGATTGAGCAGGGCCCGGGACGACTCCCGGTCGGCCTGGTTGGCGGCCAGCGTGGTGACCGCGGCCGACACCTTGCGCTCGAGGCTGGCGACCTCGTCGGCCAGCTTGTCGACCTTGTCGCCGCGGCCCAGGAGGCTGACCTCGCCGCGCTCGCCGGCGCCGCCGCGCACCAGGCCGTCGCTGGTGACCAGCAGGCCGGTGGGCGACAGGAAGACCAGCGGCTGGTCGCCGCCGCGGGCGGCGTGGGCGCCGGCCAGGGCGGCGTCGTCGCCGTCGCACAGGACGGTGCGCGCGAGCAGGCGACGCAGATATGGCAGCTCGGTCGCCGCACCGGAGACCACGGCCAGGGCGCTGGTGCTGCCGGCAGGCAGGCCGCCGGCGGCCGGCGCGCCGTCGCCGGGATCGCAGAGGAAGGTGGCGAGGCCGAGCTTGCCCTCGCGCAACTCGCCGGACAGCGTGGCGGCGGTGGCGGCCCCGTCGACCACCACGGCATCGACGATCTCGCCGCAGAGCACCTCGAAGGCGGCGGTCCAGGCCTCGGGCACCACCAGCTGATCGCCGAGGCCGCCCTTGACGCCGGGCTGGGCGCCGTGCGCCGTGAGCACGTGCTTGGCGCCCTCGCCGTAACCGGCGAAGCCCTCGGCGAGGCTGCGCAGCATCTCCAGGCGGCCGGCGGCGGACTCGCGGCGGCCGGTGGCGACGGCCAGCTCGCTCTGCAGCTCCTGGCCGCGGACCTCGAGCTCGGTGATGCGCCGCTCGGTGGTGGCCATGTTGTGCAGCAGTTCGCGGCGGCGGGCCGCAAGCTGGTCGCGCTCGGCGGCGCGCGTGGAGACCTCGGCCGTGGCGGCCTCGGCCTCGCGCAGGAGCTGGGCGCGCTCACCGTCCAGCAACGTCAGGCGTTCCTGGCGGTTCTCGCGCTTGACCTGGAACTCGCGCATCTGGCTGCGGTAGGTGGCGTCGGTCTCGATGACCTGCAGGTTGAGCTGGGCGGCCTCCTCGAGAGCCGCGCGGTCGGAGGCGAGGCTCTGCTCCATGAGCTGGAGTTCCTCGCTGCGGTTGGCGAGGTCGTCACGGGCGGCCTCGATCTGGGCCTCGACCTCGCCGAGGCGTGTCTCCATGCCGGCGATGCGCTGGCCGAGTTCGCCCTGCTGCACGCCCGACTCCTGGGCGCCGCGCTCGGCGTCGTCGGCGCGGCGGCGCAGTTCGACGATGCGCTGCTCGAGCACCACCACCTGCCGCTCGTGCTCCTGCAGCTCCTCCTCGAAGGCCTGCAGCGCGTCCTCGAGCTGGCGGCGTTCGGCCTCACGCTCGTCGATCAGCGGCTTCTGGGCCTCGATGCTGGCGCGCAGCGTGCCGAGTTCGCCGGTGTCGCTCTCGGCGAGGGTGCTCAGTTCCTGGACGCGGTCCTTGATCTCCGCCTCGCGGCGGTCGAGCTGGTCGCGACGGCGGGCGGCGAGCAGCAGGTCGAGGGCGCGGATCTCGCGGAAGAGTCGCTGATGGCGGCGGGCCTTGCCGACCTGGCGCTGCAGCGAGCGGACCTCCTTGTCGATCTCCTCGATGATGTCATTCAGGCGCAGCAGGTCCTGCGTGGTGCGGTCGAGCTTGCGCTGCGTCTCCTTGCGCCGGGCCTTGTACTTGGTGATGCCCGAGCCCTCCTCGAGCAGGTGGCGCAGCTCCTGGTTGTTGTCGTTGAGGATCTGCTTGATCATCGATTCCTCGATGATCGAGTAGCTGGCGTTGTTGGCGCCGCTATCCCAGAGCAGGTCGCGGATGTCCTTCAGGCGGCACGGCGAGCCGTTGAGGAAGTACTCGCTGACGTTGTCGCGCGTGACGCGGCGCTTGATCGCCACCTCGTCGAAGTCGATGGGGATGCGGCCGTCGTCGTTGCTGAAGGTGACGGTGACCTCGGCCATGCCGACGGGCTTGCGCTTGGTGGTGCCCTTGAAGATCACGTCGTCCATGCGGTCGCCGCGCAGCAGCTTGGCCGACTGCTCGCCGAGGACCCAGCGGACGGCGTCCACCACGTTCGACTTGCCGCAGCCGTTGGGGCCGAGCACGGCGGTGATGCCCTCGTCGATGTGCAGCACGGTGCGGTCGACGAACGATTTGAAGCCCTGCAGCTCGATGCGCTTGAGTTTCACCGGAATCCCTTCTAGAACCGGGCCGGCGCGGCCCAGTCGTGCTTCAAATGCGCCAGCAAGGCCGGAGCTGCCTGCTGAGCGGCCTCCTTGCTCGCGAAACTGCCGACGTAGATGCGATACCAGCGGCCCTTCTCGGGCAGGTCGATCGCGCGCGCGACCGCCTGGAAGCCCTGCCGCCGCAAGCCCGCGATGTCCCGGTCCGCCGCGGCCTGGTCCGGCTGCGAGTAGAGCCACAGCGCCCAACCCGCCTCGCCCACGGCCGCGCGATACGGCGCGGCGTCGAAACCGGCGGGCGCCGGCGGCGTCTCGACCGGCGGAGCCGGCGATTCGGCCCGCGGGGCGGGCGTCTCGACCTGCGGGGCCGGCGGTTCGGCCTGGGCGACCACGGCGGGTTCGCCGGCGGCGGGTTCCTGGGTCGCGGCGGCGTCCGGCGAGGTGTTTACGACGTCGGCGGCAACGTCCTTGCGGACCGGCTCGGTGACGGCGGGACGCCGCGGCGGCGGCGCCGGCGCGCGATTCGCGTTGATGATCAGGTAGCCCGCGACCAGCACCGCGACGGCGCCCAGGGCGGCGGCGAAGCGCAGCCCCGCGGACGACCGCTTGCGCGCTACGGCGGGCGCCGGCTCGATGAGGTCGTCAGCGGGAGCGAACGGCGGCTCGGGAACCACGAGTTCCGGTCCGCCCGGCGCCGGCGGCGCGAGCACGAGATCCTCGAGCGGCGTCAACCGCTGCAGGGCTTCCCATTCCTCCACGCCGAAGCCCACCATACCCTCGAGGACGATGCCGCTCTCGCGCAGGTGAGACGTCAGCTCGAGGATCTCCTCCTCGGTGCAGTCGAGACGGTCCCACGCCAGCAGCCGGATGTCGGCGGTGCGGCACCACGGCGCGGCGACGGGCTCGGCGGGCGCGACGACGATCAGGTCGTCCCCCTGGCGGCGCAGGCGCGAGATCAGGTCGCCGATCTCCTCGGGCGTGGCGCCCGTCGGCATGAAGGACCCGACGCCGACCACGGCGCCGCGGCGACCCGTCGAAGGCAACGTGTCGCTGGCCGTGGTGCGGGAGGCGCCGTAGCGGATCATGTCGATCCAGCCCTCCTGCTCGTGGCGTCCGGTCCAGTGGGTCAGCCGCGGATTCCCCTCGTCGGCGTCCAGCAGCACCACCGCCTGGCCGCGGTCGGCGAGCAGACGGGCGATGATGAGGCCGGCGGCGGGTGCCTCGGAGCCGAGGACCACCCAGACGCGCGGGGCGGCGCGGCCGGCGATGGCGTCGTCGAGCTTCGCGCCGAGGGCGGACTGGTGGCTGAAGCGTTCCACCTCGTCCCAGAAGCCCGCGCCGCCGCGCAGGTCCAGCTCGCCGAGGTTGAGACCGGCCGATATCAGGGGCACACCGAAGGGCGTCGTAGGGTTCAGGGTCTCCATCTCGGCTACCTCAATTCCCGGCCAGGCGGGACCAGCCGTCCCGGAAGGCCGCGGCCACGAGATCCTCTTCCTCGGGAGCGATGGTGCGCAGGTCGACGGACAGGCCGTCCTGCGAGATGCGACAGACCAGGGCCGGGTCGCCGGCGCGCAGCAGGCCGTGCATGGCCTCGAGTTGCTCGCGGGGAGCCTGCCAGCGCAGCAGGCGCGTCGGCACCTCGGCATCGGAGAACGAACCGCCGCCGACGCTCGCCACGTCGTCGATCACGGAGGCGCGCCAGCCGGCCGGCGCGGCGGCGGCCAGCGACCCGGCGAGCCGCGCGGCGGCGTCGGCGAGGTCGTCGAGCGTGCGCGCGAGCACGTCGAGCGTGGGCACGGCCGGACGATCGTCCGCGTCCAGATACAGCGTGAGCACCGCGTCGAGGGCGGCCAGCGCGGTCTTGTCGACGCGGAAGGCGCGGCGCATCGGGTGCTGGCGCAGGCTCTCGATCAATTCGCGGCGGCCGAGGATGATGCCGGCCTGGCATCCGCCCAGGAGCTTGTCGCCGCTGCAGGTCACCAGGTCGGGCCCGGCGGCGACGTCGTCCGCGAGGGTGGTCTCGCCGGGCAGGCCGAAGCGCGCGAACTCGAAGAGCGCGCCGCTGCCGGCGTCGTACACCAGGGGGCAGCCGCGCCGGCGGCAGGCGGCGGCGAGATCGGCCAGGGGCACGTCCTCGGTGAAGCCGCTCAGCGTGAAGTTGCTGCGGTGCACCTTGAGGACGACGGCGCCCTCGCCCATGGCGTCCTCGTAGTCGCGCAGGCTGGTGCGGTTGGTGGTGCCGATCTCCACCAGGCGGCAGCCGGTCTCGGCGAGGATCTCGTGCATGCGGAACGAGCCGCCGATCGCGACCACCTCGCCGCGCGAGAGGATCAGGGGTTTCCCCCCGGCGGCGAAGTGGCGCGCGCTCAGCCAGACGGCCGCGGCGTTGTTGTTCACGATCAGGGCATCCTCGGCCCCGGCGAGCAGCGCCGCCTTCTCCTCCACCTTGCGGCCACGATGACCGCGCGCGTTGGTCTCGAGCACGAACTCCAGATCGCTGCCGTGCCGCGCGGCGAGCACCATCGCCGCCACCGCGCGTTCGGGGTAGTTCGCGCGGCCGAGGTTGGTGTGCACGATCACGCCGGTGCCGTTGAGCACGCGCCGCAGGGCCGGCCGGCGCAGGCGGGCGCACTCGGCGCCCACGCGCGCGACGGCCTCGGCGAGGAGGTCGTCCCGGCTGGCGAGGCTGGTGTCGCCCTTCGCCAGCTCGCGGCGCAGCCCGTCGACCACCCGTTGCACCACGCGCGTGACCCAGGCGCGGCGGCGCCCGGCGGCCAGCGGCGCCACCACGGGATGGTCGAGCAGGGCCCCCACGGGCGGCAGCTCGCGCAGCAGATCGTGCGGCATCGGGACGAACCTCATCGAGGCGCGTGAAGCGCCGCCGAATCCCCGGCGGCGCGAAGCGATGGCGGCTAAGTTACCAGACCCTTCCCCGGATGTCCAGACGCCCCCCGGCGAGCGCTTTACAGGAACCCGCGGCGCTTGGTACTTTGGTCGAAGCCGGGGAGGTCGAGCGTTGAGGCGTCGTCATTTAGGAATCCTGAGCGCCGTGTTGCCCCTGATCGCCCTCGCGGGCGGGTGCGGCGGCACCACGCCGCCGCCGGCGACCGCCCCGGTGGCCGGATACGAAGGCGCCGGACCCGAGCTGTCGGGCCTCGACCTCGCCCCGCTGCAGGGCCGGCGCATCCTGCTCGATCCGGGTCACGGCGGGCGGTTCCGCGGCGCCCTCGGACCCGGCGGACTGGCCGAGGCCGAGGTGAACCTCGGCGTCGCCCTCTACCTGCGCGGCTTGCTCGAGTGGGCGGGCGCCACCGTGTTCATGACCCGCGGCGCCGACGTCGACCTCTGCACGCCCATCGACAGCACGCTCACCGGCGACCTCGCCCGCCGCGTCGCCCTGGCCGACTCGCTGCGTCCCGACGTCTTCGTCTCGATCCACCACAACAGCAACGCGGCCCGCGACCCGATCCTGAACGAGACGCAGACCTACTACCCCGCCGGCCGCGAGGGCGCCGACCTCGACCTCGCTCGCGCCGTCCACAAGCACATGGTGCGCGCGCTCGGCATCACTCCGGCGCGCATCATGGCCGGCGGCTTCTACGTGCTGCGCAACGCGCCGGTCCCCGCGGTCCTCGGCGAGCCCGCCATGCTCAGCAACCCCGTCATCGAGGGACGACTCACCCTCGCCCGCAGCCACGAGATCGAGGCCCGCGCCTACTTCCGCGGCCTGCTCGAGTACTTCGCCGGCGGCGTGCCGCAATGGACGACGTCGGTGCCGGACACCTTCGACATGCGGCGCATGCCCTACCCCCAGCGCGAGATGGGCCAGATCCTGAGCTGGACCTTCACTCCTGGCCGACCTGGCGACCCGCCGCTGGATCCCGCCTCGATCGAGGTGCTCGCCGACGGCGAACCGGCGATCTGGTCGCTCGACGCCACGGGCACCGTCGTCACCTTGCCTCTGCCCAGGGCATTGCCGCGGGAGATCACCCTGCAGGCGCGAAACCTCGCGGGCAAGACGACACCCCGGCGGCGCCACATTCTCACCGGCCGGGCCCCATACGCCGGCATCAGCTCGGCCTTCATCCACGACGGAGCGGACCGCGACCACGGCCCGTTGCTGGTGGTCTACGAGAGCCCCACGGTCGACCTGGCCGAACGCGCAACCCTGTGGCTGGCCAATGACCGGATGCCCGAGTCGCAGTGGATCCGCTTGCCCGTCTTCCCCGGCCGCCGGGGCTGGGCCCTGGTGCCCCCGGCGCCGTTTCGGGCCGACGATGCGCACATCGTGGAACGTCGCGTCAGCGGCGACCTGACCACCGTCGGCCGGCACCCTGCCGGCAACCTCGGTCGCTGGGGCCTGAGGTCGTCGCGCTGGCGTCCGCTGGCCTTGACGCCCGGCGTCTGGCCGGACAGCAACGTGCCCGGTCCGGGCTGGCGCCTGCGCTGGCCGGCGCTCGCCGACACCCTCGCGCAGCAGGCCCAGGCCCGCGGCCTGGTGATCGATCCGACGGCGCCGGTGATCCCGGACGACCCGCGGGCCCCCCTCTGGCTCGAGGCCGACGGCGCCTTCCCGCTCTTCACCGATGCGAGCGGACACACGCCGTGGCAGGACGCTCATGCCGCCGCGCCGGACACGCTGGTGTGGGCGCCGTTGCTGCCGGCCCTCGTCGGCAAGCGGGTGGTGCTCGATCCGCGCGGCGGCGGCACGGACGAGCAGGGGCGCGGGCCGGGCGGCACGCGCGGCAGCGACCTCAACCTGCAGGTGGCGCAGCGGCTGGCGGCCTTGCTGCGGGGCGTGGGGTGCGTGGTGACCGTCACGCGCACCGCCGAGTCGTGGGTGCCCGACGAGGTTAAGGTGCAGCGGGCGAACGACGACGGCGCCGAGCTCTACCTCGCGATCGCCCGCGGTGAGCCGGGCGCCGGGACGACGGCGCGCCACCACCCCGGCAGCACGGTGGGCAACACGCTGGCGCGCCAACTTGCGGGCGCGTGGCGCGGCGGGATGACCATCGCCGAGGGCACCGAGTACGTGCTGCGGCACACCGCGTGCCCGGCGCTGGTGGTCGAGTTGCCGGCGGTCACCACGGACGAGGACGCCCTGGCCGATCCGCGGGTCCAGGACCAGCAGGCCCGCGCCCTGCTGCTCGCGCTGGCCGCGACCTGGCAGGGCACGACGGTGCTCGCCGACGCGGCGGCCTTGCCGGCGGTGATGGCCTCCTTCGCCGACCCGCGCGCGGTGGACTGGGCCCGCTGGGACGGCAACCTGGTCTGGCTTGCCCCGTATCGTTCCGTATCGTTAGCTGACGACACGCCGCTGCCCGCGCGCGGCGACCGCCACTTCCTGGAGCTCCACCTCGGGGGCAACTGGCAGCTATGGGCCGTGACTCGCACCGGCACACGATGGACCGGCGCCCTCCTGCTCTGCGGACCCTGATCTCCCCCGCGAGCATCGCCGGGCGGGCGCACGCGGGCCGACGCCTGGCCGCGGCGCTCGGCGTGGCCCTCGTGGTGATCCTGGTGATCGTGCTGCTCGACCCCGGCGGTCGCGAGATCGCGCGCCGTTTCACGCCCTACGGCGCCGAGGGGCCGCTGCGGATCATGCCTGAGATCTCCATCGACGAGGGCACGGCCACGGTCTACCAGAAGCCGAAGCAGGCCCCGCAAGAGTCGGCGCCCATCTACGAGTTCGAGCCCGAGCGCATCTCGCCGCAGGCGACGCAGGCCGTGCCGGTGCAGCCGGCGGAGCCGCGGCCGCAGGTCGACGTGGCGGCGGAGGTGGCCGAGGACGGGATCGGCGAGGTCGAACTGCTGCTGCCGCGGGCCACCGCCGACCAGGCCTTCATCATCCGCAACATGGTGCGGCCGGTCTATCCCGCCGACGCCACCGAGGCCGAGCGGCGGCGTCCGGAGATCCTGGTCCGGTCGGCGGTGTTCCTCGACGCCACGGGCGCCATCACGGCGGCGATGATCACCTACAGCGAGGGCGGCGCCGCCTTCGACGAGGTGGCGCTCGCGGCGGTGCGGCAGTGGGTGTTCGAACCGGTGATCCGCGACGGCCAGCCGCCGGCGCCGCGGTGGCTGGAGATCCCCTGGCGGTTCAAGAGTCCCTACCGGGTGAACTAGTCGGCGTCGGCATCCTCGTCCGCGGGCGGCTCGAGCACGTCCAGCGGCAGCAGGTTCTCGCGGACGGTCTCGAGCGCTTTCTCGGTCAGGAAGATGGGCGCGTCGGCGCGCAGAGCGAGCGCGATGCAATCGCTCGGGCGGGCATCGATGCCGATGAGGTCCTGGTCGCGCTGCAGGTAGAGCTTGCCGAAGTAGGTGCCCTCGCGCTGGTCGGTGATCACCACCTTGTCGAGCCGCGCGCCGAGTCCGTCGATGATGGTGCAGGTGAGGTCGTGCGTGAGCGGGCGCTGATACTTCTCGCCGCGCAACGCGAGCGCGATGGCCGCCGCCTCGGCCGGCCCGATGTAGATTGGCAGGCACATCTCCTCGGTCGGCACCAGCAGCAGCACCACCGGGCTGCCCGTGCGCTCGTCGAGGGACATGCTGGCGACGCTGACCCGGATCACGGCGGCGTTCCCCTCGCTGCGGTTCATTATGAGTCTAGCAAAGAGCGGGCGGGTGTCAACGACCCCGCCCGCCCGTGTGCGCGCTTCGGCTCCGGTTACGGTTTCGCGCGCAGGTCCTCGATCGATTGCGGCTTGGTGAAGCCCGGCCGCGCCATGTTGTCGAGCATGTACTGGGCGTCGGACGCGTACTCGCTGCCCGGGTACTTCTTCAGCAGCAGGCTCAGCAGACCGCTCGACTGGTTGCGGTCGCCCCAGGTGTCGAGCACCTCGTTCGCGGCGAGGAACAGGGCGTCGTCTGCGAGGTCGTCGTCGGGATAGTCCTCCGCGATGAGCTGGTAGAGGTCCATCTTCTGCTGCGTGTCGGTCAGGTTCATGGCGCGGTCGAGCAGCTCGCGCGCCGTGCGGCCCTTGCCCGGCCGGAAGTCGCCGAAGTACTCGATCTTGGCGCCGGCGCGCGCGCCCTCCACCCATTCGCGGACGATCGCCGTCTGGTACGTCGGCAGCATGTCGCGCACGACGGTGTCGTACGCCTCCTCGAGGGTCTGCGGCCGGTCGTACTGCCGGTCCAGCACGTTGACGACGTGCCACTTGCCGGCGACCTCGAGCGGCGGATTGACGCCGTTCTCGAGATCCCAGATAGCCGCGGTGAAGACCCGGCTCTCGGGCATCTGCGGCACGAAACCGCCCTTGTTGAACCAGCCGAGATCGCCGCCGACCTTCTTGGAGTCCTCGTTGCGCGAGTACTTCTCCACCACGCGCGGGAACTGCGCGCCAGGCTGCTTCGCCTCGTTGTAGGCCTTCCGCGCCTCCGGCTCGCTCGCGCACTCGATGTGCGCCGCGTGCATGGTGCCCAGCCGCACGTACTTGTCCTTGTTGGCCTGGTAGTATTCGCGAATCTCCTCGACGGAGGGGTTCTTGCCGGCGATGAGGTCGTTGGTGAGGGCGGTGTCCAGGGTGATGCGCCGCTGCGAGATCAGCACCCGCGCGGCCTCGGGCAGGCGTTCGAGCTTGCGTCGCTCGGCCTCGCGCAACTTGAGCACCTCGTCCACCATCTGCCGCACCAGCAGCCGCTTGCCATCCTCGCCCTGGTAGCGCTGCTTCTGCTCCTTCGACAGTTCCTCGAACCGGATGTCCAGCATGCGCTGCGTGATCTTGTAGCCGTCGACCTCGGCGATGACCAGGGAGGGGTCGTGCGTGCCGTCGCCGAAGATCGCGCCCTGGATCCTGGCCTCGAGATTCCTGGCCGCCTGGTCCTTGGCATCGCCGCCCTGGCTGGCGCCGTTGCAGGCGACCATGACGACGGAGGCGAGGGCCAGGGTGGTCAGCACCGTGAGTCTCATGCGGTAGGCTCCTTTTCGCTACAGGACGTCCGTGCGGCCCGCGGCCTCGAGACGACCGATGATGTCCTTCACCCGCTGGTCGGCCGCGGCGGGGCAGATCAGCAGCGCGTCGCCCGTGTCGACCACCACCAGCCCCTCCACGCCGATCAACGCCACCAGCTTGCCGGGCGCGTGCACCACGTTGTCGCGACTGTCCACGGCCACCAGGTCCGCGACGCCGCGGTTGTCCGCCGCCAGCGTCGGCGCGATGGCGCGCCAGGCCGACCAGCTGCCGAGGTCCGACCAGGCGAAACGAGCCGGCAGCACCGCGAAGCGCCCGAGCTTCTCCATCACGGCGACGTCCACCGACACCGCCGGACACTGGTCGTAGGCTGCCGCGAGCGCGGGCACGAAACCCTTGGTACCCCAGGCCGTGACGACAGGTTCCAGACGCGCCACCAGATCGGGCACGTGGGCCGCCGCGGCGGCGCGGAAGGTGTCCGCGCCCCACACGAAGATGCCGCTGTTCCAGAAATGCCGCCCGCCCTGCACGTACGCCTCGGCGCGCGCGCGGTCGGGCTTCTCGACGAAGGCGAGCCCGGCGCGCAGCCCGCCTGGGCCCTCTTCGGCGCCGGTCTCGAGGTAGCCGTAACCGGTTTCCGGATGGGTGGGGACGATCCCGAAGGTGACGACCTCGCCGGCCGTGGCCGCGTGCGCGAAGGCTGCCGCGAGCTGCTGCCGGAAGACGTCGGGATCGCCGATGGCGTGGTCGGCGGGCAGCAAGGCCACCGGTTCGCCGGGAGCGAGACGCGCGGCCAGGCCGACGCCCAGGACCGCGCAGGGCGCCGTGTTGCGGCCGACCGGCTCGGCGATCACCTGGGCGGGCGGCAACCCGGGCAGCTGCGCCCGGATGGGGTCTGCCAGGTCGCCGCTGGTCACCACGAGCACGCGCTCCGGCCCCACGAGCGGAACCACCCGCTCGTAGGTCTGCCGCAACAGCGAGACCTCGCCGGCCAGCGGCAGCAGTTGCTTGGGCTTGCTGGTACGACTCAGCGGCCAGAAGCGTGTGCCCCGGCCGCCGGCCATGATCACGCAGCATCCCATGACGCCTCGCTAGCTCGCGCGGGTCACATGGACCTTGACGACGATCTCCACCTCGGGGTGCAGCTTCACCGGCACCTCGAAGTCGCCCAGGTGCTTGATCGGCTCGGCGAGCAGGATCTGCTTGGCCTCCAGCTCGAGGTTCTGCGACGCGAGGGCCGCGGCGATCTCGCGCGCGGTCACCGAGCCGTAGAGCTGCTCCTCGTCGTTGGCCTGCGCGGCGAGGGTGACCCCGAAGTCCTTGCCCGCGTACTGGGCGCGGATGGCCTCGGCGGCCTCCTTGACCTTCAGGTCGCGCTTCTGCTCGAGGCGGATCTTGTCGCCGGCCACCTTCACGGCGCCCTCGGTGGCCTCGAGGGCCAGGCCGCGGGGCACCAGGTAGTTGCGCGCGTAGCCGCGGGACACGGACACCTTCTGCCCGATGTGCCCCACGTTCTCCACGTTCTTGAGCAGGATCACTTCCATGGCGAACCACCTTCTTCTGCTTGCTCGGGACCGCGGTGCAATTTCCGCAGGTCCCACCACTGATCCATCAAACCTATGAACGCGCCGGCCGCCGCTACCACCGGCGCCAGGAAGAACGCCGCCAGCAGCCAGTATACCGCGCGGCCCACCGGCGGTAGATATCGTCCCGTGACCCAGACCTGCACCGCCACGCCCTGCACGGCGAGCGCAAGGCCGGCCAGGATCACCACATTCAGTCCGGCCAGGTGGCCGGTTTCGCCGCCCGCCAGCAGCAACAACAGCCCGGCGGCCAGCACCCACACCGTCACGCCCGGCGCCTCCCAGACCGCAAACGGCCGCGCGGCCGGCCGCTCCTGGCGCGCGCCGCCGGCCCGCGCGAGGATCCGCCCCAGCCCGAGGCCGAGGGCGGCCTGCGCGAGCAGGCCCAGCGCCAGCAGGCTCGGCCAGATCTGCGCCGAGACCTTCAAGGCGCCCGCCATCTGCCGCTCGAACTCCGCCGTGGACGCGGCCCGCTGCGCCTCGGTGGCGTCGGCCGGCAACCTCGCGGCGAAATTCTCCCGCAGGGCGCCGGCGAACAGCGAGAGCTCCTCGCTCATCGGCATTTCCCGCAGGCCGAGCAACAAGCCCGGCACCATGGTCGCCGCGATCAGGGCGATCACCGCGAGCGTGGAGACACCACGTTCGAGGGCCACGCCGCCGGCGAACCCCGCCGCGACGTACGCCGCGAGGATCGCCGCCGGCACGACGGGCAAGCCCGCCGCGCCGCCGATCACGCCCAGGACCGCCATCGCCACGATCAGGGCGCGGCGCGTATCCAGCGTCCACGCCGCGAGCCACAGCCCCGGCAGAACCAGGGGTGCCACGGCGGCGGCCGCGGGGACGCGTCCCGCCAACCAGATCACGGCGCCCGTCACGAGCGCGGCGACGGGAGGCAGCCAGTTACGGTTCATAACCGGCTACCGGTAGTATTCCCTCACGAAGGGCAACATCGCCAGATGCCGGGCGCGCTTGACGGCCACGGCGAGCATCCGCTGATAGCGGGCCGTCGTGCCGGTGTTGCGCCGCGGGGCGATCTTCCCACGCTCGGTGACGAAACGACGCAGGAGGTCGATGTCCTTGTAGTCGATGCAGACATAGCCCATCTTGCTGAAGAAACAGGGCTTCTGCTTCGCTACCCTCCTCTTCTTCTTCTTCTTCTTGATGCGCATGTTCTTGCGCGCCATGATCGTCTCCTTCTAATCCTGATTGTCGGCGGTCTCGTCGTCCCCACGCGGCTGCTGGCGACGACGCGCCATGGCCTCGCGGTTGCGCTCCTCCCACTCCTCGTCCACGACGACCAGGTGGCGGACCACCTTGTCATCGAGCCGCAGGTAGCGGTCGATGGCCGCGATGCCTTCGGGGGCACAGCGGAAGCGCATGAACATGTAGTCGCCCTTGGTCATGTGGTCGATCTCGTACTCGAAGCGGCGCAGCCCCCAACGATCCTTGAGGGTCACCTCTCCCTTGTGTTCGGCCACAAGCTCACTGACGCGATCGACCCGCAAGGCCATCTCCGGCTCGGGTAGATCCGCCTTCAGGATGAAGACGCACTCGTACTTCTGCACTGGAACACCTCCCCTCGGACAGGATGACCCGGTGCACTTTTCGGCGTGAAGCCGTCAGCCCGGGTAGGGATGGTCAGTGGTCCCAACACTCAGTTGGTTTTGGACGGGGGAATATACCGCATCGGTGGCCGGCGGGCAAGCCGGGATCCCGAATAGCGAGCGAATCCGGCCTACCGGACCAGCATGACCCGCCTGGTCAACACACCGTCCGGCCCCTCCACCTTGACGAAATAGACGCCGCTGGCCACCCCGCGCCCCGCGCCATCGCGTCCCTGCCAGGCAATCTGATGGTGACCCGCGGCCAGGGACTCATCGAGAAGTTGGACGACGCGACGGCCGCGAACGTCGAACACGTCGACCTTCGTCCGCCCCGCCATCACCAGCCCGAACCTCAAGTTGATCAACGGGTTGAACGGATTCGGCCCGGCCGTCAGGTACGGCTCGGCAACCGCTGCCGGCTGCAGGGCGTACCCGCCGCTCCCGCCCATGCTCTTGACCACCATCCCGGCCTCGAACGGCACGAACTGCGGCAGGACCGCGAACGCATGCGCCGGATCCAGCCCGATCCAGGACGACCCGTCGCCGCTCAGCCAGCCCCGCGACCCACCCTCCGCCGCCAGGTACCCCAGAGCCGAACCTCCGCCCGACCCCGGTTCCGCATACGCGTGCCCCTCCGGAAACGCAAAGACGACGTACAGCGCCTCCAGAGACGAGGCCACCGGCAGGTCGAAGGTCAGTGAACTCCAGGCCGAGGCCCCACCACCAACCCCTTCGGCCACGACCTCGGCGCCAACCAGATCTCCAGGCCCATCCGGATACCCGGTCGCGACAAGCAACTGCGGAAACACGGCCAGATCGTCGTTGTTGAACCAGTTCACCCCGGCCAGCGCCTGCCCCGCCGGCATCGGCACCCGCACGGCCAACCACCCCGCCCCCGTCTCGCTCGCCAGCCCCACCACGCCCCCAACCTCAGGCAATGCCCGACAGGCCACCGCCCCGAAGCTCACGACCCCAGCCACCACCAGCCCTGCGAGCAACACACCCTTGACCATGTCTCTCCCCCTATTCCCGAGGCCATCCAGTTACCGCCACAGAGCCTTCAACTGGCTCCAGGTGGACGACTCCGTCGGAATCGGCCCGTCGGCCATCGGCTGGAAGTCCACCGCCACCTCGTACTGGGGCTCGTCCACGTAGTCCAGGATCAACTCCGCCACTTGAGCTGCATCCGTGGTCCCCCAGTAGTTCTGCGTGAAGTCCCAGTGCAACACCGCAGGCAGGTCGAGCGGCACGTCCCAATCGAAGTAGCACCGCACCGCCAAGCCATCGCCGATAGGCAAAATGTGATTTCCGTGGAACGACACCCGTTCCCGCGGATACGGCGCGTAAACGCACACCTGATTCGAACGGAAGATATTGCCGGCGCAAACCACGTCGTAGGCGGCCCGCGGCCACAAGAAAAGCGCAACCCCCCATGGATTGGCTTCCGGGCTCAACTGGCTCGTTATCTCCACGTCGTTGTCCAGAACCTGCACCGCCCCCGATCCTTCGAGAGAGATCCCCATCCTCGAGTTCCCGCGAACCGTGTTGCCGCGAATCTCCCCGCCCGCACCGAAATTCACGCCAATACTCATAAACGCGCAGTCGAGAAACTCGGAATCGATGACATGCGTATTCGGGTTACTACTGTACTGAATGTCGACCCCGTCCTGACCGCCCTCGAACCGGCATCTTTCTATGACAAGTTCTGCGCAATCATCAAGAGACTTTACTCCCGTTGCCAAATTGGTGAAGTAGCAGTCCGTAATTCTAACCAAGCCACTTGCACGCGGCCAGATACCTCCGGTACCCGTCGGTGTTTCGCCGCGGATAGAGCAGTTACTTACCTCTATGTCACCACCCTCGACGGATAACGCATACAGAAAACTTCCCAGCCCGATGTCTCGAATCACGAGATTTTGGTTAGGATAAGCCGAGATACCAACAGTATACCGTCCCGGTTCGAAGTCGGACGCGAAGTCGATAATCGTTAATCCCTGCCCTGCGCCGATGATGGTTGATTGAGAAAGGTCGCCGAGTTTCACGCAGATCCTCCACAAGGTCCCATTGTTCATGTGATCGGTGAACTCCTCGAATCTCCCCGGTCCAATCCGGATCGTATCGCCGTTTGCGGCGGCATCGACGGCCTGTTGAATCACGGCGAAATCGCCGCTACCGTTCTTCTCGACACGCCAGGTCCGCGCTTCCGCGGTGTAGGCAAGTAGTACAATCGCGAGGACGAGTACCGCGGCAGTCTGTATCCTCGAAGTTCTCATCACACACACCTCAATTGCTCGAAGGGCAGGCCGGGAATGAAAGCTGGTGGTAGGTGCTAGCGATCTCCTGTTTGGTCGCCGCCACTCTGCTGAAGACCTTGAATCGATACGTGCAGCCGAGGTAGCACGGCTGGCCCTGCCACCGCAGGGTGTGGGTATAGGACCCTGTGGCGGCACTCGTGCGTTCGATTTCCACAGTGACGTTGGGATCGCCGGCAGCCAGACTCACGCTGGCAAATCCGCAGGAATTACCGCGCACCTTCTCTATCTCGATCCGGTCGAGGTTGCTGTCGCTCCAGTTGTCCGTTGTCCAGTGAAACAGCCAGTCCATGGAGGAAGCGAGTGGGTCGTATTCGAAGGCGAAGGAAATCGTCGACTCGCAGATCGCGACGGTCCAGGACTGGTGTATCTCGACCGTGCGATCGAACGGAGGCGCGACCACAACGTATTGCGGTGCGCCAGAGGGCCAGTAAATCTCCGCTTCCACGTCTCCAGTTTCCGGTCCTACCCCGAACAGCAACCGTCCTTCGCGCTGGGAGCCACGGCCTGAGCCGCCGTCGAGGTGATCGCGGGCGATGACGGATCCGGTCGATACATCTCGCAGCGTCACTCGGGCACCGATTGGCGAACGTATCCCGCCGTCTGGGTCAGACAGGACCAGACCCAACCACTGATATGATTGTCCTTCTGATTCGTCAGCCGCGGTGTAGTAGCGGCCACTCGATGTAAGCCTGCCGAGTGCGAAATCCCCGTCACCATCCTCGTCGAAATCCGCCGTTGCGAGTCCCTGCGCGCTGTGGTTGTTCTCCACCTGGTCAAACATCAGGTCGCTGGCGACCCCTTTGAACGGTGCTTCGAAATCGGGAACCGCGCCCAGGTTCATCCACAGTTTCGGACTCTCCTCGTTGACATACGACCCTATGACAAGGTCTTGCCAGCCGTCGTGGTTGAGATCGCAATTCGTGATCTGCGCGCTAGTGAATAGGGGTCCCAGAGGAGGCAGATCCGAAGCCGGAATCTCTTGCCAGCCTCCCGACGGACCACTGCACAGGATCAAAGGCGGCATGCCAATCCTGCCAAACACCAGATCCAAACCGTGCTTGTGGTCAAGGTCGACCCACAGGACGCAGTTGACCGGTCCATCGACCGCAAACGACGCGTCCATCTCGTACCGCCCGGGCTCGCCTACGAGTTCGCGGTAAAGGACCGTACTGTTTCCTTCCAGATCTCCACGCACGAATTCCAGGCAGCCGTCATTGTTTGCATCAGCCCAGGCGCTGGCAACGGTGATACCGCCCTGACCAGGTTCGGTGTCTAGCCCGGCGGCGGCGGTACCATCGACGAAACGCGGTTGGCCAGGCCTACTTTCATTGCGCCACAACACGTCATTGGCGGGTTCTTTGCCTCCACCTGGCCCGCCGCCGTAAGTCGTGACGTCGCCAGAGGCCCGACCGCAGTACAGGTCGAGGTCGCCGTCGTGATCGAAATCGACCCAGTTGGCGCTGACCGTTTTCTGCAAGAGGGTCGGGTCGGCAGCGACAAAGACACCCTGGGTGCGCGCGATGTCGACCATCTGGCTGCCGCCGTCGTTCCGAAAGAGTTGGGGAAACGTCTGGTTAGCAACGAAGAGGTCCTCATCACCGTCCCGGTCGAAATCTCCGGCGGCGGTGCCGAGTGCGAGCAATGTGGGCGGGTTCCCCGAGAAACGGCCTGATGGCCATCGAGAGAATCGAATGCCGGCGGCATTTTCTTCTTCATCTGTCGTAAATACCTGCGACCTCGCAAGGTCATTGCCCGCGTCGGTGCTACGCGAGGCGACGATCAAGTCCGGACGGCCGTCGGGCGCCGTCCAGCTCGCGCCGCCGACATCTCTGCCGACCATGGAATAGGGCGCTCCCGAATAATCGTCCCCGGCCGGGAAGACATCATCCGTGTAGTCGTGGAGCGACACGCCGAGGGGGTAGACGGGGAAGTGTGGGCTGGGAGCGGAATACGCGGTACCGCCGGAGGCGGTGTGGAAGATCAGGCGGACCTGAGCCTCCGGGGAGACATCCTGATTGTCCGGGCGCCAGGTGGCGCTGCACCGATGGGTACCAGCGTCATGGATGATATCCTGAAATGGGAAGGGGATGATGCGCGGCGTCGGCGCCAAGATCTCCAGGTCGACGCCCACCGTGCGACGATCGTCGTCGGGATGGCCCCAGAAGTGGTCGGTCCAGGTGACCGTCACGGCGTTGCCCGTATAGCAGGCTTGGTTCGCCGCTGGCGTGAGGATGTCTTCGGCCGGATAGGATTCGCCCGAGACAGGGAAGGTCCACGGGAGGTCGACGGTCGCGGTGTGTTGCGTGAGCTGGTTGTGAAACGTCACTCGAAACGTGCAGTGCGTCCCGGACATCCTGTCGTTCAGCGCGATGGGCAAGGACTGGCACGCCGGCGTGATCAGCGCATTCTCGATCAAGCGGTTCCAGCTATCGCCGCCGAAACGCGAGTAGTCGACGTCGACCGAGGTCAACACGTCATGGAACGTTGAGTCCCAGGCCACCCAGACCGTCTCGCCGGGGTCGTACATGTCGGATGCGGGGCCGACGAGTTCGGCATACGGCGCCGAGAGCAGGTCGACCACCATGTGCGGGTAGCCCAGAGCGTTGTCGAAGCCGTTGTGTTGCTCGCGGACGCGCACGATCAACGAGTTCGGTTCGTCCTGGGGGTTGAGACGGTAGTAGGACCCCTCTTCCGGCTCCGCTTGATACAGCAAGCTGCTCGGGTTCGTGCGAAACGAGAATTCGGATCGATTCCAGCAGCCGTCGACGCCGCCACGGCAATCCAGGTCGATACGGAAGAAGTCGAAAACGTCGCCGATGTAGCTGTCGAATTCTTCGGCGTCGCGATAGGCGTGGTCGGGGTTATCCTCGACAGCCCAGCGGTCATAATTGTCGAAACCGCGAACGGGATCAGGCACGCCCCACGCTGGGTGCGGCGAGTGAGTCGGGTTGTCCGGCAATGTCGGTCGGTAGATGGTGTAGCGGCCGAACGCTGATTCGAGGTCGACGGTGGTTGCATTCTCGAGAAGACCGGTGCCCGGGGCGCAGTGAACGATCTCGAGGCCTTGTGACGGCACCAGCGGGTCGCCAGTATCAGGTATCGGCTGCACATCGACGCCATGTCCGCCGTGAAATGCCATCAGGAACCACTGCCATTGGCCGTCGCTGTTCTGCGCGTGATAGCGATAGATGCGACCTCTCGCGTCCTCGCGGTTCAGGCGCAGGTCGGGAATGACCTCGCCGAGGCGATTCTCACCGGTGAAGTCGATGACCTCGACCCAGCCGCTATCAGCTAGCCAGGCGAGTCCCCAGACAGGAATGCCGTTGTCCGCGAGAATGTGCTGGCACATGAGGTTAAGTTGGCCGTAGTAGTAGCGATTCAGGATATCTTGTTCACCCAGGTTTGCGAGAGAAGGCGGCCCGTCGCCGAAACCCTGCGTGTGGCCGATCTCGTGCAGGAGTCCGGCGGCCGCGCGGTGAACGTGAAACGCGCTGCCGGCCGGCCATTCCACGGTCGACATCTCGCACTGTACACTTTGCGTGTCGGGGCCATTGGCGACGTTTTGGAAGAACGCGAACGCTTGCTGGTGCTCCTGACTGTTCGGTATCCGGTAGTTGAGCGCGGCCTCGCCGCCCGCCTGTCCGCTGACCGGTGAATCCAGCGTGAGGTAGATGAAATAGAGGCGGTCGATGCCGGCCAGGATCTCGGGATCGAGATCCTTGTAGTTCTGCCAGATCTTCCAGAGGATCTCGGTATGCAGCTCGGTCGGTCCGGACTCCGTGCGCCAGTCCTCCGTATCGGCATCCCATTTGACGTAGTAGGCATCTGGCAGGACGGCGCAATCCACGCCCCCAACGACGTGGTTGCGGTAGGCGGCGGCGCATTCGTCGGCGAGCCAGGTCTGTGCCTGACCGTCTCCCTCTAGGCTTTCGCCGTGAGGCAACAGAATACCGGTCTCCGACCCGAAGTGCAGTTGACCCAGGCTGATGTTCTCGACGTAGAGCACGACCGAGTCGACCATGGCCTGGTGAGCCTCGGTGACGATGTCGGCGACGGAGTTCTCGAGGCTCAGGTCGACGAGCTGTTCGTTGCATCCGCCCGGAGCCGCGAAATCGCGGTCAGGAAAGGCAATAAAGACGAATTTTGCGTTGATTTCGCCAGTTTCGCTAGCGCTTACGAGGGAGGGATCAATGAGCATAAACAGGACCGCAATGCCCCCCCATCCTAGCAGAGCGTGGACACGGGCGTGCGCGATACGGTGCGGACCTTTCAGATGAGTCATGGTATCCCCCTGGCTGGACTATGCTACAGGGTCGCATTCAGCCAGGACCATTATGACATAACGGGCGGTGGTTTTGAAGTGGCGAACTCAGCGCCCGTTGTGACGGGCCGCAGCGGCTACTGACCCTTCGGCGAGGCAGGTCGTGACGGCGTCGGCGGCGCGGGAGATCAGGTTGGTGACGGATTCGGCCTCGTCGGCCGTAAAATCGCTCAGCACGTAGTCGGCCCAGTCCTCGGGGGCCAGGATCTGCTCATGCGGCCCCACGCCCAGGCGGACCCGGGGCACCTCGAGGGTGCCGGCGACGTCCAGGAGGGAGGCGAGGCCCTTCTGGCCGCCCGCGGTGCCGCGGGCGCGGATGCGGACCGTGCCCAGGGGCAGGTGGAGGTCGTCGCAGACCACCAGCAGGTCGGGCGGCGGCGCCTCTGGACCGGCGGCGGCGAGCCAGGCGGCGAGGGCCTGGCCGCTGAGGTTCATGTAGGTCAAGGGTTTGAGGAGGGCGACGGGACCGGCGGGGCCCTCGAGACGGGCCTCGGCGTACTCGGGGCACCGTCGGACAAACGAAGCGTCCCCGCGGCGGGGGCGGCCGGCCACCCACCGGGAACCCCAAGTGTGGGGCCGCAGGGCGGAGGGCGGGGCCCGCTTGGCGGGGCCCGGCACCAG
>JADHED010000180.1_pt1 | contig 86565 bp, 62 predicted proteins | sample 8952041 | NCBI WGS metagenome assembly JADHED01 (sample SAMN16124423, study PRJNA663239) | bioreactor sludge metagenome | isolation source: sludge (control) | place: India:Bengaluru | collected 2018-09-08
CTGTCTGCACAGGGGCCGTGGGCGGGAGACCGAGGGGAGAGGTTCAGGCCCCCCCGCCGGCCCTGCGAGGACCAGTGCCTGAACCCCTCCCCTCTGGCCCCCGCCCACCCCCTAGCTGATGGACACCGTCTCCGCGTCGTCCTCGATCTCGGCGACCTCGGCCTGGGTGAACCGCGCCAGGAGGGTGTACATGGCGGGAACCACCAGCAGGGTCAGGAAGGTCGAGAAGAGCACGCCGCCCACGATGGCCACGCCGAGCGGCTGGCGTGATTCGGCGCCCGCGCCCAGTCCCAGAGCGATCGGCAGGATGCCGAAGACGGTGGAGAAGCTGGTCATCAGGATCGGACGTAGACGGATCCGCGCCGCTTCCTCGACGGCCTGCAGGATGGGCCGCCCGCGCGCGCGGAGCTGGTTGGCGAACTCCACGATCAGGATCGCGTTCTTGGTCACCAGGCCCACCAGCATCACCAGGCCGATCTGGGAGTAGATGTTCATGCTCTGGCGCAGCAGGAACAGCGAGACGATGGCGCCCACCACGGCGAGCGGCACCGAGAGGAGGATGGTGATGGGGTGGACCCAGCTCTCGAACTGGGCAGCGAGCACCAGGAAGATGAAGATCACCGCGAGCAGGAACATGAACGCGAGGGTGCCCGTCGACTCGCGGTACTCGCGGGACTGGCCCGCGAGGTCGGTCTGGATGCTCGCGGGCAAGTCGCGGGCCGCGATGCGGTCGAGGTCGTCCAGCGCGCCGCCGAGGGCGAAGCCGGGGGCCAGGTTGGCCGTGACGGTGGCCGACCGCACGCGGTTGTAGTGGTTCAGTTCCTTGGGAGCGACCGTCTCCTGGACCCGCACCAGATCGGCGAGCTGGACGAGGCGCCCGCTGCCGCTGCGCAGGTAGATCTCGCGGATCACCTCCGGCGTCGCGCGGTTGGTCGGGCGCAGCTGCGCGATGACGTCGTACTTCTTGGAGCCGCGCTTGAACTCGCCGACGACGCGGCCGCCGAGGAAGCTCTCGAGGGTGCTGCCGATGTCGGTGACGGAGATGCCCAGGGCCGCCGCCCGCTCGCGGTCGATCACGACGTCGAGCTGCGGCTTGTTGAGGCGCAGATCGGTGTCCAGGTTGATCAGGTAACCGAGCTCGCCGGCCTTGGCCATGAAGACCTGCACGGCCTGGTTCAGCTGGTCGTAGTCCTCGGCCTGCAGGACGTACTCCACGGGCGTGGTGCTGAAGGCGCCGAGGCTCGGCGGGTTCACCACGAAGGCGAGCACGCCGGGGATGCTGATGAGCTGGGGGAACAGCGAGGCCACGATCTCCTGCTGGGAGCGTTCGCGCTGGTCGCGCGGCTTCAGGTTCAGGAAGACGAAGCCGTTGGTCACGCGGCCGGGGCCGCCGAAGCCGAGACCCGTCGCGCTGAAGAGCCCTTGCCGCTCCGGCAGGTCGAGCAGGATCTTCTCGACCTGTCGCATCGACTGGTCCGTATAGCCCAGGGTCGCGCCTTCGGGGGCGATGACGATGCCGAACGCGGTGCCGCGGTCCTCGGTGGGGACCAGCTCGCGCGGGAGGCCGCGGTAGACCCAGAACGTCGCGCCCAGGAGCAGCGCCGCGATCACGAACACGATCGCGCGGTGCCGCAGCGTCCAGCCGAGGGTGGCGCCGTAGGCGCGGTCGAGGCCGCGGAAGAAGGTGTCGAACGAACGGTCCGACCACTTGTTGCTGGTGCCGGAATGCCGCCGCAGGATCAGGGCGCAGAGCGTCGGCGTGAGGGTCAGGGCGACGAAGCCGGAGATCGCGACCGAGACCGCCAGGGTGATGCCGAACTCGCGGAAGAGCCGGCCGATGGCGCCCGTGAGGAAGGCCACCGGGATGAACACGGCGACCAGGGTGATGGTGGTCGCGATCACCGCGAAGGCGATCTCGTTCACGCCGTCGCGCGCCGCGATCTTGCGACCCTTGCCCATCTCCAGGTGCCGGAAGCAGTTCTCCAGGACCACGATGGCGTCGTCGACGACCAGGCCGATCGCGAGCACCAGCGCGAGCAGGGTGATGATGTTGACGGTGAAGCCCATCGCGTAGGCGACGGTGAAGGTGCCGATGATCGCGATCGGGATCGCGACGATCGGGATCAGCGTCGCGCGCAGGCTCTTGAGGAAGAGCAGCACCACCAGGACCACGAGGCCGGTGGCGATGAGCAGCGTGATCTCCACCTCTTCGAGGGATTCCTCGATGAAGGCCGCCGAGTCGTAGGCGATGTCGATGATCATGCCGTTGGGCACCGCCGACTGCAACTCCGGCAGGATCTCGCGGACGACCTCCGCCACGGCGACCGTGCTCGCGTCCTTCTGCTTGACGACGCCCAGGCCGATCGCGGGCCGTCCGTTGAAGCGGGTCTCGGTGCGCTCGTCCTCGGGCCCGACCTCGACCTCGGCCACGTCGCCGAGCCGCACCAGCTGGTTGCCCTCCTGCGTGACGATGAGCGCCGCGAATTCCTCCGGGGTCTGCAGCTCGCCGCGCGTCCGTACGGCGAACTCTCTCTCCGTGCCCTCCACGCGCCCGCCGGGGATCTCCGCGTTCTCGCGCCGGATCGCGACTTCCACGTCGCTCGTGGTGAGGCCGTGCGCGGCCATCGCTTGATGGTCCAGCCAGACGCGCATGGAATAGCGGCGTTCGCCGCCGATGAACACCGAGCCGACGCCGGGCAGTCGCTGCAGCCGCTCCTTGAGCACGCGGTCGGCGTAATCGGACAGCTCGAGGGTGGAGTAGGTCTCGCTGCCGAGGGCGATCCACATGATGGGCTGCGCGTTGACGTCCACCTTCTCGACGACCGGGTCCTCGGCCTCGCGCGGCAGCTGGCCGCGCACGCGGGAGACGCGGTCGCGCACGTCATTGGCGGCCACGTCGACGTCCCGGTTCAGCTCGAACTCGATGGTGATCGCCGAGCCCTGCTCCTGGCTCGAGCTGGTGATGGTCTTGACGCCCTCGATGGTGGCGAACTGCTCCTCGAGCACGTCCGTGATCTCGGTCTCGACCACGTTCGGGCTCGCGCCGCGGTAGAAGGTGACCACCGAGACGATCGGCGGGTCGATATCCGGGTACTCGCGCACGGGCAGGCGCAGGTAACTGATGATGCCGAGCAGGATGAGCGCGATGCTCATCACCGCCGCGAAGACCGGGCGCTTGATGCTGAGTTCGCTGAGCCTCATGCGCCGCCTCCCGCCGGCGGACCGGCCGGAGCGTCCGCGGGCAGCGGGATGACCTTGGCGCCCGGGAACAGTTTCTGGTGGCCCGCGCGGACCACGCGGTCGCCGGGCGCCAGGCCTTCGAGAATCTCCACGGCGTCGGTCTCCCGCAGGCCCAGGCGGATCGGACGGGGCGCGACCGTGCTGTCGGCCTGCACCACGTAGACCATGGGCTGGCCGGCCTGCACGAACACCGCCTCGCTGGGCACGGTGACCGCCTCGGGGCGGGATTCGAGGACCACGCTCACGTCGGCCGACATCCCCGGTCGCAGCAGACGGTCGGGATTCTGGACGCGCGCCACGATGTGCGCGGCGCGGGTGCCGGGGTCGAGCGAGGGGTCGATCACGTCGATGGTCCCTTGCAGGACGTGGTCGGGATAGGCCGTCGTCGTGATGGTCACCGGCGAGCCCTGCTGGAGGTGGGCAAGCATGCGCTCGGGTGCCGTGAAGGTCACTCGCAGCTCGTCGATGCGGGCGAGGTCGATGATCGGCGACCCGGCGGTGAGATAGGCGCCCACGCTCACCTTGCGGGCGCCGGTGAGGCCCGCGAACGGCGCCGTGATGCGGGCCTTGGCGAGGCGGGCGCGCGCCATCGCGAGGTCGGCGGCGGCGATCTTGAGGGCCGCGTCCGCGTCGTCGAGGTCCTGCGGCGTGCCGGCGCCCTGATCGGCGACGACGCGGGTGCGGTCGTAGCTCGACTGACGTTGCGCGACCTGCGCCTCCGCCCGGGCGACCTCCGCCGCGAGCTCGGTGTCGTCGAGCTGGGCGATGAGGGCGCCGCGGGCGATCGGCTGGCCCTCGCGGAACGGCAAGGCGGTCACGCGGCCGCTGATCTCGGCGACCACGGTGACCGCGTCGTCCGCTTCGAGGGTGCCGACCACCGAGTAGCGGCTCTCGACCACGCCGGCGGCGATGTCGGCGGTCTGGACCGGCATCGGCGGCATGGAGAAGCCGCCGCCGCCTTGCTGCTGGTTGCCGCGGCTGCAGCCGCCGAGGAGGCCGGCGCAGAGGGCTCCGGCGATGGCGACGCGGGACAAACCCGAGAGTGTGTTGTGGATCACGGCGTGGACTCCTCCATCAGGTCGGCCAGGGGACCGGGATCGGGGTAAGCGCCGGCGGTGAGCCGGCGCAGCAGCGCGGCCGACTCGGCCGTCCGCACGAGGGCCGCGGAGTAGCGCCGCTGCTGGTCGGCGAGGTCGGCGCCGAGGCGCACGAGTTCGAAGGTGGTGGTGCGGCCGCTGCGATACTCGAGCCGGCCGATGCGCACCTGTTCCAGGGACGCGGCGACGCCCTCGCCGGCGAGCGCGAGCCGGGTCTGGCCGCGTTCGAGCGCGCGGACCTGCGCGCGCACCGTGGCCTCGAGATCGCGGCGCACGGACTCGAGTTCCTGCTCGGCGCGGGCGACCTCGGCGTCCAGCCGGTCGCGTTCGCCCTTGTCGCTGCCGCCGAAGGGCACCGCGAAGCGCAGGCCGAGGCTCCAGGTCGGGAAGTCGCGCCCGAGCACCTGGTCGACGCTGTCGCCGAGGCCGGTGTCGAGGTCGCTGCGCAGCGTGTCGGGGCCGCCGCCGAAGTCGAAGACGACCTCGCGACCGGTGCCCGCCAGGCCGCGGCCGCCAAGGGCGCCGAAGAGGTCCAGCTGCGGCAGCGCGTTGGTGTGGGCGCCGGCGGCCAGCGCGCGCGCGACGGCCACGCCGCGCTCGGCAGCCGTCACCTGCAGACTGCGGGCCTGCGCCGTCGCCACCAGGGCCTCCTCGTCGAAGCCAGGGAACGCGGCCGGGGGTTGGTCGACGGGATGGAAGCGCTTGAGGTCTCCCCCGGGCCGGCGGCCCATGAGCGTGGCGAGCTGATCGGAGATGCGGTCGTAGAGCTCCTCGGTGTCGAGGGCGGCCTGCGACTGCTGGACGAAGAACACCCGCGCGTTGGCGGTGGCGCCCGGACCGACCAGGCCCGCGTCCGCGCGCAGCTGGGATTCCTGCAGGAAGGCCTCCGCCTGGTCCCTGATGAGCACCTGCACGGCGTGGTCGCGCTCGGCGGCGAAGAGGGCCCAGTAGAGTCGCTCCACCTCGGCGACGACGGCGAATCGCACGTCCACGTAGCGTGCTTCGGCCAGCGACAGGCCCTCCTCGGCAGCGTCGAGCCAGGCGCTGGAGCCGCGGCCGAAGCCCTTGAGCAGCGGTTGCACGATCTCCAGCTGGCCGAAGGTGTCGTACTGCGGCGAGAGGGTGGCGAACGCCGAATTGGTCTCCAGCCGCGTCGTGTTGAGCGACGCGGAGAGCTCGGTGCCGAAAGGCAGGCGCCAGCGGGCGCCCGCCTCGGCCCGCGTGTCTTCCGTTTCGAGGACGTCGGCGCCGGCGAAGAACGACGCCGTGGGGGTGTCGTCCGCGGTGCGCTCGAGCTCGCCGTAGAGTTCGGGGTCGAAGACGCCCTGTTCGCGACGGACCGTACCACCGGCGGCGCGGACCTCCGCGAGCACGGACTGCACGGCCGTGGAGCGGGCCAGGGCCTCGCTGAGCGCATCCGCCAGGCTCAGGGGTTCGCCGGCGATCTGCTGCAGCGTCAACTGCAGGGCGCTGTCCGGACTGGCGGGTTCCAGGCGGGTTCCCGGCGCGCCCTGGGCGCTCACGGACCCGGCGGGTAGCGTGAGCGCCAGGCAGGCCAGGCCGGCGCACAGCCCGACGCGGCGAAGTCTTGATCGGCTCATACGGAGACGACTCCCGGGATGACGAAGATGGTGCCGGCCCTGTCTGACGGACCGGTGCGGCAAGTTAGCCACAGTCCGCCGCCGCCGCTTCTGCCGCGGCGGGCGGGAGATCGGAGTTCCGGTATTGCGGCCAGTCTGCGCTTTACCCCCGCGAAGGGCAGAATGGCGGGAGGAACCGGCGTCGAGGGCGGTGGCGAGAACCGGATCTCCAGTCCCGACTTTTCGCGCTCTGATGTGCGATCGCAGAAGTTATGCAAGCGCCGCCCTCGATCGGTACGACGGCCCCCCGTCCGCAAGGATGGGGGGCCGTTACGCTGTCGTGACCGGACCGACCTACGCGGCGCCGAAGGACTTGATGGCGTCGGCGCGGGATTCGTAGGTCGGGAAGATGGTGGTGAGGCTGGTGATGCTGAAGATCCGGTCGATCCGGTCGTTCAGGTTGCAGACCTTCATCTGACCGGTGTTCTTCTTCAGGGTGGTCAGCCCCGAGACCATGATCCCGAGCCCGGTCGAGTTGATGAATCGGACCTGCCCCAGGTCGAGCACAACGTCGACGAACCCTTCCTCCACGAGGTTCTTGATCTCGGAGGTGAAAAGTTCGTAATCCGAGCCGCCCATGATATCGCCAGTGATTTCCAGGACCATGACGTTGTCTTGCGGCTGCCGTTTGATTTTCATGTGCACTCTCCTGTCCCGCGGGTCGACCCGCCCGGATGACCGATTGGACCGTAAACGTTGCGGGAACAATAACCCGATTCGTGCGTTTGCGGAAGATGTGTCTCGATGACCGAGGAGGACATCGTGTCGATACGCGAACGCCTGGCCCGGATCTGGCGCGACAGCCGGGGCACCCTCGTCCTGATCGCGGTCCTGCTCACCTTCCGCTCCGCCCTGGCCGATTGGTACGACGTGCCGACCGGTTCCATGCAGCCGACCATCCTCGAGGGTGAACGGATCTTCGTCAACAAGCTGGCCTACGGCCTGCGCGTACCGTTCACGGGCACGCGAGCGGCGACCTGGAGCCAGCCGCGGCGGGGGGACATCGTCACCTTCCCCTCGCCCCGCGACGGCGTCCGCCTGGTCAAGCGCGTGGCCGCCTTGCCCGGCGACGTGGTCGCGATTCGCGACGGCGTCCTCCTGCTCAACGGTTCGCCCCAGCCGACCAGGCTGGCGGCGGGCCCGCCGGCGTGGCCCCTGCCCCCCGACGACAAGGGGGCCCACCGCTTCCTCGAGGAGACCCTGGATGGGGTGGACCATTCCGTCATGCTGACGCCCGGACGGGCCCTGGCCCGCGATTTCGGTCCGCTGGTGGTGCCGCCCGGCCACTGCTTCGTGCTGGGGGACAACCGCGACAATTCGGCCGATTCGCGCTACATCGGCTGCATCCCGCTGGCGAGCCTCGAGGGCAGCGCCGAGGCCATCGTCCTGTCGGTCGACCGCGACCGCCGGTGGAAACCGCGGTGGGGCCGCTTCTTCCATGGTCTTTGACCGGTTGCCAGGCCCCGGAACGAGCAGAAGGCCGGTCCCGAGGACCGGCCTTCGCCATTTCTCCCTACAATCCCTTACAGTCTCCTGACGCAACGGAATTGACGGCCAGCTGTCAAGTTTCCCTCCGTTTGCGACGTGGCGGAAAACGCCAGTTGGCTCGACCTTTTCAATGGTCTATTGTCCACCTAGGGATTGTCGCGTCCAGATTCTTGGCGCCGCGCCGCGTGAAAGCGAGACTCATGTCGATCCACCGCAGCCTCGACTTCGGTCTCGGCGAGAACGCCGACCTTATCCGGGCCCACGCCGCGGCGTTCGCTGCTGCCGAGATCGCGCCGATCGCCGACGAGGTCGACCGTCGCAACGAGTTCCCGCCCGAGATGTGGCGCAAGCTCGGCGACGCGGGGCTGCTCGGGGTCACCGTCGCCGAGGAGTACGGCGGCGCCGCGCTGGGATACCTCGAGCACGTGGTGGCGATGGAGGAACTGAGCCGCGCCTCCGCCTCGATCGCCCTCAGCTATGGCGCGCACTCGAACCTGTGCGTGAACCAGATCTACCGCAACGGTACGCCGGAACAGCGCCGCCGGTACCTGCCGCCCCTGATCCGGGGCGAACACGTCGGGGCCCTGGCGATCAGCGAGCCCGGCAGCGGCTCGGACGCGGTCAGCATGCAGCTGCGGGCCGATCGCCGTCGTGACCGCTACTTCTTGACCGGCAACAAGATGTGGATCACCAACGGCCCCGAGGCCGAGACCCTGGTGGTGTACGCCAAGACCGCGCCCGAACTCGGCTCGCGGGGCATCACGGCGTTCATCGTGGAGAGGGGTTTCGCCGGGTTCCACACCGCCCAGAAGCTCGACAAGCTCGGCATGCGCGGTTCGCACACCTGCGAGCTGGTCTTCGAGGAGTGCGAGGTGCCGTCCGAGAACGTGCTCGGCGCGGTGGGCGGGGGCGTGGAGGTCCTCATGAGCGGCCTGGACTACGAGCGCGTGGTCCTGGCCGGGGGACCGCTGGGCATCCTGCAGGCCTGCCTGGACGTGTGCGTGCCGTATGTGCACCAGCGCGCGCAGTTCGGTCGTCCCATCGGGGAATTCCAGCTCATCCAGGCCAAGCTGGCGGACATGTACACGCAGGCGAACGCGGCGCGCGCCCTGGTATACACCGTCGCGCGGGCCTGCGACCGCGGCAAGGTCTCGCGCAAGGACGCCGCCGGCGCCATCCTCCTCAGCGCCGAGACCGCCACGCGCATGGCGCTCGACGCCATCCAGATCCTCGGCGGCAACGGCTACATCAACGAGTTCCCGACCGGCCGGCTGCTGCGCGACGCCAAGCTCTACGAGATCGGCGCCGGCACCTCGGAGATCCGGCGCCTGCTGATCGGCCGCGAGATCTACGACGAATCCCGGCCCTGACCCCGGCGACGAAAGAGGCGAGACGTGAGCGTGCTCAAGAGCCGCATCGTGACCCGCAGCCCGCGTTTCCAGGCGAACGACCTCGCCCTGCGGGCGCTCGTGGAAGACCTGCGCGCCCAGCTCGACCGGATCGCGCGCGGCGGCGGCGAGAAGGCCCAGGCCCGGCATCTCGCGCGCGGCAAGCTGCTGGCCCGGGACCGCATCCAGCACTTGCTGGACCCGGGTTCGCCCCTGCTCGAGATCGGCCAGTTCGCCGCGCACGAGGTCTACGAATCGCACGTGCCCGCCGCGGGGCTGATCTGCGGCGTCGGTCGTATCGAGGGCGTCGAGTGCATGATCATCGCCAACGACGCCACGGTGAAGGGCGGCACCTACTACCCGCTGACCGTCAAGAAGCATCTGCGCGCGCAGGAGATCGCCGCGCGTTGCCACCTGCCGTGCGTGTACCTGGTGGATTCGGGCGGCGCCTACCTGCCGCTGCAGGACGAGGTGTTCCCCGATCGCGATCACTTCGGGCGCATCTTCTACAACCAGGCCTGCATGTCGGCGGCCGGCATCCCGCAGATCGCGGTGGTCATGGGCATGTGCACCGCGGGCGGCGCCTACGTGCCGGCCATGGCCGACGAGGCGATCATCGTCAAGGAACAGGGGACCATCTTCCTGGCCGGCCCGCCGCTGGTGAAGGCCGCCACGGGCGAGGAGGTCTCGGCGGAGGATCTCGGCGGCGCGGATCTGCACACCCGGGTCTCGGGCGTGGCCGACCACTACGCCCTCGACGACCGCCACGCGCTGATGCTCGCCCGCCGCGCTGTTGCCGGCCTGAACCACCGCAAGCGGGTCGACCTGCTGCTGCGCGAGACGCATCCGCCGCTGTACGACCCCGAGGAGATCTACGGCGTGGTCGGCACCGACCTGAAGGTCCCCTTCGACATTCGCGAGGTCATCGCCCGGGTGGTCGACGGCTCCGAATTCGACGAGTTCAAGCGCAACTACGGCGAGACCCTGGTGTGCGGCTTCGCCTGGCTGCACGGCTACCCGGTGGGCATCGTCGCCAACAACGGCATCCTGTACTCGGAATCGGCCGTCAAGGGCACGCACTTCATCCAGCTGTGCAGCCAGCGCCGCGTGCCGCTGGTGTTCCTGCAGAACATCACCGGCTTCATGGTCGGCCAGAAGCACGAGGCCGCGGGCATCGCCAAGCACGGCGCCAAGATGGTGATGGCCGTGAGCTGCGCGCAGGTGCCCAAGTTCACCGTCATCGTCGGCGGCAGCTTCGGCGCCGGCAACTACGGCATGTGCGGCCGCGCCTATGACCCCGTCATGCTCTGGATGTGGCCCAACGCGCGCATCTCCGTCATGGGCGGCGAGCAGGCCGCCGGCGTGCTCGCGCAGGTCAAGCGCGACAGTCACGCGCGCGAAGGCCGGGACTGGCCCGCCGCCGAGGAGGCCGAGTTCAAGGCGCCGATCCTGGCCCACTACGAGGCCCAGGGGCACCCGTATTACGCCAGCGCCCGGCTGTGGGACGACGGCGTGATCGATCCCGCCCAGACCCGCGACGTCCTCGGTCTGGCGATCTCCGCCTCCCTCAACGCGCCCGTTCCCGAGACCCGCTTCGGCGTGTTCCGGATGTAGGAGGCCCTCGTGCGCGAGACCCGCACCACCTGCCACGCCGAGCTCGACGGGCGTGGCGTCGTGACCCTGACCCTGGCGCGGCCCGAAAAGCACAACGCCCTCGGGCAGCAGATGGTGATCGAGCTGGACCAGCTCCTCGGCTGGGCCGCGGGGCGGCCGGAAACCCGCCTGCTGGTCCTCGCCGCCGAGGGCAAGCACTTCTGCGCCGGCGCTGATCTTGGCGACATGCAGACCATGGCGGCGGCCTCGCGGGAGGAGAACCTCGCCGACGCCCGCCGCATCGCCGCCATGCTGCGGCGCCTCGACACCTTCCCGCAGCCGACGCTCGCGCTGGTCCAGGGCGCGGCCTACGGCGGCGCGGTCGGCCTGGCCTGCTGCTGCGACATGGTGATCGCGAGCCCGCGGGCGCGCTTCTGCCTGAGCGAGGTGCGCCTCGGCCTCGCGGCGGCCGTGATCAGCCCCTACGTCCTGCGCGCGCTCGGCTCGCGACAGGCGCGCCGCTACGTGCTCACGGCCGAGGTGGTGGACGCCGCGGACGCGGTGCGCGCCGGCTTCGCGCACCTGATCGCCGACGATCTCGCGGCGGCCCGCGCGGCCTGGGAGGCGCAGGTGCTCGCCGGCGCGCCGGGGGCGCAGGCGGCGGCGAAGGCGCTGCTGCGCGAGATTGCCGACCGGCCCGTAGACGACGACCTGGTGTCCCTCACCGCGACCCGCATCGCCGAGCTCCGCGCCGCCCCCGAGGGCCGCGAGGGCCTGGCGGCCTTCTTCGAACGGCGCCCGCCCGCCTGGGCGCGCCAGGGAGAGTGACCTTGTTCCGCAAGCTGCTCATCGCCAACCGCGGCGAGATCGCGTGCCGCATCATCCGCACGGCGCACGCCCTCGGCATCCGCTGCGTCGCCGTGTACTCCGACGCCGACGCCGCGGCGCGGCACGTGGCCGAGGCCGACGAGGCCTATCACATCGGTCCGTCGCCGAGCCGGCAGTCGTACCTCGATCAGGACCGGTTGCTCGAGGTGGCGCGCCTGGCCAAGGTCGACGCCGTGCACCCCGGTTACGGATTCCTCTCCGAGAACGCCGAGTTCTGCCGCCGCGTGACCGAGGCCGGCATCACCTTCGTCGGCCCGCCGCCCGAGGCGATCGCCGCCATGGGCGACAAGGCCGCTGCGAAGGCCATCGCGCAGGCCGCCGGCGTTCCGCTGATGCCTGGCTACATGGGCGAAGATCAGGACGACGCCCGCCTGATCGCGGAGGCCGAGCGCATCGGCTACCCGGTGCTGATCAAGGCGGTGTTCGGCGGCGGCGGCAAGGGCATGCGCGCCGTGCGCGAACCGGCGGCGCTGGCGGCGGCCGTGATCGAGGCGCGCCGCGAGGCGGCGGCGGCCTTCGGCGACGGCAAGCTCATGCTCGAGAAGTTCCTCGAGGGACCGCGCCACGTGGAGGTGCAGGTCTTCGCCGACGACCACGGCGGCTGCATCTACCTCGCCGACCGCGACTGCTCGATCCAGCGTCGTCACCAGAAGATCGTGGAAGAGGCGCCCGCGCCGGGCCTGTCCGCTGCCCTGCGTCGCGAGATGGGCGAGGCGGCCGTCGCCGCCGCCCGCGCCATCGATTACCGCGGGGCGGGCACCATCGAGTTCCTGCTCGACCGGGACGGCAGCTTCTACTTCATGGAGATGAACACCCGCCTGCAGGTCGAACACCCGGTGACGGAGATGGTCACGGGCCAGGACCTCGTGAAGTGGCAGCTCATGGTCGCGGCGGGCGAACCGCTGCCGCTCACGCAGGGCGACGTCCGGGTCGAGGGTCACGCCATCGAGGCACGCATCTACGCCGAGGACCCCCAGCACGACTTCCGGCCCGACCCCGGCCGGATCGCCTACCTCGCCGAGCCGGCGTCGTCGCGTTTCGTGCGCGTGGACAGCGGCATCCGCGAGAACGACGAGGTCAGCCCCTACTACGACCCCATGATCGCCAAGCTGATCTGCTGGGACGAGCACCGCGCCCTCGCCATCCGGCGCATCAACCGGGCCCTCGAGGAGTATCGCGTGGTCGGGGTCGCGACCAACCTGCTCTATCTCGCCAACATCCTCGACAGCCGGCCCTTCGTGACCGGCCAGCTCTCCACCGGCTTCGTCGAGGAGCACCGGCACCTGCTGCTGGACGTGAATCCGGTCTCGCCGCAGCGATTCCTCGCCCTGGCGACGCTGTACCTGGTCGAGTGCCAGGCGCGCACGGAGGAGCAGCGCACCCGCGAGACCACCGATCCCCGCTCGCCCTGGGCCGCTCTGCGCGCGTGGCGCCTCAACAGCCCCGCGACGCGCATCGTGCGGCTGGTCGACGGCGGCGGCCACGAGCACCTGGTCGGCGTGGTCCGCGAACGCGACGGCTACCGCCTCGATCTCGAGCACCAGCTGGTCCTGCGCGCGACGGCGCGGCTCGAGGGACGGCAGCTCTTCGCCGAGCTGGACGGTCACGCCCTCAAGGCCACCATCACCGCCAGCGGGGGCAGCTTCACGGTGCAGTTCCGGCACCAGGCCCACACCTTCACGCTGCCGCTGCCGCCGTCGGCCGTCGACGAGGAAAGCGCGGAGGGCCAGCTGGTGGCGCCCATCAACGGCATCGTGGTGAGCGTGCAGTGCCGCGAGGGCGACAAGGTGACCCGCGGCACGCCCCTGCTGGTGATCGAGGCCATGAAGATGCAGCACACCATCGCCGCCCCGCGCGACGGGGTGGTGCGCGAGGTGCCCTACGAGGTCGGCGACCAGGTCCAGGAGGGCCAGCCGCTCCTGGTCCTGGAGGGCTAGTACTCGACGACGCTCGCGGCGGCGCGAAGGTTGACCGCGCTCTCGCGCACCTGCTGCCGCAGGGTCCGGTACAGCTGCCAGCGCACCGCGGCGGCTACGGGACCGGACTCCTCGTCATCCGCCGTGATCGCCTCCAGCAACGACCGCCGCTCGGGCAGGTGCACCACGTCCAGGGCCGTGCCGGCGGGGATCTCGGCCAGCTCGGCCGCGAGGGCCAGCGCGTCCTGGAGGGTGCCGGTGGCGTCGATCAGCCCGTTCGCCTTCGCCTGCCGCCCGCTCCACACGCGACCGTAGGCCAGGGTCTGCGCCGTCTCGTACGGAATGGCGCGACGCGCCGAGACGTCCCGCAGCCAGAGGTCGAAGCTGCGCTCGTGGTCGTCCTGGAATCGCGCCCACTCCTCGGGGGTGGGCTCGTGGTAGTCGTCGCCGAGACGGGCCATGGGGCCGAGGGAGACGTGGTCCTTGGTGATGCCGAGCTTGTCGTAGAGGCCGCGCGCATCGAAGAAGCCGCTGATCGAGCCGATGGAGCCGGTCACCGTGAGGGGGTCGGCCATGATCCGCGTCGCCTTGTAGGAGATCATGTAGCCGCCGGAGGCCGCCACGTCGACCATCGAGGCCACGATGGGCTTCTCCCGCGACACCAGGTCCACCTCGTGCGCGATGAGGTCGCTCGCGAGGCTCTCGCCGCCTCCGGAATCGACGCGCAGGACCACCGCCTTGACGTCGTCGTCGAGGCGCGCCCGGCGCAGGGAGGTCACGATGGTCTCGTGGCCCATCATGACGCCCAGAGCGGGGTCGACCCGGTTCTCGCGCCCGCCGATCATGCCCTGCGCGTGCACGACGACGACGCGCTCCTTGCCCGCGAGACCGACATCCTTCCACGAAACGTCGCCGTAAACGCCGAGGTCCACGGTCCGCAGCGCGTCCTCGTCGTCCGCTTTGAGACGGCTCTCGAGGTCCTGCCAGTAGATCACGCCGTCGATGAGTCCCGCATCGCGCGCCTGGTCGGGCGTGAAGAGTGCGAACTCCATCAACTCGGGGAGATAGGCTTCGGGGACGCCGAGGCCGCGGGCCAGCGCCGGCACCATGCCCTGCCAGAACTCCTGCAGCATCCAGGTGCGGTTCTCGCGCGCGGGCGGCGTCATCTGCTTCTCGGTGAACATCTCGGTGGCGGCCTTGTACTCGCGGATCTTGCTGAAGTGAGGGACGACGCCGAGCTTCTCGAGCGTTCCGAGCAGGTGCATGGACTCGGTGGCCAGCCCCCGCAGTTCGAGGTAACCGCCCGCGGGCATGAACACGCTGTCGCAGGCCGCGGCCAGGAAGAGCGTGCGTAAGTCGTAGGTGTCGCCCCAGGCGTACACCGGCTTGCCGGCGTCGCGCACCGCCCGCGTGGCCGCGCGCAGTTCCTCGAGCTTGGCGGGGCCGGCGTCGTGCGCCGTCGAGAGCTTCCAGATGACGCCCGCGATGCGCTCGTCGCGCGCCGCCTTGTGTAGCGCGTCGAGCATGTCCTGCAGCACCAGCCCCTCGCCGCCCATCGCCTGGCTGACGACGTCGCCCGGTGGCGCGTACTCGGTGACCTCGCCGTAGAGATCGAGCACCAGCCAGGAGTGGTCCTTGATGTCCGGCTTCTTGTGCGTCGCCAAGTAGACGGCGCCGGCCACGGCGGCGACCACGATGACCAGCGTAAGCAAGGATTCCAGCACCGACTGCAGGACACGGCGCACGAAACCGTTCCGACTCATGGATCCCCTCCTCGTGGGCAGCGGCAGGACCCCCGGCGGGCCCGGGAGCGCGGACGGAAGACGCGCGGCGCGCAACGCGGGTTGCCTCGCCGGCGACCACGGCAGCCTAGAACGGAGACCGGATCCCCGGCAAGCCCCGTGTGAGCAGCGAAGAGGGTACCCTGACGCGCGCCGCTAGAAGGAGATTTCGTCCGTCAGCTCGTTCACGTCGCCGTCGCGGTGGGGAAAGTACTGTCGCAGTCGCTCGCCGATCAGCGCGACGCCGGCGGTGAGGCCCTCCACGAAACGGTCCTCCCGGAAGTGCCCGGCGAACAGGTCGCGGATCTCGGTCCAGAATTCCTCGCCGACGCGCTGGTGCAGTTCCTCGTCGCCGAGCACCGCGAAACGGCGGGTCCGCGTCGCCAGGTAGATCAGGACGCCGTTGCGCTCGGCCGTGTCGTGCATGCCGAGGTGGGCGAAGACGTCGCGCGCGCGCAGATAGGCGTCGCCGGCGACCGGTTTGCGGTGTGGGACGTCGCGCTCGACGTGCAGGCGGATCTCCCCGCTGGTGCGCGCCTCGGCCGCGGCGATGGCCTCGCGGATCCGTCGCTGCTCGTCGTCCGTGAAGAACTTGCGCGGGATATCGCTACGCTGGGGCATGGTTCACCAACCTCCGCTCGCGCCGCCGCCGCCCGAGAATCCGCCGCCGCCGGAGAAGCCGCCGCCACCGCCGCCGCCACCGAAGCCCCCGAAGCCGCCGCCGCGGCCGTGGCGACCGCCGCCGCCGGAGAGCATGGAGCCGATGATGAGGGGGCCGAGCATGCTCGACCGGCGCCGGCCGCCGAACAGCGCCGGGAAGATGAGGAAGAAGAGGATGATCAGGCCGAGCGGGAATCCGCGGCCCTTGCTGCCCTCGCCGCTGCGCGCGGCCGCCACGGCGCCGGTCGCCAGGGGGTCGTCGGGCGCCGTCGCCCGGGCGACCTGCTGGACGACGAACGCGAGGCGCCGCGCCGCGGGTTCGGGCGGCAGGTCCGTCATCGCCCGCAGGATGCGGCTCGCCGTGACGTCCGGGAGGGTCTCCTCGAGCCCGTAACCCGTCTCGATCCGCGTCTGGCGCCGATCCGGGAAGACCAGGAACAGGACGCCGCGCTGAGTGGTGCGGTCGCCGATGCGCCAGTGCTCGTAGAGGCGGCTCGCGTAGTCCTGCAACTCGCCGCCGTGATCGGGCAGGACGGCCACCACGAACTGGATGCCGGTCCGCTGCTCGAAGCCCAGCAGCGCACCGGCGAGCTGGTCCGCATCGCCGGGCGACACGAGTCCCACCGCGTCGACGAAGTGGCGCGGCGGCGCCGCCGGCAGGTCGGCGTCGTCGCGCTGGGCCGCGGCCGGCAGGGCGATGACGGCCGCGAACCCGAGCGCGAGGATGAGGCGCCTGGGCACTAGAACGCCACCTTCGGCGCGACCTCGGAGCCTTCGGCGGCCTCGAAGTACGTCTTCTTGTCGAAGCCGAACATCCCGGCCATGAGGGACATCGGGAAGCGGCGGATCGAGGTGTTGTAGCCCTGGGCCAGCTCGTTGAAGCGCCGGCGCTCCACCGCGATGCGGTTCTCCGTGCCTTCGAGCTGCGCCTGCAGGTCGAGGAAGCCCTGGTTCGCCTTGAGGTCCGGGTACTTCTCGACCACCACCATGAGGCGTCCGAGCGCCGAACCCAGCTCGTTCTGGGCCGCCTGGAAGCGCTGCAGGGCCTGCGGGTCGTTCATGGCCTCGGGCGTCAGCTCCGTCTGCACCTGCGTCGCCTTCGCGCGGGCCTGAACCACGGCTTCGAGCGTCTCGCGCTCGTGCTCGGCGTAACCCTTCACGGTCTCGACCAGGTTCGGGATGAGGTCCGCGCGGCGCTGGTAGACGTTCTCGACGTTGCCCCACTGGCTGTCGACGCCCTCCTGCAGCCCGATGACCCGGTTGTATTGGCCGATGAGCGGCAGGAAGAGCAGGGCGAGGACGCCCACGATGACCACGACGGGAATCAGTTTCTTCATGAAAGCCTCCGCAGCTTTGGTGAACCGGCGATCGCGCGCCCATACCCGGGGTCGCGCGCATCTATTCGGCCGCCGGCACGACGCGGAGGGACATCGTAGCCCTTCAAGCCGGGATTCGCCAAGAACAAGGGCCCCGGCTCTCGCCGGGGCCCTGTCGCGGGCGTCGTCGTCGCGGCGTCCGGAGACGCTACTTGACGAGGCTCAACTTGCGGACCTGGTAGACGTCCTTGCCGATGCGCAGGCGCGCGAAGTACTGGCCGCTGGCCAGGGTGCGGCCCTCGCCGTCGGTGCCGTCCCAGGTGAGGGAGTAGGTGCCCACGGGCAGCCGGTCCTCGAGGATCTGGCGGACCATCTCGCCGCGGACGTTGTAGATGTTCAACTGTGTGAGGTCCTCGCGGTTCACCATGAACTCGATGGTGGTGCGGGGATTGAACGGGTTCGGATGCACCGAGGTGAAGCCGCCGGCGGGCAGCACCGAGGGCATGTCCTCGACGGGCACCTGGCCCAGGAGGGTGATGAACTCGTCGTAGATCGGGGTGACGCGCGGCGCGCCAAAGCCGTAGTCCATGAAGCCCTCGATCTGGACCAGGTCGCCGATCACGGGTTCGTAGGTGAGCTGGGCGTAGGTGTCGACCACGACCGAGTCGGCCCGGGCGCCGGTGTCGCTGATGATGTACTCGCCGAAGCCGAGGGTGTCGACCACGGAGGAGGCGTAGGTCTTCACCCACACCGTCTCGTAGGCTTCGGCCAGGCGGCCGTTGCCGTCGGTGATGACGTCGTCGGCCAGGATGCGAGTGTGGGCGCGCTCCGCCGGCGGCAACTCGTCGGCGAAATCGATCAGGTTCACAGAGTTGCCATTGTGCGGCAGGATCTCGGTGAGGAAGTTGAACTCGCCGCCCTCGCCGGCGATCTCGACGATGTCGCCGCGGTAGTACTCGTACAGCGCGGTGCCCTCGTAGCACAGCACGCCGCCGTAGCGGTAGCCGCCGTACGGGCCGGGGTTCTCCTCCTGCACCACGAACTTGCTCGGCACGCCGACGTCGGTGGTGCCGGCGGTGACCACGCCGCGCACGTTCACGACCTTGCCGTTGCGGGTGTTGTTCTGGCTCTCGGCGTCCGGATCCACGTACTGCATGGTGTAGATCGAGGTGATGCCGACCGCCGTGTTGTAGAACGTCGCGGGGGCGTTACCGGGGTTGGTGGTGACCTGGGCGGCGTTGTCCGCCGCGGAGACGTAGAAGTCGAGCTTCTCGCCCGAGTGCGGCGCCGGGATGGTGCCTTCCCACACGTTGCTGCCGGTGTTGCTCATGGCAGCCGTCAGCCAGGGACCCGGGCTCACGCCGTCGAGGTCGCTGTTGCGGTAGTACACGGTGGCGCTGCTGACGACGTTGTTGTCGGTGATCAGGGCCGACACCGTCGTGGCGACGTTGGCGCGGACCACCCAGTTGTCCAGGTTCACGTTCTGGATGACCGGGAAGGTGTCGCCGGTGGGATTCTCGACCAGGTCGGACTGCTGCCGAGGCTTCAACTCGATCAGGCCGTTGAAGTTGGTGACCGGGCTCTTGACCAGGTAGGTCTCGCCGATCTCCATCTGGCCGAGGTTGATCTGCGTGTCGGAGTCGACGTAGCAGATCAGCGTGTCGGGGCCGCCGCCGGTGTTCATCATGCGGAACTCGCTGTTGCCGGTCTTGGCGGTGATCTGGCCGGTCACGGCCACGAAGTTGCCGACCCATTCGTAAGGTTCGGCCGCGGCGAGGATGCCGGACGGCGTCGTGGACGCCGGGGTCGGCTCGCCGGGGCTGCCGAGCACGGTGACGCTCGGGTTGTTGATCTGGATCTCGCCGCTGAACGTCGACACGGCGCCGGTGATCTCGACCTCGTCGCCGACGAGGAGACCGCTGGCGTTCTTGAAGAACTGCATGCCGCCGTTGGCGCTCTGGATGTAGTGGGTACCGCTGTTGTAGGTGCCGGCCTTGACGTAGACGACGCCGCTCACGGTGACGGTCTGGCCCTGGAAGGGGCTCGCGGGCGCGCCGGTGGCCGGGTTGTAGAACTGGATGTCGTCGATGGTCTGCGCCGCGGCGATGCCGCTCAGGCAGAGCATCGCCAGGGCGAAGGTCATTACCGTTTTCATCCTGGGGAACTCCTTGGCAAAGGAAGGCCCGCGGCATAGACGGGGGCCGGCAGGCGCGTGTCGAGGCGCGCAGGAAAACGACAGTTACGGGGCGCATTATAGCACAAGGAGCTGCGGAAAAACCAACACTCTGACGTTAAAAAATCTTCACGTCGTATAACTATTGTTCGTTTCTGAGGATAGACCGTCCCGTCATCTCCTGCGGCTGGGGCAGTCCGAGCAGCTGGAGGACCGTCGGGGCGATATCGGCAAGGCCGTGATCGTCGGGAGAAATTAGGTCGAATTTGCCCTCATAGTCCCGTCCGGCGACCACGAAGGGCACCCGGTTGAGCGAGTGCTGGGTGAGGACGTTGCCCGCGGGGTCGAGCATCTCGTCGCAGTTGCCGTGGTCGGCGGTCACCAGCCAGACGGTGCCGCGGGCTAGGCTCGGGGGCATGATCTCGGCGAGCAGCCGGTCGAGGGTCTGCATCGCCGCCACCGCGGCGGCGAACACACCGGTGTGGCCGACCATGTCGCCGTTGGCGAAGTTCACGACGATAACGTCGTGCTCGCCGGCTTCGCAGGCCTCGTGTACCAGCTGGGCGACGGCTGGGGCGCTCATCTCCGGCTGCAGGTCGTAGGTGGCGACCTTGGGCGACGGGATCAGGCGGCGATCCTCGCCGGGGTAGGGTTCTTCGCGGCCCCCGTTGAAGAAGTAAGTCACGTGGGCGTACTTCTCGGTCTCGGCGGCGCGGAGGTTGCGCAGGCCGTGGTCAGCCATGGTTTCGGCCAGGCCGTGGGTCGGCGCTTCGGGATGGTAGACGGCGGGCACGTCGGGGAGCTTCTCGTCGTAGGGGGTCATGGTCAGGTAGTTCACGCGCGGCCGGCGCGCGATGGGCCAGCCGGCGAAGTCCGGCGACATGAAGGCCCAGGTGAGCTCGCGGGCGCGATCGGCCCGGAAATTCCAGAAGAAGATGCTGTCGCCGTCCTGCACCCGCGCGACCGGCGCGCCGGCCTGGTCGACGATGACGGCCGGCTCGACGAACTCGTCCGTGACGTCGTGGTCGTAGCTCGCGCGGATGACGGCGAGGGGGTCGTGCCCCGGGGCGCCTTCGCCCTCGACGATGGCGTCCCAGGCGCGCTTGACGCGGTCCCACCGCTTGTCGCGGTCCATGCCCCAGTAGCGGCCCATCACCGTCGCGACGCGACCCGCGGAGATCTTCGCCAGCCGGCTGGTCACGTCTTCGACGAAGCCGAGGCCGCTGCGCGGATCGGTGTCGCGTCCGTCGAGCAAGGCGTGGATGAAGATCTCGCGGAAGCCGTCCCGCTTCGCCTGCGCCACGATGGCCACCAGATGGTCCTGATGCGAGTGGACGCCGCCGTCCGAGACCAGCCCGATCAGGTGCAGACGGCCGCCGCCCTCCACGCCCCGCCGGGCGAAATCGCGCCAGACCTGTCGCTGTCCGAACTCGCCGGACTCCATGCTCCGGGTGATGCGCACCAGCTCCTGGTACAGGATCCGGCCGGCGCCGATGGTCAGGTGCCCGACCTCGCTGTTGCCCATCTGCCCCTCGGGCAGCCCCACGGCGAGCCCGCAGGCGTCGAGCGTGGTGTGGGGGTAGGTGGCGAAGAGCGACTCGTAGTACGCCGGGTGCGCGGCGATCACGGCGTTGCCGCGCTCGCGCTGCGCGTCCTCGCGCTGGCCGACGCCGTCGAGGATGCAGAGGACGACGCGGGGGCGGATCGGGTCGGACATCGTGGGTTCAATCCTCGTCAGCGACGGCTCCGGCGGGCAGGATCCAGATCTCGGTCTCGCCCAGGGCCATCAGCACCAGGTCGCGGAGCTTATATACGGGCCCCATGTGGCTTTCGCCAGGGTTCTCACGGGTCCGGCACACGGCGCCTGCCTGCAGGACCGCCCGCGTCACCTCGCGGCCGTCGGGCAGGAGTTCGCTGATGCGGAGGTTACCGAAGCGCACCACGAGGTCGCAGGGGACGGGGGGGTGGAGCAGCTCGTCGCCGATGAGCAGGCGCTGCTCGCGCTCGCGCTCGAGGCGCGCGGCCAGCTCGCGACGGGTCGCGAAGAGGCGCGCGTCGCGGTCGAGGTCGAGCGACCCGACCGGCAGGCCGGGGTCGCGCTGGAGGTCGTCGAGTTCGTTGGGTGCCATGTCGCCAGTGAAATATTTATTGCATCTCCTGGCAAGGATATTGCTGACAGACGTTATTCGGTGCGATACATTCGCGCCGCGAGCGGCCCACTGGGCCAAATTCGACCACGACTGCGAAAGGAATCGCCATGCCTTGCTGCAAGCCTAAGACCATGACTGCCGCTGCTCCCGCCGCCAAGAAGACCGTCAAGAAGGCGGCGAAGAAGAAGGTCGTCAAGAAGGTCGCGAAGAAGGCTGCCAAGAAGGTCGTGAAGAAGGCCGCCAAGAAGGTTGCCAAGAAGAAGGTCGCGAAGAAGGTCGTCAAGAAGGCTGCCAAGAAGGTCGTGAAGAAGGCCGCCAAGAAGGTCGCGAAGAAGAAGGTCGTGAAGAAGGCCGCCAAGAAGGCTGCGCCGAAGAAGTAGCGATCGACGACGACCCCGCGGTAAAGGGCGGCTGCGCACGCAGCCGCCCTTTTTGGTTGACCGGGATGCGGACGCGTGGATGAGTGGGGTCCGTGAAGGACCAGCCCGCACCCATCCCTCGCCAGGACCTCGACCGCCGCCTCGGGCCGGTCGAGGCCTTCAGCCTGGTCATCGGCCGCATCATCGGCTCGGGCATCTTCCGCACACCGGCGCCGATCATGGCGCTCACCGGCGCCCTGGCCCCCTTCTTCGGCGTCTGGATCATCGCCGGCCTGGCGACCCTGCTCGGCGCGTTCTGCTTCGCGGAACTGGTGGCCATGCTGCCGCGCTCGGGCGGCCCCTACGTCTACCTGCGCGAGGCCTACGGTCCGACCTGGGCCTTCCTGCGCGGCTGGGCGATGTTCGCCGTCTCGGAGACGGCGGCCATCGCGGCGGTGGCGCTGGTGTGCGCGGAGTACAGCAACTCGCTGTGGGCGCTCGCGGCCGGCCAGCCGTTCTCGCGTCCGATCGAGGTGGTCTTCGCCCTCGCCGTGATCTGGAGCCTGACCGCGGTAAACTGCCGCGGCGTCGGCGCCGGCGGCAAGCTACAGAACGTCTTCAGCCTGCTCAAGCTGCTGGCGGTCGGCGCCGTGATCGTCGCCGGCCTCGGCCGGGCGGGCCACGCGGCGGGATTCGCCGGCGGCGCCACCTGGTGGCCCGAGCGGCTGGACTGGGCGGGCGTGCTGGCGATGGGCGCCGCCCTGCGCTACGCCTTCTTCGCCTACAGCGGCTGGGAGGGCGCGACCTACGTCGCCGAGGAGGTGCGCAACCCCGAGCGCAACCTGCCGCGGTCGATCCTCCTGGGCATCAGCGGCGTGATGCTGCTGTACCTCGCCGCCAATGCCGCCTACCTGAACCAGCTCTCGATCGGCCAGGTCGCCGAGGCCAAGTGGGTCGCCGCCGACGCCATGCGCGCCGCTCTCGGCACCGCCGGCGCGGCGCTGGTGGCCGTCGCCGTGGTGCTCAACACGTTCGGCAACGTGAGCGCCCAGGTGCTGGTGAAGGCGCGGACGTGGCACGCGATGGGTCGTGACGGGTTGTTCCCGGCCGTCCTTGGCCGCGTGAACGAGCGCAGCCGCGCCCCCGTCGCCGCCCTGGTGGTCCAGGGCGCCTGGGCCTCGGTGCTCCTGGTGGTCGCCGGCTTCGCCGCCAACGCCTACGAGAGCATCATCGACTACTTCACCTTCACCTCGTCGGTGTTCAACATCTCGACCTTCGCCGCCGTGTGGGTCCTGCGCCGCAAGCGGCCTGACCTGCCCCGGCCGGTGCGCGCCTGGGGATACCCCTACAGCCTGGTGGTGGTGCTGCTGATCCAGGTGTGGCTGATGGTGAGCGCGCTGATCACGGCGCCGGTGCCGTCGTTGCTGGGGGTGGGGCTGACGGCGACGGGGCTGGGGTACCATCTGTGGATCAGGCGGCCGTCGTCCCGAACGCGCGACGCATGATGGCGCCGGCCGCCGCCCCGGCAAGGGCGAACAGCGGCGCGAGCAGGTGCACCATCCCGGGGTGAGGCAGGTAGGCCGCCGCGATCGGCACGACGACGAGGATGGCCGCGAACCAGAACCGCAGCCCGAGTATCGCCACCAGACCCGCGGCGCCCGCCAGGGCGAAGGCGGTGATGCCGGTGTCGTCCCAGCCCGGCCGGGTGTCGACCCACGCGATGGCGACCCCGAGGACCACCGCGACGATGCCAAGGACGAGCCACGGAAAACGTGCGGCAGCGAGATTCATCCCGACTCCAGGCGCGAAGGAAGACCATGATCCTGGCACATGACTAGGCCAGGCATTGCGCCGGCGCAATTCCTCTTGTGGCTCTTAACGATAGAGGGCTTTCAAGGACGACCAGGTCGCGAGCTCGGTCGCGACCGAGGGCTCGAGGCCCGAGAACCAGACGACGTAGTCGTACTCGTTGTCGCCGCCGTCGGGATCCTCGAAGACCGTCGATCCGACCCAGAACCAGACCGTCTCGCCTGCTGCATAGCCGGAGATGGTCATGGTGGCCTCGGCGCAGGGGCCGACGGAGGCGCTCTGGATCACACTCACGGATCCGCAGTCCTGAGGGCCGAGTTCGAAGATGTAGGTTGCGTATTGCGCGTCAGCCGTGATCTCGGCCGTCCCGCTGGGCCCCATCTGGAACTCATACCAGTCGGTATCCCGGAATGGCGATCCGTTGACCACGTACCACCCACCGGCGCCGCACAGGATACGTTCGCCCGACGCGTCGGCGACGATGGTCTGGAACGGATGCGCGGGCGGCGTATTGCAGCCGCCGTTCCAGTTGTCGACGTAGTTGGGGACCAGGGGCGGCTCGCCCTCGGGGATGCCTCCGTACGGACAGGTGAGCAGGCAATCGACGTGGTTCTCGACCGCGATGACGTAGTCGCCATAGTCGTTGCCATAGCCGTCGACGACGATGAAGTATGCGCCAACGCCGAGCGCCGCCTCCTCGATCCTGGAGACATACACGCCACAGGGCTCGCCGAAGTAGTAGTCGTCACTGCAGGCAATGAGGTAATAGGCGTCATCATAGATGTAGACCTTGGTGTCGTAGTCTGAACCGCAGAGGTCGACCTCGATGGATTGCGGCATGGTCGACTCGAAGCGGTAGACGACGTCCGGCGCGATGTTCCCGCCCATCGGACACACCTCGTCGTAATCGTCGAGGTAGCCGGCGGTGGTGCCGGTGTCGGCGAATGGCAGCGACGGGATCGGGAAGGCCGTTTCGATGGTTTCGCCGCCCTGGCGTGGAGCGACCGGCGTCGGCGAGGATGAGGTCGATACGGACTTGGCCGGTGGTTGATTGCCAAGATCCAGGGCCGCTACGCTCACGGCGGCGAAGGTCGTTAGGGCGAACAGGGCGAGGTACCGCATGGAAACTCCCTCCCGTACCCGGCGCCCGATCAGGCGCACAATGCCCGTCGGTTACTTGTAAAGGGCCTTGATGATGCTCCAGGTTGTCGTCTCGGTCGCGACCGCCGGCTCGAGGCCGGAGAACCAGACGACATAAGTGTACTCGTATTCACCGCCTTCGGGCGGCGAAAATACCGTCGGACCGGCCCAGAACCAGACCGGCGCGCCGGCGGCGTAGCCGCTGACGGTCATGGAGGCCTCGACGCACGGTCCCGCCGTCGCCTGCTGGATGACGCCCACGGCGGCGCAGTCCTGGGGTCCCAGTTCGAAAATGTCGGTCTGTATTTCGGCATCTGCCGTGATCTCGATGCTGCCGGACGGGCCCTTGGTCAGCAGATACCAGTCAGTGTCGCGGTACTGACTACCGTTGAAGTCGTACCAGCCGCTCACCCCGCAGAGGACGGCCTCGCCGTTGACGTCGCCCGCAATCTCCTGGAAGGGGAAGCCGGGACCGGTGTTGCAACCGCCGTTGTAGTTGTCGACGTAGTCTTCGACCAGCGGCGGTTCGCCCTCGGGCTGACTTTCCGGGGGACAATGGACAATGCACGGCGAGCCACAGCTGCCGACGTCCATGACGTAGGCACCCGAGGCTGCGCCATAGCCGTCTATGACGATGTAGTAGGTGCCGCCGGCATTCAGGGTCACGCTCTCGATCTTGGAAACGTAGGTCCCGCAGGGAGGGCCGAAATAGTAGTCGTCGTTACAGGCGATCACGTTCAGCGAGGCGTCGTAGACGTAGATCTTCGTGTCATAGCTAGAGCCGCACAGGTCGATGCAGGTCGTGTACGTGCTGGTCGCGACGATCCGGTAGACGACATCGGGAGCCGTTGCCCCGGAATAGGGGCAGATCGCGTCATAGTCGTCGGTGTAGCCAACCGTGGTTCCGGAGTCATTGTACGGCAGCGCGGGAATGTTTGTCGCGTTGGCGATGGTGTCGCCGCCCTGCAGGGTCGGATGGGGGATATTCTCGGGGTAGGCCTGGGGCGTCTTGGCGGGGGCCTGGGGGCCGAGGTCCTGGGCCGTCGCGGCGGTCGCCAGGGCGAGACCGATCACGATCATGATCATGGCACGCATGGTGTTCCCTCCAGTTTCATCACCGATACAATATCTTGACCCGCGACCACGTCGACGCCTCGACCGCGACCGGCGTCGCGAGGCCGTCGAACCACACCAGGTAGCCGTAGGTGTCGAAACCGGGCGGAATGAAGACCGTCGGACCGGCCCAGAACCACACCGGAGCCCCGGGCTCGTAGCCGTCGATGGTCATGACCATGTCGAACTCGCCGGCGTTGACGACGGACTGGATCACGCCCACCTGGTCGCAATCCTGCGGGCCCAGTTCGAAGAAGTACGTCGCCGTCTCGGCGCAGACCGTGGCCTCGATCGTGCCCCCGGTCCCCATGGTCAGGAGGTACCAGTCGGTGTCCCGGTAGTCGCTGCCGCCGAACAGGTACCAGCCGCTGGTGGCGCTGAGGAACGCGTGGCCGGCGTCGTCCCCGGCGATCTCCTGGAAGGGGAAGTCGGGCGGCGTGTTGCAGCCGCCGTTGTGGTGGTCGACGTAGTCGTCGACGAGGGGCGGCTCGCCCTCGTTGTCGGGCTGCGGGTAGTAGCACGTGCAAATGTACTCCGTGACCGACAGCGTGTACGGCCCGCTAGCGTTGCCATAGCCGTCGATGACGATGTAGTAGGTCATGCCCCCCGCCATGGCGACGTTCTCCAGCTTCGAGACGTACTGGCCGCAGGGCGGACCGGTGTAGTAGTCGTCGTTGCAGGCGATCAGGTTCAGATTGGCGTCGTAGACATAGAGCTTGGTGTCGTAGCCGGAGCCGCAGAGGTCGATGGTCGGGGCCGTCGTCCAGCTGGGGGTGTACCGGTACACGACGTCGGGGGAGACGCTGCCCCATGGGCAGATCTCGTCGTAGTTGTCGGTGTAGCCGGTGGTGGTGCCGCTGTCGTTGTAGGGCAGCGAGGTGATCAACGTCGCGGCGACGATGGTGTCGCCGCCCTGCCGAAGCGGGTCGGCGACGTTTGGCGTGCAGACGGCTGGCGACTTGGGCGGGGTGGTCAGACCAACGTCCTGGGCGGTCGCCGTTCCAGCGACGAGCAGGAGGATCGTGGCCGCTCTCCACATGGGCCTCCACCTTTCGTCAGGCGCCCGGAGGGCGCGCGCCTCACTCGTACAGCGCCTTGATCGTGGACCAGCTCGTCGTTTCCGTCGCGACGACCGCCTCCAGTCCGGACAGCCAGACGACGTAGACGTACTCCTCGACGCCGCCGCCCGGCGGCGAGAACGTCGTCGGGCCGGCCCACAGCCAGACCGCAGCGCCGGGGGCGTAGCCGGAGATGGTCATGTATCCCGTGGCGAGCGGACCGACGGCGATCTGCTGGAGCACGCCGACGGTGGCGCAATCCTGAGGTCCCAGTTCGAAGATGTAGGTCTCGAAGTCGGCGTCCGCGGCGACCTCGACGGTGCCCGAGGGGCCGGCGGTCAGGACGAACCAGTCGGTGTCGCGGTAACTGCTGCCCGCGCTCGGATACCAGCCGCTCACGCCGCACAGGGTGAACTCGCCGTCCTGGTTGCCCAGGAGGCTCTGGAACGGCTGCCCGGGCGTGTTGCAGCCGCCGTTGAACTGATCGACATAGTCGGCGACCAGGGGCGGCTCGCCCTCGTCGACGCCGCCGTCCGGGCAGGTGACGGGGTCGACGTAGATTTCCATCACCTGCAGGACGTAGGGGCCATTGCCGTTGCCGTAGCCGTCGACGACGATGTAATACGTCTGTCCGGCGTCGAAGTGGACGAACTCCAGCCGCGAGACGTAGGTCCCGCAGGGTGCGCCGGTGTAGAAGTCGTCGTTGCAGGCGATCAGCGTCATGGCGCCGTCGTACACGTACAGCTTCGTGTCGTAGCCCGAGCCGCACAGGTCGATGTCAACGTAGTTCTCCGTCGCCGCGTCGTACCGATAGACGACGTCCGGCGCCGTCGCGCCGGAGTACGGGCAGACCTCGTCGTAGTCATCGACGAATCCCGTGGTGGTGCCGAGGTCGTTGAACGGCACCATCGGGATGACGGTGGCGCTGGCGATGGTGTCGCCGCCCCGGCGCCCGGGGGTGGGCACGTTCTCGGGGGACGCCAGCGGCGTCTTGGCGGACGCTTGCGCCCCGAGATCCTGGCCTGCCGCCGGGATGGCAAACGCCAGGATCAGCGTGGTGTAGAGCAGGATCCGCATGTCGTTCTCCTTGGCGTCAATCGTACAGCGCCTTGATCGTGGACCAGGTGGCCGCCGCGGTGGCGACGACGGGTTCGAGGCCGGTGAACCAGACGACGTAGTCATAGTCTTCGACACCGCCGCCGGGCGCGGCGAAGACCGTCGAGCCGACCCAGAACCATACCGGTTCGCCGGGGTCGTAGCCGGTGATGGTCATGGAGCCCGGAGACACGGGCCCGACGACCGTCTGCTGGAGGACGCCGACCGCGCCGCAATCCTGCGGTCCGAGTTCGAAGAGGTAAGTCGCGGATTCGGCGTCGGCCGCGATTTCGATAGCGCCCGCAGGCCCCTTGATCAGGATGAACCAGTCCGTATCGCGGTAGCTCGAGCCCTGGTAGAGGTACCAGCCCGCCATGCCGCAGATGATCCGCTCGCCCGCGGCGTCACCCTGGACGTTCTGGAAGGGGTACCCAGGCGTGTTGCAGCCGCCGTTGAAGCTGTCGACATAGTCATTGACGAGCGGCGGTTCGCCCTCGTCGACGCCGTCGTCGGGACAGACGACGATGCAGCAATCGAATGGGGTCACGTCCAGCATGTAGTTGCCGGACGCGGAACCGTACCCGTCAATGACGATGTAGTAGGTCTGACCGGCCGCGACCGGTATGTTCTCCAGCTTCGAGACGTACACGCCGCAGGGGGAGCCGAAGTAGTAATCATCGTTGCAGGCGATCAGGTTCAGGCCGCCGTCGTAGACGTACAGCTTGGTGTCGAAACTCGAACCGCAGAGATCGATGCTGATGTTCTGCGCCGCCGGCGGGACATATCTGTAGACGACGTCCGGTGCGGTCGCGCCGCTATAGGGACAGACCGCGTCATAGTCGTCGATGAAACCCGTGGTGGTGCCCGCGTCGTTGTACGGGAGTGACGGGATGAACGTCGCGCTGGCAATGGTGTCGCCGCCCTGGCGGGTCGGGTCGGGAACGTTCTCGAAGTAAGCCGCCGGCGCCTTGATCGGCGCCTGGGTGCCGAGTTCCTGACCCGTTGCCGTGACGGCGAAGGCCAGGACGACGGCGAGCGCAAGGAAAGTTCTCATGGCGATCCCCTCTCTCATCTGTCCGTGGCCTCGGTCAGTCGTACAGCGCCTTCACCGAGGACCAGCTCGTCGCTTCCGTGGCGACCGAGGACTCGAGGCCGGCGAACCAGGTGACGTAGTTGAACTCATCGAAATCGTAGGGTGGCGAGAAGACCGTCGGGCCGACCCAGAACCATACCGGTGCGCCGGGTATGTAGCCGCCGATGGTCATGTGGCCTTCGTCGCAGTTGCCGACCGTGGCCTGCTGGAGAACGCTGACCGCACCGCATTCCTGTGGGCCCAGCTCGAAGATGTAGGCCTCGAACTCGGTCTGGAACGCGATGTCGATGTTGCCGCTTGCGCCCATGGTCAGGATGTACCAGTCGGTGTCCGGATACTGACTGCCCTGGAAGGTGTACCAACCGCTCACGCCGCACAGGGTGAGTTCGCCGTTCGCGTCTCCGGCGAGGGACTGGAAGGGATAGCCGGGATCCGTATTGCAGCCGCCGTTCCAGTTGTCGACATAGTCGTCGACCAGCGGGGGTTCGCCTTCCGGCAGCCCGCCATCCGGGCAGGGGACTGGGCAAAAACAGCACCAGTTCTCGACATGCAGGATGTAAGCGCCGGACGCGGATGCATACCCGTCGATGATGATGTAATAGGTGCCGCCGGCTTGCAGGTTGACGTTCTCCAGCTTGGAGACGTATATGCCGCAGGGTTCGCCGAAGTAGAAATCGTCGTTGCAGTCAATCAGGTTCATGGCGGCGTCGTATACGTATAGCTTGGTGTCATAGGTGGACCCGCAAAGGTCGATGATGACGGGCTCCGACGTGGGACTGACGTACCTGTAGACGACATCGGGCGCCGTCGCGCCGCTGTATGGGCATACCTCGTCGTAGTCATCGTCATACCCGACGGTGGTGCCTGAATCGTTGTATGGTAGGGCAGGTATGACCACCGCGCTGGCGATGGTGTCGCCGCCCTGGAGGGCGGGGTCGGGGACGTTCTCGGGATAGGACTGGGGAATCTTCTCGGGCGTTCGCGCGCCGAGTTCCTGGGCCACCGAAGGAACGGCGAGAACCAGGGCGAGGAGCAATACCGTGGCATGACGCATGACATTCCCCTCTCAGTTCATCGACTCCATGTCAGTCGTACAGCGCCTTGACCGTGGACCAGGTGGTCCCTTCCGTCGCCACCGTCGGCGCCAGGCCCGAGAACCAGACGACGTAGTCGTACTCGTTCTCGTCGCCGCCGTAGGGAGGCGAGAAGTAGGTCGATCCCACCCAAAACCACACCGTCTGGCCGGGGGCGTAGCCGGCGATGGTCATGGTCGCCTCGGCGCAGTCGCCGGCCGTCGCCTGCTGGGCCACCTCCACGGCGTCGCAGTCCTGGGGCAGGAGTTCGAAGACGTGCGACGCGTACTCGGCGTCGGCGACCACCTCGATGGTCCCGTTGACGCCCATCTCGAGGGTGTACCAGTCCGTGTCGCGGTAAGTGGTGCTCAGATGCGGATACCAGCCGGCCACGCCGCAGAGGATCCGCTCGCCGTTCGCATCGCCGGTGATCGCCTGGAAGGGGTGGCCGGGGTCCGTGTTGCAGCCGCCATTCCAGTTGTCGACGTAGTTGGGAATCAAGGGTGGTTCGCCTTCGGGCACGCCGCCGTCCGGACACGTGAGCTCGCAGTCGATGTAGTTCTCGAAGACGAGGATGTAATCGCCGGCGGAGTTGCCGTAGCCGTCGACCACGAGATAGTAGGCGCCGACGCCGAGGGTCACGTGCTCGAGCTTGGAGACGTATACGCCGCACGTCTCGTCGAAGTAGAAGTCGTCGTTGCAGGCGATCAGGTGCAGGGCGGCGTCGTAGATGTAGACCTTGGTGTCGAAGTCCGATCCGCAGAGGTCGACGTCGACGAGCTGGGTCATGGTCGATTCGAAGCGGTAGACGACATCTCGCCCCATGGCGTCGTACGGGCACATCTCGTCATAGTCGTCGTTGTACCCGAGGGTGGTGCCGGTGTCGGTGAAGGGCAGCGACGGGATGGGGAAGGCCGTGAAGATGGTGTCGCCGCCCTGGCGCGCGACCACCGGTGCCGCCGCCATCTCTGGCGGACGCGCCTTGATCGGCGCCCGGTTGCCGAGTTCATGGGCCGCCCCGCTGCCGGCCGCAGCCAGAAATAACGGGAAAACGAGCAGGAATCCGCGCATCGCCGGTCCCCCCTTGGCGCGAGTTTCTGGATTGTCACCCGGTGAATCGAGATTATCACAAATCCGCGGTGGCGGACAGGAGGAAATGGTGGACTAGTCGTCGTCCTGGGCGAGGACCGCGTGCACGGCGGCGGCAAGTTCCTCGAGCAGGGCGGGTTTGACCAGCAGGCCCTTCACGCCGGCGGCCTGGACGCGGTCCGACGGCAGGTCCTCGGTCCAGCCGGTCATCATCAGCACTGGCAGGTCGGGCCGCAACTGGGTCGCGGCCTGGGCGAGTTCGAGACCGCTCATCGCCGGCATGGAGTGGTCGGTCACCAGCAGGTCCCACGCCGCGGGGTCCTCGGTGAACGCGGCCAGGGCCGCGGCCGCGTCCGTGAAGGTCGCGACCTCGTAGCCGAGGCTGCGTAGACGACGGGCGCCGACCTCGGCCATCGCCGGCTGGTCGTCGACGAAGAGGATCCGTTCGCCGTGCCCGTGAGGCACGGTGCCGTTGACGACGACGGCCGGAAGGTCCTCGGTGGCAACTGCCGACGCGGGGAAGAAGCACTTCACGAGCGTGCCTTGCCCCGGCTCGCTCTCGATGAGCACGGTGCCGCCGTGGTCGCGCAGGAGGGAACGCACCATGGGCAGCCCGAGGCCCGTGCCCTCGCCGGTCGTCTTGGTCGAGTAGAACGGCTCGAACACCCGCGCCAGCACGTCCGGCGACATGCCGGCACCCGAGTCCTTCACCGTGAGCAGGGCGTAGGGCCCTTCACGCAGTTCCGGATTGAGGCGGACCGTGCTGTCCCGCGCGTAGAACGGCGCGAGCGCGATCTCGATCACGCCGTTGCCGTGCATGGCATGAGCGGCGTTGGTGCCGAGGTTCAGCAACACCTGGTGGACCACCGTGGTATCGGCCATCACCTGCGGCGTATCCTCGGCCAGGCTCACCTGCAGGGCGACGGAGGCCGGCAGCGTGGAGTGCAGGAGCTGGACGGTCTCCGCGACCGGCTGCGCGAGATCGGTGAGCTGGCGCTCGGTGTCCTGGCGTCGGGTGAAGCGCATGATGCGATCGATCACGTGCTTGCCGCGGGCCGCGGCTTGCAGCAGGTGGTCGATGTCGTCGCGGCACTCGGCATCGGCGCGCTCGCGCGCGAGTTCCGCGTAACCCATGATCGCGCCGAGGATGTTGTTGAAGTCGTGGGCGATCCCGCCGGCGAGCACGCCGAGGGCTTCCATCTTCTGCGCGTGGCGCAGCTGGTCGGCGAGGCGCGTGCGTTCGTCCTCGGCCTGCTTGCGCGCGCGGATGTCGACCACGGCGCTCAGGACGAACATCCCTTCCTCGGTCACTACCGGCGTGAGGCCGATCTCGACCGGGACCTCCGAGCCGTCCTTGTGACGACCGAAGAGGTCGCGTCCCTGGCCCATCGCGCGCACCCGGGGCTGCTGGGCGAACGTCGCGCGGTGATTCGCATGGTGCCCCGCGATGCGCAGCGGCACGAGCAATTCGACCGGTTTGCCGAGCAACTCCTCGCGGTCGTAGCCGAACAGCCGCTCGATCTCGCGATTCACCAGCACGATGCGTCCGGTGTCGTCGACCATCAGCAGCCCGCTGGGCGACCACTCGACGGCCGCGCGCAGCCGCTGCATCGCGGCAGGTCCGAGGTTCTCCGTCACGGCAGGCCTCACGCTTCCGGGGGCGGCTCAACTGCGAACGAGACTCATTATTATCTATTATACAGATTGCCCGGGGAATGTCCACCTCCTTGACACCGGCCCGGTTAGGCGTCTATGCTGGGCCGGACCGTTAGGGGTGGCTGGACGGCCTGAGATCACACCCTCTGAACCTGACCCGGGTCATGCCGGCGTAGGGAAACGGAACGACGACGATCTCACCTATCCTTCGCCACCGGCTTTCCGGAGCCGGTATCTCTTTACCTCGGCTCCTTGGACCGCCGGATTGACCACCGGACCGCGAGGTGCTGCCATGTTCCTGCATGCGCGCTCCCTGGCGGCCGCGGGGGCGGGGACTTGCACCCTGCTCGCGCTGCTGCCCATCTGCCTGGGAGGCGACCCGGCCGTCGCCGCGGACGCGCCGCCCGACACCACCAGGCTCTACTACGCCGACGAGGTGGTGGTCACCGCGTCGCGCTACGACGACGATGTCCACCTCAGCCACACCAACCTCACCGCCGAGCAGATCGCACGGGAACAGACCGCCGCCGACATCCCGATGCTGCTCGCGGACGTCCCCGGCGTATACGCCTACAGCGACGCCGGCAACGGCATCGGCTACACCTACCTGAAGATCCGCGGCTTCGACCAGCGCCGCGTCGCCGTGCTGGTCAACGGCATTCCCCTGAACGACCCCGAGGACCATCAGGTCTACTGGGTCGACCTGCCCGACCTCGCCAGCAGCCTCGAGGACGTGCAGGTGCAGCGCGGCATCACCAACAGCGTGGGCGGCGTGACCGCGATCGGCGGCACCGTCAACCTGGTGACCGACGTGCTGTCGTCGGCACCGGAGGGCCGGGCGACCCTCGAGGCGGGCAGCTACGGTACGGCGCGGCGCGTCCTCAGCTACCAGACCGGCGAGCTGGGCGACGGCTTTTCCACCGGCCTGCGCCTGAGCCAGCTCGAGAGCGACGGCTACCGCGAACGCGCGGGCAGCGAGCAGTGGGCCGTGTTCTGGTCCGGACGCTGGCAGCACGGCGCCCATTCGCTGCAGGCGAACATCTACACCGGTCACGAGCTGACGCACCACGCCTGGGATCCCGTCGACGAGGCGACGCTCGCCGTCAACCGCCGCGCGAATCCCGAGACGTACCACAACGCCGTCGACGATTTCCGCCAGCCCCACCACGAGTTGCACTGGGAGTGGGATCTCACGGACCACCTGCTGCTGCGCAACAGCCTCTACCAGATCCACGGCGAGGGCTTCTACGAGAACTTCCGCGACGGCGACGCGCCGGCCTACGGCCTCGACGCCGCCTTCCCCGACCGCTACACGGCGGACGACGAGGTCTCCCTGGTGCGCACCAAGTGGGTTCGCAAGGACCAGACCGGGTGGCTGCCCTCGCTGCAGTGGGACCACGCCGGCGGTCGTCTGGTGGTCGGCGGCGACTGGTACACCTTCCACAGCAACCACTGGGGCGACGTGCTCCTGGCCTACCCCGGCGAGGCCGGCGTCGGCCTCACGCCCGCCGACATCCCCGACGGCCTGAAGTACCACGACTTCACCGGCGACAAGGACGCCTGGTCGCTCTTCGCCAGCGAGCGCTGGGAGTTCCTGCCCGGCCTCACCCTGCTGCTCGACGTCCAGCACCAGCACCGTGAGTACGACTTCCTGCAGCAGGAGGTCGCCCACTTCACAGGCGAGGAACGCAACGCCTACGGCGTCGCCTACGATTTCTTCAACCCCAAGGGCGGCCTCTTCTGGCAGACGCCCTGGCGCGTCGCGGGCGGCGAGATCGGGCTCTTTGCTCACGCCGGCATCACGCACCGCGAGCCGGCCGATGCCGAGTACTGGGACACCTGGTACGGCCCGGACGACCTCGGCGTCGACCCGCTCTTCGCCAGTCGCCGCGAGGTGCTCGACGCCGCGGGCAACGTCGACTACGTGCAGTGGTCGGACCCGCTGGTGGAGCCCGAGCGGGTGGTCGACTGGGAGGGCGGCCTCGCGGTGCGCGCGCGCGAACTGAGCTTCACGCTCAACGGATACTGGATGGACTTCGAGAACGAGATCGTCCCGAGCGGCTACTACGACCCCGACCGCGGCGTCCTGCGCGGCAACGCCGACCAGACCCTGCACCGCGGCGTCGAACTGGGCCTGCGCTGGCAGCCGGTCCCCGATCACGGCCTGTCCCTGGCCGCGAGCCGCAGCTGGAACGAGTACGAGTCGTTCATCTTCAACGACTACGACTGGGATGCCGACATGGTGGTCCCGCGCGACTTCTCGGGCAATCCGATCCCGCTGTTCCCGGACCACCTGGTCTCGGCGACCTGGACCTCGCGCGTGGGGCCGGTGAGCGGCGACCTGCAGGTGCGCCGCGTCGGCAAGCAGTACCTCGACAACACCGGCGACGAGGCGCGGACCATCGCGCCGGCCACCGTCGTCGATCTCGCGGTGTTCTGGCGCCTCGGCCGCGCGGCGCGGGGGTTGACGGCCAGCCTGCGGATCCTGAACCTTTTGGATGAGGAATACGAGACGTGGGGGTACTATGACCCCTACGGCGCCGGCAACTACAAGCTCCCCGCCGCCACCCGCAACTGGCTGGCGGGCATCACCTACGACTTCTAGCCCGACGAGGCACCCATGTCGCTGTACGAGCACGAAAAGGGCGGCGCCGCCTGCCCGATCTTCCCGAAGCGCGGCCGGCGCGCCGTGGTCCTGTGCGATGGGCCGCCGCCCGACCCGGGCGTGCTCGAGTACTGGCTCACGGGGGCCGACCTGTTCCTGTGCACGGACGCGGCCGGTCATCCCTACGACGACCTGCCGCGTCCGCCGGACATCGTCATCGGCGACTTCGACTCCCTCGCGGGCCGCATCCTCGCCGGTCGCGGCGGGCCCACCTTCCTGCGCGTCGACGAGCAGGAGACCACCGACAGCGAGAAGGCGCTCCTCTACGCGGCGGAGCAGGGCTGCACCGAGGCCGTGCTGGTGGGCGCGGTCGGCTGGCGGCTCGACCACACGCTCTACAACTGCAACCTCCTCGAGCGCATGCACGACCGCCTGCGCGTCTGCCTCGCCTCCCACATGGCCGACGGCGTGCGCATCGGCCCCGGCGAGACGGTCGCCTGGTCCCTGCATCCGGGCGTGCGGTTCAGCCTGCTGCCGCTGGCCGGCGAGAGCCGCGGCGTGACCATCGAGGGCGCGCGCTATCCGCTGCTGGGGGGCGTCGTGGGGCACCACGGCGTCGCGGCGATCAGCAACGAGGTGGCCTACGACCCGCTCCTGATCTCCGTCGGCGAGGGGTCGTTGCTGGTGCTCGTCGACCGGGAGGGCTCCGCCGGCGCCTTCGAGGAATGAGATGGTTCTCGCGGCGGTCTACGGCCTGTTCCTGCTCTGGGTCATCGTGCGGCTCCTGCGGCGTCCGGCCCGCGACCAGGTCGACTTCCTGGTCGCCGGCCGCCGCCTGACGCTGCCGGTCTTCGTCGCCTCCCTGGTGAGCACGTGGTACGGCGGCCTGCTGGGCATCGGCGAGTACAGCTGGCGCCACGGCGTGAGCAACTGGCTGGTCTTCGGCGTGCCCTACTACCTGTACGCGGGGATCTTCGCCGTGGTCATCGCCGGCCGGGCGCGCCGCACGCGCATGCTCACGGTGCCGGATCAGCTCGAGCGCACGTGTGGTCGTCCCGCGGCCCTGGTCGGGGCCGTGGTGCTGTTCGTGATGACGGCGCCCGCTGCCTACGTCCTGATGCTCGGCGTGCTCATGCAGCTGGCCACCGGCTGGCCGCTGTGGCTGGGCGTGGTCCTGGGCACCACGCTGTCCACCATCTACATCTTCCGCGGCGGCATGCGCGCGATCGTCCTCACGGACAAGATCCAGTTCCTGCTGATGTACGTCGCGTTCCTGGTGCTGGTGCCGGCCTGCGTCCTGAAGTTCGGCGGCTGGACCTGGCTCAAGGCCAACCTGCCGCCCGGGCACCTGACCTGGGATGGCGGTCTGGGGTGGCAGGCCGTCGCCGTCTGGTACGTGATCGCGATGTCGACCCTGGTCGAACCCGCGTTCTACCAGCGCTGCTACAGCGCGTCCTCGGAGCGGACCGCGCGGGTGGGCATCGGCGTCGCCATCGGCTTCTGGTTCTTCTTCGACCTGATGACGACGACGGCGGGTCTCTACGCGCGCGCCGCCCTGCCGAACCTCGCCGACCCCGTCACCGCCTTCCCCCGCCTCGCCGAGGCGGTCCTGCCCCCGCTCTGGCAAGGTCTCTTCTTCGTCGGCGCCCTCGCCACCATCATGGGCACCGTCGACAGCTACTCCTTCATCGCCGCCGTCACCCTCGGCCGCGACATCGTGACCCGCTGGCGCCAGCCCGCCGGCGCGCTGCTCGCCGAGACCGATGGCGAAGGCCAGGGCTCCCGCACAGCGATCGGCTGGGGCCTGGTCGCGACGGCGGTGTGCGCCGTCGTCCTCGCCCTCGTCTCGCAGTCGGTGGTGGGCCTGTGGCACGACCTCGGTAGCGTCGGCACCCCGGCGCTCCTGGTGCCGCTCGCGGCGAGCCACTTCGGGCGCGGGGCCTGGACCGCCCGGGCGCAGCGCGCGGTGGCCGCGGTGATGATCGCGGCCGCCGGAGCGGCCCTGGCCTGGTTGCTGGTCGGCCGCTGGCAAGGAGGACTGCTCGGTGGCGTGGAACCGATCTTCCCGGGGCTGGCCGTGTCGTTGCTGGGGCTGGGGGCGCTGCGTAGCCGCCGCGGTGCGCCGGCGCACCGTTCACGAGTTCGAGATCATCGTTGAGCGATGGTGCCGTGCAGCCCGAACGTCGGGACTGCACGGCACCAAAGCACAAGGCCACAGAACATTACTTCACCAACGTCATGCTCTTCTGTTGCGTCTCGCCACCCGCGAGCAGCCGGTAGACATAGACACCGCTCGCGGCGGCGCCGCCCGCATCGGTGCGGCCGTCCCATTCCACCTCGTGCGTGCCCGCGATCTGCGGGCCGCGGAACAGGGTCCGCACTTCGCGGCCGCGGACGTCGAAGACGCGCAGCGTGACGTCGGTGTCGCGCGCCAGCGTGTAACGGATCTTCGTCGAAGGGTTGAAGGGGTTGGGGGCGTTCTGCGCCAGCGTGACCAGGCGAGACGGGACCTCGTCCTCGACGGCGGTGGGGCTGCCGACCTGGATGACGAGGTTGTCGATGGCCCAGCCCCAGCCCTCGACGGCGCCGTCGGAGTAGAGACGCAGGCGTAGCAGAATGGTCTCGTTCCAGTCGAAGACCTGGTGGAGATCGAGGGCGCGCGGACGCAGCAGGGCGGCGCTGCCGGGGGTGGCGTTGTTCCAGGCGTTCAGCCAGTCGACGTTGTCGCGGCTGTCGTAGCCGGGGGCGATGGGCAGCCAGGTGACGCCGTCGCGGGAACCCTCGACCACCACGTAGTCCCAGAAGTTCGGGTCACCGTAGACGCTGCCATCCTCGCCCGGTTCCACCAGCACCACCTCGTCGAAGTGCACGTAGGCGTTCTGCTGCGCGACGCGGATCGGCACCGTGAGCAGATAGGTGAGGTTCGCGTTCTGGGGATAGAAGTGGGGCGAGTGGATGGCGCCGTTGCTGAAGCCGGCGTAGGCGCCGACGGTGAAGTCGCCCACGAAGTCGGCGGTGGCCTGGTTGAAGTTGTTCGCGTAGGCGAAGACCGGCGCCTGCAGGGCGTAGACGGAGGCCGTCTTCGGCAGCGAGTCCAGGGTCTGGCCGTTGCGGAAGGCGCGCGCGAAGACGGTGCGCGTGCCGGAGGCGAGGACGGGGACCTGGACCACCGCGTCCTGCTGGTATTCGTTGGCGGGCAGGGTCGCGATGCGGACGTCGTCGACCCAGACCTGCGTGGAGTCGTACTCGGAGCGCAGGTTGAGATCGACGCTCAGCGGGCCGGCGGGGGACTGGAAGAGCTGGTCGATGAGCGGACGGTAGAACTTGCCGGCGACCAGCGAGGGCATCTTCACGCTCCAGATGCCGCGGCCGTGGGTGCCGAGGACCACCTCGTCCTCGACCTCGGCGATGTCCCAGATGGCGACCGCGGGCAGGCCGTTGTCGGCCAGGGCCCAGGTGGCGCCGCCGTCGAGGGATTCGACGATGCCGATCTCGGTGCCGGCCCACAGGTGGTCGGGGTCGTCCGAGAAAACCAGCAGGTCGTAGACCGCAACATCGGGGAAGCCGTTGGTGCTCGGGCCGCCGGCGGCGAAGCCGGTGAGGTCGGTCCAGGTGGCGCCGGTGTCGGTGGTGCGCAGGATCTTGGGCCGGTTGGCGAAGCTGAAGAGCACGTAGGCCGTGGCCGGGTCGGTGGGATGGGTGGCGAGGCCGGAGATGCCGCCCAGGGTGACGCCGACGTAGTTCGGCACGTCGGTGAAGGTCGCGCCGCCGTTGGTCGAGACGTGGATGCGCCCGGTGGCGTCCATGCGCGCGCCGGCCCAAATCACCTGCGGGTTCGCGCGCGAGATCTTCACGTCGTGGAAGCTGCTGATCGAACCCCAGGTGCCCGACGGGATCGGCGTGACGGTCCAGTTGCCGCCGAAATCGGACGACCGCCATACGCCGGTCACGCCGACCGCGCACAAGAAGTCCGGGGCGAGGTTGCTCTTGGCGATCTTGGTGATGAACGGCGCGTTGCCGCCGCCGGTGTCCCACATGCCGTTGGTGGCGCCCTCCCAGGAGAAGCCGCCGTCGAGCGAGCGCTGCAGGCCGTTGTACTGGTAGCCGCCGATCATCTTGCTCGGGTCGTCGAAGTGCCAGGAGGTCTCGTAGCCGTCGCCGCCGATGGCGAAGGTCCAGGGCGTGAGGGCGTCGGGGTCGAGGTTCGAGAACCAGGTGCCGTTGTCCTGCATGCCGCCGAAATAGGCGCTGGCGCCGGGGCGCTTGTCGACGCCGTAGAACTGCGTCGTGGTCATGCCGTCGATCGGCGCGCTCCAGGCCGTGGCGAAGCTGCCGGAGACGCCGACGCCGCCGTCGTTGGTGTTGAGCAGGCGCCAGGCGCCCGGACCGTCGGCGAGGACCACCAGGCCGTGCTGGTCGACGTGCACCGGGCCCGTGTCGAGCAGCGTGGTGGTGCGGTTGTTGAACGACAGGGTGATCTGCCACAGCCGGATGCCGCCCACGTAGACGATGTTCGCGTTGGTGGGATGGCAGACGATGGTGTTGTCGTACCAGCCCTGCGCGCCCAGCCAGTTCGGCTCGTCGCCCGTCTCGAAGGTCTCCGACCAAGACGTGCCGCCGTTGCTCGAAACCCACAGCTCGGAGTGGCTGGCTCCCTCGGCCGAGGCGTACAGGCGATTGGGGTTCACCGGCGAGATGGCCAGCTCGAAGCGGCCCGTGAAGTCGGCGATGCCGGTGTTCACGTAGGTCCAGGTGTTGCCCGCGTTGGTCGACTTCAGGATGCCCGCCTCGTCGACGGTGGCGTAGAGGATGTTGAAGTTGGTCGGGTCGGCGACCAGTTGCTGGATCTTCTTCACGCGCCCGAAGGTGCCGATGTCGGTGACGGCGTGCACCTCGGTCCAGGTCTGGCCGCCGTCGACCGACTTGAAGATGCTCGAGCGCTGCAGCACCGAGTCCTTGTAGCGGCCCACGGTGGTGGCCGCCAGGACCACGTCCGCGTTGCCAGGATCCACGACGAGGCGCGCGACGTTGTTGAAGGCGGGGTCGTCGACGGTCTGGGGCAGGTGGGTCCAGGTCAGGCCGCGGTCGGTGGTCTTGAGGATGCCGTTGCCGTTGATGGTGTCGACGTTGTAGAAGCTCTCGCCCGTGCCGGCGTACATCACGTCGTGGTTGCTCGCCGCCATGGCCAGCGACTGCACTGACAGCACAGGAAAGTCGTCCGTGAGCACGGTCCAGGTGAGGCCTGCGTCGGTGGTGCGCCAGACGCCGCCGCCGGCGGTGCCGATGTACCAGGTGCTGTTGGAGGCGTCGTCGGGGTCGACGACGATGGCGCGGGCGCGGCCGGCGACGTTGCCCGGCCCACGCTGCGACCAGGCGAGCTCGGTGCGCGGGGTCTGCTTCGCCGCGAGCGCCTTCGTCAGCTCCCGCGCGCGATAGCCGGCGTCGTACTCGGGTTCGGTGCGATCGGCGGGGATGCGCATCTCGTTCAGCAGCCGGGCGAACTCCTCGGGCTTCTCGTAGCCGGGCTGGCCGGCGGCCTTGCGCGCGAGGCGCGCGAGCTTGCTCTCGGCCTTGAAGCGCGTCGCCGAGCCCGCGGGCGCGTGGTCGCGCAGGCTCTCGAGCCGGGTCTGCTCGCGGGCGAAGGGGCCGGGAGTCCCGGCGCCGCCGGCACCCAGGACCAGGAGGGTGGCGATGGCGGCCAGCGCCAGCAGGGATCGCTCTCTATGCATAGTACGACCTCGGATTCGCAGTTTGGGGGCCCGAATTCCTGTGAACCAATATAACATTTCGTACGATTTGTCGCGCCATCAGCGTGTAGACGCCGGCTCTTCTGGCGCGACTTTGACAGGATCCCAACCAGAATTTGATAGCGGATGAATCAGGCCTTAACGGGCCGGTTTTAGGCTGTCGTCCAGGAGATCGGCAGCGTGGCTCGAGATCCTGTCACGGCGACGTCTGGTCGCCGGCTTGGCATCCAGACTGGGAGGACCCATCGTGAAATTGGTTGGTCTCAGGCAACTCGCCGGCGCGGCTGCGCTCGGCTTCATCTTCGTCGCGGGACCCGCGAGCGCCGAGGAGCGCAACGCCCCCGGCGACCTCATCATCGGCCCGGGCATTGGCAACTCCACCGCGCCAACACAGTTGAGCGGCGAGTCGGACGACGTCGTCGGCGGCTGGAACGTCAAGCCCCTCTTCACGGTCGGCGAGGCGATCCGCGGGTACCGGCCGGTCGGCCTCCTCGACGGCATCGGCGCCGTAGCGCTCGACAGCCGGACGGTGCGCTTCCTCGTCAACCACGAACTCGGCCCCAACGTCGGCTATCTCTACTCTCTCGCGAACGGCACGCAGCTGCGCGGCGCGCGCGTGAGCTACTTCGACGTGGACCGCAGCACCCGTCGCCTGGTCGGCGCCGGCCCCGCCTATCACACCGTCATCGACCGGGCCGGCGTCGAGGTCACCAGCGCCACGCAGATCAACGAGGGATCCAGCCTCACCGACGGGTTCGACCGTTTCTGCTCGAGCGCGCTGTTCCGCGCCGGCGAGTTCGGTCTCGTCGACGACATCTACTTCACCGGCGAGGAGAACGCGAACGGCCAGGAGTTCGCGCTCGACGTCGAGTCCGGCGTGCTCCACTGCGTCCCGATGCTCGGTCGAGCGGCGTGGGAGAACGTCACGATGCTGGATACCGGCAACCCGGACACCATCGCCATCATCGTCGGGGACGACCGCCAGGGCGGACCGCTCTGGCTGTACCTCGGTCATAAGGACGCCGTCGGCGACGACAGCTTCCTAGACCGCAACGGGCTCGCGATGGGCACGCTCTGGGTCTGGGTTTGCGATACGGGCGACGACAACCCGGAGGAATTCCACGGCACGGGCGAGTCCCGCACCGGGTCGTTCGTCCAGATCACGCAATACGATCCGGCGATGGCCGGCCAGGCCGGCTACGACGCGCTCGGCTACGCCAACCAGGCCACCCTCGACGCCCAGGTGGACGCCGTCGGCGGCTTCCACTTCTCCCGCCCCGAGGACGTCGCCACCAATCCCGCCGACGGCACCGAGTTCGTCCTGGCCTCGACCGGCCGCGGCAGCGCCTATCCCTCGGACAACTGGGGCACCACCTACCTGATCGACGTCGACTTCGGCGCCGTCGTCACCGCCGCCGTGAATATCGTGTATGCCGGTGACGACGCTGGCGACGGCCAGTTCGCCGGCCCGGACTCCGGCCTGCGCAGCCCCGACAACCTCGACTGGGCCGACAACGGGCTCATCTACATCCAGGAAGACCGGTCCACCTCGCCGGACGCCCTCTTCGGCAGCGTCAGCGGCGCCGAGGCCTCCATGTGGGAACTCGACCCGCGGACCGGCGTCCTGCGCCGCATCCTGGCGATCGATCGCGGTGCGTTGCCCGCCGGGCAGACCGATAGCAGCCCGAACGACATCGGCAACTGGGAGTCGTCCGGCGTGCTGGACGTCACGGAGTTCTTCCATCGGATGCCGGGCGAGATGCTCCTGGTGGCCGACACCCAGGCGCACAGCCTGGTCGGCGAGCCGCTCGGTGGCGCCAACCAGAGCCTGGACCTGGTGCAAGGCGGCCAGCTGGTGCTGGTGTCGTCGCTGCCCGCGGCGCCTCCCGCGGTGGAGGAACCCGTCGTCATGGACGCGGTGGTCCTCGCGCAGAACGAGCCCAACCCGTTCAATCCCTCGACCACCATCCGCTTCCGCCTGCCGCGGGCGACGCAAGTCGAGCTGCGCGTCTACAACGTGCGCGGCGAACTGGTGCGCACCCTGGCGACCGGCGCCTTCCCGGCCGGCGAGCACGCCGTCGAGTGGGACGGCCAGAACGACCGGGGCGGGAACGTGAGCTCCGGCGTGTACTACTACCGTCTGGTGTCCGACGGGACCACCGACATGAAGCGCATGACCCTGCTGAAGTGATGCCACCCCCCGGCATCGCGGCTCCGGCTCCGGCCTCGACCGGGGCCGGAGCACTCAGGTCCCGCCTGGCGTTCCGGACGCCGCTGTCGTACCCTTCGCGCAACCATCAACCAACCGAGAGTCCCCGAGGAGGCAGACCCCATGAATTTGCAGGAACTCAGCCAGACGCCGACCTGGGAATGGCCGGACGACGCCCCCGAGGTGCTGCTCGCGGTGTTGCAGGACACGCAGGCCACCCTGGCCGACCGCCAACTGGTCGCCTCCCTGGTCGCCGAGATCGACGTCATGGACGACGCCTTCGCGGCGGCGCTACTCGCGATCGCGGTGAATCCCGCCGAGGACCTCGACCTGCGCGCGGCCGCGGCCATCGCCCTCGGGCCGAGCCTGGAGTACGCCGACATCCTCGACCCCGAGGAACTCGCGGAGGAGGAGGCGTTCTCCGCCGCCGCCATCCGTCGCGTCGAGGAGTCGTTGCGCGCGCTGTACGAGGCGGCCGCCACACCGGACATGCTGCGCCGCGCCGCCCTCGAGGCTTCCGTCCGCGCGCCGCGGGCCTGGCACGAGGACGCCGTGCGCGCGGCGCACGCCTCGACGGATCCGGCCTGGCGCCTCACGGCCGTGTTCTGCCTGCGCTACGTCGAGGGCTTCGAGTCGCAGATCCTGGAGGCGCTCGCCGCAGACGACCCCGAACTACGCTACCAGGCGGTGTGCGCGGCGGGCGAGCAGGAACTCGAAGCCGCCTGGCCGCACGTCCTCGCGGTGTTGCAGGATCGCGCGGCCGACCGCGAACTGCTGATGGCGGCCATCGACGCGGCGGCGCGCATCCGCCCCGACGAGGCGCTGGAGCTCATCGCGCCGTTCACCGAGGCCGCCGACAGCGACGTCGCCGAGACCGCTCTGGACGCGATGGCCATGGCCCGCGCGCTCACGGGCGAGGAGGACGAGGAACTCTAGGCCGTCGTCCGCAGGCGACGGGTCCAGGCGACGAGGGTGCTCAACTGCTTGGCGATGAGCGCCCTCGTCTTCTCGTCGGTCAGGTTGCCGTCGGCGTCGAGGCGCTCGTTCGCCTTCGCGATCAGCACCTCGGGCTGGTTCAGCGGATGCATGCCCAGGGCCACGAAGACCTGCCGCAGGTGGTACTGCGCGCGACCCGTGCCGAGCATCCCCGGCGACGCCCCCATCACCGCGACCGGCTTGCCCTGCCAGGAGTTGTCGCCGTGCGGCCGCGTTCCCCAGTCGATCGCGTTCTTGAGCACGCCGGGGATGGAGTAGTTGTACTCCGGGGTGACCATGAGGATGGCGTCGGCGGCGCGCACGCGCGCCTTCAGCTCGACCACCCGCGCGGGCAGATTCCCCTCGTCGTCCCCGTTGTAGGGGGGGATCCCGGCGAGGTCGAAGATCTCGAGCGTCGCGTCCGCGGGCGCCAGGGACTGGGCCGCGCGCAGGACGGACCGGTTCAGGGACGCGCGGCGCAGGCTGCCGGCGATGCCGAGGATGGTGAGCTGGTCGGCCATGGGACGACCTCTTTCGTCAGGGTTCACTTGGTGCGCAGTTCGCGATGGCGGTAGCAGCTGGTCAGGTGGTCGTTGACCAGGCCGGCCGACTGCAGGTGGGCGTAGACGATGGTCGAGCCGACGAAGTTGAAGCCGCGCTGCTTGAGGTCCTTGCTGATGCGGTCGGAGAGTTCGCTGCGGGGAGGGATCTCGGACAGATCGCGCCAGCGGTTCACCACCGGCCGCCCGTCGACGAAGCCCCAGAGATAGTCGCAGAAGGTGCCGTGCTGCGCCTGGACCTCGAGATAGGCGTTCGCGTTGCGGATGGCCGAGGCGACCTTCAGGCGGTTGCGCACGATGCCGGCGTCGGCGAGCAGTCGCGCGACGTCCTTCTCGCCGAACCGCGCCACCTTCGCCGGCTCGAAGCCGCGGAACGCCTTCCGGTAGGCCTCGCGCTTGCGCAGGATGGTGATCCAGGCCAGGCCGGCCTGCGCGCCCTCGAGCACCAGCAGTTCGAACATGTGGCGGTCGTCATGGACGGGTACGCCCCATTCCTCGTCGTGATAGGCGACGTAGAGAGGGTCGTCGCCACACCAGCCGCAGCGCTTCATCGTGAGCCACCTCCTGAAGGCGAAAGCTACAGGAACTCTCGAACACCGCCAATCCACGTTGTATCTTGGTGACGGAGGTCTGCCATGTCCCGTCTGCTCCTGCTCGTCCTCGCCTGGCTTGCGCTGGCGCCGGCGGCGGCCCATCCGGCCGATGCCCGGCTCACCGTCGACCTGCAACGGATCCTCACGGACTTCCTCGCGGAAAACCCGGCGGCGCCGGGGGTTTCCGCCCACGTCATCTGCCCGTATCTCGGCCTGGAATGGTCGGGCGCGGCGGGGACCGTGGCCCACGGCTCGCGCGAGCCGCTCACCTCCGGCCACACCTTCCGCATCGCCAGCAACACCAAGACCTACGTCGCGGCGGCGATCTTGCGCCTGGTCGAGGACGGGCGGCTGAGCCTCGACGCGACGCTGTCGTCCTGTCTGCCGCCCGACCAGGCGGCGCTCCTCGCCGGCGACGGCTACCGCATCGACGCCATCACGCTGCGCCAGGTCCTGAGCCACACGTCCGGCCTGGCCGACCACTCCGGCGACGACCGTTACGGCGAGGCCATCATCGCGGACCCGCAGCACGCCTGGACCCGCGACGAGCAGGTCCGGCGCTGCGTCGAACTGTTCGACCCGCTCGGACCTCCCGGCGCGCAGTTCGTGTACTCGGACACCGGCTACATCCTGCTCGGCGGGATCGTCGAGGCGGTGACCGGCCGCGAACTCGGCATGGCGGTCCGCGAGTTGCTCGACTATCCGCGACTCGGCCTCGGCGCGACGTGGTGGGAGTACACGGAGGCCGCGCCCGGCCGCGCCGGCCCGCGCGCCCACCAGTACATCGGCGAGCACGACGTCACGGCCTGGAACGCGTCGTTCGACCTCTACGGCGGCGGCGGCCTGATCACGGACGTCCGCGACCTCGGCCGCTTCATGCGCGTCCTACTGAAGGGACGGGTCCTGCACGACCAGGCCACGCTCGCGGCGATGACCGGAGACGGCACCTCGCGCTACCGCCTCGGCCTGATGTGCCAGACCCTGGACGACCGCCTCGCGTGGGGCCACCAGGGCTTCTGGAACACCTTCGCCTTCCACGTGCCGACGCTCGACGCGACGATCTCCGGCTGCATCCTCAACCACGACGCCGCGAACGGGCGGGTGCTGGCCGAGCGTCTCATCGCGCGGCTAGCGCAGGCCTCCGCCCCCTAGAGGCGCTCGCGCAGCAGGTCGAGATAGGCGCCGGGCACGAGGTCCGCCGACGCGACGCCCAGCCTCGCCAGCAGGTCCGCGGCGATCGCCTCGCCGTCGGCCGCCGGCTGGTCCGGCGCCAGCACCACCTCGAGTTCCAGGAACGCGCCGAGACCCTCGACGTCGTCGAGGTGGATCCGGGTGGGGCCCACGAGGTAGAGACGGCGCGTCTTGCGCACCCGTCCGCATTCGCCGAGCGCCCGGGCCAGCACCGCGCGCAGGTCCGCGGGCGTGTCGGTCCGCGCGATCACGTAGTCGGAGACCTTGGGTCCGGTGGCGTCGGGGCGTTCGTAGGAGATCAGTTCGCCACGGTCGGGGGCCAGTTCGCGCAACTTGAGTCGGCCGCGCGGGCAGGTGAAGAAGGTGTCGTCCTGGGTCAGATCGACGGGGCCCTGGTCCGCGAGGGCGCGGACCCGGCGTTCGAACTCCGCGAGGTCGACCACGCGGGCCTTGATCTCGACGTTGTGCGGCATGCGCCGTCCTCCGGTGGCGGGTGACGGCGGAAGATACCACGAGGGAGGGGCGTCCGGCGAGCCGGGAGGGGACGCCGTCGCGACGACGACGCCCCCGTCCCGTCAGGGGTCACATCACGCGCGCGTGATTGCGAAGGCCTTCAGATTGACCTGCGCAGGATCCGCCAGGCGCGGCGCGTCGAGATGGTCGAGTCGTCCGTAGCCGTTGGTGGCCAGCGCGTAGACGTGCAGCGCCTCGGCGAACGCCGCGCGTGTGCACGGCGTCGCGCCGAGCGAGATGCCGCTGGTCATCAACGTGTTGATGTCGATCTCCTTGCTGAAGGTGTCGCTCGCGCGGGCGAAACCGTTGACGACGGCCTCGTCCACCAGGCCGCTCGCGGTCGCCTCGTCGACCTGCGTCGCGACGCGCACCACCCGGAAGTGGAACGACGCGAAGTCGTCCGGATGGCTGGCGCGGAAGGCGATGCGGGCGGTGTCCGACAGGGCGTCGTACTCCAGGAAGCCGCACGGCCCGGCCGGCACGCCGTTCACGGTGACGTCCTCGATGGTGCCGAAGCACTCGCGGTTGTCGACGTGCAGCACCAGCCGGTAGCCGACGACATGACCCGTGCCGGCGTCGAGGAGCACGCGGTCGTTCGCCGCCGCGGTGGTGGTGTAGGAACCCTCGACCAGCGGCGCCGGGTCGGTGATCTCGTAGATCTCGACGCCCTCGGCCGTCAGGTCCACACGTTGCATGACGCCGGCCACCTCGCGGAAGAGCTCGAGCTTCAGCTCGTACTTGCCCGGCGCCAGGGGGGCGGTGAGGAAGTAGGCGCTGGCGAGGTCGTAACCCTCGTCGAGCACCTCCCAGTCCTCGCCGCCGGCCGGCAGGACCGGATCGATGACGACGTGGTAGCCGGGTACCGTGGTGTCGGGTCCGATCTGCACCGACTTGTAGACGACGGGATCACCGGGCGCCGACGTCTCGCGATAGTGACGCGAGACCGGCGCGTCGATCACCTGCCAGTCGTCCTCGGCGACGCTGCCGAGCGGCCGGAACGACCAGCGGTAGTGCGTGATGTCCGCTGCCGCGAGGCCGTTGCCGAAGTCCACGCGCGGCTCGAGGGTGGCGCCGAAGGGCGACGGCTTGCCGGCGTGGATCCATCCCTCGACCACCTGCCCCTCCTTCGCCTTCTCGGCCGGGACCAGGGAGTCGCGGTAGATCTCGCCCATGCTCACCTGACGGCCGATGGTCTTGATCACCACCTTCTTGCCGAGCAACTCCGGACGCTCCCCGCAGCCGGTCACCCGCGGATCGGTGATGCGGATGGTCACGTCCGTCCCGCACGCGTAGTTCCAGTAGGTGTGGCACGGCAACGACGGGCGGTAGACGACCTCCCAGACCTCGCCGATCGAGGCCTCCACCCAGAAGTACAGGTCGGGGTGGTCGCCGAAGCAGGGGTAGTAGATGGTGGTGTCGAAGCGGCCGTTCTCGTCGGTCTCGACCATCACCAGCTGGTCGCAGTGGTAGCGGAACCACGGCCACAGCCAGTCCCAGTGGCACCAGAAGATGCGCAGCAGCTCGACGTTCTGGATCAGCGCGTCGCGCAGGACGGAGGTCGACGCGGACCGCAGCGCGTTCAACCGCTCGAAGGGCAACTCGGCCGGCTGGACGCGGGGGGGCTCGGGCTGCGGGTTGAAGGCCCTGTCGTTCATGCGGTTCAGTCGCGACGCCATCGCCTTCGGCGGCAGCGGCTGCGGATTCAATGCCACCTCGTCGAAGCGGCTGAAGACGTTCATGGCCTGCGCGAGCACCGGCGCGGGGTCGATGAACCCGGGATCGAGGTCGGCGAAGGGCGGCGGGTCGGGGATCGGGATCGGCCGCCGGATCGCCTCGAGCAACTCGTCGCGTAGGCGGAAGACGAGGTGGTCGGGAAGCTGCGCGATGATCCACGGCAGCCGGTCGACCTCGCACACGTGGACGCGCGCATGACACACCGGCCGTTCGTAGGTCACGCCGCCGATGGTCTCCACCTTGATCGCGCGGCCGCGCACGCGGCACTCGCACCAGAACCAGTACGGCCAGAGACCCTCGGGGACGGGCAGGAAAGTGTAGTCGTCGAGGTCGCGCGCGAAGTGCCACATGGGTTCGTACGCGTGGCGGCGCATCAGGGTCTCGACGGTGGGTTCGTCATACGTTTCTCCCGGCGGCACCGGCGCCACGAAGAGGCGTGCGCGTTTCATCTGACGCGGCGAGAGTTCGAGCGTGGCCTCGCCGTTGCGCACGGCGGCCCGGCCGAGCAACTGGCCGCGCGAGTCGAAGGCATACAGCGCCGCGTTGATGGGCTTCTCGGGCTGACCGTCGAAGTCGACGTGGAAGCGGAAGGTCCGGGAATCGTCGTGTCGATCCGGCTTGCGCGACATCGCCATGCCTCCTTGGTGAAGGAATCCGAGCGCGGACTCGGCTGGAAAGGAGAATCGAGTTGTCCGGCTAAGCAGTATAGGTGGCGTCCCGTAAAAGCGCAGTAAAATAATCGTGTATCGGTGGGTGCATAAGTATTTGTCGTATATCATTTTCCGTAGTCGTGAGGCTGCGGGGCGACATTGGCGGCGCCGGCGTGTGCCGGGTTCGCAGCGCAACGCATTCGAGGGTGCGTTGCGCGCCCCGGATGGGGTAGGCTGGGGGACACTGTCCTCTTGAGGTCGCCATGCCCCTGTTCGAACATCCTCTGCCACTGGCTGGAGGTGCGCTGCCCGCGCTGGCGCGCTGGCTTCTCGACCTGCCCGGCGATCTCGCGGACGCCCTGGTGATCCTGCCGTCGAGCCGCGCGGCGGCCGCCACGCGCCACGCCCTGCTCGATGCCTGTGGGGGCGAGGCTCTGCTGTTGCCGACGGTCACCACGCCGCGGCAACTCGCCGACTGGCTGGTCGCCCAGCACGGCCTCGACGAGGACGACCTCCCGCACGAGAGCCTGCGCCCGCTCCTGCTCGCGCCCCACCTGGCCGCCACCGCCTGGCTCGCCGAGCGACCCGAGGCGGCGGCCGGCCTGGCCGAGGAGCTGGTGACGCTCTTCGACGAGGTCCGCTGGGCCGGACGCGCCTCGCTGGTGCTCGCCGGCGAGGACGACGCCCAGCTGCTCACCTTCGCGTCGCCGGACGCCGCGGACATCCTCCTGGACGACCTCGCGCGCGTGCGCCTGGCCTGGCATCTGTATCGCGCAGTCCTGCCCGTCGACCAGGTGGACCGCCGCCTCGCGGCGCTCGCCGGACCGTGGCCGGGGCCGCTCCCCGCGCAGGTGGTGGTTGCGCATCTCGGCCGCCTCGATGCCGCGTTCGGGGACTGGCTCCTCGCGCTCGCCGCGGCCGGCGTGCCCGGGCACCTGGTGACCTTCGACGCGCACGACCCCCGCTCGCGGCTCCTGCTGGCGACCTACCAGGACGAGGCCACCGACGCCCATCCGCTGTCCGGATCGCGGCGCCTCGCGCGTCGACTCGCCGGCGCGGAGGCGCCGGGACCGGCATTCAAGGCGGGGAACGTGGCGGGGCGGCTGGCGGAGCTGGACACGCGGGACCTGGGCGACGGCGACGTCGTCCTCTGGCAGTGTCACGACCCGGAGCACGAGAGCCGCGTCGTCGCGGGCCGCGTGTGCGCGGAACTCGCGGCCGCGGGCGACGGGCCGGCGCCCGAGATCATCGTCGCCACGCCCGACCTCGCGCTGGCGGCGCGCATCGTCTCGCAGTTGCGGGACGCCGGCGTCGACGTCGATGACACGCGTGGCCGCGCCCTGGCCGCGCTCCCCGCCGGCCGGCTCCTGCGGGACGTCCTGCGGGTCGCCCAGACCGGCTGGCGCTTCGGCCCGCTCTTCGAGGTGCTGACCCATCCGTACGTGGATCTGGTGCCGGACCGCAAATCGGCGCACGACCTGCGCACGCGCCGGCTCGAGGGCGCGGTGCGCGAGAACCCGCAGGCGCGCGGCGGGCGCGACGCCCTGGTGCAGATCGCCGCAATGGCCGATCAGCGCGAACGCGACCGGCGGGACGGCGCGGCCCTCGACTGGACGCTGGCGTCGTTCGTTGCCGCCGCGGCCGCGGCCCTGGCGCCGCTCGACGCGCTCGGCCACCGTGAACGCGCCTGGGACGAGGTCACGCGCGCGATCCGGGACGCCTGGACGCATCTGGCGCCCGCGCGGCCACTGGCGGCGGGCCTCGACCCTCGCCGCGAGATCGACGACCTCGGCGCCCTCGCCGGACTCCTCGACGCCCTCGATGCCGCGTCGTCCTGGTTGCCTCGGCGGCCGGGCCTGGAGATCGCGGCGGAGATCGCGCGCCTGCTGTCGTCCCCGGCCTGGGAGGCGCGGCCGCATCGCGCCGTCCACCTGCCCGTGCGCGTCATGGGCCTGGTCGAGGCGCGCCTCGAGCGCGCCGACCTCGCGATCCTGGCCGGGCTGGGCCAGGACACGTTCCCGGGCAAGCTCCCGCGCCCGCTCTTTCTGGACGACCGCACGCGCCGCGGCCTCGAACTCTCCCACTGGCGCGCACGCGCCGGCCGCGACGGCGAGCTCTTCCTGCGCCTGCTGCACGCCGCGCCGCGCGTGGTGACCACCTGGCCGGCCGAGCGGCAGGCGCAGCCGGCGTTGCCTTCGCCCCTGGCGCAGCGACTGCAACTGGTGACGCCGCCCACGGTGGTCGCGACGCCACCGCCGGAGCTCGAGGTGCTGTGGCGGCGCGCGACTCCCGACTGGGACCATCTCGCCGCTGCCGAGCTCGCCTTCACTCGCGAGGACGACGCGACCATCCTCGCCGGCGTCGAGCCGCCCGTGCGTCTGTCCCACGCGTCCCTCAGCGAGCTGCGCGGCTGCCCCTACCGCTATCTCCTGGGGCGGGTGCTGCGCTTGCGCCGCGCCGAGTCGCTCGAGCCGTCGTACACGCGCCTCGAGTACGGCCAGCTGGCGCACGGCGTGATGAATGCCTTCCTGAAGGCCGACGGCGAGGGCTGGCGCGCGCTCGCCGCTGCCGACACCGCGGCCGCGGAACGCGTCCTGCGTGAACTCGCGGATGACGCCTCGCGCGACGGCCTGCCGCAGGCCCGGCTGTGGCGCGAGACGTTCGCGGCGCTGGTGCCCGAGCTGGTCGCGGGCGAGATCGCGCGCGCCGCGCAGTGGCGACCGGCGGCGCTCGAGGTGCCGTTCACGCTGACCCTTGCCGAGCTCGCCGCCTGGTTGCGCGCCGCCGGCCACGTCGCGGAGGCGGACTGGTTGCCGGCAGAACCGAGCCAGGTGCCGATCGAGGGCCGGATCGACCGGCTCGACGTCGCCCGCGACGGCTCCCCGCGCGCGGCGGTGATCGACTTCAAGACGGGTCGTCCGGCCACGGCGACCGAGGTGCGCGACGGCGCCGAGCTGCAGGTGGCGCTCTACGCCCTGGCCGTCGAGGCCGGCACGGTGCACGGCCTCGAGGCGGCGCCGGGCGGCGGACGCTGGCGCGTCGACCACGGCGGCTACTACGGGCTGCGCGCGGATACCGTCGGCCTGCCCCGGGGCCCGCAGCTGCCGCCGGGCGACGCCGGGCGCGAGACGCTGGCCCAGACGGCGGCGACGCTCCTGCGCCTCGCGGTGGACTGCCTGCAGCCCGGCGTCGCGTTCCCGCTGGTGCGCGAGGAGAACCTGCTCGAACGCGGACGCAAGCTGCCGTGCGAATTCTGCGAGTTCCGGGCGGTGTGCCGCGTGGAGGAACGCGTGCGCGAAGGTGAGGTCGCGTCGCGGCTGACCAGCTTCCTGACCGGCGACTGGCGGAGGTACGCGTGAACGACGCCGCCGCGATGTCCCGCGCCCAGCAGCTGCTCGCCGCCGATCCCCGGCTGAGCGTCGCGCTCGCTGCGGCCGCCGGGTCCGGCAAGACCACGGTGCTGGTCAACCGGTACGTGCGGCTGTGCCTGGCGGGCGCCGATCCGCGCTCCATCGTGGCGGTCACCTTCACGCGCAAGGCGACGGTCGAGATCAAGCAACGACTCCTGCAGGCCGCCCTGGACCTCGCGCGCGCCGATGCGCCCGCGCTGGCAGCCCGCTGCGCCGACCTGCTCGGCGAACCCGGCGATCCGCGCACCGTCGCGCGAGCGTCCTGGCTCCTCGAGGCGCTGTTCGAGGACCCGGCCGGCCTGTCCGTCGGCACCATCCACGCCTTCTGCCAGCAGGTGATCGGGCGTTTCGCGGCAATCGCCGGCCTCGACCCGCGTTACGGCATCCTCGAACGCGAATCCGATCTCCAGGACGAGGCCCTGGACCGCCTCGAGGAGGATCTCGCGCGCGACCCGGCCGCCGCGCGCGACTTCGCCACACTGGCCGGCAGCCCTGCGGACGGACGCCGTCGTCTGCTCGCCCTGTTCGGGCACCGCGTGCACATGCAGCGCTGGCTCGATCGCGTCGCGCCACCGCCCGCCGGTCCCGCCGCGGCGCTCTTCCGGCGGCAGGTCGCCTGTGCGGACGCGCTGGTCGCCGATCTGCGCGTCGCCCTCGGCGGCGATACCCGCGACACCCGCGCGCGCGACCTCGCGGACGCCTTGCGCGAGTTCGCGGGACGGGGACTGGCGGCGGTCGAGGCCACCGAGGCCGGCAACCCCACGGACGGTTTCCGGCGCTGGCGCGACGAGACGGCGGCGGAGTTGCAGGCGGCGGCCGACCGTCTCGTGGGCGACGCCGCGGCGTGGTCCGTCGTCGCCGAGGTGGTGCGCCGGGTCCTGCTGACGGGCGGCGACCTGCGCAAGCCGAGCGGCCGCAAGGATAGCAAGGACGCCCGCCACGACGCCTTCGCCGCGGCGGCGGCGCCGGTGATTGCCGCCCTGCAACGCGGGGTCGCGGTCGCGGTGCTCGAGGACAATGCGCGACTCCTGCGCCACGGCCTGCGCGCGATCGATCTCTACGGCGAGTTGAAACGACGTGACCGCGTGCTCGATTTCCAGGACCTCGAGTATCTCGCGCTGCGCCTGCTGACCGACGACGCCGTCCGCGCCCAGGTGCACCAGCGTCTCGACGCGCGCCTCGACCACCTCCTGCTCGACGAGTTCCAGGACACCAACCGTAATCAGTGGGACCTGCTCGCGCCCCTGCTCGAGGAATTGCTCGCCGGCGGCGACCCGCCGCGCACCGGCTTCGTGGTCGGCGACGTCAAGCAGGCCATCTACGGCTTCCGCGGCGCCGACGCCACCATCTTCGGCGAGGCCGCCGCCCTGGTCGACCGCGCCGGCGGCGCGTTGCTCGCGTTGCCGACGAACTTCCGCTCGCTGCCCGCGGTGGTCGACACCGTCGGCGCCCTCTTCCAGCAGGAACCGCTGTGCTCCCTCCTCGGCCGCGACCACGCGCCGGGCGCGCGGCAGCTGACCGCGCGCGACGACGGCCGCGGCGAGGTCCTGCTGGTCGAACCCTTCGAGGACGACGACACCGCGACCGCCCACGCGTCGGCCGCCGCCGCCGTGGTCCGGCTGGTGCGGCGATTCGCGGCCGGGGGACACGGCCTCGGCAACATCCTGGTGCTCTGCCGGCGCAAGACCCACATCGCGCTCTACGAGATGGCGCTGCGCCGCGCCGGTATTCCCCTCGTGCCCGCCGGCCGCGGCCTCCTCGCGCGCAGCCGCGAGGTGCAGGACGTGCTCGCGCTCCTGCGCTGGCTCACCTTCCCCGCCGACGACGTCGCCGGCGCCGCGGTCCTGCGCTCGCCGTTCGCGCGGTTGCCGGAAGCCACGGTGCAGGGCCTGCTCGCCGCGCGCCTGCCCGCGTCCGGCCGGCGCCGCCGCAGTCTCTGGGACACGGTGCAGGACACCGCGGACCTCGCGCCGCTCGCCGATCGCCTGCGCGACTGGCAGCGCCACGCCGGCCTCGAACCGCTGCACGACCTCCTGCGCCGCATCTACCGCACCGGCGACGTCCTGGCGCGCATGGAGATCGCCTTCGGCGAGCAGGCGCGCTTCAATCTCCTGCGGCTCACGGACGTCGCGCTCGCGGTGGACGCCGCCGCGGGATCGGCCCGCGACCTGGCGGACGAGCTGGAGCGGGTCGCCGTCGTGGGTGGCGAGGAGGAGGGCGCGCTCCCGCACGACGACGGCGGCCGGGTGCGCGTGATGACGGTCCACGCGGCCAAGGGCCTCGAGGCGCCGGTGGTCATCATGGTCGATGCGGCGGCGGATCTGCAGGGCGAGTCCGACCGGCTCTCGCTGGGACCCCAGGGCCCGCTGGTCTTCGGTCGTCTCGGCGAGCTGGCCGCCGGCCCCGCCCGGCACGACGGCACCACTCTCCCGGCTCCTCTCGCCGATGATGCCGCGGCGGCGGCGCAGCGGCAGATCACGGAGGAGGCGCACATCCTCTACGTGGCGATGACGCGCGCGCGGGACCAGCTCGTGGTGCTCGGCGCCCACGGGCGCAACGCGCCGCGCCAGAGCTATCACGCCTGGCTCGCGGCCGCTGCCGCGTCTGCCGAGGCGGCGGGCTCCGCTACCCCGCCGTGGCGCCGGCTCACGGCGTCAGACCTCCTGTCCGAGCTCGACGCTGCCGAGGCGGGCGCGGCGGCGGTCCTCCCGGCGGTCGATCTCGCCGCCAATGCCCGCGCGCGCCTGCGCGTGTGGACGCCGCCGGCGCTCACGCCGCGCCTGAAGACCGAGAACCCGTCGCGGCTGGCGCAGGACGACCGCGCGCCCGCGCCCCTCGCGTCCGACGACGACCAGCCCGCGGCCGTCGCGGGCGGCGAAACCCCGGCGACGCGTCGCGGCACGCGCATCCACCTCTGGCTGGAGCGCGCGACGAGAGCCGGCGCGATGCCCGCCGGCCGGGGGCCGGAGTGGGAAGAAGCCGCCGCCGTGTTCGCCAATGCGGACTTCGCCTGGATCTTTCACCCGGAGCGCGAGGGTGGCGGCGGTCGCAGCGAACAGCCGCTGGTGCACCGGCGCGGGCGCGAGGGCCGCACCGAGGTGCGCCTGCTCGGCACCATCGACCGCCTGGTGCTGAGGCCCGGTCGCGTCGACGTCGTCGACTACAAGTCGAATCGCGTCGTCGCCGCGGAGGTGCCCGCGCTGGTGGACCATTACCGCGCGCAGATCGCGGCGTATCATGAGGCCCTGGCGGCGCTGTGGCCCGACCGGCGCGTCGGCGGCTGGCTCCTGTTCACTCACGTCGGCACACCTGCTGGGCAGGGCCTGCTCGTGGAGGTCGCACCATGTCCGTGAGCGTCATCCTCCTGTTCTCGGTGGCCTTCGGCTACTTGCTGGTCGCCCTCTACATGGGCTGGAGCCAGGAGAAGCGCGTCTTCCAGCCCAAGCCGGGACAGACGGCGACGCCGCGCGACATCGACCTCGACTTCACCGAGGTGACGTTGACGACGACGGACGGCGTGCGCCTGCACGCCTGGCGCCTGCCGGCGGCGGCCTGGTCCGACAATCCGCTGTGGCTCCTGCATCTGCACGGCCAGGGTACCAACCTGAGCGACCAGCTCGCCGACCTGCGCTTCTGGCACGACCTCGGGTTCGCCATCCTCGCCCTCGACTACCGGGGTTACGGCCTGAGCGAAGGCGCTCCGAGCGAGGCGGGTCTCTACCGGGACGCCCAGGCGGGATGGATCCACCTGGTGAACGAGGGCAAGGTGCGCCCGCGGCGGATCGTGGTGGTCGGGGTGAGTCTCGGCGTGAGCGTGGCGGCCGAACTGGCCACGAAGGTGACGCCCCTCGCCCTGGTGCTCGAGGGCGGCTTCACGCGCCTCGGCGACGTCGCCGCCCGGCGCTACCCGTGGCTACCGGCGAAGCTGCTGCTGCGGATCGGGCTCGCGGCGGACGAACGCGTCGGCGTCATCACCTGTCCCAAGCTGTTCGTCCACAGCATCCAGGACGGCAGCGTCCCCATCACGCTCGGTCGCAAGCTCTTCCAGCGCGCCGCGCCACCCAAGACCCTGCTGCGCATCACCGGACGGCACGCGCGGGCAACCGAGGACGGCGGGCACCGCTACCTCGACGGCGTCAAGGCGTTCCTGGCGCAGCTGCCCCACGACGACGAGGTCGCCTGACAGACGAAAGCGCCAGCGCCCGGCCCCCGAGTAGGCCAGACGCCGGCGCCGGGGGGAAACTCAGCGGTTCTGCAGCTCCTGCCGCATCGCCTCGAGGTCCTTGCGCATCTGTTCGATATCCTCGCGGAGTGCCTCGACATCGGCGTCGGGGCGGCTCAGGTGCAACTCGCGCAGATTCTCGTGCGGCATGAACTCGCGCATCCGCGGCAGATCGCGGCGCAGGCGCTCGATGTCGACGCGCGTGCCCGAGTCGCCCAGCCAGCTCGCCTCGGGCCACGCCGCGAGCTTCGCGGTGACGGTGCGGACACGGCCGTCGCGGATCACGTCGAGGGCCACCTCGTCGCCGGGTTCGGCCGTCGCCAGCACGTCGCGCAGCGCTTCGCCGTCGGTCACCGCGCGGCCGTCGGCCTTGATGATGACGTCTCCGGCCGCGAGACCGGCACCGGCCGCCGGCGTGTCCGGCTTGACCTCGGAGATCAAGACGCCCTTGCCGTCCTCCACGCCGAAATGCTGGCCGAGTTGCGGGGTGAGATCCTGCATGCCGATGCCGAGGTACCCGCCGCGCTCCATGAGGGACAGCACCTTGAACGACCGGTCATCCTTGCCGACCCAGCTGGTGACATCGTCGCCGTCGCCGCGGCGCAGTACGAAGACGTTGCGGTCTTCACGCTCGCCGAGGGTGACCTTCAGATCCTGGCGTTTGCCGTCCCGCAGCACGGTGACCGCGATTTCGTCGCCGGGACTGGCCTTGCGCACGGCCTTGGTGAGATCCTTGACCTCGTGGATCGGGCTGCCCTGGAACGCCACGATCACGTCGCCATGCTTGAGGCCGGCCTTCTCGGCGGGCGACTCGCCGACCACCTCATCCACGAGGACGCCCTGGTCTGGCTCCAGTTGAAGGGCCTTGGAGAGGTCGGGGTCGAGGGGTTGCAGCTGGACGCCGAGCCAGCCGTCGTCGGCCAGGGCGACGCCGCCGGCGACGACGAATGCGAGGACGAGGGGAAGCAGCGGTTTCATGACGCGACCTTCCGGGACGATGGTGTCGTCGGGGGACCAGCCCTCATAACGCACCAGGCGTCCTCCGAGTTCCCGGGGATTCGCGTCCGCAGAGGAGAAAATGCCCCGTCAGGCCGTGGCGCGCGGCGTCTCGGCGAGGCCGAGGCAGAACTGCAGCAGCCGGTCCAGATCGAGCCGGCAGACGCTACCGGACGACGCGGAGTCGACTTCGGCCCGGATCGCCTCTCCCGCCAGCGGCAGGATGTAGACCAACCCGTGCGCCGCGGCGTCGAACGCCGCCGGCCGCGGCTGTCCGGGCAGGAACGGCACCTGAACCGGCAACAGGCCGCAGAACCGCACCAGCGTGCCTTGCGCGCCCGCGGGGATCTCCTCGCCGAGCGCCAGCGACCAGCCGCGGCTATTGGCGACCCGCAGCGCTTTCCGGTACGGCAGACGAGCGTGCGCGCAGGTGAGCGAACGGTCGAGGCGAGTCACGTTCGCGCCGCCGATGAGGTCGGCGTCCAAGCACGCCGCGGCGCGGTCGAGGATGGCCTCCAGGCCGTCGCCGAGGTAGGCCGGCGCCATGGCGTCGGCGTGCAGCAGCAGCGGTCCGCCGGCAGCGACGCCGGTCTCGGCACGCCACCCGTATTCAGCGGCGGCGGCCAGCAAATGCTCCGTCACGCGCTCATAGGCGAGACGCTGGCGCGAGGCGGCAAGAGGCCGGCCGGGAGCCTGGAACAGGACGCTGCGGGGGATCGAGGGGAGGGGTGCGTACATCCGAGGCCTCCTTCTGACGATCGCGGTCGCCAATTAAAGGAACAGCCGGAAGAGTAGACCACCGGGGACCACTTGTCAATCCCGGGACGACGCCGGCTCCAGCCGTACGTTGTCGATCTCGAACCGCGCCGGGCCGGCCGGCCGCGCGAGGAACACCGTCAGCGCGAAGACGTCGCCGAGGTCGATCCGTCGCGTGCCCTGGGAGGTCATCAGGTCGGTGAGGGGGAACCGCATGGTCCGCCATTCGCGGGTGATCGCGTAGCCGCGCGACGCCCACTCCTTGTCTTCCCGCGAGAGATAGTCGTCGATGCGAATGCCGAGACGCAGGCTATCGGCCGTCGACGACGAGAGCCGGGCTTCCAGCACCAGGGTGTCGTGGCCGGTCCAGTCGGCAGGCAGGTGCCCGCCGACCACGCCCGGCCAGTTCTCGCCGCCCGACGTCGACACGCTCAGGACCTGACCGTGCGGAGGGTCGACGCTGAGGAGACTGCAACCCTCGTTGCTGCGCTCCCGCCACAGGACCAGCTGGTCGCGCGATTCGAAGTCCGAGAGCAGGGGGAAGCTGCGCCGCACGTCGACCATGGCGCGGAACAGCGCCGGCGCGTCGCGCATGGTGTAGGCGAGGACGGCCAGGAGAAACGCGGCGGCCGCGATGGCGGCCCGGGCGCGACGCCGGCGCCACTGGATCCAGGTGAGCGCGAGCCCGATGCCCAGGAGATCGAGGGCGAAGTCCGACAGCAGCGGCGAGCGTCCGACGAACTGCTGGAGCACCTCGCTGACGCCGCCGATCACCGCGGCGGCGACGGCGCAGCCCAGCGGCCGGCCGCGCAGGGGGCCGATGAGGTGCAGGAGCCAGGTGAGACCCGCGAAGATCAGCACGTGCGCGCGGTCGCCGAGCAGGTTCAAGGTGGGGTCGTGCCGCACCTGGGGCGGCAGCGGCACCAGCAACGGCACCAGCAGCACCAGCAGCCCGCTGATCACGAGCCAGGTACGGCGAGAACGGCTGGCGGTGGCGAGCAGAGGCATCTGGTTCCTCGACGACCGGTGGTGGCGCGACGACGGCGCGGGCGCGCACCAAGATAGCGCCGCGCTTGGTTTCGACCAGCCGGGATCAGCGATACCCGGCCGCGTGCAGGGCCTCGACGTCGTCGAAGGTCCGCGGCGGCTTGAGGTAGCGCGCGAGGAAACGGTAGATCTTGAGACGGATCTCCTGGGCTTGCCGCGTGTCCAGACGGTCGAAACTGTGGCCGCCGGGCACGTCGTAGATCTCGTGCTCGAACTCCTTGCCTGCCGCCTTGAGGGCGTTGACCAGGAGTTCGACCTCCAGGACGTTCACGTCCTCGTCGCCCTGGTTGCCGTGCACCAGCAGGGGTGTCCGCAACTCCGCGGCGTGCCACACGGGCGAACGTCGACGGTACTCGGCGATGTTCTCTGCCACGGTCTGGCCGATGTGAAAGGGCGCCGAGAAATCGGCGGCGTAGTCCGCGCCGAGATAGCCGAGCCGCGAGACGAGGTCGCTGACGGGCACGCCCGCGAAGCAGCAGGCATAGTCGTCGGGATGCGCGAAGACGTTCATCAGGCTGATGAGCCCGCCGTGGGACCAGCCGACCATCCCCACGCGGCCGCCGTCCACGACGTCGTAGTTCTCGAGCATGTACGCGCGGCAGGCGTGCGCGTCGTCCACTTCGCGGCCGCCGTAGTCGATGGCCTCGTAGACGCCGCGGCCGTAACCGGTCGAGCCGCGGTACTCGGGCGCGATGATCACGTAGCCCTGGGCGATCAGCTCGCGCACGATGTGGGTGTGGTACGTCGTGAAGTCGGCGTGCACCCCGCCGTGCGGCAGGATGATCAGCGGCGCCTTGCCGCCGCGGTCGAGGTCGCGGGGGAGGAAGACGTAGGCCCAGAACTTCAGCGGCTGGCCGGCCCCGATCGCCGTCGGGTTGTCCTCCTTCCAGCGCGGCGGCCCCCACAGGCGCACCTTGTCGACGAGGGCCACGTCGCCCACGCGGTCGAACCAGAGCGCGTCGTCCACGGCCTTGAGGAGCATGTCGTTGGCATGTCTCGCGTCCTCGAACAGGGATTCGAGGCGTGCGACCCGGGCGGCGAGGTCCTGGTCGGCCGCGGGCGCCGGTTGCGCGCCTGCCCTCAGCGGGGCGGCGGCCACGACCACGAGCAAGACGACATGCAGGCAGCGCATCGCAGACCTCCGGATAGGGTGACCGGAGCCAGCGTAGCCGACGAGGGCGGGTCAGGGCAAGGAGTCGGCCATCGCCGTCGCGCGCCGCGCGATCTCGGTGCCCACCGGCCAGGCTCCCGCCGCGAGAACCTGCTGCGCTTCCCAGCTGCGGCCGGCGTCCGCCAGGACGACGGCCAGATCGAAGCGCGCCAGCGTGTCGCCCGGATCGCGGCGCCATGCTTCGCGCAGCAACTCCTCCGCCCGGGCGAGGTCGCTCGCGCGATAGGCGGCGACGCCGTCCAGGACCAGGAGCGCCTGATCCTGGGGATAGGCCTGGCGGGCGACTCGGATCAGGTCGACGGCGGTGCCCAGCTGACCCGTCGCCAGGTAACCCGCGCCGAGCCAGTAGGCCTGTTGCGGATCGCGCGGGGCCCGCCCGCGCGTCGTCGCCGCCTCGTGCAGGGCGCGGTCGAGCGTCGGAACCAGGGCGCTGCCGGAACGATAGACGGGTGCCGCGCCGGCGGTCGACGCCACGGCGCCGGGCAGGAGCGGGCCGGCGGCCGACTGGGCCCACAGGAGGGTGCCGAGCGCGGCGTTGTCGCCGGGCGCGAGGCGCCCCGGGTGCGGCCCGGGCGCCAGCGCCACCGCCAGCACGAGGACGGCGGTGGCGGTCGCCGCGGCCAGCCCCGGTCGCCACCGGCGGGGCGGGGCCGCCACGAAGCGTCGCGGCCGGCGACCCGCCGCGAGCGCGGCGGCGAGCAGGTCCGGCGGCACGGCGAAGGCGTCGGGCCTCTGCGCCCGTAGGTGCGCGACGCGGACCGCCTCGGCGTAGGCGGCCAGACAGGAGCGACACCCGGCCAGATGGCGTTGCAGGACGTCGGTCCCGGGGATCTCGCGGCCGTCGGCGAGGGCGGCGATGTCGTTCGGGTCCAGATGGTTCTGCATGTTCGTCATGGCTTCCCCTCGGGGTCGATGGACGCGATAGTGGTCGGAGGAATCGGTGGCGTTCCCGAATTATTCAGGACGAATCCAGCCTGCCGACCTTCCGGCGCAGGCGGGACAGGGCCCGGTCGAGGATCGAGTACACCCGGCGTCGTCCCGGGATCGCCAGCTCGTCGGCGATCTGCTCGGCGGTCCAGCCGGCGTCGAACCGCAGGTGCAGCACCGCGCGTTCCTCCGGGGGCAACTCGTCGACCAGGGCCAGGATACGCGCGACGTGGCGCCGTGCCTCGCGCGCGATCAGGTCGGCCTCGGGAGACCGGGCGAGGTTCGCCTCGGTCTGGGTCGCGGCCGCGTGGTCCAGGTATTCGAGCAGGCGTCCGGAAGCCGCGCCGACCGAGGCGGCGTACAGATCCCAGGCGAGGCGGCGCAGGGTGCGGTTGTTCAGCCGCGACTCGATATCCACCAGGATCTCCGCGAGGCTCGAGCCATCGGCCAGCAGTCCACGCTGGTGCAGACGCAGCCGGACCTCCTCGTGGGGGCGTCCCTCGAGGTAGTAGAGGCGGAACACCTCGCGCTGCCGTTCGTCCAGATCCGCCAGCCCGGCGGGCTCCTCGCGCCGGCCCAGGGTGTGGCGCAGGTGGTCCACCGCGGCGCCGCGCGCGATGCAGGCCAGCCAGGTCGCCAGCGACGACCTTCCCGCGTATTCCCCCAGCTTGCCCTGCCGCAGTTCGGCCAGCAGGTCGACGTACACGTTGCGGATCTCGTCCGTGTCGTGGAGATAGCGGCGCACGATGGCGAGCAGGATCCCCGAATGGCCGGTGACGAAGCGATGCCACGCGGGCTCGTCTCCCGCGAGCACGGCCTGGGCGAGGGTCAGATCCGCGGCATGATCCCGCGGCGCGTCGGGATGCTCAACCATGCGAACGTCCGGCCTGGTGGGGGTACGGCGGACCATGCTAGCACATGACGGCCGCGACGTCGCAGCGCGATCTTGGCTCTTGCCGGCACCGCGGGTATGATCATGGCCATGGCGGCAAGGAAGGGACGACTCGTCTTCTGGTTGGCGACCGCGGCAGCGGTCGTGTTCGTCGCGGCGACGCTGGATGCGGCCCGCGCGAGGCGCACGTCGGGCCCCTCGCCAGCGGCGCTGGATCATGCGACGCGCGAGGCCCTGGCCGACACCGCGGCGCTGGCGGCGCGGGTCGGCGAACTCGGTCCGGAGACCGCGGTCGAGATCTACGAGTCCTTGCGCGGCGAACTGGCGATGTCGAATGCCGGCCAGCGGCCGGCCGTCCTGGCGGACATGGCGCGGCTCGCATCGGTCCTGGCGCGGGAATACCGGCTGCCGGAGTACGCGGACGACGTCGTCTACTGGCAGGCGCAGACTCCGGCGGCGATGCGTGGACTCATCCGGCGTCTGATCCAGCTCGACATCCTCTTCGGCGGTGGCCACCGCGATGCCAACGCGGTCCGCGACTCCCTGGAGGTCGCCCTCGCGCAGTTCCGGGCGGCTGACTACCCGCTCGGGGTGGTCCTGGTGGAAAGCCACCTGGCCAACAACGCGCGCCTGCGCGGTCGGGACGAGGAAGGACTCAACTGGTCCCACCGGTACCTGGAGGATGCGCGTCGCTGGGGCCTGCGTCTGGCGACGGCGGAGGCGCACTGCGCCGCCGCCATGCACGGCGTCGTCACGCGGGAGTCCGACGTCTCGCAGCACCTCGAGGCGGCGCTGGCGATCGCCCGCGAATCCCGGCTGGCGGGAATGGCCGGCCGGGCCCTTGCCATCGCCGGCATCCACGCGCACGAACAGGGCCGTTTCGCGCAGGAGAGCGATCACATCGAGGAAGCGGTGCTCGTGTGCCAGGAACTGGGCCAGCCGGTGCGCGGCTTGCCGTACATGGTGTTCCTGATGCAGTTCTACGCGACCTTCGGCGACTGGGACCGGGTCGAGTCGCTGGCGCCGCGGGCCGACGCGCTGGCCGACGAGGCCCGCGCGCTCGCGGACGCGGGTCTCGGGCGCGACCAGACCCGGGTGGAATGTGACCGCCTGCGACTCGACGAGCTGCGCGCCCGCACGCTCCTCGCGCGCGGACGCGTCGACGAGGCCCAGGCGATCTATCCCGGGCTGCTGGCGGCGACGCGCCGGCTGCCGTTCCAGGACACGGCGTACGTGCACGACCGCCGCTGCGCCGGCCTGCTGGCCGCCGGCGCCTTGTCGCCCGCTCTGGCCGCGGCGCGCGAGGCCCTGAGCTTCGCCTCGGCGGTGCCTCTCGAGGGATGGTCCGCACGCTACCACCTGCACGAGGCGCGGGCGTTGCTGGCCTGCGGCGACACGACGTCCGCCGCCGCGAGCCTGGCGGCATTCGACAGCGCATCGAGCGGGCGTGACGCCTGGGTCAATGACCTCCAGGTGGAGGCCTGTCTCGTACGCGCGGGGCTGGCCGGGGGGCGGACCGACAGCGTCGCGACCGTGTTGACGACGGGCCTGGCGGAGATGGTCCGCGACCTCGGTTCGGGCGACGCCAGCGCGAGGGCATATCTCGAGTTGACCCGGGCTGACGGTCTGCGTCTGGCCCTGCACGATGCCGTGGTCCGTGACGCGGCCACCGGCTACGGCCTGGAGCTCTTCTGGCGCCGATTGCCGGCCTGGCTCGGTGACCCGCAAGCGGCGCCGCCGCACAACGGCACGCAACTCGTGGCGGTCGCCAGCGAACTGGCGCGCGGCGCCGTGTCGCACCTGCGCGCCGAGGGGGCCACGCACTGTCTCTTCGCGCGCCGCGGCGACCGGGTGGTGCGCTGGACCGCCTCGTCGACGGGTGTCGTCTGCGACACCCTCACCGTCCGCGGAGGCATGCTGTCGGCGCAGGTCGCCGGCGCCCTGTCCATGCTCGCCGCGGATCCTGGCGATCCCGAGGCGGTCGCCTCGCCGGAACTGGCGGCGCGGTTGCGCGACCTCGCCGAGGCTCTGTTGCCGGCGAGCCTGTTACGGAGCGAATCGCCGGCGACGGCGGACGCGCATGCGACCCTCTACGTCTCGGCGGGAGGCGAACTCGCGCTCCTGCCGTTCGCCGCGCTGAACGTCGGCACTCCGCCCGGATACCAACCCCTCGTCAGCCGTTGCGATGTGGCGACCGTGCGCACCGGCAGCGATCGTCCGGCGACCATCCCCGCGACGGCGAGCCTGGTGGTCGCGGCGCCGGAGATCTCGGTGCGGTTGCGGCGCCTCTACCCCGGCCTGGGGGAGCTGGCCGGCGGCGTGCGGGAGGCCGAGCAGGCGCGGGCCTGGCTGCTGCCGGCCGAGATGCTGCTCGGCGCGCAGGCCACGCGGGATGCCGTGACAACCCGCTGGGAGAGCATCGCCTGTCTCTACTTCGCGGGTCACGCGGTCCGCAACCCCGAGGCGCCCTACCGCACCTTCCTGCCGCTCAGCGAGGGCGTCGGCGAGGGGCTCGCCGGCAGTGCCGGGAAACTCGATGTCAACGACATCCGGGGCGCCGATCTGCGCCGGCTGCGCCTGGTGGTCCTTTCTGGCTGCGCGAGCGGCGCACCCTACGTCAGCGGGGAGGCGACGGCGCCGAGTCTCGGGGACGTGTTCCTCGACGCCGGCGCCGCGGCGGCCGTCCAGACCCTCTGGCGGGTCCGGGACGATGCCCCGCCTCGCGTGCCGGCGGGATTTCTCGAGGCCTGGCGCCGGGACCAGTTGCCCCTCACCGCGGCCTTCGGCCAGGCCCAGCGGGAGGCGTTCCGCGGAAAAATGGGGGTTCCGCTGCATCCTTTCGGCTGGGCTGCGTATATCCTGAACTTGCGGGCGCTGGAGTGAGTTGCCCTAATTCTGCGAACGGGTCGATATTGGGATCCTGTGCTGGCGATTCCCTGATAGAGAGGTCGTGCATGTCGACTGGTCGTACAACCGCGTGGCGGCAGGGCCCTGCCTTGCTCATGATCTTGGGCCTGACGCTGGCCCTGGCCGGCTGCGGCAACAAGCAGGGGCCCGGTCAGCAGGCCGGCGAGAATGGACCTCCCGCGGGAGATCCCGAGGCCGAGAAGCCGGTGCCGGTGGCGGTCGCGGCCGCGACCGCGGGGCCCATCGCGAGCTACTACGAGGCCACCGCGAGTCTCGAGGCGGAAAAAGAGGCCGAGGTGCTGGCCCGCGTGGGCGGCGTGGTGAAGGCGTTGCTCGTGGAGGAGGGTCACACCGTCGCCGCCGGCGCGCCGTTGCTTCGCATCGACAACGACGAGTACCGCCTGCGCGTGGAGCAGGCCGCGGCCCGCACGGCCCAGCTGCGCTCGGTGCACGAACGCCTGAAGCAGATGGCCGCCGAGGAGCTGGCGTCGGCCGAGGAACTCGAGACCGCCCTCAGCGAGCTGTCGTCCGCCGAGGCCGACGAGGGCCTGGCACGACTGAACCTCGAGTACACGACGGTGACGGCGCCGTTCGCCGGGCGCGTCACGCGTCGTCTGGTGAACCTCGGGGACAACATCAGCGTGGGCACGCCGCTGTTCGCGGTGGCCGACTTCGATCCCCTGCTCGCGCGCATCCACGTGCCCAGCCGCGAATTCCGCAAGCTGTCGGTCGACCAGAGCGTCGAGCTGGTCCTCGACAGCACCGGCCAGCGCGTCGTCGGCAGGATCACCCTCGTCAGCCCCATCATCGACCCCACCAGCGGCACCATCAAGCTCACGGTCGAGTTGCCCGACTACCCGGCGGGCACCCGGCCCGGCGACTTCGCCTCGGTGCGCATCGTGACCGAGCTGCGGCCCGACGCGCTCCTGGTGCCGCGGACCGCCGTGCTGAGCGACCACGGCGAGAACGTGGTGTACGCCGTCGTCGCCGGCGAATCGCCGACAGCTGAGCGCCGCGTCGTCGAGACCGGATTCACGGACGACGAGCACACCCAGATCGTGTCCGGCCTCGCGGCCGGCGACCAGGTGGTGGTCAAGGGTCAGCGCTCGCTCAAGCAGGGCTCGAAGCTGAAGATCCTGGCGGACGACGCCGAGGCGGTCGCGACGCCGGTGGCCGCGCAAGGCGGCGCCTGATGCGGGGGTTCATCTCGCTCTCCGTGCGTCGGCCGGTGACGGTCGTCATGACCACCGTCGCCATCCTGGCGTTCGGCTGGGTGAGCTACAACCGTCTCTCGCTGGAGCTCTTTCCGGACATCGCCTACCCGTCCCTTACCATCCAGACCGAGTTTCCCGACACGGCGCCGCAGGAAGTCGAGAACCTCATCACGCGGCCGGTGGAGGAAGCGGTCGGCGTGCTGCGCGGGCTCACGGGCGTCCACTCGGTGTCGCGCGCCGGCGTCAGCGAGGTCACGCTCGCCTTCGACTGGGGCAGCGACATGGAACTCCTCGCGCTCGACGTGCGCGAGAAGCTCGACCGCATCGTCCTGCCGGCGGAGGCCAACGACCCGTTGATCCTGCGCTTCGATCCCAGCCTCGAACCGATCGTGCGTCTCGCCTTCACCGGCCGCGACGACCTCACGGCCCTGCGCCGCGTCGCCGAGCGCCAGCTCAAGCAAGACTTCGAGACGGTGCCCGGCATCGCCTCGGCCCAGATCAAGGGCGGCCTGCAGGAGGAGATCCAGGTCGCGGTGGACCAGGAGCGGCTCGCCGCCCTGGGCATCCCGCTCGAGCGTGTGCGCGCCGCCGTCGGCGGGGGCAACCTGAACCTGCCGGGCGGCGTCCTGCGCGGGCGCGACAGCCAGTTCCTCATCCGCACCGTCAACGAGTACGACTCGGTCGAGGAGATCGCCGACCTCATCATCCAGGACGCCGCGGGCCGGCAGGTCCGCGTCGGAGACGTCGCCAAGGTGTACTGGGGCGCGAAGGAGCGCGAGGAGATCACCCGCGTGAACGGGCGCGAGGCGGTCGAGATCGCGATCTTCAAGGAAGGCGACGCGAACACCGTCACGGCGGCGCGGGCCCTCATGGCGCGCATCGAGGAGTGGCGCGGCGGCAAGCTCCCCGCGGGCGATGACCTGACCGTGCTCTTCGACCAGTCGCGCTTCATCGCCAACGCGGTGAAGGAGGTGCGCGACGCGGCGCTCGTCGGCGGCCTGCTCGCCATCATCGTGCTGTTCCTCTTCCTGCGCGACTGGCGCAGCACCCTGATCATCGGCACCAGCATCCCGGTCTCGGTGATCGCGACCTTCGTCCTGATGTACCGCCTCGACATCTCCCTCAACATCATGTCCCTCGGCGGCCTGACCCTGGGCATCGGCATGCTCGTGGACAACTCCATCGTGGTGCTCGAGGCCATCCACCGCCGCCGCCAGCTCGGGCAGGACGCCGCGGTGGCCGCCGTGAGCGGCACCGACGAGGTGGGTGCGGCGGTGATGGCGTCCACCCTGACCACGGTCGCCGTCTTCCTGCCGATCGTCTTCGTCGAGGGCATCGCCGGCCAGCTCTTCGGCGACCAGGCGCTGACCGTCACCTTCTCGCTGATGGCGTCGCTCATCGTCGCCGTGTCCCTGATCCCGATGCTCGCGGCCGCCGGTGGCGACCGTCGGCTGGTGGCCGCCGGCGTGCGCGCCGAAGATTATGTTGACGACGACGACGCCCACTCGGTGCTGACTCTCGGCCGCTTCAGCCGCGGGTACGACCGCCTGGTCCGCGGAGCCCTGGCGCGGCCCCGCACCGTGCTGCTCCTCGCGGCCGCGCTGCTCGGGCTGAGCGCCTGGGGCCTGCTCGGCGTCGGCACCGAGCTGATTCCGCAGCTGAGCGAGGGCGAGTTCTTCTTCGAAGTGATGATGCCCGAGGGCACCAGCCTCGCCGCCACGGACGCCGTCATGGCGCTGGGCGAGAAGGCGGCGGCCGCCGACTCCGCCTTCGCGCGCAACTACGCGACGGTGGGCAGCCGCCTGCCCGCGGGCGGCGTGAGCGTCAACACCAAGGCGGAGAACCTCGCGCAGCTCAACCTGGTGATGCGCGACCGCGCCGACGAGGTCGCCGAGGCCACGGCCGCCGAGCGGCTGCGCCAGACGTTCCTGCAGATCCCCGACGTGGAGGCGAAGTTCGGTCGTCCCGGGTACTTCAGCCTCAAGACGCCCGTCGAGATCCAGATCTACGGCGAGGACCTCGAGGCCCTGCGCTCCTACTCGCTCGACCTCGCCGGCGCCGTGGGTCAGGTGCCGGGGCTCGTGGACGTGCGCAGCTCGCTGGAAGCCGGCAATCCCGAGTTGCGCGTGGTCTTCGATCGCCGCCGCCTGGCCGCGCTCAACCTCGACATGACCACGCTGTCGGAAACCTTGCGCGACCGCGTGCAGGGGGTGGTGCCGACCCGGTTCAAGGAAGAAGACCGGCAGATCGACATCCGTATCCGCAATCGCGAGGGCGACCGGGCCTCGCTCGCCGACGTGCGCAACCTGGTGATTCCCGGCGCCGACGGACAGCCGCTGCGCCTGCTCAGCGTGGCGGACGTCTCGCTGGGACGCGGGCCGGCGGAGATCCATCGCTTGCAGCAGCAACGGGCGGCGATCGTCACCGCGAATCTGGCCGGACGGAGCCTCGGCGCGGCGGTGAAGGACGTCGAAGCCGCGCTGGCGACGACCCCGCCGCCGGCCGGACTCAGCGTGGAGCTGGGCGGGCAGAACGAGGAGATGAAGGTGAGCTTCGCCAGCCTGCGCTTCGCCATCGCGCTGGCGATCTTCCTGGTCTACCTGGTGATGGCCGCCACCTTCGAGAGCTTCGTGCATCCGTTCATCGTCATGTTCACCATCCCGCTCGCGCTGGTCGGCGTGGCGGCCGGCCTGCTGGTCACCGGCACCGAGATCTCGGTGATCGTGCTGATCGGCGCCGTGATGCTGGTGGGCATCGTCGTTAACAACGCGATCATCCTCATCGACGCGATCAACCGTTTCCGCCGCCTCGGCATGGACAAGCGCGAGGCCATCGTCCGCGCCGGCCACGTCCGCCTGCGCCCGATCCTCATGACGACGCTGACGACGGTCCTCGGCCTGGTGCCCATGGCGCTCGCCTTCGGCGAGGGCGCCGAACTGCGTTCGCCGCTGGCGATCACGGTCGCGAGCGGACTCAGCCTCTCCACGCTGCTCACGCTGGTGGTGATCCCGGCGGTGTATCTCGTGGTTCCGTCGAAGGTGCAGCCCTTGCTGCGGGAGCGGGTGTTGCAGGCCGTGAAGCGCTAAGACGGCGGACGCCTCGCCCGAAAGAAACGGCCGGCTCTGCGCGCAGAGCCGGCCGCGTTCTCACGGATCAGTCATCTCACCGAAACAGCGCCTTGATCGCGCCCCAGGCCGCCAGGTCGGAACCCGGAACCTCGTCTGGCACGCCGACCGCGCCCTCGACGACGATGGTCACGTTCGCAGCTTCCTCGAGGTGTCCGCTGCCGTTGGTGGCCCCGCCGAACCAGGCCGCCCGCCACACGTACGTGCCGGGCTGGGCCGGCGCCGGGGCGGTCAGCGTGACGGGAAAGGAGACCGGGTTGGGCAGGCTGTCGTCGCCCATGCCGGTCGGTCCCGTGGCGCGATCGATCTCGACCTGCTGCTGATCATAGAGCAACCCGCGGACCCAACCGTGCTCCGTCCCGCCGTTCAGGGTGATGGTCACCAGGCTACCCGGTGAGTAGACCGGTTGATCCGCCACCGCGGTGATGGTGCCCTCGGAGTGATGATGGCAGCCGTTGCAGGATGGCGTGTCGTTGGTGTGGCACGAGGCGCACCGGCTGGTCCAGCGCGAGGGGAAGGCCAGCGCCGAGGTGGCGGCGCCGATGGCGAGGATGAGGAGGCAGATCCGGCAAATCGTCAACGACTTGTGCATGTCTAGCGTCCTTCCGCGTTGGGCGTTGGGCGGGGGTCGAGAGAAAATCCTAGCGCCTAAAGCCTATAAAAACAATAGGAATTTATGACATATGCTCTCGTTTTCAACTGCGCCCGGGGCTTGCCCGCGGCCGGTGCGCCGCCTACCATCCCGCCATGCCGCAACCAGACACCGTCTTCCTTTACCGCGTCGCAGACGCCTGCCCGGCCAGCTGGCCCGCGGCCGTCGATCGCCTGCTCGATGCGACAGACCTCGATGCCCTTGCTGCCCGCGACGACCGCGTCGCGATCAAGATCCACACGGGCGAACCTGGCCTGGCCACCGCGCTGCCGCCGGAGATCGCGGGTGCCGTCGCGCGCCGTCTGCGGTCGCGGGGGGCCCTCCCCTTCTTCACCGACACGGCGGTGCTCTACGCCAGCCGCCGCGCGACCGGACCCGGCCACGCCGAGGTGGCGGCCGAGCATGGATTCACGCTCGAGCGCGCGGGTGCGGTGTTCGTGCCCGCCGACGGCGTGCTCGGCAACCTCGAGGTGGACGTGCCGGTCGGTGGCCGCCATTTCGCGAGCGTGGGAGTGGCCGAGGCAATCGCCCACGCCGGCGCCGCCGTGGTGGTGTCCCACGCCACGGGGCACCTGCTCTCGGGCTTCGGCGCGACCTTGAAAAACCTCGGGATGGGCTGCGCCTCGCGGAAGGGCAAGCTCCTGCAGCACTGCGACACCAAGCCGTTCGTGAAGGACGGCCGTTGCGAGGCCTGCGGCCTCTGCGTGGAGCACTGCGCGAGCGGCGCCTTGACCCTGATCGCGGACGGCCGCGCCCGCATCGACGAGGCGGCGTGCACGGGCTGCGGGGAGTGCCTCGTCCGCTGCGCCTGCGGCGCCATCGGCTTTCGCTGGGACACGGGTTCCGCCGCGTTGCAGGAGAAAATGGTGGAGCATGCGTTGGGCGTGGCGCGGGCGATCGGGCCGCGAGTGCTCTACCTCGTCGGCATCGTCGACGTCACCAAGCACTGCGACTGCATGTCGCCCGGCTCCGAGCGCGTTGCGCCCGACGTCGGCTTCGCGATCTCCACGGATCCCGTCGCCCTCGACCAGGCCGTCCTCGACCTCGTCGCCGCCCGTGCCGGCACGCCCCTCGACCGGCTCGCCTGGCCCGAACTCGACGGCGGCGTCCAGCTCGCCTACGCCGAGGAACTGGGCCTCGGCCGGCGCGCGTACACCCTCGTCGAGATCGCATCGCCGCCGGCGGCATGAAAAACCGCCCCGGGGTTCCGGGGCGGTTGAGGTCACGGTCGCGCTTTCGGGAGTGGCGTAGGGCTAGGCGTCGGCCTTCTTCACGTACTCCACCTTGGTGGCGAAGAAGGTCATTTCCTGCAAATCGCCCTCGGTGGCGGTCTCGACCTTCACCGGCGCCTTGCAACTGCCGGCCGTCTCGCCTTCCTTCGGCTCCGGCTGGCCCGCGGCCGCCGCATCGCCGCAGTAATCCTTGTACTTGGCGACGACGAAGCCGGTCAGGATCACCTGCGCGCCCTGCTTGCTGGTGTCGAACTTGAAGGCGTCGTCCTTGGCGCGGACGAGGGTGAACAGGTCGCCTTCCTTGTAGTTGCCATCGGCGATCCACATCTTGCAGCCGCTTCCGCAGGCGCCGACGATGGTCCCGGTGACCTGGAACTCCTTGCCTTCGAGGGCCTTGACGTCAGCCGCCATCTTGGCGACGGTCAGCGGGGCGGCCGCCTCGGGGGTGGCGGCCAGCGCCGCCGCGGCCAGCAGGCAGAACAGCATCGTGAACGACAGCAAAGACTTGCGCATCGGAAGCTCCTCTCGTCCTGAAGTTCTAGAGTCGACTCTTTTTACGGATTCGAAGGTACATGTACAGTCCGGTGATGGCAAGGACCATGAAGGCCGCGCCGATGGCGTCGTAGAAGTACCGTCCCCAGCCGCCGAGGATGTCGCCGGTGTGGAAATCGTAGACCAGCCACATCACCGGGACGCTGTGGGCTTGTTCGGGAAACAGGTCGGCCAGGCCCTGGGCCTCGCGAACTCCGTCGAGCTTGGTCTGGTAACGGTCGGGGAGGATGGAGGTGGACACGCGGGCCGTTTCCATCCAGCCGAAGGTGTGCCGGTGGTTGAGCAGGAACCCCGTCACGCTGATGAACACCATGTGCAGGCAGACGATGGCGCTGGGGATCTTCAGGTAGCCGAACGCGTAGATGTGGATCTTCCGCCAGGTCTTCATTGCAGCTCGCTCGGTGGTTGGGGCGTGGCGCGGGTACCGTTCGCGGTCGTCTGCGAATATAGCTCACGCAGCACGCAGGAATAAGCGGGAGTTCGCGCCGCCGACCGTCCTGGCCTTGTCCCTCGCGATTCCGGCCGCTAGTTTCCCTCCTCATGACCAGTCCCGCGAGTGAAACCGCGCTGCTATTCCCCACCGGGGGCTATCACTGGCCCGGCATGGGAGTCGACTTCGAGGCCACGCCGCGACGGGCCGTCTTCGATCGCGCCGAGGCGGCGGTGGCGGCTTGCGGCGCCGCGCCCGGCGCCCTGCGCCGCCTGATGGCCGGCGACGACCAGGCGCGTCGCGTCCGCGCGGACGCCGGCTGGACCTGGACCGGCGATTTTCCCCTGAGCATGGTCGCACAGATGGTCCTCGGCGTGGCGCTCGCCGAGACCTGGATCGACCGCCACGGTACGCCCGCCGTGCTCGCGGGCGAGAGCATGGGCGAACTCGCGGCGTACTGCGTCGCCGGCGCGCTGCCGCTGGAGCAGGCGGTCCAGCTGACCTACCGCTGGGCCGGCGCGTTGCAGACGGCGTCCGACCGCCTCGGCCTGCGCATGGCGGTGGTCGAGGACCTACCGCTGGCGGAGGTGGAGGGACTGCCGTCGGGCCTGCAGACCGCGGTGGTGGTGACCGAGGCCCCGAACCTCTGCGTCGTGGCCCTGCCGGCCGCCCACCTCGAGGACCTGGATCGCGAGGTGATCCGGCGCGGCGGCCACACCCTGGTCTCCAACAACCCCTGCGCCGCCCACGAACCGCGCCTCGCGGCCGCGAAGGACCTCTGGGACGAACACGCGCGGTTCCTGGCGACGCTTGCCTTCACGGCGCCGCGGTTGCCTCTCCTGGGCACCCTCGCGCCGGACACGCAGCTCGCCGACCCCTCGGCGCTAAGCGCCAACCGCCACGACACGTCGTTCCATCGGGTACGCTGGGACGACACCCTGCGCGGCCTGCCCGGTCGCGGCATCCGCCGCGTCGTCATGTTCGGGCCGCCGTCGTGCGGCTACGCCTTCAAGAAATTTCGCGCCGCGGTGCCGGCGTGCGGCAGGCTGCGTCTGGCGACGGCCGCCACGGTGGCGGACGTCGAAGACCGCCCGGGGGCCGTCCGGCCCGCGTGACGGTTGTTGCGCCTAATTCGGCCGTTGCGTTGCATTCCGGGTTCCAGCACACTCCGGTCGAATCGGCGACGCTTCCCCGACAAGGGACCACGCGACCGTCATGAAGGCCTGGCGCAACCGACCTGCACACCGTCCCGCCGGGAGCCACGAGCGCGTCGGCCGGGCCCTGTTCCTGACCGTGACGCTCTTCGCCCTGGTGGTGCTGGCGCCTCTGTCGGCGTCGATGGGCCGCCGGGGCTTGACCTTCCTGGCGTCGCTCTCGCTCATCGCCCTGGTGAATCTGGCCGCGCGTTCCCGTCGTTCCCTGGTGATCGCCGCGCTGCTCGGCGCGCCGGCCCTGCTGCTGCAGTGGCTGGTCCCGACCGAGGCGGTCCGCGTGCTGCGCGCGGCGTCCTACCTGCCTGGACTGGCCCTCGACGTCTTCGTCCTGATCCTGATGCTGAGGCACATCTTCCTCGCCGAGCGGGTCGGACCGGTGACCCTGTTCATGGCGGTGAACTGCTACCTGCTGATCGGCGTGATCTGGGCCGGCGCGCTGATCCTGTGCGAGGCCTTCCAGCCCGGGTCCTTCCGCGGGCTGAGCCCGAATCCGGCCGAGGCCGCCATCGATCTCTACTACTTCAGCTTTGTGACGCTGGCGACGCTCGGGTACGGCGACATCACACCGGTGGCGCCGCTGGCGCGGTCCCTCTCGATCGCGGAGGTCCTGTGCGGGGTGTTGTTCACGGGCATCATCATGGCGCGTCTGATCAGTCTCTACACGGAAGAGAAACTCGAGCAGCCTTGAGGTGACGTCCGGCCGATTGTCCGGACGACCAGAACCGGCGTGAGGTCACGCAGCATGAACCTCCTCCTCATCTTCATCGCCCTGCTTTTTCTCCACGGACTGGTGTCCGCGCGACTGGCGCGCACGGTCGTGACGGCGCCGATCGTGTTCGCCGCCGCGGGCATGCTGGCGCTCCTGTTGCTGCCGGAACTGCGCGCCAGAGAGGGCAATCCGGAGCTGTTCCTGCAGATTGCCGAGATCGGGCTGGTGCTGCTGCTCTTCGCCGATGCCAGTCGGACGGATCTCAAGGTGCTGCGGAACATCCGGGCGCTGCCGGGCCGCCTGCTGAGCACGGGCATGCTGCTGACGATCCTCCTGGGCGGTCTCGCCGCCCTGGCCGTTCTTCGCCAGCTCTCGGTCTGGGAGGCGGGCATCCTCGCCGCCATCCTCGCGCCGACGGACGCCGGCCTCGGGCAGGTCATCGTCAACAGCCCGCGCGTGCCGATGAAGATCCGTCAGGCGCTCAACGTCGAGGCCGGCCTCAACGACGGCCTGTCGGTGCCCTTTCTTCTGTTCTTCATGGCGCTGGCGGCGACCGGCGAGGTCGGCCAGTCGGCGCGATTCACCCGCTTTCTCGTCGAGCAACTCGGTTACGGGGTGGCGGTGGGACTCGGCATCGGCCTGGCCGGGGGCTGGTTGCTCGGTGCGGCGCATCGCCGCGGGTGGATGGAGCATGCGTGGCGGCAATTCGGCGTCGTCGCCCTGCCGCTGCTGTGTCTGGTGGTTTCCGATGCCGTCGGCGCGAGCATGTTCATCGCGGCGTTCGTCGGCGGCCTCGCGGTGCAGGTCGGGTTCAAGGAGGCCGGCGAGAGCAGTGTGGCGTTCACCGAGGAGTGGGGCCAGTTGCTCAACATGTCGGTGTTCTTCCTCTTCGGGATGATCGTCGCGCGCGCGTGGCCGCAGTTCACCTGGTCGCTCGTGCTGTACGCCGTCCTGAGCCTGACGGTGGTGCGGATGGTGCCGGTCGCGATCGCGCTCCTCGGCACCCGCCTGAGCCGCACGACCGTGCTGTTCATGGGCTGGTTCGGTCCGCGCGGCCTCGCCTCCATCGTGCTCGGTCTGGTCTACCTCGAGGAGGAGGCGCAAGGCCCCGGCGAGGCCACCATCCGGCTCGCCGTGATGGTGACCGTCCTCGTCAGCATCTTCGCGCACGGGCTGAGCGCCCTGCCGGGAACGCGACGTTACGCCCGGCACGTCGAGACGCTGCCTGTCGAGGCGCCGGAGAGGTTGGAGGCGGTGACCGGCTAGGTTCGTCGCGCCTACCGCAGCGTGATGAGCTTCTCCAGGTCCTGCTGGCGGGCTTGGGGAAACAGCTGGGCGACGAAGGCGCTCGCGAGGTCCGGCCGGGACTGGTGCAGGGCCTTGTGGTGCTTGGGTGCCAGGCTGGTCGCGTGGCGCGGGCTCTTCTGAATGGCGAGCGTCGCCAGCATCTCTGCCCGTTGCGGGTCGCACCCCTCGCCGAGGAGGGCGCGGACGGTGAGCTGACGCACGATCTCGTCGTATCCCTGCCGGATCGTCGTGATGGTGTGGTCGATCGCCTTGCCCTGGGTGTGGGTCTGGGCTCCCAGTTCCTTCTCCAGGACGTTCGTGAGCTCGTTTCGGCGCAGGAGGATGCCGAGGTAGTGGCTGTTGTAGGCGATCGCGCCGGTGATGCTCAGAAGGCCGCCGATGAGGATCGTCGGGGATTGGTCCGGCTTCTTGAGGACGACGTAGGCGATGCCGGCGATGACGGGCACGGCCGTGACGAGGATGCGCGAGGTAAGGCGGGGGTTCTTGGTGCGCACCTTCTCGTACTCGATGATCTTCTTGAAGAGCCGCTGCGGGTTCTCGATGTGTCGCGCGGTGACCACGATCGCATCGTCGTCCGCGATGACCACGTCCTCCCCGGGCACGGTGACGGTGATGCCCTCCAGGGTGACGCTCGTGTCCGGCCGCCGACATGCGGCGCCTCGCCGCTTGCCCGCGGCCAGCGGCGCGCAATGGAGGGGCCAGAGATCGTGCATCGCCGCGATCGAGAGGTGGGTGGTCATCGGGGTGGGCGGATTGTGCAGGAACCAGAGGTTGTCGCTCGCGGCTTTTCGCGCCTTCGCCAGGACATCCGCGGTGTTCTCGTCCATGTTCCGTCCTGCGCCTCGAGAAGGGTGGACTCGCAACCTCTCCCATGATGGTGCGGTGACCGGCGCCGGCGCAAGTGGTTCTCACTCGGGGCTCACCGCGCCGAGACGATCTGCCGGCGCCGCCGCTTGGTCTGCGCCTCGGGCGCTTCCTTGATGCAGGTTCCGAGCACCTGGGTTCCTTGCTTCAGCATCGCCGACAGGTTGCGCTTGAATTCCGGCTGGTCGTCACCGACCCAGGGGAAGCCGCGCTGGTCGCTGCGCGCGACGGCTTCGGTCCAGTTCTGGAACAGGCGGCCCCAGTGGCTGGCGAGGGCCCGGTCCATCTTGCCGCGGCTGTTGGCGGGGTACCAGTAGAGGTCGTGGTAGATGACGCTCGCGATGTAAGACCACGGCGCGAGCCAGGTCTTGAGGGACCACTCGACCGGCTTCTTCAACGGACCCCAGTAGATCTTGTGCTGCATCTTGCTGGCGAAGGTCATCTTCTGGAAGGGGCCGGCGAAGTGCCAGCGTTCCTGCGCCGCTTGCAGGTCGCCGGCGATCTCGATCTCGCGCAGGTCGGCGCAGCCGAGGCCGGCGTCGTGGGCGAGGCGCAGGTACTTGCAGTCGCGCCGGGGGTCGAAGCCCATCAGGGCGGCGGCGACGGCGTCGATGGCGACCTGGTCGCTGCTGGCGAGGATGACGTCCTTCACGTGCGGGGTCATGCAGCGGGGACCGGGGCCGTCGCCGGCGAAGGTGCCGTCCATCACGGCGAAGACGCCGCGGTGGATCTTCTTCTGGATCATCAGCAGATCGACCAGGGTCTCGTGGATGACGGGGTGGGTCCAGTGCCGATGTTCGTTGAGCAGGCCGCCGAAGGCGTTCTTCATCGCGCCGGTGGTGGTGGTGAAGACGTGGGTCTTGACCGTGGGCAGGTGGATGATGTTCTCGCCGAGGAAGCGCTTCGGGATGCTGAAGCCCTGCGGGTAGACGTCGTTGAGGCAGAGAAATTTCTGCGTCAAGTCGCCGACGGCGTCGCGGATGTCGAGCCACTCCTCGCCTTCATACAGGTGCACGTTGCGCAGGCCGTGGGCCTGGATCACGTCGAGCTGCTTGTTCTCGCGCTCGCCGAGGTGGGAGTCGATGACGACCGTGCGGTTGTGGCAGCCGTGGATGAGGTCGCGGTGGTAGCCGTCGGCCAGCAGGGCGCCGATCACGCCGTCGAGCTGCCAGGGCACGGTCGAGCTGGCCGGAAAGAAGAAGTGCCAGGAGATGTTGATCTTGAGCGCGGTGTCGGCGTCCTTCGCGATCACGTCCTGGTAGCCGGCGAGGTTCATCAGCTCGTGGTAGTCGGCACGGACGGTCTCGGGGCGCGTGCGCAGGATCGCGACCTTGCTGCGGGGCATGGGCATCTCCCGGTGGCTCTGGTGGAAGCGGAAGGGGCCGAGCGGCGGTCCGCCCGGCCCCAGGATACTCGCAGCGCGCCCGGATGGGAATCAGCGGATCAGGCTGACGGTGCGCGTCTCCTTGTCGCCTTCCGACACCAGCTGGACGACGTAGCCGCCCGAGGGCAGGGCGCGGCCGGCGTCGTCGCCGCCGGTCCAGGTCGCGTAGAGGGGGCCGGCCGGACGGACGCCGTCGATCAGCGTCGCGACGGGTTTTCCTGCCAGGTCGAAGACGCGCAGCAGCACGTGGCGTTCACGGTCGAGATCGAGAGCGACCGTCGTGCGGGGGTTGAACGGATTGGGATACACGTCGCGCAGCAGGGGCGAGGCGGCGACGGCGGGCGGCACGTCCACGGTCGCGGCGGCGATGGACACGTCGTCCAGACGCCAGACGGTGCCGGTGTTGCCGGCGTTGCCGTAGGCGCTGAAGCGCAGGCAGAACAGGTTGCCGGCGGCCGCGGGCGGCGTGGTGTGCGTGTAGGTGGTGTATTGCGGCGGAATGCCGCCGGGCGCGACGACGGTGTTGAGCAGGACCCACGCGCGCGTCGTCGTGTCGAAGTACTCCACCTTCAGCCGCTGGCCCGCGGTGATGCCGTAGGGCAGCACGCGGTAGGAGATCTCGGCGGAGCCGCCGAGCTCGATCGGCAGCGTCCGCAGGGTTCCGAGATAGAACTGGCCACTGTAGCCGCCGCCGTGGCTGATCTCGACGCGGCCGTACCCGCCGTAGGCCCGGTCCACCGCCGTCCATTTCGCGGGGTCGAGGGTGATGGCCGGGAAGGGTTCGACGAAGGGCAGGGTCGTGTGCGGGAACTCCATCTCGATGGTGTCGAGGCAGGGCCGGGAGGTCATGTAGTCCAGGATGTCGTTGACTTCCCACGGTCCGAACGAGTGGATCGCGCACGAACACCCGCCGAGGCTGGGGCACATGATACGGCAGATGAAGTCCATGTAGTCGCAGTGCGAACCGCCGCAGTTGTGGGAGATCTCGTGGGCCGAGAGGGCGTACCGATTGGCGGCGGTGGTGCTGTAGCGCGACTGGACGATGCTGTAGCCGTAGTAGGTGCTGCAGACCCCGGGGTCGCTGAAGCCGATGCCGATGGTGGTGCCGTCGAGGTCCCGGCCGGTGAAGAGCTGCACGAGGTCGCGCTCGACGCCTTGCTGGTGGGCCGTCCATTCGCTGCGCAACTCCGTGAGCAACGCGAAGGGGTTGGTCGTGTCGTAGGGATCGGGTTCCGCCGTCCGGACGATGACGTCGCCGACCTGGAAGGCGGTCTGCAGGTCGAGTTCCCAGAGGTCGGACATGCCGTTGATCACGGCCTCGATGTCGGCGACGGTCGCCGCGACCGAACTGCCGTTGGCGGTGTAGTACTCGACATCGGCGTCGCAGGCGAGTTCCAGGACGAAAACCTCGCTGGGGCTGCGGGAGAATCGCCTGGCGACCGCGTCCGGCGTCGCCGGCACCATTGTGGCGCGCGGTTCCGGCTTGCCCTCGACGGCGCAGGTGCCGCCGGGCGAGGGCCGGTCGTCCTCGCGGGCCACCACCATCAGGTCAGGCGCGGCGTCCGGCACCACGCTGCGCGCGGACGCGATCGACCACCACCGTGTCTCGTCGCCGTCGCGGCCGGGGAGCAGGACCGACGCCTGCAATGCGCCGGCGACCATGGCGGCGATCACGCGGCTGCCGGGTTCGCCGGCCACCGTGCCCCGCCAGGTCGCGGCCGGCGGCGGCACGACGGTGCGCAGGACGCCGTCCGCCTCCTGCACGTGCACCCGAAAGCCCGGGGCGCGCACGGACCAGGGGACCAGGTCCAGGGTGACCATCCGACCGTCCAGTTCGACCGCGATGGTGGCGGTCCGGCCGGGCGACGGCAGTCCGGCGACGGTCTGGAGCGAAGGCTCGGCGGCGGCGGTCTCGGCGGTCGTGAGGCCGAGCGCGAGGAGCGCAGGCAGGACAGCCCAGCGAGGCGTCGTCATGGCAGTCTCCGATCTGAAAATGGTATGTCATGATGATATGCCATCTCGGTGAGATTATTCAATATCCTGTGCGCTCCGGCCCCGAAGGCTCGACCTCGCGGCTCGCGCCGGGTTAAGCTCAAGGGGCACCGGCCGATCCTGACCCGAAGCCGGGCGGTCCGGCAGCCGCTCACACGAACCCGCGGAATCCAAGATGCGTGGCGGACGGCAACGAATCCTCGTTCTGACGCTGGTCGCCCTCGCCGGTACCGGCGCCCTGCGCGCGCCTGCTGTCGCCGCGCCCCGCCTCGCCTTCGAGCATCTCACCGTGGACGACGGCCTGCCCGAGAACACCGTGCGCGCCATCCTGCAGGACCGCACCGGCTTCCTCTGGTTCGGCACGCACAACGGCGTGGTGCGCTTCGACGGCCAGGAGATGGTCGACACCTGGCACGACGGCGCCGACTCCAGCGCCGCGCCGCGCTTCTTCGTCAGCTCGCTGCTCGAGGACCGCGACGGCGTCATCTGGATCGGCACGGTCCTGACCGGCGTGTGGCGGCTCGACCCGCGCACCGAGCGGTGCACGCAGGTCATACCGTCGCCCGGTCCGCCCGGCGGCGGCCGCGGCCAGCACGACCCCGACCTCTGCCTCGACGGCGATGGCAACCTGTGGGTGGCGTGGAACGGACAGGGACTCTGCCGCGTCGACCCGCGCGACCTCGTCGTCACCTGGTTGCGGCATGACCCTGCCGATCCGGCGAGCCTGCCCACCGACCGCCTGAGCGCGGTGCTGGTCGATCGCGACGGACGGCTCTGGGTCGGCACCGAAGGCGAGGGCGTGCTGGTGCGGGAGCCCGGCGCCGCGTCGTTCCGCCAGTTGCGGCACGACCCTGCCGATCCCACGACGCTGAGCGACGACCTGGTCACCAGGGTGCACCAGACGCCGGACGGGGCCGTCTGGGTGCTCACCTTCCACGGCCTCTCGCGCTGGCTGCCGGAGACGCAGACCTTCCGTCGTCACCTGCCGGCCGGGCTGGACCACCTCGAGCAGGCTGACTACTTCCTCGACGCGGCCGCGAGCGACGACGGCGGCCTGTGGCTCGGCTCGGCCGTCGGGCTCTACCACTTCGATCCGCTCGCCGGCGCCTTCGACCTGCACGCGCACGACCCCGACGACCCGCGCTCGCCGGCGAAGGGGCCCGTCATCAGCGTGTGTCGCGACCGCTCCGGCATCCTGTGGGCGGGGGCCTGGCACGCGGGCTTGAACAAGCTCGACCCGGCGGCGCAGAAGTTCTCGCGATTCGCTCACGACCCGCGCGACGCCGGCAGCCTGGACGACGACGTCGTCATGGCCGTGCTCGAGGACGCGTCCGGCACGCTGTGGGTAGGCACGGGCAGCATGTCCACGGGCGGCTCGCGCGGTGGACTCAATCGCCTCGACGCCACGGGCCGCGTCACGCACCTGGCGTTTCCCACCGACCAGGTGCGGACGGTCCAGAGCCTCGCCGAGGACCGCCAGGGCAACCTCTGGCTGGGCACCAACCTCGGCCTGTGGCGCCTCGACCGCGCGCGGTCGCGTCCCGTCCGCGCGCACCACGACCCGACGCACGCCGCCGGCATCGGCGACGCGGCCGTGCGCTGCCTGCTCGCCGACCGCCGGGGCAACCTCTGGGTCAGCTCGTTCCGCCACGGCCTGTATCGCATCGATCCCGCGGGCCAGGTGGTCCACTACCGGCACGACCCCGCCGACCCCGGCAGCCTCGCGCAGGACCAGATCATCTGCCTCGCCGAGGACGGCGCCGGCAACCTCTGGATCGGCACCGACTCGCGCGGCCTCGACCTGCTGTGTCCCGGCGCCCGCGAATTCGTGCACGCCTTCGACCCGCGCGCGGGCCTCTCGTCGATGATCGACATCCACGCCGACGCGAGCGGCCGCGTGTGGCTCGGCACGTACAGCGGCCTGGTCCAGTACGACGCGGCGCGCGGCGTGGTCGCGACCTTCACCACCAGCGAAGGCCTGCCGCACAACGTGGTCTCCGCCATCCTCGAGGACGACGCCGGGCGGCTCTGGCTCTCCACCGGGCGCGGCGTCGCGCGGCTCGATCCCGCGCGCGGCGACGTGCGCGCCTATGACACCCGCGACGGCCTGCCCGGCAACGAGATGAGCTTCGCGCGCGGCCGCCGCCGCGACGGCACGCTGGTGTTCGGCGGCCAGGACGGCCTGGTGCAGTTCCGACCCGACCGCCTCGTGGACGACCCCTTCCTGCCGCCGGTGGTCCTCACCGAGCTGCGCCTCGCCGACCAGCCGGTGCGCCCCGGCCAGGACTCGCCGTTGACCAGCAGCATCCCCTTTGCCGCCAATTTGCAGCTCCCGCACCACCAGAACGACGTGACCCTCGGCTTCGCGGCGTTGCATTACTCGCACCCCGAACGCAACCGCTACCGTTGCCGCCTCGCCCCCTACGACGACGACTGGCGCGAGATCGGCACGCGCCGCAGCGCGAGCTACACCAACCTCGATCCTGGCGACTACGTCTTCGAGGTGCAGGGCACCAACGGCGACGGCGTCTGGAGCGACCGCACGGCGCGGCTGGCCATCACCATCCGGCCGCCGTGGTGGCGAACGGTATGGGCCTACGCCTTGTACGCGCTGTTCGCGGCGGCCGTCGTCGCGGCGATCTATCGGCAGATCATCCAGCGGGAGCGCATGCGGACCGCCCTGGAAGTCGAGCGCGCCGAGGCCCGCCAGATGCACGAGCTCGACGAGCTGAAGTCGCGCTTCTTCGCGAACATCACGCACGAGTTCCGCACGCCGCTCACGTTGCTCCAGGGTCCGCTGCAACGCCTGCAGGCGGATCCGGCGAGCGGCGACCCGGCGCTGTTCGCCATCATGGCCCGCAACGCGCGCCGCCTCGGTCAGCTCATCGATCAACTCCTCGATCTCTCGCGGCTCGACGCGCGCCGCCTGCCATTGCGCTGGTCCCATGACGACGTCGTGTCCGCGCTGCGGACCCTCGCGGCGTCGTTCAGCTCGCTCGCCGGTTCGCGCACCGTGACGTTCACCGCCTCGCTGCCGCCCGGGCCGGTGCCTTGCTGGTTCGATGGCGACCTCCTCGAGAAGGTGGTCGGCAACCTCCTGTCCAACGCGTTCAAGTTCACGCCCGACGCGGGCGAGGTGACGCTCGCGGTCACGGTCGCCGCCGAGGCGCGGCCCGTCCGCGTGCCGACGGCGGAGCCCGCCGCGCCGGACGCGAGGTCGGCGCCGGCGCGGCTGATCACCATCGTCGTGGCCAACACCGGCACCTACATCCCGCCGCAGGAGCGGGAACGGATCTTCGATCGCTTCCTGCAGATGGCCGGCGGTGCCGCGGCCGGCGGCAGCGGCATCGGCCTCGCCCTGGTGCGCGAGCTGGTGGTGTGGCAAGGCGGCACCGTGCTCGTCGATAGCGATCAGGCGCGGGGAACCCGCTTCACCGTGACGCTGCCCGTGTTCCTCGAGGCGCCGATGCCCGGCGAGACGACGGCGGCGACGGCGGCGACGGCGGACGCGGCGACTCCCGCGGCGTCCGCAGAGGCCGACGACGTGGCGGACGGGGCCGGGATCGCCGACGACGCACGGCCCCTGGTGCTGGTCGTCGAGGATCATCCCGACCTGCGCGAATATCTCCAGCGCGAGTTGCGCGCGGACTATCGTCTCCTGATGGCCGCCGACGGCGACGAGGGCCTCGCGCTCGCCCTGGCCGAGGTGCCCGACCTGGTCCTGAGCGACGTCATGATGCCGGGCAAGGACGGCTTCGAGCTCTGCGGCCTTCTCAAGGCGGACGACCTCACCAGCCACGTCCCCGTCATCCTGCTGACGGCCCGCACCGCGGCGGAGAGCCGTCTGACCGGGCTGCGTCAGGGCGCGGACGTCTACCTGGCCAAGCCGTTCGATCCGGAGGAATTGCGCCTCCAGATGGCCAACCTGATCACCCAGCGCCGCCGCCTCGCCGAGAAGTACGCGCAGCGGGTGGTCAGCCTCGCGCCCGAGGCGATGCCGGTGACGTCGTCGGATGAGCGCTTCCTCCAGCGAGTGCGCCAGATCATCGAGGCCCACCTCGACGACGAGAGCTTCGAGGTCGAGGTCTTCTGCCGCGAGGTCGGCCTCAGCCGCTCGCAGCTGCACCGCAAGCTGAAGGCCCTCACGGGGCAATCCGCGGGCGAGGTGGTCCGCGCACACCGGCTGCAGCGGGCCGCCGACCTGCTCGCCGGGGGCTTCGGGAACGTCACCGAGGTCACCTATGCGGTCGGTTTCAAGAGCCTTTCCCACTTCGCGAAGTGTTTTCGCGAGCAGTATGGCGTGGCGCCCTCGGATTACCCACGAAACACGCAAATATAGTATCCACAATTATTTACGAGTTATGTACCCCGCGTTGCGTCCGGCCAGCGCCAGGCGTGCAACGTGGACGCGCACCTTTGGCACGTGGGCGTTAGCGGTCGTTCCCGGTCCTGGTGCATCATGTGCGGCGTCGCACTCGTGTCGCACCGTAGCCCGGCCCGGCCGGCTACGAGGGTTTCCCCAAAGGAAGGTCTCACATGAAGAGGATACTGATCACGCTCGGCCTCCTGGCGTTCGTCGCCGGCAGTGCCATCGCCGAGGAAATCGTCACCTTCGAGATGCTCGACACGCCGGTCGCCGGCACCTGGATCGACGCCAGCACCAGCTTCGACGGCTCGCGCATCGCCGGAAACTTCGGCGGCCACCTCTGGATGTACGAGAACGGCGCCTGGACCTACATCGGCGAGGGCCATCCGCTTTCCTCCGCCATCGGCATGTCCGCCGACGGCACGGCGTTCATCAACGCCGCCGACGGCGAGGACGGCATCCGCTACCCCGCGATCTGGCGCGAGGCGGACGGCTGGACGCCGACCCTGTTGCCCGGCATCCCGGGCTACGACCCCTGCGACAACAGCGTCGGCAGCGGCTACGCTCTGAGCCAGGACGGTTCGATCGCCGTCGGCCTCGGCTGGAACGCCTGCCAGGGCACCGCCTTCATGTGGACCCCCGGCGGCGGCACGCAGGACATCGGTCCCGTGCGCGCGTCCGAGATCTCGGCCGACGGTTCGGTGATCGTGGGCTTCGAGCACCACTTGAGCTACGGCTACCGTCAGCCCGTGTACTGGCGCAACGAGGGCGGCGTCGTCACGGGCCCGATCCCCATCGGCGTCGAGGACTGCCTCGGCGAGGCCTTCGACGTCTCCTTCGACGGCTCCGTCGTCTGCGGCGAGTACAACGACGGCACCATGTGGAATAGCCAGGCCTTCACCTTCACCGAGGCCGATGGCATCACCCTGCTCGGCACGGTCGAGGGCCTCGAGAACCACGCCAGCATGGCGACCGCGATCTCCGAGGACGGCAAGATCGTCGGCATGAGCGGCGAGGGCGGCCCCTGGGGCTTCCAGCAGGCCTTCATCAAGTTCGCGAACCAGCCCATGCAGTACCTCTGGGCCTACCTCACGAGCATCGGCGCGGACATCCCCGCCGGCGTCTACCCGATCTACGTCGCGGACCTCTCCGGCGACGGCTCTCTCCTCGTCGGCATCTGGCAGGACGACCTCTGGAACCAGGGCATGTTCCTAGTCCGCTTCCAGGACGACGTCGCGAACGAGGAGATCGACGAGACGCCCGGCCAGACCCTGCCGACGGCCTTCAATCTCGCGCCGAACTTCCCCAACCCGTTCAACCCCCAGACGAGCATCGCCTTCGCGCTGCCGCGCAGCGAGAACGTGCGTCTGGACATCTTCAACGCCGCCGGGCACCTGGTCCGCACGCTGGTGAACGAGACCCGCGGCGCCGGCGAGCACACCGTCACCTGGAACGGCACCGACAACGCCGGCAACGGCGTGGCCTCGGGCACCTATGTGTACCGCCTCCAGACCGATTCGTTCGTGCGCGCGCGTTCCATGACGCTGCTGAAGTGATATGGAACGGCTAGTCAAGCGTTGATGAGTGCGCTCCTTGGGGCCCC
>JADHED010000181.1_pt1 | contig 85538 bp, 70 predicted proteins | sample 8952041 | NCBI WGS metagenome assembly JADHED01 (sample SAMN16124423, study PRJNA663239) | bioreactor sludge metagenome | isolation source: sludge (control) | place: India:Bengaluru | collected 2018-09-08
TACATCGAAGTATTTTACAATCGAAAACGGCGTCATAGCCCTCTCAATCAGTTGATTTAATTTAATTAACTTATTGATTTTTAATATATCTTGTGGCTGCCCGTTCTGCAGTTATGTTCTGATTTGCTACGTTTCTCCCCCTGCTGTCCCCAAAATCTCCCCAAGCTGCTAATTTGTTACAGTAATGATGGGAGATTATTTCTGATTCGCTGAATCGAGTTTGCCGTGATTGCCCGTAAGTGATATGATGACAATAAGTATCGTGGAAAAAATGTCATGCGCTTTGAATTTGAGGGACAAGTAGTATTCAACAGTACGTCTGAGAACATGTCAGCTGTGCCAGATGAATCTATTGATTTCATCATGACTAGCCCTCCGTATTGGAATTTAAAAGATTATGGCAGTGATGATGAGATCGGTAAGTCTTCTTACGAGGAATATTTAGATCGGCTCGATAAGGTTTGGGCGGAATGTTATCGCGTAGCAAAACCTGGGGCTGTGCTTGTTATCAATATAAATTCCCGGCGATTTGCTAAACAGTATTATCCGATACCTTTTGAAATTGCTATGAGGATGAAGCAATGGTCGTTTTGGGATCATGTCATTTGGTACATACCTAATGCATTACCCCAGCCGAACCACTACATGGAGAGGCTTCTAGATAATAAATATGAATCCTGTCTAGTCTTTATCAAAGGTGGCGCGAACGACTATAAATTTCATAAGCCGCGCGTCCCTCAGAAATATGCTTCTGCTGATCCACGCGACCACAAGAGAAATCCTCGGGGGCGCTGCCTGGGCAATATCCTTCGAATCCCTGCATACCGTCCGCCAAACGTAAAGGAAATGGGGTATCACGTTGCGGCATATCCTGAAGAGCTTGTCGCGTTCTTTGTTGAATCCTACACGGATCAAGGTGATCGTGTTCTAGATCCGTTCGCCGGCTCTGGTACTACTCTAAAGGTGTCCAGAGTGATGGGGCGCCAGGGTATAGGCTTTGAGTTGAACCCTGATTTTATTGGGTTGATCGAGAAGCGGATAAACGAGAACTGGGCGGTCCCCCCCTGGACCGACCTAGATATTCTGCATTCTGCGACTATGGTCCCTGGCTCGCAGAAAAAGCGTAAAGTGCAGTTTACTAAGAAAGCTGGGAAGGACGTTGCTGAGCTTAGTGTGAACTCGCACGACCTTTTTTCGGAAAAATTAGATTAATCCGACAACTTAACAACTGCATTCCCTGCCTCAACTCCGTTTGGTGGTGGTGCAGGTAATATTTCAATCGAATCGACGTATCGATCAAGAAAGGCACGATGCTGATTTTGTAGCTCGGAGCTAAGAAATATCTGGCATTTACGTCCAAGTTTTGCTGCTGCAATAACAGGTAACTTCCATATTGTGCTGAACTGGCAAAATTCATCAGCTTTATCAAGAACACCGTTTAGTCCTGCAGAGTTAGACTCGAAGCCTACTCCGTCGATAAATCCAACCAATGTCGGACGTTGCGCGCCCGGTAGCTGATCGATCATTCTTCTAGCCTCATCAATCTCAAGATGGTCTTTCGATTCGCCGTACTGGCCAATGTTAGAAGTGTGAACGGTTGATTTGATGCAGACTTTTGGTGCTCTCATATCTGGCACTATTATGTCGAATGACACTTCATTCCACATTGCATCTCGGCAAAGTGGATTGTCAGCCTTTTCTTCCGGAACGAAAGGTATCCCACATTTGTTCATCAATGTTGCTATTCGGTATTCAGCTTCGTGCCCACTCCGTTTTGCACGTTCTTGACGAATGTATCCAGGCCATGTTGCTTGATTTAGAGCCTCCAGAAGTTTGACTCTGGGGTCAGATATATTTCCATGGTGCAATACTTTGCGGAGCTTCTTTACTAGGTAGGGGCCTGCGATACCCCAAGTTGGCGCATGGCTGGCCAGAGCGAGGTGGTTCGAAAGCTTTAATTGCCGCCGTCTTGTGCTCGCACTGGCTTTAATGTCTTGAAGTATTTTGTTTCTTGTAATTCCGCAAATTTGCAATAAAACTTCTATTAACTTCTTATCGCTACCTGATAAAACTGAGCCGAGATATCTAGCTACAGACTCATCCGATTCTCCCGCATCAAAGAGCTCTGAAATATGTTTGAGTAGGGTTGTTTCCTTAATGTTTAATAACCTGCGTTCGTCAAAGGCGGCTTGAAACTCATCCTCAGAATGATTCCAAACTGACCGAAAAAATTCTGCGCGCTTATCGCCGATAGACTCACTCATCACTGGCCTCCAAATATTCGATAGAGAGGCCAGCAACAATTTCTGAGCATGAAGTGCTCATTGCATAAGCGATTCGTAACAAATTTTCTATTGATACGTTTCGCTCGCCTCGTTCAATTCCACCTATATACGTTCGGTGTAACTGCGCCAAGTGAGCGAGCTCTTCTTGTGTAAGCCCCCTTGAGAGGCGAATGCTGCGTATATTTTCACCCAGCTTCATGAGACATTTTTTGGTCGACCTCATTTTTTTCATTAGAGTCTTATGATGACTATGGGTCTACAGACTATATGTATCATTTGTTTCCGAGCGCATATAATTACATCAAGTCGTTGCAGACTAGTTGAGTCCAATGGAGTTCGAATGATTGCAAATTGGAATCTGAAAATCGTCTAGTAAAGCGGGAGAAGTCCAGAATGAGCTTGAGCTGATGTTACATTTTCAACTCCCTATTATTGGAGATGGTCTGATTTGGAATAATCCAGAAAATAGGAGAGAAGGTTACAAGCTAAAACGGGGTAAGAAATTCACTAAACTGGTAGTCAAGAAAAATCTCCTCGGTGGTTGAAACCTACCCACGAACGGAACCACTCCGTTACGGTCGAATAAGCGCGTTCTGACGACGCGCCTTTCTTTCTTGCTCCACTGCCGGCATTCGCAGGCAAAAAAAACCCCCTCGAAAGGCTCGAGAGGGGACCCTTGTATCAAATCCCTATGGAGTAAGAATTTGAAACAGAAACCGTTGTGCTGATGGCCGGGCGAACCCGGCCATCAGGCTCAGGTACTACTTACAGAGCGAAGATGTTCAGTGCACCGCCGCCAGGAGCAGCGTTGTACTTGGTCAGCTCTGCGTAACCACCGGCTGCGCCCAGGGCGTCAGTCGGGTTGGTCATGCCGAGGTTCATCGCCACGCCAGCCCAGCCGCCGATACCGGACAGCACGCCAACGTATTGCTTACCCTTGTGACCGTAGGTGAAGGCGTTACCGATCACGCCGGAACCCACTTGGAGCTTCCAGAGTTCCTTACCGCTTTGTGCGTCAACAGCCTTCAGGTAACGATCCAGCGTGCCGTAGAACACGAGGTCGGTGGCAGTGGTCAGAGCACCACCCCAGGCGGAGAATTTCTCCTTGTTGTACCAGACGTTCTTGCCGGTCATCGGATCGTAGGCACCGAAACCGCCCATGACGCCGTCAGGACCCGGGAACATGGTCAGGGTAGCACCCACCCATGGTTGACCTGCGATGTACTTGGACTCAACCGGTTCGTAGGTCATACAAACGTGGTTCAGCGGGCTGTACATCAGGCCGGTGCGTGGGCTGTAGGCAGCAGGTTGCTGGTCCTTGGTACCCAGAGCAGCCGGGCAGATACCCTTGGTGTTGTAGTCCTGGTGAGTGGAGTACTTGCCATCCTTGTGCGGGATACCGGTCTTCAGATCCACGTGAGTGGCCCAGTTGACGAACGGGTGAACCTTGGTGGCCTGTACCAGTGTGCCGGTGTTGGCTTCGAAGGTGTAGTGGAAACCGTTGCGGTCATGGTGCCATGCGTAGGTCTTGCCGCCCTTGTCGAACAGGATGACTTCGTTGATGCCGTCATAGTCCCACTCGTCGTGCGGGGTCATTTGATAGCCCCACTTTGCAACACCGGTGTCGACGTCACGGGCGAAGATGGTCATGGACCACTTGTTGTCGCCAGGACGCACGTCCGGGTTCCAGACGGATGGGTTACCGGTGCCGTAGAACACCAGGTTGGTCTTGTGGTCGTACGGGAACCAGCCCCAGATCGAACCGCCACCGTGCTGCCAGCCGTCCTTCACTGCTTGCGGCTTGAGCCAGGTCTTCACGCCCAGGTCTTTTTCAGGGAACTTCATTTGATCCAGCGTCAGAGCCTTGAAGGAACCGCCTTCCTTGTTACCGCCGTTGACGTCCTGGTAGACGGACAGAGCGGAGTAGTGTGGGTTTTCCTTGTTGAAGTCGGCGCCGATCAGCACTTCGCTGTCAGGACCGGTGGAGTAGGCCTTCCATGCCAGGGAGCCGTCCTTGATGTTGTAAGCGGCGATGAAGCAGCGCACGCCGAATTCAGCACCGGAACAGCCGTGCAGGACCTTGTCCTTGATCACGTGCGGAGCATTGGTGTTGGTAGCGCCAACCTTCGGATCGGTGTTCTGTACTTCCCAGACCTTGGCACCGGTCTTGGCGTCCAGAGCGATCAGCATACCGTCGTTCTGGCCGAGGAAGATCTTGCCGTCGCCATAACCCAGACCGCGGTTCACGTTGTCACAGCACAGAACTGCTTGAACGGACGGGTCTTGTTTCGGGAAGTAGGACCAGACGATCTTCTGGTTGTCGTTGAGGTCGAGGGCGTAGACGTTGTTCGGGAATGCAGTGTGAACATACATCATGTTGCCGTTGACGATCGGGGAGCCTTCGTGACCGCGGTTCACGCCGGTCGCGAACTGCCAGGCAGCCTTCAGGTTCTTGACGTTGCCCTTGTTGATTTGATTCAACTGGCTGTAGCCTTGGTTGTTGTGCTGACCACGTGGGTGCACCCAGTTGTTCTTGTCCTTCATAGCGGCTTCCTGGTCAGGGGCAGCGGTTGCAACCATAGGCATAGCCAGGGAAGCACCGAAAGCCAGACCGATCGCCAGCTTGAGTTTGCTCATCTCCATATCAATCTCCAATCAATTGGTTTGATTACTTATAGAAGGATTGCCTTTAGAATAAGGCAACCATCTTCTGATGAAACATTGACTTGTTAACATCAGGTCTCAAACTGTAACGAAATGTTACGCATCAATAATCGTCCAGTTGCAATAACCATGATGGGCCAGATGGTCCAGAAATTCTGCCGGACATGGTCCAGAACTTTCATGCTATAAGTAATGTCACTCGAATCAGTGAATGCGCGGCAGGACTTCCGGTCCTGTGACTGAAGGTATTCACACGTCGGAGTGTGCTGCCAAAACAGAAGCGCCGGCGTTTCGGGAAAAAACACGAGTTCAGGAATTTAGGACGGAGTCACGATGTTAAGACCTTGGAATCTGAAACTGGAACTGGAAAAAGACGCCGATCAGGCGATCTACCTGCAGATTGCCGAAAAGATCATCGATGAGATCCAGACCGGTCGCTTGCCGCCGGCGACGGCGATGCCCGGTACGCGCGAGTTGGCCAAAACGCTCAACGTCAATCGCAAGACCACGGTGCTGGCCTATGAAGAGTTGATTTCGCAAGGCTGGTTGGCGACCGAGAGAAGAAGAGGCACCTTTGTTGCGTCAGAATTGCCGGCCATCCCGCATTACAACGGGGGGGCACGCCCGACCGAGGCAGAACAGGCACCGATGTCCAGGAATCGGCTGATGGATGCCGAGATCGAGCATTTGAAGCAGGCCTCCTGGGTGGACTTTTCCGGCAATACTGCCGACAACCGGCTGACCCCGCTCGAAACCTTTTCCCGGGCTTTCCGCAAGGCCTTGCTGGTCGCCACCCGCTCCAATCATCAGGCCAATAATCCCCAGGGCCTGGTTGCCTTGCGCAGTGCCATCGCTGCCATGGTCAATATCGAGAAGAATTTCCGCGTCGATGCCGATCGGGTCTGTGTGCTTTCCAGTAATCAGATGGCGGTTTTCATACTGGCCCGCGTGCTGGTCGCAGCGGGGGATCGCGTGGTGTTCGAGCGCCTTTCAAATCCGGCGGCGAGGGAAGTGTTCGAGACCTGCGGCGCTGAGCTCGACTATGTCGATATTGATCGTCACGGCATGGATGTCGAGCAGCTCGCTGCGCTGGCCGCAGAGAAAAAGATACGCGCAGTCTATGTGACATCGCAACACCAGTTCCCGACCACGGCGATGATGACGCTGGAGCGTCGCAAGGAGCTCTACCGTCTGGCGGAACTGCATGATTTCTACATCATCGAGGATGACCGCGAGCACGAATTCTATTTCGACGAGTCGCTGCCCTTCCCGATCGCCAGCCTCGATACGGCAGGACGTACCATCTATCTGGGTTCGCTCAACAATGTGCTGGCACCGGCTCTGCAGATTTCCTATCTGATCGGTAGCGAGGCGTTGATCGCCCGCTGCAAGGCAGAGAAAAAACTGATCGATTGCCAGAACAAGCATCTGTTCGAGTACGCCGTGACCGAGCTGATCGCTTCCGGCGAGATGCAGCGCCATCGCCGCCGGTTGGGGCGCGAGTTTGCCGAGAGGCGGCAACTTATGCAGCAGATACTGCGCGACGAACTGGGCAGTCACGTGGATTTCGACATGCCCAAGGGTGGTCTCGCCTATTGGTTGCGGTTCCGTCAGCCGGTCGATATGCGGGCTCTGCTCGAACACGCGCAAAAGGAAAAAGTCAGGTTCGCGCCCGGCAGCGAGTTCAGCGCCGAAGGGAAAGAGGTGCAGGCCGCCCGCCTAGGCTTCGCCAATCTGAACCGCAAGGAGCTGGAGAGCGGTCTCAAGCGTTTCAAGCGCGCGCTGATGTCATCGCTGCTGGCTATGATGTTCGTCGTCTATGAGCCGATGATGCACTGACACCATCGTCATTTCATACGCAAGCGGAAGCGCGGGCTCGCAGGATCGTCCGCGACCGCTTCCAAACAGCCTTGAGGTCAAGCTGGCGGATATTCCGGGCATGGCCGTCGAAACCGTCGCTGTTCCGGTCGTCGGCGCGTAATGCGGTCGGCATTCTGGGCAGCGGACATTAATGCCATAATCTCGCTCGTGACAGTCGAACATTTTTCCCCTTCATTGCAGGACCCAGCGCAGCCCGCCGCATGGAGCGCCGCGCTGGCGGATCGTTATTCAGCGGCAGAGCTCGAGAAGCTTCAGCAGGCTGACGATTTTGCCCGGGAACTCTACGCCGGTCACGTTGAGTTGACCGGCATGCCCTTGCTGCAGCATGCGCGGCAGGCAGCAATCATACTGGCCGCCATGCAGCTCGATCACGAGACCATTGCCGCGACCTTGCTGCATGCGGTGCCGGCCTATTTGCAGGATTGGCAGCCGGTGCTGGAGAGTCGTTTCGGCCATACGGTAGCGCGTCTGGTCGAGGGGCTGTCGCGTATGGAGCAGATACGGGAATTCAGCGAAATGGCCGGTTTGCATCGTCCGCAGCGTAAAAGCACGGACGATGGCCAGCAGATCGAGCGCTTGCGCAAGATGCTGCTGGTCATGGCGGAAGATATCCGGGTGGTGCTGATCAAGCTGGCCGAACGTCTGCAGACCATGCGCAACCTGACGGCGGCACCGGCCCATCTGCAGCAGCAGCTGGCGCGTGAGACGCAGGGCCTGTTTGCGCCCTTGGCCAACCGGCTCGGCGTCTGGCAGTTGAAGTGGGAGCTGGAAGACCTGTCGCTGCGCTTCCTCGAGCCTCAGCTCTACAAGGAGGTGGCGAAGCTGCTGGACGCCAGGCGCGCCGACCGTGAGCAGTACATCGCCGATGTCGTCCGCCACTTGCAGCAGCAGCTGGCAGCGGCCGGCATCCGGGCCGAGGTCAGTGGCCGGCCCAAGCATATCTACAGCATCATCAACAAGATGCGGCGCAAGCATCTGGAGTTCGACGAGCTCTACGATGTGCGTGCCGTGCGTATCCACGTCGATGACATACCGGCCTGCTATGCCGTACTAGGCATGATCCACAACCTTTGGCAGCCGATTCCCGGCGAATTCGACGATTACATCGCCCGTCCCAAGAGCAACAATTATCGCTCGTTGCATACCGCCGTCATCGGCCCGCAAGGGCTGGCACTGGAAGTGCAGATCCGCACGCATGAGATGCACCACGACTCCGAACTGGGCGTGGCTGCACACTGGCGCTACAAGGAAGGCGGCAAGTCCGATGCGAAATTCGACGAGAAGATCGCCTGGCTCAGGCAGATTCTGGCCTGGAAGGAAGACGTGGCCGACAAGGGCGACCTGCTCGAGCAATTCAATCATGCCTTGTTCCAGGACAAGGTCTATGTGCTGACGCCGCAGGGCAAGGTGATCGACCTGCCCGAGGGCGCGACACCGGTGGATTTCGCCTATGCCGTCCATACCGACCTCGGCCACCGTACGCGCGGCGCAAAGGTCGACGGCAGCATCGTTCCGCTCAACTACAAGCTGCAGAACGGCCAGCGGGTCGAGATACTCACCGCGAAACAGGGCGGGCCCAGTCGCGACTGGCTGATGCCGTCGCTCGGTTATCTGCACAGTTCGCGCGCGCGCGCAAAGGTCAGGGCCTGGTTCAACCAGCAATCGCTGGCGGACAACATCGCCCAGGGCCGGGACCGGTTCGACCGTGAGCTGCACAGACTGGGCCTGCCCGGCGTCAATCAGGAAAGCATCGCGCACAGATTCCATTTCGCCAGGCTGGAAGACTTTTTGGCGGCCATCGGCCGCAACGAGGTGACGGAACATCAGATCGAAACGGCGTTGCGCGACGTACAGACGGACGGGGCAAGGGCGGAAAGCAGCCAGCCCTTGTTCAGTCGGACGGCGGCTCCGGCCAGACCGGCGCCGGGTATTATCGTCGAGGGGGTCGGCAATCTGCAGACGCAGCTGGCCAAATGCTGCAAACCGGCACCGCCGGAGGAGATCGTCGGCTATGTCACACGAGATCGCGGCGTCACCATTCATCGCCGTGTCTGCAGTTTCGTGACACGTCTGGAAGCCGGTCGGCGCGACCGCCTGCTGCAGGCGCAGTGGGGCAGCGGCGGCGTCAGCCGCACGGACGTCGATATCGAAATCGAGGCATACGACCGCCAGGCATTGTTGCGCGACATCAGCGATATGTTCGCCCGCGAAAGGATCAACGTCACCCAGGTCAACACCGTTAGCCGCAACCAGCTGGCCCGCATGCAGTTCTCGGTCGAGATCGCCGATCTGGAGCAGCTCGATCGCCTGCTGGCCCTGATCAAGCAGGTGCCCGGCGTTGTGCTGGCACGACGCAGGATCTGAGCTGCGATGGAAACTCGAATTGACGCCGCGTCGCGCGATAGTGAGCGGTAACGGCAAATAAAAAAGGGAGCCTGAGCTCCCTTTTTTACGTCAATGCAAGCAGACGAATCAGCGATCAGAAACCGTTGGGGAAATCGTAGCTGTAGTGCTTGCGCAGCGGCTTGACGACTTCCCACTGGCTGTCGAGGCCGGCGTGGAACGCAACGAGGTCACCGGCGACGATGCGGACCGGCTCACCGCCCTTGGGGGTGACCAGAATCTCGCCTTCCAGCACGTAGGCGCATTCGGTGGAACCGAAATCGATCGGGAACTTGGAGACTTCCTTCTCCCAGATGGCCCAGGTGGAAACACCCAGTTCCTTCAAACGCTCCTGGCTCGGGTTCTTTTCGATAACAATCTTGGACATGGATATCCTTTCAGGGTATGGCTGAAACTCAGCATACGGGTTGTGTAATGACAAAAAAGGGATGCAAAACAGGCGTACAGAGAATGTCCAGACCTACTTTACGTAGGCCGAAGTATAAGGGTTTTTGACCGCCCGGGCCAGCCGCGCCAGGCGGATGACGGGCGCGGTGCGCACGAAGTTCGGCCGAATAGCGCCTCAGCCGAAGCGGTAATGCTTGCGCAGGGGTTTCTTAACTTCCCAAGTACAGATGAGGCCGGGCGAGAAGGTCACCAGGTCGCCGGCGCCGAAACTGACGGGCGCGCCTTCCTTCGGCGTGACCGTCACCTCGCCCTCCAGGATATAGGCGACCTCCTGCTCGCTGTAGGACCAGGGGAAAGTCGAAACCTCCTTGGACCAGGTCGGCCAGGAAGTGACGCCCAGCGCTTGCAGGCGGGCTTCGTCCGGATGATGTTCAACCTTGATCAGAGACATGTCGGGCTCCTTGTTCAGTGTGGCGCCTGACAAATGATGGGCGGCGCCGTACGATGGGATCAGGCAGTGAGCAGACATGATAAGACTTTTGGCCGTTCTGCTCCAGACGGCAGAATGCCGGCCTGGCTCAGGTCTGCAGGAGGGTGAGCGCTTGCTCCAAATCGGCGATCAGGTCGTCCGCCTCTTCGAGGCCGATATAGAGGCGAACCAGCCCGCCTGCATATGGCCATGAGCTGCGAATCTTTCGCATGTCGAACGGCAGCGCCAGACTATGGCTGCCGCCCCAGCTGAAACCGATGTGGAACAGTTGCAGTTGATCGACAAAGCGGTCGATCGCCGGTTGCGGGATGTGCGGCCGGAAGACGATGGAAAACAGGCTGGCGGCGGCGCTGCAGTCGCGGCGCCAGATGTCGTGTCCGGGGCTGTCCGCCAAGGCCGGATGCAGCACGGCGGCGACGGCCGCTTGCTGTCGCAGCCAGCCGGCGATCTTGCGGGCGGCGGCGTCTTGCGCCAGATAGCGCAGTTTGTAGTGCGGCAGGCTGCGCAGCACGAGGTTGCAGTCCTCCGGGCTGACGCCGGTGCCGGACTGCATGTGGGTAAGTTTGAGACGCTGGTGCAGCTGCCGGTCGCGGCTGGCGATGCTGCCCAGCAACACATCGCTGCCGCCGGACTGATATTTGGTCAGCGCCTGGCTAGAGATGTCCGCCCCCAGTTCGAGCGGCCGCATGGCGATGCTGGCGGCCCAAGTGGCGTCGACCGCGACCAGGGCGCCATGGGTTTTTGCAAGGCGGCAGAGCGCGGGGAGATCGGCCATCTCCATGGAGACCGAGCCGGGGGTCTCCACCCAGAGCAGGCGGGTGGCAGGCGTGAAGCGCACGCTGTCAAGGTCGAGCGGATCGTAGAAATCGACAGCGACAGCGTATTGCGACTGCAGGAAGCGCGCGAAGTCGATGGCGGGTTCATAGGCGTTTTCCGGCAGCAACAGGCGTTCGCCCGACTTCAGCAGGCTGAGCATGGTCAGGCTGATGGCGGCGAGGCCGGAGGGCAGCAACAGGCAATGATCGCCGCCCTCCAGCAGGGCGATCCTGCGGGCGAGGCGACGGCTGGTCGGCGTACCGCTGAGACCGTAGGCGTATTGGTCATCGTCACGCCAATCGCGTTGGCGCAAGGCGGCGACATCCGGGAAGATGACAGTGGATGCGCGCTCGACGGCGCTGCTCAGGCTGCGGAACTGTTCGCGTTCATCCTGCTCCGTTTGCAGCAGCTGCGTCTGGCGCTGCCAGACTTTCTGCGGCCGGCCGGTATCGCGCATCAGAGCCAGTCCCAATCGAGATGTGCCTTCTTCGGCGCGTTTTTCATGGCCCAGTCCCAGAGGAAAGGCGGTATGAAGCGCATGAATCGGGCGAGCCAGCCCATCTGCCAGGGCACGACGAAGAAACGGCGCCGGGCGGCGATGGCCCTAGCCATCTTCGCGGCAGCGACATCGGCGTCCATCAGGAACGGCATGGCGTAGGTGTTGACGTCGGTCATCGGCGTCCTGATGTAGCCGGGAGCGATGGTGGTGACGTCGATGCCGTGCGGCCGCATTTCGACGCGCAGGCTTTCCAGATAGCTGATGGCTGCGGCCTTGGAGGCGCTGTAGGCGCCGGCACCCGGCAGACCGCGGATACCGGCGATGCTGGCGATGCTGGCGATGCCGACCAGCGAGCCGCTGCCGCGTTGCCGCATGCCGTCGATGAAGGGTTGAAAGGTGTGCAGCAGGCCCAGCACGTTGATGTCCAGGATCGCCTTGAAGGCGGCGGTGTCTTCTTTCAGTTCGGTCAGCGTGCCGCGACTGACGCCGGCGTTGGCGATGACGATGTCCGGCACGCCGTATCGCTGCATGAAGTCGGCGGCGGCGGATGCCAGTGCGTCGGCATCGCGCACGTCGGCAGTGTAAGTGGTTACCGGAGTATCGAGGCTGGCGGCAAGCTGCTGCAATAGCCCGCTGCGGCGGGCGACCAGACCGAGGCTGGCGCCCTGCGCGGCATAGTGGCGGGCCAACGCTTCGCCGATGCCGCTGGATGCGCCGGTGATGAACACGTTCATGTCACGGCACCGGTCATGCCCGAATTTGCCGCACTGAATTTACCAGCTTTGATTTGCATGGCCGGATTTTCCCAGCGGAGTTTTTCCAGGTTCAGGCAGGCCGGATGGCGAGGTCGCTTACTTCTCGCTGCGTGCCTTGGCGATCAGGTAATCCGCCACTTTCAGCACCTGGTGGTTGCCGCCGGCCATGCTGCTGGAGGTGATGTACTTGCCGTCGATGATCAGCGACGGCACGCCGGTGGCACCGGAGGCGCGGAAGATCTGCGCGGCACGGTTCAGCTTGGTGTTGGTGGTGAAGGAGCGGAAAGCTTCCTCGACCTTTTTCTGGTCCAGCCCGCCCTCTTTCGCCACCCAGCTGATGGCGGCCTTCTCGTCGGTCGGGTTCAGCGTCTTCTGTTTGTGGATGGCGGCGAACAGCTTGTTGTGCAGCTTGTCCAGCACGCCCAGGCTTTCCATCGCGTAGTAGGCCTTGGCCATCGGTGCCCAGTCCGGACGCGGCAGGCCCGGCACGCGCTTGAAGACGACGTCTGCCGGCAACTTGCCGGCCCAGGCGTGCAGTTGCGGCTCCAGCGTGTTGCAGTGGCCGCAGCCGTACCAGAACAGCTCGGTGACTTCGACCTTGCTGGCGTCCTCGGTCGGAATGGTCTGGGCGGTGGTGTTGAATTCAACCCCGGCCATCGGGTCCGCCATCAGGTTGGTGGAGGCTAGCAACATCAAGGCGGCGAAAAGCTTTTTCATCGTGAGATTCCTTGTCTTGAACTTGATTGTGGTGAGTGGATTGACTTTAAACGGTTCGCAAAGTTTTCAACGTGCCGCGGGCCGGTTGCGCTGACCGCGGCCGGAGAGATTATTGATTGGGCACCTTGCTGTCGACCTTGATCAGGTCCGCCGTGAAGCCGTTCTCCAGCAACTGGGCGCGGGTGCGGTTGATCTGGCCGATGTCGCTGAAAGGGCCGACGCGCACGCGATGCCAGGTACCCTTTTCCGGGATCTCGGCGGTCTGCACGATCGCCTCCATGCCCTGCAGCGCCAGCTTGGCTTTCATGTTGTCCGCTTCCTGTTCGGTCTGGAATGCGCCGACCTGCAGGAAATAGGTTTCGCTGGTGACGGTGGCTTCTGTCTGTTTCTGCTGGATTTCGCGTTCCGTCACCTGGCTTTCGTTACCCGGCAGTATGGTATAGAAATCGAAGCGCGGGTTCTCTGCCGTTTCGGCCGGCGTATCGGGCACGGCAGCCGGGGCTTCGGCGCTGACTTCCGGCTCGATGACGGCGGCCGGTGTGACCTTGTTCTCGAACGGCGATTTGCCGCCGGTGATGAAGATCGCCAGCACGACCGAGATGCCGACACCGAGCACCAGCCCGACCAGCAGGCCGGAGAAGAACGGGCTGCCCTTGCTGGCCTTTTTCTCGCGGGTGGGGGTGGAATTCTTGTAGTCGCGGGTCATGGTGTTTTCCTGTGGGTTGCCTTTGGCAGTTACATTTTTTCCGGCGCGCTGACGCCGAGCAGTTGCAGGCCGTTCTTCAACACCTGTTGCGTGGCGTGGATCAGCGCCATGCGCGCCAGCTTCAGCGTCTCGTCCGCTACCAGAAACTGCTCTGCATTGTAATAGCTATGCAGGTCACTGGCTAAGTCTTTCAGGTAGTTGGCGATCATGTGCGGTGCCAGCTCTTCGCCGGCGTGGTGCACCACCTCCGGGAACTCGCTGAGACGCTTCAACAGTGCCGTTTCATGCTCGGCCTGCAGAGGGCTCAGGTCGGCCGCCGCTAAAGTTGTGCAATCGCCGTTCCACTGGCCGAGTACGCTGCAGATGCGGGCGTGGGCGTACTGGATGTAATACACCGGGTTGTCGTTGGTTTGCGCGCGGGCGAGGTCGATATCGAACACCAGTTGGGAATCGGCGCGCCGTGCCGCGAGGAAGTAGCGCGTGGCATCGCAGCCGACTTCCTCGATCAGGTCGCGCAGCGTGACGTAGCTGCCGGCGCGCTTGGAGATCTTGACCTCCTCGCCGCCGCGCATGACGGTGACCATCTGGTGCAGCACATATTCCGGCCACAGTTTGGGTATGCCGATATCCAGCGCCTGCAGGCCGGCGCGCACGCGGGTGATGGTGCTGTGGTGGTCGGCGCCCTGCTCGTTGATGACGCGGACGAAACCGCGCTGCCATTTGCCGACATGGTAGGCGACGTCCGGCACGAAATAGGTGTAGCCGCCCTCTTTCTTGCGCATGACGCGGTCCTTGTCGTCGCCGAACTCGGTGGTGCGCAGCCACAGCGCCTCGTCCTGCTCGTAGGTGTGGCCGCTGGCGATCAGCGCTTGCACCGTGCTTTCGACCTGGCCGTTGGTGTAGAGCGCGGATTCCAGCGAGAAGACGTCGAACTTGATCTGGAACGCCTGCAGGTCGAGATCCTGCTCGTGGCGCAGATAGGCGACGGCGAAGTGGCGGATGGATTCGCTGTCGTCCGGGTCACCGGAAGCCGCATATTGCATGTCGTCGGCGATGACGGTTTCCTTTGCCAGGTAGGCCTTGGCGATGTCGGCGATGTATTCGCCGCGATAGCCGTCTTCCGGGAAATCCGGATGCGTGGGGTCGATGCCCTTGCAGCGCGCCTGCACCGACTTGGTCAGGTTGTCGATCTGGGCGCCGGCATCGTTGTAATAGAACTCGCGGGTGACTTCCCAGCCGTTGGCTTCCATCAGTCGCGCCAGGCAGTCGCCGACGGCGGCGCCGCGGCCGTGGCCGACGTGCAAGGGGCCGGTCGGGTTGGCAGAAACGAACTCGATCTGCAGCTTGCGGCCGCCGCCGGTCTGGTGCCGGCCGAAGTGCTCGCCCTGCTGCTGGATCTCGCGAACGACTGATTGCCGGGCCTTGGGGCTCAGGTAGAAATTGATGAAGCCGGCGCCGGCGATCTCGATGCGGGAGATATATTCAGAGGCCGGCAAAGTCTTGACCAGACTGTCGGCGATGGCGCGCGGGTTCTGGCGCAGCGGCTTGGCCAGCATCATGGCCAGGTTGCTGGAAAAATCACCGTGGTCGGCATTCTTCGGGCGCTCGAGCTGGATGTCGAGCGGCAGACTGTCGGCGCCGATCCCTTCGGTGTTCAGGCTTTTTGCGGCGACGCTGAGTAATTCGGTAAGATGTGCTTTCAAGGCAGAATCGACTATTCGAACAAAAACGCTATTTTAACCTACTGAGCCTGCAAGCCATAACCGATTTCATGACCGCTCCCGTCCTCAAAGTCGCACTCGATGTGCCGCTCGACAGCCTGTTCGACTACCTGGATGGCGGCTTCGACGTAGCGGTCGGCCAGCGCGTGCTGGTCAGTTTCGGCCGCCGCCGGCAGATCGGTCTGGTGGTGGCGCGGGTGGCGGAATCCGGGCTGCCGCCAGACAAGCTCAAACCCATAGAACATGGCTATGTCGATGAGCCGGCGCTGGACAACAGCGTCTTTCGCCTGCTCAGGTTCTGTGCCGATTATTACCACTATCCCTACGGGCAGGCCTTGTTGGCCACCCTGCCCGGCCGCTTGCGGCAGACGGAGCCGGCGGTCAGCCGCCGGCAGTTCGCCTACCGCCTGGCGGCGGGAGCCGATGCGGGTGCGATCGCCCGGCGCAAGGTCGTGCAGCACAAGATAGTTGCGGCGCTGCAACAGCAGGGTGAGCTGACCGAAGCGGCACTGACGCAGATTTCCGTCAGCTGGCGCAAGGCAGTGCAGGAGTTGCTTGAAGCCGGCCTGCTGCAGGCGCGCGAGGTGTTGGCCGGCCTGAAAACAGGCAGCGGGCAGTTGCCCGCGCCGGAACTGAATGTGGATCAGCTGCAGGCCGTTACGGCGATCAGCGCTGCCGCGCAGCAATTCAAGCCCTGGCTGTTGTACGGCATCACCGGCAGCGGTAAGACCGAGGTCTACATACAGTTGATCGATCGCCTGCTGGCCGGCAACCGCGGCCAGGCACTGGTGCTGGTGCCGGAGATCAACCTGACGCCGCAACTGGAAGCGCGATTCCGCAGCCGCTTGCCGCACCTGCCGCTGGTGTCGCTGCACAGTCATCTGGGTGAAGGCGAGCGCCTGCAGAACTGGCAGCTGGCGCAATCGGGCGAGGCGCGCATCGTCATCGGCACACGGCTTTCGGTCTTTACGCCGCTTAAAGACCTGAGGCTGGTGATCGTCGACGAGGAGCACGACGCTTCCTACAAACAGCAGGACAGCATGCGCTATCACGCGCGCGATGTCGCGCTGGTACGGGCGCAGCAGCATAAGGTGCCCATCGTGCTTGGCTCGGCGACCCCGGCGCTGGAGACCTGGCACAACGCCCAGAGCGGCAAGTACGAGATGTTGGCGCTCACCAACCGCGCGGTGGCGCAGGCGCAGCTGCCGCAGATCCGCTGCATCGACACCATACGTAATGTTTTGCAGGACGGCTTGTCGCAGGTGCTGGTCGGCGCTCTGCGCGAGCGTCTGGCCCGCGGCGAGCAAAGTCTGCTGTTCATCAACCGGCGCGGCTATTCTCCCGTTCTGCTCTGTAGCGCCTGCCACTGGATCGCACCTTGCATGCGCTGCAGTGCTCGGCTGGTGGTGCATCTGCGCCAGGGACGGTTGCGCTGCCACCATTGCGGTCATGAGCAGAAAATCCCGCCGGCTTGCCCCAGTTGCGGCAACACCGATCTGCATCCGACCGGCCACGGCACGCAGCGGCTGGAGCAGACGCTGACCGCCCTGCTGCCGGACGCCCGCATCCTGCGGGTGGACCGCGACAGCGCCCAGCGCAAGCACGCCCTCAGCGAAATGCTGGCGGCCGTGCACGCCGGGGAAATCGATATCCTGCTCGGTACGCAGATGCTGGCCAAGGGCCATGACTTTCCCAATCTGACGCTGGTCGGCGTCATCGACACCGACAGCGCATTGTTCAGCCCGGATTTCCGGGCGGCGGAGCGGCTGTTCGCGCAGCTGATGCAGGTGGCTGGCCGCGCCGGTCGCGCCGACAAGGCCGGCGAAGTGTTGATTCAGACCGCCTTCCCCGACCACGTTCTGTTCAATGCCCTGCGCGCCCACGACTACGCCGCCTTTGCCGGCAGCCTGCTGCAGGAGCGCGAGATCATGCAGTTCCCGCCCTATAGCCATGTTGCGCTGCTCAAGGCCGAAGCCAACGATTTTGCGCTGGTGCAGCGTTTCCTGCGCTTTGCAGCCGATAGCGCCCGTGCGCTGGCGCAGGACGTGACCGTGTATGATCCGGTGCGCCCGCAGATGGAGCGGTTGAAAAGCATGGAGCGCGGACAGTTGCTGATGCATGCCGGCGAACGGTTGCAACTGCAGAAACTGTTGCACCCGCTGGTGGCAGAGCTGAGAGCGCATCCCCTTAATGCCCGTGTGCGCTGGGCGGTGGATGTCGATCCGCTGGAGTTCTGACGGACAGGGTGCCGGCGCTTAATCTGCCGTCGGGAAGGAATTTATCTAATTGATTTTAAAATGAATAGCTGTTAACTTGTGCAGCTGGTAGTTCCCCCGTTCCTTCAAAAACGGGTTGCTGTGGATTTCTCCGTATTCAGACGCTAATAAAAACCAAGAAATGGGCGCAATCATGAAATCGAGAATCAGCGGCAAGCAGATCAGCATGTCCGACCTCATGTTCTCCATCTCGGAGGCCATGGACATCGCACATCACAAGCTTGCCTTGCATCAGTTACGCACGGCCTACATTTGCTGGAAAATGGCAGAAGAAGCCGCGCTTCCCCCCGCACAAATCGAAAAGCTTTTCCTGGCGGCGATGCTGCATGATATCGGCGCATTCACCGCGCAGGAAAAAATCAGCCATTACGATTTCGAGGCCAATAATTGCGAGCGGCATTGCCTGCGCGGTGCGCTGATTTACAGTCAGGTACCCTGGCTCGCGCGTTCGGCGAAGATGGTGCGCCTGCACCATACGCCGTGGTGTCGCTGTAGCGAGTCGATCGACGCGCCGGACGTGCTGGAAGCGCAGATGCTGATGCTGGCGGAGTCCCTTGAGCGCGAGATCGACCGCGACACCCATATTCTCAACCAGTCTTCAGCCCTGCGAGAAAGGATACGTAATCAAGCCGGCAGCCTGATTCACGTGCGCGTGGTGGAACTGTTTCTCTGCGTTTCCGAGAACGAGGCGTTCTGGCTGGAACTGACCACGCCCAACCTGATGAATTTCCTCAAGTACAAGGGCCCGGTGCAGCATATCTACGGCGACGCGGCCGCTGCGCTGAAGATGGAGGAGTTCTTCACCGCCATCATCGACTTCCGTTCGAAATATACGGCGACGCATACGGCGGGAGTCAGTTCCTGCACGAGTTCGCTCGGTGTATTGCTCAGTCTGCCTGAATCCGAGCGGCTGGAACTGAACCTCGCCGCCACTTTGCACGATCTTGGCAAGATCGGCGTGCCCAACGAAATACTGGAAAAGCCGGGCCGGCTGACTCCGCAGGAATTCGCCATGATCAAGATGCACAGCTACCTGACCTTCACTCTGCTCGACTCCGTCAAGGGGCTGGAGGACGTGGCGCGTATCGCCGGCAGCCATCACGAGAAACTGGACGGTAGCGGCTACCCGTTCCGCATCGAAAGCGACGAGATCTCCACCAGTTCCAGAATCGTCGCCGTTTCCGACGTGTTCACCGCGCTGGCCGAAGACCGGCCGTATAGAGATGGACTGGCCCCGAAACAAATCAGGCAGATCATGCAGGAGATGGTGAACAGGCGGCATCTGGACGGCCGTATCGTCGAACACCTGCTGGGTAACGTCGATGAAGTGGTGCGTGCGATGAAAGTCAGGCAACAGCAGTGGAGCGAGCGCTATTTCAACGTGGTGTCGATGAACGGCGGTGCTTTCGGCAGTTTGTAATGCAGTGCTGTAAATAGTGACAGGCGGCCTGCGCCGCCTGCGGTCGCGTACTTATCCCGCGTGGTATTGTTGGCTGTGTTTGCGCACGGCCTCAAGCATCGCCGCAGCATTTTCCGGCGGCGTCCATTGCGTGATGCCGTGGCCGAGGTTGAACACATGGCCGCTGCCCTTGCCGTAGCTGGCGAGGATGGCGGCGACTTCTTTCTCGATGGCTTCCGGTGTCGACAGCAGGATGGCGGGGTCGAGGTTACCCTGCAATGCGACCTTGTCGCCGACGCGTCTTCTTGCTTCGCCGATATCCACGGTCCAGTCCAGCCCCAGCGCATCGGCACCGATGCCGGCTTGCGCTTCCAGCCACAGCCCGCCGCCCTTGGTGAAGACGATGCGCGGCACGACGCGGCCTTCGTTCTCGCGCGTGAGTCCGGCAACGATCTTCTCCATGTATTGCAGCGAGAATTCGCGGTAGGCGTTATGCGACAGCGCGCCGCCCCAGGAATCGAAGATCATGACCGCTTGTGCGCCGGCTGCGATCTGTGCGTTGAGGTAGGCGATGACGGTCTGCGCCGTGATGTCGAGGATGCGGTGCAGCAGATCCGGCCGGATGTAGGCCATGCGCTTGATGGTGAGGAAATCGGTGCCGCCCTTACCTTCGACCATGTAGGTGGCAAGCGTCCACGGGCTGCCGGAGAAACCGATCAGCGGCACGCGGCCATCGAGCGCGCGGCGGATCTGGCTGACGGCGTCGAACACATACTGCAGCTTGGCCATGTCCGGTACGGCCAGATTCTGGATGTCCGCTTCCTCGCATAGCGTGCGTTTGAACTTGGGGCCTTCGCCTTCGGCAAAATATAGCCCCAGGCCCATGGCGTCCGGTACGGTCAGGATATCGGAGAAGAGGATGGCGGCGTCGATCAACGGGTAGCGGTCGAGCGGCTGTAGCGTGACCTCGGTGGCGAAATCCGGGCTGGTGCACAGCTGCATGAAGCTGCCGGCGTTTTTCCGTGTCTCGCGGTATTCCGGCAGGTAGCGGCCAGCCTGGCGCATCATCCAGACCGGGGTGTAATCGGTGGGCTGGCGCATCAGTGCGCGCAGAAAGGTGTCGTTCTTGAGTGTCGTCATTTGGTTGCCGCAAATAATGCCGTAGAAAAAGCCATACCCGGATTATAAGGCCTGGGCTGCAGAGAGCCCAATTAATTCCGGGTATGGCTTTGTCGGCGTGCGACAGATGAAAGGCTTATCGCGGTAGTGCGGAAGACCCCATGAGGAATTCGTCGACAGCGCGAGCGCACTGACGGCCCTCGCGGATAGCCCAGACCACCAGCGATTGGCCGCGGCGCATGTCGCCGGCGGCGAACACCTTGGGGCTGCTGGTCTGGTAACAGCCTTCGCCGTCGGTCGTCGCCCTGGCGTTGCCGCGCTGGTCCTTTTCCACACCGAAGGCATCAAGCACTTTCTGCAGCGGGCTGACGAAGCCCATTGCGAGCAGGACCAGATCGGCCTTGATCGTGAATTCGGAGCCGGCGATTTCCTGCATCCTGCCGTCCTTCCATTCGACACGGGCGGCCTTGAGGCCGGTGACTTTGCCGTTTTCACCGATCAGTTCCTTGGTGGTGACGGACCAGTCGCGGTTGGCGCCTTCCTCGTGCGAACTGGAGGTGCGCATCTTCAGCGGCCAGTTGGGCCAGGTCAGCGCCTTGTCTTCCTTTTCCGGCGGTTGCGGCATCAGTTCGAACTGCGTGATGGACAGCGCACCGTGGCGGTTGGAGGTGCCCACACAGTCGGAACCGGTGTCGCCGCCGCCGATGACGACAACGTGCTTGCCGCTGGCCAGGATCTGGTTGGTTATCTTGTCGCCGGCCACCACCTTGTTTTGTGGCGTCAGGAAATCCATGGCGAAATGTACGCCGTCGAGTTCGCGGCCCGGCACCGGCAGGTCGCGCGGCTTCTCGGCGCCGCCAGCGAGGATGACGGCGTCATATTCGGCCAGCAGGTCCTCGGCTTGGACGTTCTCGCCGACGTTCTGATTGACGCGGAACTCGACACCTTCGGCTTCCATCTGCGCCATGCGACGGTCGATGTGCGATTTCTCCATCTTGAAATCGGGGATGCCGTAGCGCAGCAGGCCGCCGATGCGGGTTTCCTTTTCCAGCACGACCACATCGTGACCGGCACGCGCCAGTTGCTGGGCGGCGGCCAGACCGGCGGGGCCGGAACCGACGATGGCGACCTTCTTGCCGGTCTTCCGTACCGGCGGCTGCGGTATCACCCAGCCGTTTTCCCAGGCCTTGTCGATGATGGCGTGCTCGATCGACTTGATGCCGACGGCGTCGTCGTTGATGTTCAGCGTGCAGGCGGCTTCGCAGGGCGCCGGGCAGATGCGGCCGGTGAACTCCGGAAAGTTGTTGGTGGAATGCAGCACGTCGATGGCGCGGCGCCAGTCCTGGTGGTAGACCAGATCGTTCCAGTCCGGGATGATGTTGTTGATCGGGCAGCCGCTCATGCAGAACGGGATGCCGCAATCCATGCAGCGCGCGCCCTGCACCTTGGCCTGTTCGTCCGTCAGGTGCAGGACGAACTCCTTGTAGTTCTTCACCCGCTCCGGTACCGGCAGATTGGCTTCGGACAGGCGCTCGTATTCAAGAAATCCAGTGACTTTTCCCATGATCTTCTCTCTATTTCCTTATGCGGCCTGCTTGTTGGCGGCCGTCGCACGTTCGGCCAGCACGCGTTTGTATTCGACCGGCAATACCTTGATGAACTTGCCGCGGTAGTGGTTCCAGTCGGCCAGCATGGCCTTGGCGCGCTCGCTGCCGGTGTATTCGGCATGTCTGGTCAGCAGCGCCAGCAACGTGGTCTCGTCGGCCTGGCCCATGTGCTCGCCGGCCGGCGTACTGACCTTGTCGGCGGCTTCAACCTTGTGCAGTTCCACCATACTCGGGTTGCAACGGCGGGCGAAATTGCCGTCCTCGTCGTAGACATAGGCGATGCCGCCCGACATGCCGGCGGCGAAGTTGCGGCCGGTCTGGCCGAGCACGACGACGGTGCCGCCGGTCATGTATTCGCAGCCGTGGTCACCGACACCCTCCACCACTGCGCTGGCACCGGAGTTGCGCACGCAGAAGCGTTCGCCGGCGACGCCGTGGAAGTAGCTTTCGCCGATGGTGGCACCGTACATGACGGTGTTGCCGACGATGATGTTGTCTTCCGGCGTGCCGCGGAAGGTCTTGGGCGGCTTGATGATGATGCGGCCGCCGCACAGGCCCTTGCCGACGTAGTCGTTGCCTTCGCCGGTCAATTCCAGCGTGATGCCCTTGGCGAGGAAGGCGGCGAAGCTCTGGCCGGCCGTGCCGGTCAGGCGCACCGTGATGGTGTCGTCCGGCAGGCCGTCATGGCCGTAGCGCACCGCAATCTGGTTGGAGAGCATGGTGCCGACCGTGCGGTTGGTGTTGACCACCGGCAGATCGATGACCACTTTCTCGCCCTTTTCCAGCGCCGGCATGGCGCGCTTGATCAGCTCGTTGTCCAGCGCATGCTCGAGCCCGTGTTCCTGCTCTTCGGTATGGCGGCGCGAGACTTCGGCCGACAGCCTGGGCTGGTGGAACACCTTGCTGAAATCGAGGCCCTGCGCCTTCCAGTGTTCGATGCCGGCCTGCATGTCCAGCAGGTCGCTGCGGCCGATCAGGTCGTCGAACTTGCGGATGCCGAGTTGCGCCATCAGTTCGCGCACTTCCTCGGCGACGAAGAAGAAGTAGTTGACGACGTGCTCCGGCTGGCCTGTGAAGCGCTTGCGCAGTTCCGGGTCCTGCGTGGCGACGCCGACCGGGCAGGTGTTGAGGTGGCACTTGCGCATCATGATGCAGCCCTCGACCACCAGCGGCGCGGTGGCGAAGCCGAATTCGTCGGCACCCAGCAGCGCGCCGATGACGACGTCGCGGCCGGTCTTCATCTGGCCGTCGACCTGTACGATGACGCGACCGCGCAACTGGTTCAGTACCAGCGTCTGCTGCGTTTCGGCCAGGCCCAGTTCCCACGGCGTGCCGGCATGTTTCAGCGATGACAGCGGGCTGGCGCCGGTGCCGCCGTCATGGCCGGCGATGACGATGTGGTCGGACTTGGCCTTGGCCACGCCGGCAGCTACCGTGCCGACGCCGGTCTCGGACACCAGTTTGACCGAGATCGAAGCCTTGGGATTGGCGTTCTTCAGGTCGTGGATCAGTTGTGCCAGATCCTCGATCGAATAGATGTCGTGGTGCGGCGGCGGCGAGATGAGGCCGACGCCAGGTACCGAGAAGCGCAGCTTGGCGATGTAGGGGCTGACCTTGTGGCCCGGCAGCTGACCGCCTTCGCCTGGCTTGGCACCCTGCGCCATCTTGATCTGGATCTGGTCGGCGCTGGCCAGGTATTCGGCGGTGACGCCGAAACGGCCGGAGGCGACCTGCTTGATGCGTGAGCGCAGCGAATCGCCGGCCTTGAGCGGGATGTGGCTCTCGACCAGCGTGCTGCCGATGACCTCGGCCAGCGTGCTGTCCTTGACCAGCGGGATGAAGCGCTTCTCATCCTCGCCGCCCTCTCCGGTGTTGGATTTGCCGCCGATACGGTTCATGGCGACGGCCAGCGTGGCGTGGGCCTCGGTCGAGATGGAGCCGAGCGACATGGCACCGGTGGCGAAGCGCTTGACGATATCCTTGGCCGGTTCCACTTCCTCCAGCGGCACAGGCGCGCCGCTGGCCTTGATCTCGAACAGGCTGCGCAACGTCATGTGGCGCTTGCTCTGGTCGTTGATCAGCCTGGCGTATTCCTTGTAGGTGCTGAACTCGCCGCTGCGCGTAGCGTGTTGCAGCTTGGCGATGGAGTCCGGCGTCCACATGTGTTCCTCGCCGCGTATGCGGTAGGCGTACTCGCCGCCGGCATCCAGAGCGCCGGCCAGTACCGGGTCGTTGGAGAAGGCGCTCTGGTGGGTGCGCAGGACTTCTTCCGCCACTTGATCGAGGCCTATGCCTTCGATCGAGGTGGCGGTGCCGGCGAAGTAGTCGGCGATGAAGCGGCTGCTCAAGCCCACGGCTTCGAAGATCTGCGCGCCGCAATAGGACTGGTAGGTGGAGATGCCCATCTTGGACATGACCTTGTACAGGCCCTTGCCGATCGCCTTGACGAACTTCTTCTGGGCTTCCTTGCTGTCCTTGCCGGCCGTGCGGTGGATGGTTTCCAGCGCCAGCCAGGGGCAGACGGCTTCCGCGCCATAGCCGGCCAGCAGGGCGAAGTGATGTACCTCGCGGGCGGAGCCGGTATCGATGACGAGGCCGGTATTGGTACGCAGGCCGGCACGCACCAGATATTGGTGCGTGGCCGAGCAGGCGAGCAGCGCCGGGATCGGCAGACGATCGGCGCTGACGTCGCGGTCGGACAGGATCAGCACGTTGAAGCCGTCCTGTACCGCCTGTTTGGCGGCGCGGCAGAGGTCTTCGATGGCTTTCGCCATGCCGGCCTTGCCGGATTCCAGCGGATAGGTGATGTCCAGCGTCAGTGCGCGGTAGCGGTTCTGCGTCAGGCTGTCGATGGCCTTCAGCTGCGCCAGTTCGTCCAGCATCAGCACCGGCTGGCTGGCTTCCAGTCGCAGCGGCGGAACGGTTTCGGCCGATGTTTCAAAACCGCCCAGCAGGTTGGGCTTGGGGCCGATGAAGGTGACCAGCGACATGACCAGTTCCTCGCGGATCGGGTCGATCGGCGGGTTGGTTACTTGGGCGAACAGCTGCTTGAAGTAGTTGTAGAGCTGCTTGGGCCGGTTGGACAGAACCGGCAGCGCGGCATCGTTGCCCATGGAGCCGATGGCTTCCTCGCCGTTGGCCATCATCGGCTGCAGCACGAACTTGAGGTCTTCCTGCGTGTAACCGAAGGCCTGCTGCACGTCGAGCAGGTCGGCCTTCAGTTCCAGCTGACTGCTGACCTTGGGCAGGTCGCCGAGGAAATAGCGAGATTGTTCGATCCACTGGCGATAGGGCTTGGCACGGGCGAGCGATTGCTTGACTTCGGCGTCGTCGATGATGCGGCCCTGTTCCATGTCGATCAGCAGCATGCGGCCCGGCTGCAAACGCCATTTCTTGACGATGCGCTCCTGTGGGAAAGTCAGCACGCCCATCTCCGACGCCATCATGACGTGGTCGTCATCGGTCACCAGATAGCGGGCGGGTCTGAGACCGTTGCGGTCCAGCGTGGCGCCGATCATGCGGCCATCGGTGAAGGCGACGGCTGCCGGGCCGTCCCAGGGTTCCATCAAGGCGGCGTGATATTCGTAGAAAGCGCGGCGGTCTTCGTCCATCAGCGGATTGCCGGCGCTGTCCTTCGCGCCCCAGGCCTCCGGAATCAGCATCATCATGGCGTGCGGCAGCGAGTAGCCGCCGGCGACCAGCAGTTCCAGCGCGTTGTCGAAAGCGGCGGAGTCAGACTGGCCTTCGGCGATCAGCGGCCAGACCTTTTCCAGGTCCTCGCCCAGCAGTGCCGAACGCATGGCGTCATGGCGCGCGGCCATCCAGTTGACGTTGCCCTGCATGGTGTTGATCTCGCCGTTGTGCGCGATCATGCGGAACGGGTGGGCCAGGTCCCAGGCCGGGAAGGTGTTGGTCGAGAAACGCTGGTGCACCAGTGCCAGCGCGGAGACCACGCTCTCGTCCTGCAGGTCCTGATAGTAGACGCCAACTTCGTTGGCGAGCAGCATGCCCTTGTAGACGATAGTGCGCGAGGACAGTGACGGGATGTAGAACTGCGAGTCGTCCTCCAGCTTGAGGGCGTGGACGGCATGCTCGATGCGCTTGCGGATGATGAACAGCTTGCGCTCAAAGGCGTTCTGGTCGGCTGTGGTGTTGCCGCGGCCGATGAACACCTGGCGCATGACCGGCTCGACCGCGCGCGCGGCCTCGGCGATGTTGCGGTTGTCGCGTGGCACATCGCGCCAGCCCAGCAGGGTCTGCGCTTCCTCGTGGACGATGCGGGCGATGACTGATTCGCAGGCGAGGCGGCCGTTGGCGGATTGCGGCAAAAACACGATACCGCAGGCATAGTCGCCGGCCGGCGGCAGATCGATCTGCAGGCGGGCAGCTTCCTTGCGCAGGAAGGCATCGGGCAGTTGCAGCAGGATGCCGGCGCCGTCGCCCAGCTTGGGGTCGTAGCCGGTGGCACCGCGGTGGGTCAGGTTGGCCAGGATCTGCAGGCCCTTGCTGACGATGTCGTGGCTCTTTTTGCCCTTGATGTTCGCGATAAAGCCGACGCCGCAGGCATCGTGTTCGTTGCCCGGACTGTAAAGGCCCTGCTCTTGCGGGTTATGTAACTTCGTTACGCTTGCTTCTCTGTTCACATGCATCACCAACTTACCTTTATCTGTCTGATTGCCCTTGCTTGATCGCTAAGATACGCAGGCAAAAATTAACGTGGTTCAGCAAGAAAGCAAGAAGTGTGCAAGCAATCAGGCAAATCTAAAATATTTGCCAAAGATTCATAAAAACCATTTTAGATTAATTACTTGCAGAAAGTACAGCGCTCATTTTCGATTTTTTCTGCGTGCTTTAGATTGGTGCATCTGCAGGTGCATTGCACTGTTTTGAGGCATATCTGCGCGACGGCCGTATGGCGGGCCTTCGCGCGTACGGGATTGATTGGGCTTGGTTTTTTCAGCGAGCGTGCATGATTTTGGTGCATGAAAAAACCCCGTGACCACACGGCCACGGGGTTTTCGATCAGGATACCGGAAAGAACCGGACGCTGGTTTAAACTACGCCCTGATCGATCATGGCGTCGGCGACCTTGCGGAAGCCGGCGATGTTGGCGCCCAGCACCAGGTTGGTCGGGTGACCGAACTCGGCGGCCGTTTCGCTGGCGCGGGTGTAGATGCCGAGCATGATGCCTTGCAGCTTGGCATCGACTTCCTCGAACGTCCATTGTTGCATGCTGGCGTTCTGCGCCATTTCCAGCTGGCTGGTGGCGACGCCGCCGGCGTTGGCTGCCTTGCCCGGGCCGTAGCAGATGCCGGCCTTGAGGAACTTCTCCACCGCTTCCGGTGTGGAAGGCATGTTGGCACCTTCGGAAATGCAGATACAGCCGTTATTCAGCAGTACATCGGCGTCCGCCTCGTTCAGTTCGTTCTGCGTGGCGCTCGGGAAAGCGGCCTGGCAGGGCACGGACCAGACGTGGTTGCGGCCGGTCGGGTAGGCGCTGACCGGAGTGTAGACGGCATCGTGGTGGTGCTCGACGTATTTCTCCAGTGAGGCACCTTCGACTTCCTTCAGTTGCTTCAGCAGGGCGAGGTCGATGCCGCGCTCGTCGTAGATCATGCCGCGCGAATCGCTGCAGGTGACCGGCTTGGCCCCCAATTGATAGAGCTTCTGGATGGTGTAGATGGCGACGTTGCCGGCGCCGGACACGACGCAGGTCTTGCCTTCGAGGGAATCGCCGCGCGCTTGCAGCATGTTCTGCGCAAAGTAGACGGCACCGTAGCCGGTAGCTTCGGTGCGGCCCAGAGAGCCGCCCCAGTTCAGTTTCTTGCCGGTCAGCACGCCGTCGTAGTTGCCGGTCAGGCGCTTGTACTGTCCGAACATGTAGCCGATCTCGCGGCCGCCGACACCGATGTCGCCGGCCGGCACGTCAGTGGTCGGGCCGATGTGGCGATACAGTTCGTTCATGAAGGACTGGCAGAAGCGCATGATCTCGTTGTCGGACTTGCCCTTGGGGTCGAAGTCGCTGCCGCCCTTGCCGCCGCCGATAGCGAGGCCGGTCAGGGCGTTCTTGAATATCTGCTCGAAACCGAGGAACTTGATGATGCCGGAGTAGACGCTGGGGTGGAAGCGCAGGCCGCCCTTGTAGGGGCCGATGGCGGAGTTGTACTCGATGCGGTAACCCTTGTTGACCTGTACGTGACCCTTGTCGTCGATCCATGGCACGCGGAAGATGATCTGGCGTTCCGGCTCGACGATGCGTTCGATGATGTTGTGCTTCTTGTACTTGGCGTCCTTGTCCAGCAAGGGGCGAAGCGAGGTGAGTACTTCTTCGACGGCTTGGTAGAACTCCACTTCAGCCGGGCTGGATCGCTTCAGACGGGCGATGGTATCCGCTACGTATGGCATGATGCTCCTCAGATAGATGGTTGGGTTACATGTGCCGCAATTGGTTGATTGCAGGTCTTGTTCGTCGTCATCAAGATGGGCTTGATTGCGTTTTGAAGATCAGTTTTGCACCAGAATGGGGCTACATTTTTCAGTGCACAAATTTCGTGCGAGCAGTACTTTAATGCGATTATCCCTTGTTTCGCAAGAAAATTTTAAACGCGTCGGTAGGCATGAGGTGGCCCCGCCGATTTCTGTTTTGGTGCAGAAATGAAGGCTGGGGCCGTGTTTGAGGGGTGTCGCCGGGAACCTTTGTGATGTCCCGCGACAGCAGCAGGCGCTAACGGTTGAAGATGCGCTCCGCTGCCGCGATGGTTGTCTCGATATCCGCCAATGTGTGCGCGGCAGAGACAAAGCCGGCTTCGAAGGCGGAAGGCGCCAGATAGATGCCGGCATCCAGCATTTCGTGGAAGAATCGGTTGAACGCCATCTTGTCCGATTTCATCACATCTTCGAAGCAGTTCGGCACATTTTCGGCGAAATACAGGCCGAACATGCCACCCACACTCTGACCGGAGAACGCGATGCCCGCCTTTTTCGCCGCTGCCACCAGGCCGTCGACCATCTGCTTCGTGTTGGCGGCGAGGCGGGTATGGAAGCCGTCTGCCTGGATCAGCTTGAGGGTGGCGAGGCCGGCGGCGACCGCCACCGGATTGCCGGACAGCGTGCCGGCCTGATAGACCGGGCCGAGCGGCGCCAGACAGGCCATGATGTCCTTGCGACCGCCGAAGGCGCCGACCGGCAGGCCGCCGCCGATGACCTTGCCCAGTGTCGTCAGGTCGGGCTGGATGCCGTAAAGGGCTTGGGCACCGCCGAGGGCGACGCGGAAGCCTGTCATCACCTCGTCGAAGATCAGCACGGCGCCATGCTGGCTGCATTGCGCGCGCAGCGTCTGCAGGAAGCCCGGTTGCGGCACGATGAGGTTCATGTTGCCGACCACCGGTTCGACGATGACGCAGGCGATTTCGCTGCCGATCTGGCTGAACAGTTGTTCGACGGCCGCGCTGTCGTTGTAGGTCAGGGTCAGGGTGTGAGCGGCCACTTCCGGTGGAACGCCTGCCGAGCTGGGCTGGCCGAATGTCAGGGCGCCGGAGCCGGCCTTCACCAGCAGGGCGTCGGCGTGGCCGTGGTAGCAGCCTTCGAACTTGACGATCTTGCTGCGGCCGGTGAAGCCGCGTGCGAGGCGGATGGCACTCATGGTGGCTTCGGTGCCGGAACTGACCAGGCGCAGCTGTTCCATGCTCGGTACCAGCTTGGTCACCAGTTCGGCCATTTCCAGCTCCAGCGCCGTCGGGGCGCCGAAGGACAGGCTGTTGACCGCAGTCTGCTGCACGGCGGCAACGACTTCAGGGTGGGCGTGACCGAGGATCATCGGACCCCAGGAGCCGACGTAGTCGATGTATTCCTTGCCGTCCTCGTCCCACAAGCGCGAGCCGAGGCCGCGCTTGAAGAACACCGGCGTGCCGCCGACCGAGCCGAAGGCGCGCACCGGCGAATTGACGCCGCCGGGGATCAGGGAGAGGGATTTTTCGAATAGTTGCTGGTTGCGTGAAGTCATATCAAGGCTCTCAGGGGATACGGTAATTGTCTTGGGTCATCAGGTCGATGCCGCATTCCAGGGTTTCCACCCAGTCGATGAAGCGTTTGACCATGGCCTTGCCGACGAAGGCGCGGCCGTGCTGCGGCACGATGGATTCTATATCAAGCCCGCGCACCATGTTGGCCCACAGGCGGCAGGCCTTGTTCGAGGTCATGTAGCGCCGGTGGAAAGGCAGCATGGCCGGCAGGTGCAGGTCGAAATCGGTGACCGGCTGGCTCGCCAGTTCGCCGCTGACCAGCGAGGCGCCGAGGTCGCCGGAAAACAGGATCTTGCTGGTGACGTCGTAGAACTGGAAGTTGCCTTCCGAGTGCAGGAAGTGGGCCGGCAGCGCCTTGATCGTCGTGTTGCCCAACTCGATGTTCATGCCCTTGTCAGGGATGCCGATGATGCGGTCCTCGGTGTTGCCGACCCCGCAGAAGTGCGGGATGAAGCGTTCCCAGATGGCGGGCGCCAGTAGCGTGCATTCGGTGCCGACCAGCCATTTGTTGATGGAGGCGACGATGTCCGGATCCTGGTGCGAGGCGAGGATGTACTGCAGCTTGCGGAAGTTGAAGTATTTGCCCATGGCCATCATCAGCGCGTTGTAGGTCATGTTGCCGCCGGGGTCGATCAGTGCGCCATGGCCATCGGTGACGATCAGGAACTGGTTGGACTGCACCGCCTGCGAGGCGCTGGTGTCGGTCAGGTCGCTGAACCGGATACAGACGTGATGACCGTTGTTGAACAGTTCTTCAGCCATGGCAAAGTCCTTTCTGACGCTATATGAAAATCAGTCTTTAGCGGCAAATTGCCGCGAAAATTGTCGTGCCGTCGGTGCGATGTCGATCGATGCGAACAGTGCGCCGATGACGGCAATCGCATCCGCGCCTGCCTCGACGACGATGCGAGCATTTTGCAGCGTGATGCCGCCGATGGCGACCATCGGCACCTCGAGCCCAGCACGACCCTGGCGGAACAGGTCGAGGTCGGCGCGCATGGCCTGCGGTTTGGTGGCGGATGGAAAGCAGGCGCCGAAGGCGACGTAGTCGGCGCCCTGCTGCTCTGCCTGCCGCGCCAGCGCCAGGTCGTTGTAGCAGGAGGCGCCGATGATGGCGCGGTCGCCGAGCAATGCGCGGACTTGACGCAGGTCGCCGTCGCTGGCGCCGATATGCACGCCGTCGGCACCGATTTCCCGGCACAGCTGCGGGTCATCATTGATGATCAGCGGCACCTGATGCTGGCGACAGAGCTCCAGCAGCTGACGCGATTGGGAGAGGCGCAACGCAGGTCCTGCCAGTTTGTTGCGGTACTGCACCACGTTTGCGCCGCCGGCGAGTGCAGCGGCGACCATGTCCTGCAGGCGGGCGCTGTCGGTTTCATCCGGCGTGATGGCGTACAGCCCGCGGATGGGCGGCTTAGCGGGCGGCTGGCTGGTCCGGCTCGTCGTCATGGTCCTCTTCGTCCTGCTCGCGCGCCCAGAACATGCGGTCCGGCACGTACTGGCCCATGCCGGGACGGAAGGCGCTTTTCAGCGTCTGCCAGGTATATTCCTGGCCTTCCTGTACTGCTTCCTCGATGCTGAGACCGTGCGCCATGCAGGCGGCGATAGCTGAGGTCAGCGTGCAGCCGGAACCGTGGTAGCTGCCGGGCAGGCGCTCCCAGTTGTAGGCGCCGATAAAGCCCTTCTCGCCGTAGAGTGTGTTGACGACTTCCGGGCTGCGTTCATGGGTGCCGGTGATCAGCACGTATTCCGGGCCCATGGCCAGGAGACGCTGCGCGCTTTCCTCCAGCGAGGTGTTCTCGACCTCCTCGGCCTCGTCGGCAAAGGCGTAGCGCCGGGCTTCCAGACTGTTGGGCGTGATCAGTGTCGCTTGCGGGAACAGCAGGTCGATCATGGCCGCCTGCATCTCGTCGTTGGCCAGTTCGTCGCCGCGGCCGGAGGAGAGGATAGGGTCGATCAGCAACGGCACGTCCGGATAGTCGGCCATGATCTCGGCGATGACGGCGATGTTCTCGACGCTACCCAGCATGCCGAGCTTGAAGGCGGAGACCTGGACGTCCTCGAGGATGGTGCGAGCCTGTTCGTTGACCCAGTCGGCATCGAACACCATGACGTTCTCGACGCCGAGCGTATCCTGCGCGGTGATGGCGGTGACGACCGACAACGGGTAGCAGCCGATGCTGGCAAAGGTCAGGATGTCGGCCTGCAGGCCGGCCCCGCTGCTGGGGTCGGTGGCGGCAAAGGTGAGGACGGTGGGTGGCATCAGGGTCATAATGGGCAATCGGTCGTATTCAGGGTGCATGCGATGCATGGGCGGCGCGCCGGCGGTTGCTCGGCGCTTGCGTCGTGTCATCTGCAAGATGTGCTATTTTACCCCAGATTGCCTGTCCGGCGGCCGATGCTTCTGTAGGTGGCGGGACGCAGCGGCCGGCAGGAAATCCTTGGGAATAACGATCCGCTAAAACTGACGGGAGTAATGGCATGAGAACATGGATGTGCACGATTTGCGGCTGGATCTACGACGAAGCCAAGGGTTGGCCGGAAGACGGCATCGCCCCCGGCACCCGCTGGGAAGATGTGCCACCAAATTGGGCTTGTCCGGAATGCGGCGCGCGCAAGGAAGATTTCGAGATGGTTGAGGTCTGACCCGAGGCTTGGTTGTGGGCTGGAGCGGGTGACGGGAATCGAACCCGCGTATCAAGCTTGGGAAGCTGGCGTTCTACCATTGAACTACACCCGCACAGGCGAGCATTCTACGCGGAGGCGGTGACGGCCGGCAATGCCGGCCGTGAATAAGGCAACTTCAGGGATTCAACCGGCGACCGACGCTGACCGCGTAGGCGCCGGGTCTGGCCAGCAGCACCGGGTCCTGACTCGGAGCGATGCCGTCGAGCAGCAGCAGCGGGTTGAATGCCAGCATTTTTTCCGCCGCGGCATTATCGATCACGTTGGCGTGGAGGCTGAGGGTGCCTAGTTCCACCAGTGGTCGTTCTGCCGGCCAGACTTCGGACGGGTCGACCAGCGGGTCGCCGTCTTCCGCCAGTTGCAGCAACAGGCGGAACTGCACCGGACCTTGCTGCAGGCGCTGCGGCAGTTCGTCGAACAGGTAGTTGGGGCCGGCGCCGGCGACTTCTTCCGGACTCAGGAACGCTTCGCCGGCTACCGGTTCGATGCGGTAGCGGCCGTAGCGCGTTTCACCGGCGGCGTTGGTGAAGACGAAGGCGTTGATGCCGTGATAGGTATGGCTGGCAAAGCTGCGCGGGAAGGGTTTGGGTAGCTTGACGAAGGTCTGCAGCGACGGCGTGGCGGCGATCAACTGTTCGACCGGGGTCGGCTTGGCTGTTCCCGGGCCGCTGGCGAGGCGCGCTTCCAGGAATGCCAGGAAGGCTTCCGGCGTGCTGACCGGGAAGCGGTCGATGGACAGGCTGACGATGTCGGTCTGGGCGCCGTCCGGCAGCTTGAAGCGGATGGCGATGCCGCGCGGATTGGCGGCAGGGTCGTTGTCGGCGATGCTGGGCACGCCGCCGGCGTTGGAGAAGCGCACGATGACCTGGCTTGGTGTCTGCTGCAGATGGGCGGCCTTGGTCACGGACGCCGCAGTCGGTGCCGGCGTGAAGCTGCCGGTGACGACCATGCCTTTGGTGTGATTGGTGCGCAAGCCTTCATACGGCCCCTTGGCCAGCGCGACCTGGGCATCGACGATGCGCTCGACCAGCGGTTTTTGATTTTCGGCCAGCGCCGGCGAAGCGAGCGCTGCGAACAGCGCGCCGGCGAGCAGGTTGCGGCAGACGGGTTTCAGATGCATGACGGTCTCCTTGGTGGTGGGTGTGGCGCGCGCTGTGGTTTTTGACCCCGGGCTGCGCTTGCTGGGAATGCCTATATTAATTCTGATTGCCGTTGCCGGCATTAGTTTGCCTATTGCGCGCCAACCTACGTAAAATAGCGCGGTAGCAAGAGCAGCACAATCAAGGACAGACAACCCACCATGATGCACCTCATCATCAACGGCAAGCCCCGGCAGTTCGACGTCGCCACCATGCAGGTGAGCGATCTGGTCGAGCAGCTCGGCCTCGCCGGCAAGCGGCTGGCGATCGAGCGTAACGGCGAGATCGTGGCACGCAGCACCTTTGCCGAGACTGCGCTGCAAGATGGCGATAAACTGGAAATAGTCGGCGCCGTCGGCGGCGGCTGAAGAGAACATGACAGACACATTGAACATCGCAGGCAAGTCCTACCGCTCACGTTTGCTGGTCGGTACCGGAAAATACAAGGATTTCACCGAGACCCGCGCGGCGATCGACGCCAGCGGCGCCGAGATCGTCACCGTGGCGATACGTCGCACCAATATCGGCCAGAACGCCGGGGAACCGTCGCTGCTGGATTTTCTGCCGCCGGAGGAATTCACCTACCTGCCCAACACGGCGGGCTGCTATACGGCTGACGATGCCGTGCGCACGCTGCGTCTGGCGCGTGAGCTGCTGGACGGTCACAAGCTGGTCAAGCTAGAGGTGCTGGGCGACCCGAAGACGCTCTATCCGAACATGATCGAAACGCTGCAGGCGGCGGAGACACTGGTTAAGGACGGCTTTGATGTCATGGTCTACTGCTCGGACGACCCCATCATCGCCAAGCGTCTGGAAGAGATCGGCTGTGTCGCCGTGATGCCGCTGGCGTCGCTGATCGGTTCCGGCATGGGTATCCTTAATCCCTGGAACCTGCAGATCATCATCGAGAACGCCAAGGTGCCGGTGCTGGTCGATGCCGGCGTCGGTACCGCTTCGGACGCGGCCATCGCCATGGAACTGGGCTGCGACGGCGTGCTGATGAACACGGCGATCGCCGCCGCCGGTGATCCGGTGCGCATGGCGGGCGCCATGAAGAAGGCGATCGAGGCCGGACGCGATGCCTATCTCGCCGGCCGCATGCCGAAGAAGTTGTATTCGGCCGCGCCGAGTTCACCCACCACCGGCATGATCGAATAGAGTCCCGATGCCGGCCAATCGCTATGAATTCACCGTGACCGTGGCGACTGCCTACATCGAGGAACAGTCGGACGAGTCCAGTCAGCGTTACGTCTTTTCATATACGGTGACCATACGCAACACCGGCAGCGTGGCGGCGCAACTGATCAGCCGCCACTGGGTCATTACCGATGCCGACAACGTCGTGCAGGAAGTGCGCGGGCTGGGCGTGGTCGGCGAACAGCCCCTGTTGCGTCCGGGCGAGCAGTACGAGTACACCAGCGGCACCGTGATCAGCACGCCGGTCGGTGTCATGCGCGGCAGTTACCACATGACGGCGGAGGACGGCGTGCAGTTCGATACCGAGATTCCGCAGTTCACGCTGTCCATGCCGCGCGTCTTGCATTAGGAGGCGTGAACACGCCCCTGTTTTTGCAATCTACTTTCAGTACACCAACCGGCGAACCCTCATGCATGCATCCTTAGCGCGTTTTCATCTTCCCCTGATCCTGCTTCTGCTGTTGGCCGTTGCCGGCTGCGCCGCCCCCAGAGTCCAGCCGGAGCCGCCGGCGCCGCCCGAGGAAGTAGTGACTGAGCCGGCGCCGGTGCAGATTCCGGACAGCGCTCCGCCGGAAGTGGCGGGTAAGCCGGCGGAACCGGTAAAAACCACGGATTACAGTGTATTGAAGCCAGTCAGCTGGGAGGCGGTCGACGGTTTTTACCGGGATGAGCTGGCGCAGGCCTGGCCGGCTTGGCAGATCGGCTGCGGCACGTTGAAGAACCGCGCCGAATGGCAGGCTGCCTGCGAGGCCGCCGCCGCCATCAAGAAACCGACCAACGTCAACGTGCGCGCTTATTTCAAGCAGCATTTCACCGCTTATCAGGCGACCAACATCGACGGCAGCGACAGCGGCCTGATCACCGGCTATTACATGCCCCTGCTCAAGGGCAGCCGTCAGAAATCGGACAAGTATCCCTACCCCATCTACGCGCGGCCGGATGACCTGATCACGGTCGACCTCGCCGAGGTTTATCCGGAGCTGGCGAACAAGCGTGTGCGTGGCCGGCTGATCGAGAACCGGCTGGTGCCCTATTACAACCGTGCCGAGATCGAGCGGCAGCCAGCATCGTTGCAGGGCAAGGAGCTGCTGTGGGTGGACGATATCATCGACCTGTTCTTCCTGCAGGTGCAGGGTTCCGGCATCGTGCAGCTGGAGAACGGCGAGCGCATCCCGGTCGGTTACGCCGATCAGAACGGCCACAGCTACCAGTCCATCGGCCGACTGCTGGTGGAACGTGGTGAGCTGACGCTGGACAAGGCTTCGATGCAGGGTATCAAGGATTGGGCGCGCAACAATCTGGACAAGCTGCGTGACCTGCTCAACAGCAATCCGAGCTACGTCTTCTTCCGCGAGCTGCCGGCTGGCCTGCCCGGACCCATCGGTGCTCTCGGCGTGCCGATTCTGGCCGAGCGCACGGTCGCCATCGATCCCAAGCATATCCCGCTCGGTGCGCCGGTGTTCCTCTCGACGACCCATCCGAACAGCGCCAAGCCTTTGAAACGGCTGATGATGGCGCAGGATACCGGCGGCGCCATCAAGGGTGGCGTGCGCGCCGATTTCTACTGGGGTGCGGGTGCCGAGGCCGGTCGCAAGGCCGGCGCCATGAAACAGCCGGGCAAGATCTGGGTATTGTTGCCCAAGGGTTTTGTCGTCAATCCCTAGGGCGTGTTCACACTAGACTCTGACCAGCGGTAGACGTCCATGGCGAGGATGCCATAGGTGTTTTCCGGCTGGTAGCGCGTCACTGGTTTTCCCTCACCCGCCCCCAGCGCCACGAACAACGGCAGGATGTGATCCTCGCTCGGGTGTGCCTGGCGGCCATAGGAGCTGTTGCGGTAATCGAGCAGCGCTGTGTGGTCTGCCGCCGCTATCCTCTGCCCCAGCCAATCCGCGAATTCAGTCACGTAATCCAGCACCGCGGCATCGCGTTCGCTCGTGAAAAAGTGCCGCAAGTTGTGGGTCACGGCACCGCTGCAGAGGATCAGGACATTGTCCTGCTGCAGGCCGGCGATGGCGCGACCCATGTCCAGATGGGCGCGGGGGCCGGCCTGACCCTGGATGGACAGTTGGGTGACCGGGATGTCGGCGTCCGGATACATCAGGCGCAACGGTACCCAGGCGCCGTGGTCGAGTCCGCGCGTGGCGTCGAACTCGGGCTCAAATCCCGCCTGCCTCAGCAGCACCGCGGTTTTCTCGGCAAGCGCCGGCGCGCCCGGTGCCGGATAGCGGATTTGATAAAGGGCGGATGGAAAGCCGCTGAAATCGTGGATGGTCTGCGGTCTTGCAGCCGTGCTGACCTGCGGCTGCGGGGTGTCCCAGTGGGCCGAAACGGCCAAGATGGCAGCAGGACGCGGGATGCTTTCAGCCAGCCGTGCCAGCAGTTTGCCGGTTTCTCCCGGTTCGGTGGCCAGTGTCGGTGCGCCGTGCGAGATGAACAGTGTGGTCAATCGGGTGCCTGCCTTGTCGCTATGCAATCATAGCTATGACGCCCGGGATCGCCGCAGGTTGCAATTCGCGGCCAAACAAAAAGGGAGCCGTGCTCCCCCCATCAATACTTACTCTAAAAATGCAACGGGCCTGTCGAAACAGGCCCGTCATTCATGCAGATTTGCGATCTTAGCGATTGCAAACGTACATGGTCACTTCAAAACCGAAACGCATTTCGGTAGCAGCTGGCTTGGTCCACATAGTTTTTTCCTTTCTTGATTGGATTCGTACTGCGACTGCTTTGACACAGATGCATTACGTGGATGTCACTTTATGCCTGCGTGTAAATTCAGGCGTGCCTAAAGTCATGAAAACACACTCATGATTTTCATGAGATTGCGGTTTTCTTGCGCAGGATCAAACCGGCTGCCTGACCTGACGCAGCCGGAAATGCGTGATGAGACCGATACAGACGACGATGATGATGCCGATGAGTACGGTGGACGTCACGATGTGAACACCACTCTTGTCCATCAAGGTGTAGGCACCGATCATCAACAGCATGCAGAGGTTGTCGAAGAAGTTCTTGACGGCGATGGCGTGGCCGGAGCCGGTGGTGGCATGTCCGCGGTCCTGCAGCAGCGCATTGAGCGGCACCACATAGAAGCCGCCGCAGGCGCCGACCAGGATCAGCATGGCGACCGCCACATACAGATGATCGATATAGGCGAAGGCGATGATCAGCGCGCCGATCAGGATGCCAGCGGGCAATGCGCGGTTGACCGTCTTCAGCGTGACCAGTTTGGCTGCGCCGAAAGCACCGATGGCGATGCCGATGGCGACAGCGCCGCTCATGTTGGCGGCGGTACTCAGATCCGTGATTAACAGCGCCGCCGGCACCCAGGCTACGAGCAGCAGGCGCAGTGTGGCGCCCGCGCCCCAGAAGACGCCGGTGCCGAACAGGCAGAAGCGCGCATCCTGATCGCGGAACAGCGTACGCAATGCCTGCCAGAAATCCCGGAACAGGATGCGCGGCGAGAAATGATCGAGCGGATGCGCCGCCGGTAGAGGCGGAATGAACAGGTTGGCGACCATGGCCAGCAGGTAGCCGCCGGTGATGGCGGCCAGCGCCCCGCTCACTGAATGGTCGGCCAGCAGCCCGCCGATGATGGCGCCGAGCAGGATGGCGACGATGGTCGATCCTTCCATCATGCTGTTGGCCTTGACCAGTTTGTCCGGGCTCACCAGTTCGCTGAGGATGCCGTACTTGGCCGGCGAATAGGCGGCAGCGCCGATGCCCACCATGCTGTAGGCGAGCAGCGGATGCAGGCCGGCCAGCATGGCGGCAGCCCCGCAGAATTTCATGCCGTTGGCCAGCAGCATGACGCGACCCTTGGACAGACTGTCGGCGAACGGGCCGACGAAGGGTGCGAAGACGATGAAGGCGATGACGAAGAACTGTTGCAGCAGCGGGATCTGCCAGGTGTCCGCCATCTGCGATCTTAATAGAGCGATGGCGGCAAACAGCAGCGCGTTGTCTGCAAATGCCGAAACGAACTGTGCGATCAGCACGGCGATCATGCCGCTAGAATAGAGCGGGTAGGCTTCAGGTACGGGCGTCGGACGGACGGACATGGTCATCGGCTTTCAAAGAATGCGCGCGTCTGGAACACGTTGTCGGCAAAGCGGGCGTTGCCGTGGCGCAGCAGGCGCTTGATGGCGAAATCGAACAGCAGGGCATTATACGGCTTGATCGCCTGCAGGAAGCTGACCGATTCCGTATCCAGCAAACCCTGCCGCTGCAGGCTGGCACAGTCGATAAATGGCATGACCCCGGGTAGCGGATAGTCGGAGCCGTTGATGAGGCGCGGATGCCAGTCGACACGCTGCAGCAGCGGCGCGAGCGCCCACTCGTGATTGCGCAGCGTCAGCGAGGAGAGGTCGCCGAACAGCAGCTTTTCATAGCGGGCATCGTCCATCAGGCGACCGAACAGTTCGAAATGCGGACGCGCCGGGCCGTGTGAGCCAAGGTCGAGATCGGCATCGCGGCCGTAGGTCGCGCAGTGCGCCACGACGACGCGCACGCCGCTGTCGAGCGCGCGCCGCAGGCGTAGCGGGTTGGCCAGCGTGTGCTCGCTGCCGGGCAGCGCGAATTCGCGTCCGCCGTGGGTGATGATGGGCAGATCGAGGTCGGCGCAGGACTGGTAGAAGCGCTGACATTTGACTGAAGCCGGGTCGATATTCATGACCTGAGGTAACCATTTGACTGCCTTCGCTCCTTCCGCGCGTGCCTGCTGCAGGGCGTCGATGGCGTCCGGCCGGTAGGGGTGGATGGAGGCGATCCATTCGAAGATGTCGGATTCTGCCCGGGCGAGGTTGGCGACATAACGGTCGGGCACATGTAGCGTCGACTGCTCAGGTTGCGGCCGGCCCTGTTCGTCATGCCGCCAATCGAAGGCCAGCAGCATGGCCTTGAAGCCGGATGGCAGTTCGCGGCAGAGCTGGCTCAGCCGGGCGACCACGCGGCGGTCGATGCTGGCGGCATCTCCACTATCAGCATCGACGCTATCAGCATCGACACAGGCGCCATTCATGAACAGATGTTTTTGCACGCGCAACAGCGGATGGCGCAGGCTGTCCATCTTTGGGCTGTGCCAGGGCGCGTCCGGCAGGCCGGAGTCACCGTTGCCGAACATGTGCACGTGACAATCCCACACCTGCGCCGGGTCGAGGCCTTGCCAGATTTGATGATAAAGCGGGTGCCGCCGCAACGCCTCGGGCAGGCCGCTGTGACAGGGATTGGTGAGGCCGGATTCCGGCCAGTAGCGATAGCCTGCGAGGCCAACGGCAGAAACGGCGGCAGCAGACAGGCCTAGCAGGAAGGTGCGGCGCTTCATCTGCAAATCCGGCAGCACTGCCACGACGCCCGCTGAGTAAGCCTGAAAGTGTGACGATACCAAGCGCTAGCGGATATGCAGCCGGCAATCACGGCCGTGAGGGGTTTCCCTCTGTGCCCTCTGTGAACTCTGTGGCCAGGAGGTTTTTCCAGCCTCATTCGACGCTTTCCGCCATCTGTTTCAATCGGACGTAATCGACCTTGCCGCTGCCGAGCAGCGGCAGTTCATCGACGACGACGATCTTGCGGGCGATGGCGATCTCCGGTTGCCCAAGCGCATGCGCGGCCTGTTGCAGGTCATGGCGTTGCAGCTCGCGTGCGGTGGTGAACAGCAGGATGTTCTCGCCGCGCTGCATGTCGGTTTGCGTGCTGGCGGCATGTTGCTGCTCAGGGGCGGCGTGCCTTGCAAGCTGCTCGACCACTTCCAGCGACACCATTTCGCCGGCCACCTTGGCGAAGCGGTTGACGCGGCCGAGGATGTGCACATAGCCGTCGGCGTCGAGATCGACGATATCGCCGGTGTTATACCAGCCGCTGCCGAAATCGGAAGCGGTGGCGACCAGTGTGCCCGGCTGGTCGTAGAGATAGTAGCCCAGCATGATATTCGGGCCCTTGACGTGCAGCAGGTCGCCGCGTTCGATGCCGGGTACCGGCTGCAGGCGGTGTTGCAGCAAGGGCAGCAGCCGGCCGACCGAGCCGCTACGGCAGAACATCGGTGTGTTGACGGCGAGCACCGGCGCGCATTCCGTGGTGCCGTAGCCTTCCAGCAGGCGGATGCCGAACTTGTCCATCCACAGCCTGCGCACCTCGTCGTTGAGTTTCTCGGCGCCGGCCACCACATGGCGCACCTTGTGGAAGTCGTAGGGATGGGCGAATTTGCCGTAATGCGCGAGGAAGGCGCTGGTGCCGAACAGCACGCTGCAGCCGCTGTCGTAGACGATCTCCGGAATCAGCCGGTAGTGCAGCGGCGAGGGATAGATGAAGAGCCGCGTACCGCTGACCACCGGCAGGACGGCGCCGGCGGTGAAGCCGAAGGAGTGGAACAACGGCAGCGCGATGAAGAACTTGTCTTTCGGCGAGAAATCGATGACGGCGCGGATCTGCGCGACATTGGCGAGGATGGCGCGGTGGCTCAGCACTACGCCTTTCGGTTTGCCTTCGGAGCCGGACGTGAAGAGGATGGCTGCCGGTTTGTCCGGGTCATGCGACTGTTCTGCCAGGCGTGGCAATCGCAGCGCGAACAGCATGAGCCAGAGCTTGTCCTTCAAGCCGAAACTGCTACGCATGTCTTCCAGATAGAGGATGCGGAAATCGTGCAGGGCGGCGACTACGTCCTCTAAGCGTGCCGCCTCGATAAACTGGCGCGAGGTGATGATAGTGCTTACCGCCGCGGCGACACAGGCATTGCGCATGCCCTGCGCGCCGGCGGTGTAGTTCAGCATGGCCGGTGTCCGCTGCATGGCTGTCATGCCGAAGATGAGGGCGACCGTGGTGTTGACGTTGGGCATCAGTACGCCGACCGCTTCCTCCGGCTCGCTGACCTTGGCGACCAGGCGGCCCAGCGCCAGACTTTTCTTCAGCAGGCTGCCGTAAGTGTCGCGGGTCTGCTTCATGTCTTCCATCAGCAGGGTCTTTCTGCCGTGCAGTTGCACCGCGTCGAGCAGGGCGCAGAACAGCGTGCGCTGCGGTTGCGAGGCGGCCAGCATTTCCTGCATCAGGCGGCACATGGCTTCGCCTGCGAGTTTTCTGCGTTGTTTGCTCAAAGGCGCATCGGGCATGGAAATGTGCGCGGTCGGCATGAACCAGAGGTCTATCTGCGGCAGCCATTTCCGCGGGAAATCGCGCGACAGGCGGCCGAAATGGGAATGGGCGGCACCGTGGATGCGCACCGGCAGGATGGTGGCGCCGGTCTTGGCGGCGACGAAGGCCGGGCCTTCGTAGACTTTCATCAGGCTGCCGGTGTTGGTGATGCGGCCCTCGGGAAAGATGACGACCGGTTCGCCGGCCTCGATCAGGCGGATGATCTTCTTGATGCCTAGTGGACTGGTGTGGTCCACCGTCAGGTGCGGCACCAGCTTCAGAAACTGGCGGAACAGCCAGTTGTCGAGCACGCCGGTATAGACGACGAAAGTGGGGCGGAACGGCAGATAGAGGCCGAGCAGCAGGCCATCGAGAAAGGATTCATGGTTGGCGATGATGAGCAGGCGGCCGTTGGCGGCGGCTTCGACCTTGCCGTGCAGGCGCACGCGGAACAGCAGGCGGCACAGCGCGCGTAGCAGGGTCGCCAGCATGATTCAGCGCCCGGTCTGCGCAGCGGTGCGCGGCAGTGGATGGGCCGGGTGCGGCAAATGAAGAACGCAGACAAGCATCATGCGACCATGATTGTGATTTTGTCCCGAAGCGTCAAGCTTTCCGGGGCGCGATCCGGCCGCCGCGGCCGTTGAAAAAACCACCATGCAAGGCGGAGGCTTCGGCTAGAATAAGCGTCAATACAACCACCCGAATGGCCAGCTTCCACATGAACGATTCCACCCTGATGCAGCTTGCCGGCCGCGTCGAAGCCGCCGGTTTCTGTTTCGCCCCGGCCGCCGAGATTCGGGCCATACTGCAGTCCGGGGATGCCACCGCGTTGTCCGACTGGGATGCCTTTGCCGCGAGCTGGAACGACATGCCGCTGGATCAGTACATGGCCGACGGCGGGCGCTACCGCCGCCGCCGCTACGCAGTCATGAGCGCGGCCGAGACGCCGGATTCGATCAGGCTGGAAGCGCATCAGCCGCATTACCAGAGCCTGGACTACAACCGCCTGAATGGCGGCATCGCGCGCGAGTTCGAGCCGATATCGCAACAGGTGCTGGATAGCGGGTGTCTGCGCGGTATCCTGCGCTTCGCCCATCAGCTGTTTTCCCATCTGAAGCCGACGCCGCTATGGCATATCGAGCTGCACCAGTTCCGCATCGAAGCCAGCGGCGACCTGCACGGCCGGCCGACGCCCGAGGGCGTGCACCGCGACGGCGTCGATTTCGTGCTGGTCATGATGGTGCGGCGCGTCAACATCTCCAGCGGCACCACCACCATGCACGACCTCGAACAGCGCACGCTGGACAGCTTCACTCTGACCGACCCGCTCGATGTGGCGGTGGTCAATGATCACCGTTGCATGCACGGCGTGACGCCGGTCGAGCAGATCGACCCGACTCAGCCCGCCTACCGCGACGTGCTGGTGGTCACTTTCAGAAGCAAGGCTTGAGCGATGGCGGCTATAGACTGCCGCCGCAATCCCATGAGTCGCCCGTTGCGGCCCTGATGTTTGCAATATTATAAAAATTTATATAATATGTTTTTACTAAATTAAAAACCGGGGTGTAACATGAGTGTTGCCATGGAATCCATTGATCTGGTTGCCATGCGGGCGTCGAGCGACAAGGCGAGCGCTCTGCTCAAGGTGCTGGCCAATCCGGACCGCCTGCTGCTGCTGTGTCAACTGACACAGGGCGAGCAGTGCGTCAGCGATCTCGAGGCGAAACTGGGGCTGCAACAGCCTTCGTTGTCGCAACAGCTGACGGTACTGCGGCAGGCTAAGCTGGTGAGCACTCGGCGCGAAGGCAAACAGATCTATTATTCGATCACTAGTCATGAGGCGCAGGCGGTCATGCAGCTGTTGTACAGCCTGTTCTGTCAATCCTGTCGAAAGGTGGTTTGACATGCGTCGATTCAGTCCGGAGTCGTCCGATAGCCGTGTCGTCGGCGTGATGTTGCGTGGATGGTCTGCCGCTCTGCTCCTGCTTGGCGTATGCCTGGTGCCGGCACAGGCGGCGGAGACTGCCGGTACGCCGGCATTGCGCACGCTGCAGGTCGGCGTCGCGCAGTCGGGCGGACGCGCCAGCTACGACGGTACGGTGGAAGCCGTCCGCCAGACCATGATCGCCGCCCAAGTGGCAGGTACCATCGTCGAGCTGCCAGTGGCGGCTGGCGATACGGTGCGTAGTGGTCAGCCGCTGGCGCGGCTGGATGCGCGCGAAGCCAGCCAGGGCGCGGTCGCCGCCGATGCGCAGCTGGCCGCGGCACGCGCGCGGCTGAATCTGGCGCGGCAGGAATACGAGCGCCAGCAGCAGTTGTTCGCCAAGCGCTACATCAGCGCCGCCGCCATGGAACAGGCGCAGGCCGAGTTCGACTCGGCGCAGGCCGAGGTCAACAGCCAGGTGGCGCAGGCCGGCATCGCCAAAACCCAGAAGAGCTTCAATGTCGTGACCGCGCCCTATGCCGGTATCGTGGCCGAACTGCAGGCGGAAGTCGGCGACATCGCCCTGCCCGGCAAAGCGTTGATGACGCTGTACGACCCCGCCGAACTGCGCGTCAGCGTTGCGTTGCCGCAAAGCCTGGCAGCTGCCATCGACCCTGATACGGCTGGCGGCATACAGGTCGAGATCGCCGGCCGGCCTGCGGCCGTCAAACCGCTGCGCATGCAGCTGTTGCCGGCGGCCGACCCGCGCACGCACACCCGCACCCTGCGTTTGTCCCTGCCGGCCGATGTCGACGGCGTCAGTCCCGGCATGTTCGCCCGCGTCAGCCTGCCCCCCGGCTTTGCTACCACAGCGCATGATGCCCGCCCCGGTACTGCCGCCATGGCCGAGCGCATCATGGTGCCGGTCGGCGCCGTGGTCAGGCGCGCCGAAATGACCGGCCTCTATGTCATCAGCGCATCCGGCCAGCCGCTGCTGCGTCAAGTCCGTCTGGGTGCCGTTCAGGGCGATGAGGTCGAAGTGCTGGCCGGTCTTTCCGGCGGCGAACGCATCGCCCTCGACCCGCAGATCGCGGCGGCCCGACGCTGATACGGTGAAACCATGAGCGCATCCCCTGACTTGCAGACTCCCCCGCCCATCGGCGTTTCCGGCCGCATCGCCGGTTATTTCCAGGGCGCGCGCATCACGCCTTTGCTGGCATTGCTGGCCTTTCTGCTCGGCATGTTCGCCGTGCTGGTGACGCCGCGCGAGGAAGAGCCGCAGATCGACGTCACCATGGCCAGCGTCATCATCCCCTTCCCCGGCGCCGCCATTCCGGATGTCGAACAGATGGTGGCGATTCCTGCCGAGCAGGTGTTGTCGCAGATGCAGGGCGTCGAGCATGTCATGTCAGTCTCGCGTTCCGGTGTCGCCATCATCACCGTACAGTTCGAGGTCGGCGTGCCGCGCAACGAGGCGCTGGTGCGCCTGCATGACACGCTGCGCAGCAATGCCGACTGGCTGCCGGCCAATCTCGGTGTGCTGGAGCCCATCATCAAGCCCAAGGGCATCGACGATGTGCCCATCGTCACTTTCACGTTGTACAGCGAGCGCGATGACGTCGGCAGCGATACGCTGAACCGGTTGGCGCACAGTATCGAGGTCGACCTGAAGCAGGTGAAGGGCACGCGTGAAGTGGCCACGGTCGGCGGTGCCGGCCGTGCGGTGCAGGTGCTGATCAGTCCGGAACGCATGGCCGGCGCCGGCGTCACCGTGGCCGACCTGCGTAACGCCCTGCGCTCGGCCAATATGGGCATGCCGCTCGGCGACCTTCTGGGCGGTAACCAGCGCGTGGAGATCGTCGCCGGCGATTTTCTCGCCAACGCGCAACAGGTCGGCGAGCTGATTGTCGGCGCCCATGCCGGCAGGCCGGTCTACCTGCGCGAAGTGGCCGACGTGGTTGACGGCCCGCTGCCGCCCGCCAGCTACGTCTGGTTCGGTCAGGCCGGTGACGACGCGCGGGAATTCCCGGCCGTCACCGTCAGCGTCACCAAGAAAGCGGGCGAGAACGCCATCGATGTCGCCAATGCGCTGAAATCGCGCATGGAAGTGCTGCGTAACACGGTCATTCCGGATGACATCAAGGTCGTGGAGACGCGCAATTACGGCGAGACCGCCAACGACAAGGCCAAGCAGCTGATGACCAAGCTGCTGTTCGCCACCGCTTCGGTCGTGGCGCTGGTGTTCATCGCCCTCGGCCGGCGCGAGGCGGCCATCGTCGGCGTCGCCGTCATCCTGACCCTGACTGTGACGCTGTTCGCCTCCTGGGCCTGGGGCTTCACGCTGAACCGCGTCTCACTGTTCGCGCTGATCTTCTCCATCGGCATTCTGGTCGATGACGCCATCGTGGTGGTGGAGAACATTCACCGTCACCAGCAGCTGCATCCGCATAAGAGCCTGCTGCAATTGATTCCCGGCGCCGTGGACGAAGTCGGGGGGCCGACCATCCTGGCGACGCTGACCGTCATCGCCGCGCTGCTGCCTATGGCTTTCGTCAGCGGCCTGATGGGCCCCTACATGAGCCCGATCCCGATCAACGCCAGCATGGGCATGCTGCTGTCGCTGGCCGTCGCCTTTGTCGTCACGCCCTGGCTGGCGCGGCTCTGGCTTAAGGCGTCACATGACGAAGCAGCTGGCCCGAGCCGCATCGCGGGCGCAATCAGCCGCCTGTTCGAGCGCGTCTTCACACCGCTGCTCGACGCCGGCCGCGGCGCCCGCAACCGCAAGCTGCTGGGGCTGGGTGTGGCCGCGCTGATTCTGCTATCGGTGCTGTTGCCGGTGTTCGGTCTCGTGCACCTGAAGATGCTGCCGTTCGACAACAAGTCCGAGTTCCAGGTGGTGGTGGACATGCCGGCCGGCACACCGGTGGAAAAGACCGCCGCCGTGTTGCGCGAACTGGGCGCCCATCTGGCGACGGTGCCGGAAGTGACGCACTATCAGGCCTATGCCGGTACGGCGGCGCCGATCAATTTCAACGGACTGGTACGCCAGTATTATCTGCGCGCCGGCGGCGAGGTCGGCGATCTGCAGGTCAATCTGGTGGCCAAGCACGAGCGCGCGGACCAGAGCCACGCCATTGCCACCCGCGTGCGTCCGGCGCTGCAGGAGATCGGCCGGCGCTTTGGTGCCAACGTCAAGGTGGTGGAAGTGCCGCCTGGGCCGCCGGTGCTGTCGCCCATCGTTGCCGAGATCTACGGTCCTGACGCCGAGGGCCGGCATCAGGTGGCGAAGGCGGTGCGTGCCGTGTTCGAGCAGACCGAAAACGTGGTCGATGTCGACGACAGCACCATCGTCGAGGCGCCCAAGCTGAATCTGACCGTCGACCGGCGCAAGGCGGCCATGCTCGGCATCTCGCAGGAGGTGGTGGTCACCACCCTGCGGGCTGGCCTCAACGGCGATGAGATCACCTATCTGCACGATCAGAGCAAGTATCCGACGGCTATCCAGCTGTTGTTGCCGCCGGAGCGGCACGGCGAATTCGACAGCCTGTTGCAGCTCACGGTGCGTTCCGCCGATGGTCGACTGGTGCCTGTCCGCGAACTGGTGGATGTCACGCCTACCACAAGGCAGGAGCCGATCTTCCACAAGGATCTGCTGCCCTTGACCATGGTGGTCGGCGACATGGCCGGCAAGCTCGACAGCCCGCTCTATGGCATGTTTGCCATGCGCGACGACATTGGCAAGCTGGTCGCACCCAACGGTCAGCCGCTGGAGGAATATTTCATCCGCCAGCCGGAGGATACCTACCGGCATTACGCCATCAAGTGGGACGGCGAATGGCAGATCACATACGAGACTTTCCGCGACATGGGCGCGGCCTACGCCGTCGGCCTGATCCTGATCTATCTGCTGGTGGTGGCGCAGTTCGGTTCCTATCTGACGCCGCTCATCATCATGGCGCCGATCCCGCTCACCATCATCGGCGTCATGCCGGGCCACGCGCTGTTCGGCGCGCAGTTCACGGCGACCAGCATGATCGGCATGATCGCGCTGGCCGGCATCATCGTGCGCAACTCCATCCTGCTGGTCGATTTCATCAATCTGCAAGTGCGCGAGGGTATGCCGTTCGAACGCGCCATCGTGCAATCCGCCATCACGCGCGCTCAGCCCATCGTGCTCACCGCGCTGGCGGCCATGCTCGGCGCCATGTTCATCCTCGACGACCCGATCTTCAACGGGCTGGCGATCGCGCTGATCTTCGGCATCCTCGTCTCCACCGCACTGACGCTGGTGGTGATTCCCATTTTGTACTACGTGGCCTACAGAAACCGTCTGCAGGCGATTGTTCAACATTGAAGGAGGTAACACCATGAATTCCTGGCAAGTCGTACGTATCATCGCAGGCGTGTTCATTCTGCTGACTGTGGCGCTGGGCGCGCCTTCCAGCCCGATTTTCGTCAGCGAGTGGTTCCTTGCGTTCACGCTGTTCGTCGGCGCCAATCTGCTGCAAAGCGGCTTCACCCGCTGGTGCCTGATGGAAACCATCATGCGCAAGCTGGGCTTTCAGGCCGGCAACTAGGCAGACCGACATGCGCACCCATGCCGTGACGATCAGTGCCTGTCTTCTGCTGGCGAGCCAGGCCGCCCAGGCGCAGGCGATCGACCTGTTGCAAGCCTGGCAGGGCGCCGTCGGCAACGATCGCGCCTACGCCGTGGCGGAAGCCGGTCATGGCGTGACGGCGCCGCGGCAGAAACAGGCGGCCGCGCTCTGGCGTCCCAATCTGACGCTGAATGCCGGCGCCGGTTACGGCCGCGACAATAGCGACACGCGCGGCGCCTATTTCGCCGGGCCGGGTTTCGGCCAGTCGGAGGACATCGCCTTCAGCACCTCGGTCAACAGCGGCACGACGCACAACTGGGCGCTGACGGCGACCCAGCCGCTTTACGACCCCAAGCGCCGTGCGCAGCAGCAGCAACTGCTGATGTCGGCCGATCAGTCCGATCTCGAATGGGGCGCGACCCGGCAGTCGCTGATGCTGGGCGTGGCCGAACGCTATTTCGATCTGGCGCTGGCACAGGAATCGTTGCGCGTGCTGCAACAGCAGCAGCAGGCCATGCAGAAGCTGGCAGTCGAGATGCGCGACCGCTTCCAGCTCGGCGCCACGCCGATCACCGACACCCACGAATCCGAGGCGCGGCTGGCGGCGGTAGAGGCGCAGGTCCTTTATGCGCAGATGGAGCTCGAGACCCGGCGCAACATCCTGGCCGACACCACCGGCTACGCGCCGGAACAGCTGTCGGCACTGCTGCCGCAGCGGGTCAGCGACAGCCTGCTGCAAACACCGCTGGAACAGTGGCTGGCCGATGCGGAAGGCGGCAATTTCGACATCCGCATGAAAGCCATCGCCGGCGATCTGGCGCGACAGGAGGCGAAAAAATACGCGCTGGAGTCCTCCGTCAAGCTCGACGCCATCGCCCAGGCCGGGCGCGATTACATCAGCGGCAGCGGCGATTTCGGTTCGGCCAGCAACGCGCAGACCAGCGGCATGATAGGCCTGCAGGTTTCAGTGCCCTTGTACACCGGCGGCTACCGTAGCGCCCGCGAGGAGGAGGCCGTGCAGCTGGCGGACAAGGCCGATGCAGAAGTGGCACTGGCACGCCAGCAGGCGGCGCAGGCGATTCGCGCCACCTGGTTAAATCTCAAGGCTGGTAGCGGTCGCCTGCAGGCGCTGACGCAGGCGCTGGAGGCCAGCCGCTTGCGACTCGATGCGACCACGCTGGGACATCAGGTCGGCGACCGCACGACGCTGGACGTGATCAACGCCGAGAACGATGTCGCCAGTGCTGAACTGGCGCTGATGCAGGCAAAGGTGAATCAGGTGCTGAACCAGATCCGGCTGGCGGCACTGGCCGGCAAGCTGGATGAGGAAGTGCTGAATATTTTCAACCGCGACATGCTGGCAGGCCACTAGCCGGCAGCCGCCTCAAGGAAAGGGAAGCAACATGGCGCATATAGTCATCATGGGCGCAGGCACGGGCGGTATGCCGGCGGCTTACGAGTTGAGAGCGAAACTGGACCCGTCGCACCGCGTGACGGTGGTCAACGCCGTCGACTATTTCCAGTTCGTGCCGTCCAATCCCTGGCTGGCGGTGGGTTGGCGCAAGCGCAAGGACATCACGTTCCAGATCAAGCCGTATCTGGAGAAGAAGGGCATCGGTTTCATCGCGCAGCGCGTACAGCGCATCGATGCGGAAAACAATGTGCTGCATCTGGCCGATGACAGCGCCTTGCCGTACGACTACCTGGTCATCACCACCGGCCCCAAGCTGGCTTTCGACGAGGTGCCGGGCGCCGGGCCGGAAGGCCATACCCGCTCGATCTGCACGGTCGACCATGCCGAACAGGCCTGGAGCCATTATCAGGACCTGTTGCAGGAGCCGGGACCGGTCGTCATCGGCGCCATGGCCGGCGCCTCCTGTTTCGGCCCGGCCTACGAATTCGCCTTCATCGTCAATCGCGATCTGCGCAAGCGCAAGCTGCGCAACCGGGTGCCGATGACCTTCGTCACCAGCGAACCCTACATCGGCCACATGGGGCTGGGCGGTGTAGGCGATTCCAAATCCATGCTGGAGAGCGATTTCCGCCACAATGACATCAAGTGGATCACCAACGCCAAGGTGACCAGGGTCGAGGCCGGCAAGATGTATGTGACGGAAATGGATGACGAAGGATTGCCGAAAAAGGAACACGAGTTGCCGTTCAAGTACAGCATGATGCTGCCGGCGTTCAAGGGCGTCGATGCCGTGGCGGCGGTCGAAGGGCTGTGCAATCCGCGCGGTTTCGTGCTGATCGACGCGCATCAGCGCAGCGTGAAATACCCGAACATCTATTCGGCCGGCGTCTGCGTCGCCATTCCGCCGGTGGAGGCGACGCCGGTGCCGACCGGCGCGCCCAAGACCGGCTACATGATCGAAACGATGGTGACCGCCATCGTCGATAACATCATGGCCGAGCTGGCGGGAAAACCGGCCGAAAGCAAGGCGACCTGGAACGCCATCTGTCTCGCCGACATGGGCAATACCGGCGCCGTGTTCGTCGCTCTGCCGCAGATTCCGCCGCGCAACCTGAACTGGTACAGCAAGGGCAAATGGGTGCATCTGGCGAAAATCGCCTTCGAGAAATATTTCATCTACAAGATGAAGCGCGGCAATTCTGAGCCGATCTACGAAAAATACATCCTCAAGCTGCTGGGCATCGAGCGGGTCGAGCACTGAGAAGCTGCAGAACAGCCGGGACGAATTGAAAACCGGGGCACTGAAAGCAATAGTGTCGCCATGAAGTGACAAAAGGGAAGCGGTTGCCCGCTTCCCTTTTTGTATCAATGGCTTGCATCGTCTCCGGGTGGCGACAAATCACTTGCCGAGGCTGTCGACGCCGTGACCGATGACGCCGCCGATGGCGGCGCCGCCGACCGTGCCGAGCGAACTGCCGCCGGTCAGGACGGCCCCGGCGACACCGCCGATGGCCGCACCCGCCGCCGCGTTCTGTTGTCGTTTGGTCATGCCGGAGCAACCGCTGAGGAAGCTGAGAAGCAGCAGTGCTGCCATGATTTTGTAGATGGGTTTCATCTGAACTCCTGTTGCTGTGGTTGAAATCATCGCCCGATGGCGGGTGCATGATTCATGTCTTGCAACAAACGGGCCAGAGGTGAAAACGGCTTTTGAATCAGCTGGTTGTGGTGAGTGCGTGGAACGGGCAGGGCCAACGCTACGCAGGTTTTGTCGGCCGGCGGCGACGTCTTGCAGCGGGTTCAGCGTGTTGTGCCGACCGCCTTGCAGTTGCTGTAGTTGATGGCGGGGCCGTCGGTCAGGCTGGCGCTTTCGACGCCGATGTCCAGCATGGCGACACCGTTGCTGTAGCGCTGGCTGCCTTCGCCGACCGCTTCCAGCCGCACTTCGCGCTCCGGATAGATCAGCCAGACGGCGTTTTCCTTGGTCAGCTGGCGCACGAAGAAGCGTTTGTTGCCTTCACACAGATACTCCGTGGCGTTGGCCGGTTTGTAGACTTCGGCAGGCTTCTCTTCGCTGAACGGGTTGTATTTTTCGACGCTGCTGCAGGCACCGAGTGCCAGCAATAGCGGGATCAGGCAGGCGGTTTTGAACGGCATGGCGTTTCCACGAGATTTTTGCATGGCTGCTATGTTGCCAAACTCGGGGCCGAGGCTCAACCTCCGCCATCAAATAAAGTTGCGCAAATAAAGTCCGCCGATATTCGCGTCGAGCGCCGGCTTGAGCGAAAATAGCCGTTCTGTCCCTGATTTGTAAAAGCCGGCCCATGTATCGTTGGTTCGAAAAACTGCTCTACCCGTTTCCGGAAACGGCGCTGAAAGCGCCGCCGCACCGCTTCTGGGCGTTCGTCTGGGCCGGCACGCAGGGCTTGCGCGTGCACCTGGCGCTGATGACGCTGCTGACCGCCGCCATCGGCGCTTTCGAGGCGCTGCTGTTCGCCATGATGGGCAAGGTCGTGGATTGGCTGACCGATATTCCGCCGGCCCAGCTCTGGCAGCAGGAAGGCGACATGTTACTGTTGTTGGCGGCCATCCTGTTGCTGAGCCCCATTCTCATCGGCCTGCAGAGTTTCATCAAGCATCAGGCACTGGCCGGCAATTTTCCCATGCGCCTGCGCTGGAACTTCCACCGCCTGATGCTGGGCCAGAGCATGAGCTTCTATCAGGACGAGTTCGCCGGCCGCGTCGCCGCCAAGGTCATGCAGACAGCGCTGGCAGTGCGCGACATGTGGTTCATCCTGGCCGACATCCTGGTCTTCGTCAGCATCTACTTCATCACGCTGGTGCTGATCGTCGGCAGTTTCCATCTGTGGATGATCCTGCCGTTCCTGTGCTGGCTCGTCTTGTACATCGCCTCGCTCAGCTATTTCGTGCCGCGGCTGGGGCGCGTGTCGCAGTCGCAGGCCGATGCGCGCTCGCTGATGACCGGCCGCATCACGGATGCCTACACCAACATCGCCACGGTGAAGCTGTTCTCGCATGCCGGGCGCGAGGCCGGCTATGCCAAATCCGCCATGCAGGAGTTCCTGCAAGTGGTACACCGGCAGATGCGGCTGGTGACGGCGGTCGAAGTCGTCAATCACATCCTCAGCATGCTGCTCATCATCAGCAGCTGCGGCATCGGGCTTTGGTTGTGGACCAAGGGCGATATCGGCGTCGGCGGCATCGCGGCGGTGACGGCGATGGCCTTGCGCCTCAACGGTATCTCGCACTGGGTCATGTGGGAGATGACCTCGCTGTTCGAGCAGGTCGGCACCGTACAGGACGGCGTCAATACGTTGTCGCTGCCGCACAAGGTGGTAGATGCACCGGATGCGCCGGACCTGCGTGTCAGCCGCGGCGAGATACGCTTCGAAGCGGTGGATTTCTCTTACGGCGGCCAGCGCAGGATACTGGAGGGGTTCAACCTGAATATCCGGCCGGGCGAGAAAGTCGGGCTGGTCGGGCGCTCCGGCGCCGGCAAATCGACCATCGTCAATCTGCTGCTGCGCTTTTTCGATGTCGAGGGCGGCCGCATTCTGATCGACGGCACCGATATCTCAAAGGTCACGCAGAACAGTTTGCGCGCCAATATCGGCATGGTGACGCAGGACACGTCGCTGCTGCATCGCTCGGTGCGGGAGAACATCCTCTACGGCCGGCCGGAGGCGAGCGAGGCGGATATGCTGCAGGCGGCGAAACGGGCCGAGGCTGATGCCTTCATCCAGACCCTGAGCGATCCCAAGGGTCGCAAGGGCTATGACGCCCATGTCGGCGAACGCGGCGTCAAGCTCTCTGGCGGACAGCGCCAGCGTATCGCCATCGCGCGCGTGATGCTGAAGGATGCCCCCATCCTGTTGCTGGATGAGGCGACCAGCGCGCTCGATTCGGAAGTGGAGGCCGCCATTCAGGGCAGTCTGTACAGGTTGATGGAAGGCAAGACCGTGGTTGCCATCGCCCACCGGCTTTCCACCATCGCCGCCATGGACCGGCTGATCGTGCTGGATGAAGGCCGCATCGTCGAAGAAGGCGACCACCAGACCCTGTTGAAGAGCGGTGGACTTTACGCTGCGCTTTGGGCGCATCAGAGCGGGGGATTTCTCGGCGAAGATCTTTGATCGCTCACAGATTGTCGTGTTTTACAACGCCACTTTTGGCGAAGAATCAGTCCTTCTGCGCTAAATGACGGAAAATAAACGGGAATCTTGTGAAAATAAATGTTGACGGCCGTCAAGCATGTCAGTATAACGCTCACTAGGCGTTTGGTTTTCGATTTTCTGCTGGTAATACCGTCGGGTTCTTGAACAAGCAAACTTTCAGGGTGCCTCCCAATTTTTAGTAAGGAAGTACAAATGGCAACAGGTAGCGTAAAGTGGTTCAATGACTCCAAAGGTTTTGGTTTTATTACCCCAGATGACGGTGGCGATGATCTTTTCGCACACTTCTCCGCAATTGTAGACACTGGCTACAAGAGCTTGAAGGAAAACGAGCGTGTAAGTTTCGATGTGACCGAAGGCCCCAAGGGCAAGCAAGCATCCAACATACAAAAGGTTTAAGTCCCGGACTTAAGTCTTAAAGTATCGAGTTACACAAAATTCGTTAAAACGGCCTGTGGGGTAAAATCCACAGGCCGTTTTTATTTATGTGTTACCCGGGAAGCAGGCATGCGTGAGAACTCGACTGAAATGCAAACCCTGAAAGCAGCCGTCAATCTGGCCTTGAACGATGATTGGCATGGCGCTCATCATATCGCACAGGATTCAAACCACCTGTTGGCGCACTGGATACACGCAGTTCTGCACAAGATCGAGGGCGACGAATGGAACAGCCGCTACTGGTACCGCCGCACCGACCGCCAATACGAGGACTATGCCGATCCGCGCGCCGAGCTGCAGGCCATATTAAAGCGGCTGGACGCTCAGTCGTAGCGGCCCCATTCCAGCCGGACACCACGCTCGGCAGCCATGGACTGCATGGCGCGGATGGCCGCTTCCAGATCGTCCAGATAGACGAAAGCGGTTTCCTGATGAAAGCCGGTGACCATCACCGGCTTTTTTGCATCCAGCAGCTGCCGGAAAATGGTCAGCAGTTGTTCCGTGCTGGTGTAATCCATGAGGCCGGCGTTGTTGGGGAATTGCATAAGCCCCGGCAGCAGTTCACGCGGCTGGTCGTAGATGCTGGCGTCTGCATGCAGCTGCCGCAACAGTTTTACCATGCCGCTGTCCTCGCGCCATTTGGGTAGCAGCAGGCTGGCGTCGATGCGCGAGCTGTCCCAATTGAAACCGTTCTTTCGCAGCGCGGCCGCCAGTTTGGGGCCGAACTGCCAGCCGCCGGCGCGGAAATGGTGCGGGCGCTCGAAGCCATGTTGTTGCAGCACTTCGTTGCTACAGGCGAGCAGGGCTGTGAGTTCAGCTTCGTTGTAGGCGAATTCCAGGCTGACGGTATAGCCGCATTCCTTGCCGGGGCAGGACTCGTCGGTATCGGCGAAGGATGGCGTCGTGCGGTAGGGCAGTTGGCAGGCCTGCATCAGCGTCTTCCAGCCGTGCAGGTGCAGGCCGACGGTGTCGCCCGGCAGCAGTGTCGAGCGGATCTGTGCCGTAATTTCCTTTGCATCCGCGCCCGGCCGCAGGTAGTACGCCGGGTTCAGCAGGTGCAGCATGGGGATCTGCGGGTGGCGTGCACGAAAGTCGCGCATGGTCTGCAGGTTTTCCTCATCGAGCGACCAACCCTCCCAGTCCACGGTCAGGTAGACGGTGATATGGTTTTCCCCGGCACTGTGATTTTCGGCATTGGCGGACGGAACTGCGGGCAACAGGCAGAGCAAGGCCAGCAACCAGTGGAAAAGATGGGGGTGGTCGGACATGCCGTTCATCTTATCAAACTGAGGCCGACAAGGCGGTGGCTGTGAATGTGCTGGAAAAGGGCAGGGAAAGGGTTAGTGCGCCCAATCTATATCGGCAGAGTCGCACTGGGAAAGGGCAGGGAAAGGGTTAGTGCGCCCAATCTATATCGGCAGAGTCGCACTGGGTCAACGACGACTCATCAGCCTGTCATATCAGACCTACTGCCTTATTCACTGCACTAACGCGACTATTTTACCGCTATCATTCAGCCTCTTTCCGATTTTTCACGATCCATGCCATTGCCTCCGCATCTCAATCGCAAGTTCCTGCAGTTGCTCGCCTTTCGCGTGCAGCTGGTGCTTGCCTATCAGATCATGGCGGTAGTGGTCGGCTGGCACATCTATCAGCTGACGCGCGACCCGCTGGCGTTAGGCTTGGTCGGTCTGGCTGAGGTGGTGCCCTATTTCGCTTCAGCCCTATTCGCCGGCTATGCCATCGATCACTATTCGCGCCGTCTGTTCGGCGTCATGTCGGCGCTGATACTTTTCTGCATAGCCCTGACGCTGGTGGCAGTATCGCGCGGCTGGCTGCATGGCGATGCGGCGATGTGGATCTATGGAGTGACGGCCGTCACCGGTTTTGCCCGGGCGTTCATCGCGCCAAGCTATGGCGCCCTGTTCGCGCTGGTGCTGCCGCGTAGCCAGTATGCCAAGGCGGCCGGTTTCGGCAGTTCGATGATACAGTTCGGCATGGTCGCAGGGCCGGCAGCCGGTGGATTGTTGGTGGGGTTCTCCGGCACGACGACGGCCTATGCGGTCGCCATGCTCTTGTGTCTCGGTGCCGCCGTTGCGCTGTTCATGTTGAAGGTGGAGGAACCGCCGCCCGCCGACAGTGCGCCGGTGTTCCGCAGCATCGGCGAGGGCTTGCGCTTTGTTTACGGTAATCAGGTGCTGTTCGGCGCCCAGTGTCTGGATATGTTCGCCGTGCTGTTCGGCGGCGCGGTGGCGCTGCTGCCGGTCTTTGTGCAGGAGGTGTTCGATTACGGGCCGGAGGGACTGGGCATCCTGCGTGCGGCGCCGGCTATCGGCGCCGTCATCACCGGGCTTTATCTTGCGCGCAACCCGATAGACCTGCACGCCGGCCGCTGGTTGCTGGGCGCGGTGGCCGGCTTCGGCATCTGTATCATTATCTTCGCACTTAGCAGCAGTTTCTGGTTCGCCGCTTTCATGCTGTTGCTTGCCGGCATCTGCGACGGCATCTCGGTGGTGTTGCGCGCCACCATCTTCCAACTGGTGACGCCGGACCACATGCGCGGCCGTGTTTCGGCCATCAACGGTATCTTCATCGGCTCCTCCAACGAGCTGGGCGCCTTCGAATCCGGCCTGGCCGCACGACTGCTCGGACTGGTGCCGTCGGTCGTGTTCGGCGGTTTGATGACGCTGGGCGTGGTCGGCGTTACGGCCAGATTCGCGCCCAAGCTGCGCAAGCTGGAGCTGAGCCAGCTGCAATGAGGTGAGCCTCGTGAGAGAGTTGGATGAACTTTTTTCGGCATTGAACAAATCGGCGTTCCGCCGCGGCTTTCGCCTGCGCGGCAAGGATCTGGCTTATCTGCAGGACAAGGGTTTGGCACTGGTGATGCTGCACGCCGAGGATTTCATCCGCAAGCGGCTGGCGCCCGCCGAAATCCCGAACGACGGCAAACAGACGCCATTCCGCGGTCATCCGGTGTTCGTCGCGCAGCACGCGACCGCCTGCTGCTGTCGCGGCTGCCTGGCTAAATGGCATCAGATCGAGGCTGGTCGCCCCCTGAGCGAGGGGGAGTTCCGCCATGTGCTGGCAGTGCTGGAACGCTGGCTGCGCTCACAGGGTGGGGAAGCCGGACCGAAACAGCAGGATCTCTGGTTCTGAATCTCTGACGCCGACCTCAACCGAGGCCGGTATCCAGCACCATCATGACGATGAAGCCGGCCATCAGGCCCAGCGTGGCCGGGGTCTGGTGACCGTTACGGTGGGTTTCCGGAATCACTTCGTGCGAAACGACAAAGATCATGGCGCCGGCGGCCAGACCAAGACCGATCGGGTAGGCAAGGGCGAAGCCGCTTGAAAGGCCGACGCCGAGGAAAGCGCCGACCGGTTCCAGTAGGCCGCTGAGCGCAGCCACCAGCACCGCCTTGCCGGCCGTGAAGCCGGCGCTGCGCATGGCCAGCGCCACGGCCAGGCCTTCCGGGATGTCCTGCAGCGCGATGGCAGTGGTCAACGGCAGGCCTACCGACAAATCCGCCTGCGACATGCTGACGCCGATGGCCATGCCTTCCGGCAGGTTGTGCAGGGCGATGGCGAAGATGAACAGCCAGACCCGACCGCAGCGCTCATGGCCGGGACCGCAGGGGCCGTTCTTCTCGTGTTCGTGCGGCGTGAATTCATCCAGCCCCAGCATCAGCAGTACGCCGAGTGCCATGCCGAACACCACGACCAGCGCGGCCGGCAGTTTCGCGTCCAACAGCGCCTCTCCTGCTTCCAGCCCGGGCAACAGCAGAGAGAAGGCGCTGGCGGCCAGCATCATGCCGGCGGCGAGGCCGAGCATGGAGTCCTCGATCTTTTGCGGGATGCCGCGCAGAGCAAGTGCCGGTAAGGCGCCGAGGGCGGTGGCAGCGAACCCGGCGAGCCCACCCAGCATGGCATAGCGTAGAGCCAGATTGATCTCGCCGGAGAATGCCTGGATCAGGCTCTGAATCAGCAGGATGAGAATGGTCAGCAGCGCGACACCGAAGCCTAAAGCCGTGATGCGATGCTCGCCGGCATGGGCGCGGAAACTTTCGAGCCAGCTTTGCGCGGCTGGGCTATTTGCTGTGGTTTGCTGTGTGATTTCCATAGGTGTAACCTGTCTGATTGCGTGGCGGATGGAACCTTGTCACCGAATTTTAATCATCATAACGCTATACTGGATTGGCATAGCGATGGTGCCAAATTGTTTTTATCAATATGGGCGATAGCCCGGTACCAATAGATTTTGTTTATTGATTCAGTATAAACAATCAATTTTGTTTATAGTTGCAGCGTCATTAGAATAGGGTCTGTTCCAATTATCAACCAACCAACAAGGAGGCAACATGTCATCTCTTATCAATACCCAGGTTCAACCGTTCAAGGCGCAGGCTTTCCATAACGGTCAATTCATCGAAGTGACCGAAGCCAACCTGAAGGGCAAGTGGTCCGTCGTCATTTTCATGCCGGCTGCCTTCACTTTCAACTGCCCGACAGAAGTTGAAGATGCTGCAGACAACTACGCCGAATTCCAGAAGCTGGGCGCAGAAGTTTATATCGTGACCACCGATACGCACTTCTCCCACAAGGTTTGGCACGAGACTTCCCCGGCCGTCGGCAAGGCCAAGTTCCCGCTGGTCGGCGACCCGACTCACCAGCTGACCCGTGCTTTCGGCGTGCACATCGATGAAGAAGGTCTGGCACTGCGCGGTACTTTCGTCATCAATCCGGAAGGCGTGATCAAGACCATGGAAGTCCACGACAACGCCATCGCCCGCGACGTCAAGGAAACCCTGCGCAAGGTCAAGGCTGCCAAGTACGTGGCTGAACACCCGGGTCAAGTCTGCCCGGCCAAGTGGAACGAAGGCGCTGCAACCATCGCTCCTAGCCTCGACCTGGTCGGCAAGATCTAAGGCCGTTACGGCAATCATGGGGGGGCTGGCGGGTCTGCCTGCCGGCCCTCTTCGCTGAAACCCAGTAATTGCATCATGAAAATTCCCCGGGCTTGGTCCCGGGCGGGTTTTCAGCGTGAAGCGGTCGCCACGCGCGACCGTTTTGCAGTGAAAATCCATGTAGAGGGAAACCCATGCTCGATACCAATATCCAGAATCAGTTAAAGGCCTATTTCGATAATCTGAAGCAGCCGATCGAACTGGTCGCCAGTCTCGATGCCAGCCCCAAGGCGCAGGAGATGCGCGAGCTGCTGCACGAGATCGTCGCGCTGTCGCCCAAGATCAGCCTGAACGAGGACGGCACTGACGCACGCCGTCCATCCTTCAGTGTCGGCCGTCCGGGTGAGACCGCACGCGTGCGCTTTGCCGGCATCCCCATGGGCCACGAATTCACCTCGCTGGTGCTGGCCCTGTTGCAGGCCGGCGGCCATCCGCCCAAGGCGAGCGAAGAGACGCTGGAGCAGATCCGCGGCATCGAGGGCGAATACCACTTCGAGACCTATATCTCCCTGTCCTGCCATAACTGCCCGGACGTGGTGCAGGCGCTCAACCTGATGGCGCTCTACAACCCCGGCATCACTCACACCATGATCGACGGCGCGCTGTTCCAGGCTGAAGTCGACCAGCGCCAGATCATGGCGGTGCCGACCGTCTACCTGAACGGTGAACATTTCGACCAGGGCCGCATGGAGCTGGAGCAGTTCCTGGCACGCATCGACACCCGCAGCGTGGCGCGCGAAGCCGAGAAACTGAATGCCAAGGAGCCGTTCGACGTGCTCATCGTCGGCGGTGGCCCGGCCGGCGCGTCGGCCGCCATCTACGCCGCGCGCAAGGGTATCCGTACCGGTATCGTCGCCGAGCGCTTCGGTGGTCAGGTCATGGATACGCTCGCCATCGAGAATTTCATCTCGGTCAAGGAGACCGAAGGTCCCAAGCTGGTGATGGCGCTGGAAGAGCACGTCAAGAGCTATGAAGTCGACATCATGAACCTGCAGCGTGCCGAGCAGCTGGTGAAGAAAGACGACCGCATTGAGGTCAAGCTCACCAACGGCGCCGTGCTGAACAGCAAGGCTGTCATCCTCGCTACCGGTGCGCGCTGGCGTGAACTCAACGTGCCGGGCGAAAAGGAATACCGCGGACACGGCGTGGCCTATTGCCCGCACTGTGACGGCCCGTTGTTCAAGGGCCAGAAGGTGGCGGTAGTGGGCGGCGGCAACTCCGGCGTCGAGGCCGCCATCGACCTCGCCGGCTTCGTTGCTCACGTCACGCTGATCGAGTTCGGCGAGCAATTGCGCGCCGACGCCGTGCTGCAGAAGAAGCTGAACAGCCTGCCCAACATCGAGGTCATCTGCCAGGCGCAGACTACCGAGATCACGGGCGCGGGTGGCAAGGTCAACGGCCTCACCTATACCGACCGTGCGACCGGCGCTTCGCGTCATGTCGAACTGGCCGGCGTCTTCGTGCAGATCGGCTTGGTACCCAACACCGACTGGTTGAAGGACACGGTAAGCTTAAGCAAGTACGGCGAGATCGAGGTGGACAACCACAACATGACTTCGATGCCGGGCGTGTTCGCCGCCGGCGACGTCACCACCATCCCGTACAAGCAGATCGTCATCGCGGTCGGAGACGGCGCGCGGGCGGCATTGGGTGCGTTCGATTACCTGATCAGGCAGTAGCGTATAGTAAGTCGGCGGGCAAGCCTGCCGAGCAGATGTAACGGGGGCTTAGGCCCCCGCTTTTTTTCCGATGAGCTGCATGGTCGGCAACTTCATGGAGATGCCGGGCATGCCGATGAAATGCCCTTGTGCATAGTTGATGCCCATCGCCTTCACTGCATCCAGTGTTTCCTGATTCTCGACGAATTCGGCCACAGTATGGATGCCGATATCCTGGCAAAGGTTGGAAAGATTCTGAACCAGCGCGAAGTCGATCTTGGAGTGCAGGATATTGCGCACGAAAGTGCCGTCGATCTTGACGTAATCGAAGTGCAATTCGCGCAAATAATGGAAGGAATTGTAGCCGCTGCCAAAATCGTCCAATGCAAAGCCGAAGCCTCTCCCACGCAGACTGCTGAGGAATTTTCGCATATTGGACATGTCGCTGATGGCATCGCGCTCCAGTATCTCGAATACGATGCAACTGGGCGGGATATTGAATTGCGTGCACAACTCCTCGACGTAGCCGAGGATGTTACGTCCCTGGATTTCCTGTGCCGACAGGTTTATGAAAAGTTTGGTCCGCTGATCAATGTTGTTGATATGGCGGCTCTTGTATTCCAGTGCGCTGTTGATGATGGCGCGGTCAAGCCGGCGGCTGAGGCTGTATTTCTCCAGCGTATTGATGAAGCTGCCAGCCACAATCAGTTCGCCGTCAGGCTCGACGAGCCTTGCCAGCGTTTCATAAGCGAAGATTTCGCCGTTACTGCAATCAATGATGGGTTGATAAAAAGGCAGGATGCGGTTTTCCTGCAAGGCGATACGTAGTTTCTCGCTGAGGTCCCGTTTGCCCAGACTTTCCGTGATGTGCTCCCTCCCCAGGGCCTCTACCGTAAAAGCACCATCCTTACCCAGTTCCTTGGCCCGATACATCGCCAAATCGATGCTTGCCAGAAGTTCTGTGACGTTTTCGGAGTCGTGCGGATAGGTCACGATGCCGATGGACACGGTCAGGTGAAATTGCTTTTCGTTCGCCGCGATAAATGATTTGCTGCGCATGGCCATGCCGATGTTGCTCGCCACCTTGAGTGCGCCGTCACGGCCCGTTTCCATCAGCAGTACGACAAATTCATCGCCGCCGATACGGCAGGCGAGATCACCCTTGCGCAGGTGGCTGCGTAGCACCTCGGCAACGCCGCATAGCGCGCTGTCGCCAGTCGGGTGGCCGTAAGCGTCATTAATGTCCTTGAAGTCGTCGAGATCCAGCAACAAAATCGAAAACTCGTGATGATGTCGCTGCGAGCGGCCGATTTCGTAATCGAGGATAGCGTTGAAATGGCGCCGGTTGTAAAGGCCCGTCAGCGGATCGTGCATGGAATAGTATTCCAGTTCGGAGAGTGTCCGCGACAAGGCTTTGCTGGAGCCCACCACCATCACCATGACGGCGAGAATCGAGCGTATGACGCTCTCTTCCTGAGCGCTCAGTGTGTTGATGGAGGCGTAGGCCACGCCAAGCAATCCGGCCAGTTTCGGCGTGTGTTCCGGCACTGCGACGGTAATCATCCGTACGCCGTCGATCTGATCAACGACGCCGTTCTTTTTGACAACGAACTCCTCTATCTCGAGCGGCACATCAGAAGGCACATTCAGGCTGTCGATCATCTGTTGCGCCAGCATGTGGCGCGCCTGTTCCTTGACCTGTTCGCTGAAGCTGCCGAGATAGTAGACATAGAGCGAAAGATTCTTGTCTTCGGCAAAGGCGATGTAGAAAAAGTTGAATGGGAATATCGCATGGAAATCGACCAGAATGTCCTTAACGAACTCTTTCCACTGGGTCACATTTTCATGCGACAGAATGATTTGCTCCAGGATCCGGCTTTGACGCTCCAGCAGATCCTTCTCGATCAGGGTCGAGGTGAGATCTGTCAGCGTTTCATCGAACTCATCCAACAACGCTTGCACATAGGCACCGCTTTTGTCCCATTGTCTTTGCCGTTCGTTGAAGAGCAAGTCCAGGCATTGATCAAGCCGGTCGCATTCATTCAGTATCTCCTGCAGACTCGACGCCAGCGTGGAATTGCCGGCCAGCTGAAGGCTGCGCTCCAGTTCCTGGATGACTTCCTCTTGCGAAACGCGGATGAGTCGCGTCAGGTAGCTGCCGAATATCTTGTTGCGCGTTTCGGTTTCAAGCAGTGCGGCCATGCGCTTGATGACGCGCAGGCGCACCTCTTCCAGCTGATTGGATGCGACGGCCATTAGAGGAATTGTTGCGGGAATCGCCCGCCGCTTTGCATGATGTCCACACCGCACTGCAGGTCTTTCAGCCAGGCGAGGAACTCTGTCACGGCGTCGCCGCGATAAACCGGCCCGTGCTGTGGTGCAATGATGTCGATATCCAGGCCGGCGATGGTTTCCAGCCAGCAGCGGATCGCCTTGTTGGAGCACATATAACGTCGATGGAAGCCCTCGATGTATGGCAGATGTGCTGCAAAGTCGTCCACATAAGGGTCGTCTTTTTCCATCGGCATCATGGCTGCGCCGATATCGCCGCTGAAAAGAATTCTGGACACGGGGTCATAGACGTTGATCTGGCCTTCGGAATGCAGGAAGTGCGCAGGGATGATTTGCAGATTGAAATCGTCGGCAGGTTGCCAGACCATGCCTTGGTCGGGCACGCCGATGAAGCGGCTCATGTCGGTGAGGCCGTAATGCGGCAGAAAGCGCATCCAGATGCGCGAGACGTAAACCGGACAGGAAGTTAGCTCCAGCCAGGTGGTGAGGCCGCCGACGATGTCCGGATCCTGATGCGATAGAAAAATGCCGCGAATCTGCTTGGGAGATAGGTAGTGCAGCATTTCTGCCAGCACTTTCGGCATGACACCGAATCCTCCGGGGTCGAGTAAAACGCCGGCATCGTCATGCATGATCAGATACTGATTGGAGCGTATACCGTCTTCTTCGCCCGGCTCGCTCTCGTTGAGCAGGACAAACTTGTGCCCGCTGTCGTCGTACAGCTTGATGTTTTGCATTTCTCCCCCGAGGCTTGCAATCGGATATTGCGAATATCCATAATTTTTTTGTGGATACTAAACATATAATATGATCCGTGCAACTGAAGATGTGTCGACCATGTCCCGGTCAATGTGCTGAGAGCCGGCAGCACCATCCCACATCCTTGCTGGGCGGTAATTTAAATGCAATGTCCGGCGCGTAGCTGCTGATAAGTAGTTAACGGTAGTGAGTATTGTCGGTATTTGTAAATTGACTCTTTAACTCTAGCAGGGGGCAAATGGGTGTAAGCTAATCCGGGTTGAAACTCACGCAAAGACCGATCTTGGCCAAGTTCAAAATCCGCGAAAAAATCACCGGTTTGCTGGTGTTCTATTTTCTGATTGCGCTGACGGCCATCGGCTTCACCTTGTTCGTTTCCTGGCAACTGGAGGGCGGTGCCGCTGCCATCAACGATGCCGGTAAGGAGCGCATGCGCACTTATCGTATCGCCTTCCTGCTGACGCAATATGCTCAACAACCGGCAGATGTGTTGGAGCGGGAGATTCGTGCGGAAGTCGAACACTTCGAAAAGACGTTGGCGGAATTGCAGCACGGCAACCCGCAACGTCCGCTATTCATTCCCGATGATCCGCTAATCCACGCCCGCATGCAGGAGCTGCAGGATGGCTGGACACAGGATATCAAGCCGCTTGTAGAGTCACTCTTGAGTCAGCCCGCCGGCATTGAGCGAGGGCAGCAGCTGGCGGATTACCGTGGCGCGATCGAGCGTTTTGTCGAACAGATCGATGCGCTGGTAGCGATGGTCGAAAGCAGCAATGCGCGCGCCACCACGCAATTGCGTTCGATCCAGATCGCGCTCATGGTGGTGGCGCTGCTTGGCACCATACTGCTCGATTACATCTTCTCGCTCTTGTTGGTGCGGCCGGTGCAGCAGCTCAATCAGGGTCTGCAACGCATGGGGCAGGCCGATTTCAGCGTGCGCCTGCCGGTCACGCGTAACGATGAGCTGGGTGAGCTGGCGCGCGGATTCAACCAGATGGCGGAAAAATTGCAGGACCTCTATGCCACTTTGGAACAGCGTGTCGCAAGCAAGACCCGCAGGCTCGATCTGAAGAACCGTGAACTGGGTGCCTTGTACGAAGTCGCGTCCTTCCTCAATTCCAGCACCGCGACTGCGCCTTTGTGCGACAGCGTGCTGGATCGCATGATCGCCCTGATGGAAGCTGCCGGTGGCGTGGTCCGGTTGACCGATCCCAAGGGCGAACAACTGCAGATCGTCGCTGCGCGTGGGGTTTCGGCCAGTTTTCTGGCGGACGAAACCGTGCTCGATATCGGCGCCTGCATCTGTGGTGAAGTGGCGCGCGATGGTACTGCCGTCAGTTCGGATTTCAGCAGCACGCAACCAGCCATCATGTTGCATGCCTGTAGCCGGGAGAACATCAGGGCGGTGGCGGCCGTGCCGATCCGTTCCAACCAGCGCGTGCTCGGCACGCTCAACCTGTTTTTCGACAGCATGCGCATCCTGCCACCGACCGAGGTGCGCCTGCTGGAGTCGGTCGGTCTGCAACTCGGCATCGCCATCGAGAACCAGCGCCTGGTCGCGCGCGAACGAGAAATGGCCGTATCCGAGGAACGCAACCTGCTGGCGCAGGAACTGCACGACAGCATCGCTCAGTCGCTGGCATTTCTCAATATTCAGGTGCAGTTACTGCAGGACGACCTGAGTCACAGCAAGGTGGCCGACGCCATGCAGGTGCTGGAACAGATCCGCGCCGGCGTACAGGAAAGTTATGACGACGTGCGCGAACTGCTGGTGCATTTCCGTACGCGACTGGAGCATGCCGACCTGGAAAGCGCGATTTCCAGCGCGCTGAAAAAATTCGAGGCGCAGACCGCTATCCTGACCGCCTTCCAGCGCCAGGGTCCGACACCGGACATGGCGCCCGAGCATGTGTTGCAGATCCTGCATATCCTGCAGGAATCGCTTTCCAACATACGCAAGCATGCCGCAGCCAGCCGGGTCGAGGTGGTGCTCGACACCCGCGGTCCCTGCAGCCTCAGCGTGCAGGACGACGGCTGCGGCTTTGACGACAGCCGCGCGGTGGGCGAGAACCATGTCGGCATCAATATCATGCGCGAACGTGCCAACCGTTTCGGCGGCCATTTTTCTATCACTTCGGCACCGGGTTCAGGCACCCGCGTGGTGCTGAGCTGGGAACCGGCGCCGATCTCGACCAGGGAACCAAGCACAGCATGAAGCCGATCAGCGTCCTCATCATCGACGATCACACGCTGTTCCGCAGCGGTATCCGCCTGTTGCTGCAGCGACAGGATGGCTTCGAGGTCGTCGGCGAAGCGGGTGACGGCCTCGAGGGCGTCAAGCTCGCCAAGCGGCTGGAGCCGGATGTCGTGCTGCTCGATCTGCACATGCCGGGCGTCGGTGGCCTCGAAGCATTGCAATTGCTGCAGGAAGAGCTGCCGCAAGTACAGGTGGTGATGTTGACCGTGTCGGAGGATGCGCAGGACCTGCTCGAGGCCTTGCGTATCGGGGCACGCGGTTATCTGCTGAAGAACATCGAGACCGATTTCCTGCTCGATGCGATCCGGCGTGCGGCGGCAGGCGAGTCCGTCATGTCGCCGCAGATGGCGAACCGCTTGGCCGATGCTGTCCGCGCCCCCCAGTCAAACACGAAGACCTCCCCAGCCGCAGCCGCCAAGCTGTCGCCGCGCGAGGCGGAGATCATCGCCATGCTGGCCGCCGGAGCCAGCAACAAGGAAATCGCCCGCCGGCTGGAACTGGCGGAATCTACCGTCAAGATCCACGTCCAGGGCATCCTGCGCAAGCTGAATCTGAGCAGCCGCGTGCAGGCGGCGGTCTATGCCGTCGAGCACGGCCTGATGGAAAAGAAATGACCCGAAGCGGCCCGGAGGCCGCTGACCATCCGCACCTAGTTCGTTCGAACTAGTTCCAAAAACCTGCCAGCCCCTACTTCCGGAGAATGGGCGTGGTTGCTGCGCGCGCCTAAGCTTGTCTCATGTCTGAAACCGGGAGCAGCAGCATGCCCACGCAACAATACAAAGCCTGGTCCGTGGTCATTGCCAGCACGCTGGCCTTCACGGTCTGCTTCATGATCTGGATGATGTTCGCCGTCATCGGCATCCCGATCAAGGAGACGCTGGGGCTGAACGAGACCGAGTTCGGCATCCTGATCGCCACCCCTGTGCTGACCGGCTCTCTTATTCGTTTACCGCTCGGCATGTGGACCGACCGCTTCGGCGGCCGCACCGTCTTTTTTGTGCTGATGCTGTCCACTGTCATTCCGATCTGGCTGATTTCCAAGAGTACCGCCTACTGGCACTACTTGGTGACCGGCCTCTTTGTCGGCGTAGCCGGCGGCTCTTTCACGGTCGGCATCGCTTATTGCGCCCGATGGTTTCCGAAGAATCGTCAGGGGCTGGCCATGGGCATCTTCGGCGCCGGCAATACCGGCGCAGCCGTGACCAAGCTGGTAGCCCCGCTGATCGTGGTCGCCTGGGGCTGGGCCATGGTGCCGCAGGTCTATGCCGTGCTGATGCTGGTGACGGCGATCCTGTTCTGGCTTTTCACCTTTTCCGATCCGTCACACAAGATCGCGCAGACCGTCACCATGCGCGAGCAGTTGGCCGCGCTGAAGGATCCGCGGGTGTGGAAATACAGCCAGTACTATTCCATCGTCTTCGGCGGCTATGTCGCGTTGGCGCTGTGGATGACCAAGTATTACATCAGCGAATACGGCTTCGACCTGAAGACCGCGGCGTTGCTGGCAGCCGCCTTCAGCATCCCGGGCGGCGTCTTGCGTGCCATGGGTGGCTATTACTCCGACCGGTTCGGCGCCCATACCGTTACCTGGTGGGTGTTGTGGGTGTCGCTGGTCTGCCTGTTCTTCCTCTCCTATCCGCAGACCCAAGTCAGCATCATGACCGTCGAAGGCATGCGAACCTTCCATATCGGCCTCGATGCCACGCTCTTCACCGTCATCATGTTCACCATGGGCATTGCCTTCGCCATCGGCAAGGCCTCGGTGTTCAAGTACATCGCCGATGACTACCCGCACAACATCGGTGTCGTTTCCGGTGTGGTTGGTCTGGCCGGCGGGCTCGGCGGCTTCATGCTCCCCATCATGTTCGGGGCGCTGGTCGATCTGACCGGCGTCCGCTCCTCCGCCTTCATGCTGATGTTCGGCATCGTCTGGGTCTCGCTGCTTTGGATGTACTGGACCGAGGTGCGGCCTGTCAAGCTCGGGCGCCATATGGAGCGCAGTGCCGGCAAACGGGTCGCTCAATCCTAGGGGGGAACGGGGATATGTCGACCAATCTGAATCAATGGAACGCTGAGGACGAGGGTTTCTGGCAGTCGAACGGCAGTCGCATCGCCTACCGCAATCTGTGGATATCCGTACCCGCGCTGCTGTGCGGTTTCGCCGTCTGGCTCATGTGGGGCATCATCGCCGTGCAGATGAGTAACCTCGGCTTTCCGTTCAGCCAGGACGAACTGTTCACGCTAACGGCCATCTCCGGTCTGGCCGGCGCCACCATGCGCATCCCCTCTTCCTTCTTCATCCGGCTGGCCGGCGGTCGCAACACCATCTTCCTCACCACCGCCATGCTGATCACGCCGGCCATCGGCACCGGCATCGCCTTACAGCATCCGGAATGGCCGCTGTGGGTGTTCCAGCTGATGGCGCTCTGGTCCGGTGTCGGCGGCGGCAATTTCGCCAGCTCGATGTCCAATATCAGCACTTTCTTTCCGAAACGTCTGCAAGGCACGGCGCTGGGACTAAATGCCGGCTTGGGCAATTTCGGTGTCACGACGATGCAGATCCTGATTCCGCTGGTGATGACCATGGGCGTGTTCGGGGCGCTGGGTGGCGATTCCATGACGCTGGTGAAGGACAGCGGCTGGATATTGGGCAAGATTGAAGCCGGTACGCCGACATTCATTCAGAACGCCGGTTACGTCTGGATTCTGCTGTTGCTGCCGATTGCCGTTGCCGCCTGGTTCGGCATGAACAATCTGCTGCCGATCTCACCCGACGCCGAGCGCACGCTGCTGGCTTTCATCAAACTGACCTGGCTCTACACGCTGGCCTTCATGCCGGCCATCGTCGGGCTTTACCTCTACCTGCCGGCACCGACCGGGTTGGGACTCCTCAGCATGTGGGTAGCACTGCCGCTCATCATCGGCAGCACGCTGCTGGTCATGAAGCTTGCCGCCTTCGGCACCATGAAGGAAAACATCCAGATGCAGTTCTCCATCTTCAAGAACAAGCACACCTGGTCGATGACCGCGCTCTACGTCGTCACCTTCGGTTCCTTCATCGGCTTTTCGATGGCGTTGCCGCTGTCGATCACGGTGATCTTCGGCGACCAGCACATCTACGACCCGGTAGAACAGGTGTGGACGCACATCAAGAACCCCAATGCGCCGTCGGCGCTGACCTATGCCTGGATCGGGCCTTTTGTCGGCGCATTGATTCGTCCTGTCGGTGGCTGGATTTCCGACAAGGTCGGCGGCTCCATCGTCACTCAGGTGATCTCGGCAGTCATGGTCGCCGCATCGAGCTACGCCGGCTACATCATGATGCAGGCATACCAGTCGATGACGCCGGAAGCCTACTTCACCGAGTTTCTGCTGGTGTTCATCGTGCTGTTCGCCGCCAGCGGCATCGGTAACGGCTCGACCTTCAGAACCGTCGGCGTCATTTTTGACCGCGCCCAGGCCGGACCGGTGCTGGGCTGGACTTCGGCAGTCGCCGCCTACGGCTCGTTCATTGCGCCGGAAGTGATCAAGGGCCAGCTCAAGGCCGGTACGCCGGAAATGGCGATGTACGGCTTTGCCGTGTTTTACGCACTCTGCCTGTTGCTCAACTGGTGGTTCTACCTGCGCTCGGACGCAGAGATCAAAAACCCGTGAGCCTTTAACCGTATTGCTGCAACGCATTCAATGAGGAGTCTGAAATGAGTCACTTTCTCGATCGCCTGAAATTCTTCGATAAGGTCAAAGCCACCTTCTCCAACGACCACGGCATCGTCACCGCCGAGGACCGCCAGTGGGAAGATGCTTACCGCCACCGCTGGCAGCACGACAAGGTGGTGCGTTCCACCCACGGCGTCAATTGCACCGGCGGCTGCAGCTGGAAGATTTTCGTCAAGAACGGCCTGGTGTCGTTCGAGATGCAGCAGACCGACTATCCGCGCACTCGCGACGACCTGCCGGACCATGAGCCGCGCGGTTGCCAGCGCGGTGCCAGCTTTTCCTGGTATCTCTACAGTCCGCACCGCATCAAGCATCCGCTGATCCGCGGCCGTCTGCTCGACCTCTACCGCGCCGAGCGCAAGGGCGGCAAGGACCCGGTCGAGGCTTGGGCCGCGATCCAGGCGGATGCGCAGAAGCGCAAGTCCTACACTTCGGTGCGTGGCCTCGGCGGCTTCGTGCGCACCTCGTGGGACGAGGTCAACGAGATCATCGCCGCCGCCAACGTCCATACCATCAAAAAATGGGGACCGGACCGCATCTTCGGCTTCTCGCCGATCCCGGCCATGTCCATGATCTCCTACGCCGCCGGCTCGCGCTATCTGTCACTCATCGGTGCCGCCTGCGGCTCTTTCTACGATTGGTATTGCGACTTGCCGGCCGCCAGCCCGCAGACCTGGGGCGAGCAGACCGACGTGCCGGAAGCCGCCGACTGGTACAACTCGACCTACATCATCATCACCGGCGCCAACCTGCCGATGACGCGCACGCCGGACGCCCACTTCGCTTCCGAGGTGCGCTACAAGGGCGCCAAGATCGTCGCCATGGCGCCGGACTATGCCGAGTTCGTCAAGTTCTCCGACCTCTGGATGCCGATCCGCCAGGGTACCGATGCCGCGGCTTTCCTCGCCATGGGCCATGTCGCGTTGAAGGAGTTCTTTATCGACAAGCAAGACCCCTATTTCCAGGAATATGCCCGCAAGTACACCGACCTGCCGATGCAGGTGATGCTGCGACCGCACGGTGATGGCTACGTCAGCGACCGCTTCCTGCGCGCTTCTGATTTCGACGGCGCCATGGGCGAAACCAACAACCCGGAATGGAAGACTGTGGTGTTCGACCGCAAGGCTTGCGCCTTCGTCGTGCCCAACGGCAGCATTGGCTTCCGCTGGGGCGAGGAGGGCAAGTGGAACCTGCTGGAGAAGAACGCCGCCACGCAGGATGCCATCGAGGCCGAACTGTCCTGTGTCGACGACCGCGATGAAGTAGTGTCGGTCGGCTTCCCGCACTTCGAGCCGGGCGAAGGTGAGCTGCTGTTCCGCAATGTGCCGGCGCGCAGAGTCAAGCTGGCTGACGGCAGCGAGGCACTGGTCGCCAGTGTGTTCGATCTGCAGGTGGCGCAGTACGGCATCGACCGCGGCTTGGGTGGCGCCAACGTCGTCGGTGACTACGCCGATGCCAGTGTCGCCTACACCCCGGCCTGGGCCGAGAAGGTCACCGGCGTCAAGGCCGCAGACATCGAGCGCACCGGCCGCGAGTTCGCCTACAACGCGTCGAAGACCAGGGGCAAATCCATGGTCATCATGGGGGCCGCGATCAACCACTGGTACCACAACGACCTCGCCTACCGCGCCATCATGAACCTGCTGCACATGTGCGGCTGCGTCGGTCAGACCGGAGGCGGCTGGGCGCACTATGTCGGCCAGGAAAAGCTGCGGCCGCAGGCCGGCTGGGCGCCGATCGCCTTTGCGCTCGACTGGCACCGTCCGCCACGCCACACCAACTCCACTTCCTACTGGTATTTCCACACAGACCAGTGGCGCTACGAGACGCTGGATGCCGACAGCTTGCTGTCGCCGGCCGGCAAGGGCAAGAACAAGGGCAATTCGCTCGCCGATTACAACGTCAAGGCCACCCGCATGGGCTGGTTGCCGTCCATGCCCAACTTCAACCGCAATCCGATCGAACTGGCAGAAGAAGCGTTTGCCAGCGGCGCTACGGATGAAGCCTCGGTGGCTCAATACGTTGCCGGACAGATGAAATCCGGCGCGATCGATGTCGCCTATGCCGACCCGGACAATCCGGTCAACTGGCCGCGCAATCTGTTCGTCTGGCGTGCCAACCTGATCGGTTCCTCGGCCAAGGGTCACGAGTATTTCCTCAAGCACCTGCTCGGCGCGCAGAACGGCGTGTTGCAGGAGGGCGGTGCCGGTCGCCGCAACAAGGAAGTGAAATGGCACGATAAGGCGCCGATTGCCAAGCTGGACCTGATGGTGGACATCAACTTCCGCCTCAACTCCACCGGCGCCTATTCCGACATCATCCTGCCGACGGCAACCTGGTACGAGAAGAACGACCTCAACACCACCGACATGCACCCCTTCATCCACCCGCTGTCGGAAGCGGTCAGTCCGGGATGGGAGTCGAAGTCCGACTGGCAGATTTTCAAGACTATCGCCAAGAATTTCTCGGCGCTGGCCGAGAAGCATCTGGGTACGAAGAAGGAAGTCGTCGCCCTGCCGATGCAACACGACTCCGCCGCCGAACTGGCACAGCCGTTCGGCGAGGCGAAGAACTGGAAGGACGGCGAATGCGATCCGGTGCCGGGCAAGACCATGGCCATCATCAAGCTGGTCGAACGCACCTACGGCGACACCTACCGCAAGTACATCGCCCTCGGTCCGCTGATGCAGAAACTCGGCAACAACATCAAGGGCATCGACTGGAACACCGACCGGGAATACGAGGAACTGAAGCGCCACAATGCGATGGTGAAGGAGCCGGGCATCTCGCAAGGCATGCCTTCGCTGGAGGAAGACATCTACGTCTGCGACGCGGTGATGCGCATGGCGCCGGAGACCAACGGCGAGGTCGCCCACAAGTCGTGGAGCGCCCTGTCGAAGAAGACCGGCATCGACCATCACCATCTGTACGCCGGCCGGCATGAGGACAAGATCACCTTCAAGGATATCCAGGCGCAGCCGCGCAAGATCATCACGGCGCCGACCTGGTCCGGTATCGAGTCGGAGACGGTGTCCTACACCGCCGGCTACACCAACGTGCACGAACACATCCCGTTCCGCACGCTGACCGGCCGCGCCCACTTCTATCAGGATCACGAGTGGATGCTGGATTTCGGCGAGGGCTTCTGCGCCTATCGCCCCATGGTCGACCTCGGCGAACTCAACGCCTTGCCGGCCGCAGTCAAGGCCAAGCCGCATTTGGAGCTGAACTGGATCACGCCGCACTCGAAGTGGGGCATCCACTCCAGCTACCAGGACACCTTGCGCATGCTGACGCTGTTCCGCGGCGGCCCCTATGTCTGGATCTCGGAAACCGACGCCAAGGCGGTCGGCATCGAGGACAACGACTGGGTGGAAGCCGTCAACCACAACGGCGCTACTGTGGCGCGTGCCGTGGTGTCGCAGCGGGTGCCGCGCGGCATGGCGCTGATGTACCACGCCCAGGAGAAAAATGTGAACGTGCCCGGCTCGCCCACCACCGGCAAGCGCGGCGGCATCCTCAATTCGGTCACGAGGGTGGTCATGAAGCCGACCAACATGATCGGCGGCTACGCGCAGCTGGCCTACGGCTTTAATTACTACGGCACCGTCGGCTGTCAGCGCGACACCATGGTCGCCCTGCACAAGGTGGCGGACAAGGATGTCGACTGGCTCGAGCGCCCGCTGACGGCGGAACGCGAGGCTCAACTCAACCCGGCTGGCATCGGCGCCAAGTAACAGGACACAGGAGAACATCATGAAAGTACGCGCACAATTCGCCTTCGTCTTCAATCTGGACAAGTGCATCGGCTGCCATACCTGTTCGGTGACCTGCAAGAACGTTTGGACGAATAGAAAAGGGGTTGAATACGCATGGTTCAACAACGTCGAATCCAAGCCCGGCATCGGTTATCCGAAAGCCTGGGAAGACCAGGAAAAATGGCATGGCGGCTGGGAACTGAAGAACGGCAAGCTGGAGCTGAAATCAGGCAGTCGCGCCAAGCGCCTGCTCAATATCTTCGCCAACCCGGACATGCCGGAGATCGACGACTATTACGAGCCGTTCACTTACAACTACGCCCATCTGCAGAACGCCAAGCTGTCCGAGGCGACGCCGACCGCGCGTCCGCTGTCGCAGATCACCGGCGAGAGCATGGAGAAGATCAAGTGGGGGCCGAACTGGGAGGACGACCTCGCCGGTGAGTTCGCCAAGCGCAGTCAGGACCGCAATCTGCACAACATCCAGAAGGAGATGTACGGCCAGTTCGAGCATACCTTCCACATGTATCTGCCGCGCATCTGTAACCACTGCCTCAACGCCTCCTGCGTCGCTGCCTGCCCCTCCGGCTCGATCTACAAGCGCGAGGAAGACGGCATCGTGCTGGTGGACCAGGACAAGTGCCGCGGCTGGCGCATGTGCGTCAGCTCCTGCCCTTATAAAAAGGTGTTCTACAACTGGGAATCGGGCAAGGCGGAGAAATGCGTGGGCTGCTACCCGCGCGTGGAATCCGGCATGCCGACCGTCTGTTCGGAATCCTGTGTCGGTCGTATCCGCTACAACGGCATCATGCTCTACGATGCCGACCGCATCGAGGAACTGGCCAGCATGGAAGACGAACAGGACCTCTACGAAGCACAGTGCAAAATCTTCCTCGACCCCAACGACCCCGAAGTGATCGCTGCCGCACGCGCCGAGGGCATCAATGACGACTGGATCGAGGCCGCGCGCAAGTCGCCGATCTGGAAGATGGCGATGGACTGGAAGATTGCCTTCCCCATGCACCCCGAGTTCCGCACGTTGCCCATGGTCTGGTACGTGCCGCCCTTGTCACCGGTGCAGTCGCAGATCGACCAGGGCAATCTGCCGGTCGGCCCGGATGGCGCGATTCCGGTTTCTGGCACCATGCGCCTGCCTATCCAGTATCTGGCCAACCTGCTCACCGCCGGTAAGGAAGCGCCGATCGAAAGCGCGCTCAATCGCCTGATCGCCATGCGCAGCTACCAGCGCTCGGTACACGTCGAAGGCAAGGCCGATACCCGTGCGCTGGAGGCCGCCGGCATCACCGAAGAACAGGCGCTGGAGATGTATCGCTACCTCGCTATCGCCAACTATGAAGACCGCTTCGTCATCCCTACCGGCCACACCGAGGAGACATTGGACGACGCTTTCGGCTTCCAGGGCCAGAACGGTTTCACCTTCGGCAACGATACCTCGGCCGGCGTCAGCAAGATCACGCTGTTCCCGCGCCGCCGCAAGGACACAGCGGAGCCCAAGGAGCTGGCCCCGGCCGCCGACGAATAAAGGAGAACACCATGCAAATCTACAAACTGCTTTCCGTCTTGCTGGAGTATCCGGACCAGGAGCTGATCGACCACTTGCCGGAAATCCCGGAGAAACTGGCGCAGTGCGCCGATACCGACGCCGCCGAGGAAGCTGCGCTACTGCAGTTCATCGACTATCTCGCCTCGCAACCGCTGACCGAACTGCAGGCGATTTACGTGCAGACGTTCGACATGACGGCCGAGAACAGCCTGCACCTGACCCACCATCTGTTCGGCGACGACAAGAACCGCGGACCGGCGCTGATCGACCTTGGCGAGCTTTACCGCGATTACGGCGTCGAGGTCGTCACCAACGAGCTGCCCGATTATCTGCCCCTGATTCTTGAATTTGCCGCCTATCTGGACGACAACGAGGCCATGGTCTTCCTGTCCGATGCCCACAAGGTGCTGAAAGTGCTGTCCGATAATCTGCGCGAGGCGGAAAGCCCCTACGCCGGCCTGCTTTCCATCGTCGAAGGGCGGGCGACCCTGACCCGCCTGGCTGCTTGAGGAGAATATGATGAGCCTGCACAATTTTCTTTACGGGGTGTATCCCTACATCGCGCTGACGGTGTTTTTGCTCGGCAGCATCCTGCGTTTCGACCGCGAACAGTACACCTGGAAGAGCGATTCCAGCCAACTGCTCTCCAACAAGAAGATGCGGCTCGCCAGCAACCTGTTCCACGTCGGCATCATCGCCATCTTCTTCGGCCATGCGGTCGGGCTACTGACCCCGCACAGCGTCTTTCTGGCGCTCGGCATCTCCGATATGGCACACCAGATGATCGCCATCTGGGCCGGCTCCATCTTCGGCCTCATGTGTCTGGTCGGCGGCGCCATGCTCTGGTTGCGACGCATGTTCAATCGTCGTGTGTCGGCGACCAGCCGGGGTTCGGACAAGTTCATCCTGAGCTGGTTATTGGTCACACTGATACTCGGTCTTTCCACCATTCCGCTGTCGCTGAGCCACGCCAACGAGGGTAATCCGGGTGTCATGATCGCGCTGGCCGAGTGGGTGCAGAGCATCGTTTATCTGCGACCCAATCCGGCATTGCTGGAAGGGGTGGATACCTTGTTCAAGGTGCATCTGTTCTTCGGTATGACGGTGTTCCTGCTGTTCCCCTTCACGCGGCTGGTACATGTCTGGAGCGCGCCGTTCGGCTATCTGGCGCGGCCTTACCAGATCGTGCGCACCAAGAAAGGCCATTAAATACCCTTTGCCACGGAGGACACAGAGAGCACAGAGGTAAACCCTGATGACTTTCTCTGTGGCCTCTATGGCGGATAAGGTTTTATTTTTATGCGCGACGTTTCCAAATTCCTGTCCGGCTTCAAGCGCTTCCAGCAGCATTATCTGGGCGAGCGCCACGCGCTGTTCGACCGGCTGCTGGCGGAGGGCCAGCGCCCACGTGCGCTGATGATCGCCTGCTGCGATTCTCGTTGTGATCCGGCCCTGCTGACCGACTGCGACCCGGGTGACATGTTCGTCGTGCGCAACGTGGCAAATCTGGTGCCACCTTATGATCAGGCAAGGTCGTTTGCCGCGACCAGTTCCGCCATGGCGTTCGCCATCAGCAATCTCGAAGTCGAGCACGTCATCATCATGGGCCATGCCCGCTGCGGCGGTATCCGCGCACTGATGGAACACAAGCCGCCGCAGAGCGACGAGGAAAAGCTGATTGCCCAGTGGGTCGGCATCGCCGAAAGCGCGCGCCAGCAGGTGCAACAGCAATTGCCGGGCAAGCCGGACGAACTGCGGTGCCGCGCCTGCGAACAGGCCGCCATTCTGGTGTCGCTGGAAAACCTGCTGACCTATCCGTGGATCCGCCGGCGCGTCGAGCAGGGCAGGCTGGCTTTGCATGGCTGGTATTTCGATATGACGTCCGGCGAACTGTTGCAATACCAGCCCGCCAAGGGCGGATTCGAAGTGCTGGTCGCCAGTACACAGTCGCTGGGCGCGGCCAGCAATGCATCCGCGCATGTCACTTGATCAACGCATCACTCTGGAGCCCATCATGCCCATCCACAAGCCATCTTTGACCGGGTTCAGCCTTGCCTGTCTGCTGACAGTTGCACCGGTGTTCGCGACGGAAACGGACGCGCCGGCATCCAGCGTGGCCGAGGCCATTACGCAGGGCAAGTCCATCAGCAGTTTCAGGCTGCGCTACGAATATGTCGACCAGGCCGGCAAGGACGAAACTGCCGATGCCTGGACCCTGCGCAGCTTGATCGGCTGGCAGACCAGGTCTTTTCATGATTTCAGCGTCACGGCCCAACTGATCGGCGTTTCGCCGCTGAACCACCAATACAACGATCTCGATAAGGGCGTGCCGGACCCGGGAAGGCTCGATTATCCGGTGGTGGCCGACCCAGAGGATTACGACGTCAATCAGCTTTTTCTGGAGTGGACTGGTCTGTCCGCCAACAAAATCCGGCTCGGGCGCCAGGCAGTGTTTCTCGACAACTGGCGCTTTGTCGGTGATGTGCGTTTTCGTCAGGTGATGCAGGTGATGGACGGTATCGCGCTGGAGAACCGCAGCCTGCCGGATACCGAAATCTATGTCGCCCACTTCGAGCGCATCAAGCAGATCACGACCAAGCGGCAGGACGTCAACGTCGAGCTGATCAACGTCAAATACCGATTCACGCCGACAGAAAGCCTGACCGGCTACGGTTATCTGGTCGATTGGAACGGCAGCGATCTCGAGGCCAATTCCAGCAAGACCTTCGGCCTGCGACTGGATGGTGCGCGTGCGGTGCATGACGACTGGAAACTGCTCTACACCGCCGAATACGCCAGGCAGGACGATTACAAGCGCGGCCATCGCGACATCGGCAACGATTATTACCGTTTCGGTGCCGGTTTCGGTCGGGGCGACTGGTTCCTGCGTGTCGACCAGGAAAAATTGTCCGGCAACCGCGACGGTCGAGCATTCCAGACGCCGCTCGGCACCAATCACCTGTTCCAGGGCTGGGCCGATGTCTTTCTGACCACGCCGGCGGAAGGTATCGAGGACACCATGCTGATCGCCGGCGGCAAAGTCAGGGGCGTGACGCTCAAGGCTGAATATCATTGGATCGATGCCGACCGCAGTTTTGCCGAAATTGGCAGCGGGCGTGGCGATCGCTATGGCGAAGAACTGGATCTGAGCGCCGGCTACAGTTTCGGCAAGCAATGGAACGGCTTGGTCGAATACGCCAACTTCCGGGAAAAGGACGAATATGCAGCCGCGCGCAAGCGCAACATCGAGAAGCTCTGGCTGACCCTGATGTACAGCTTTTGAGCCACGGACGCTTCAGGATTTGAATCACGAAAGGAAACCAGCATGCACCAGCCACCCGTACTCGGCATCTGTGCGCAAGCCAGCGGCATGGGCAAAACCACCCTCTTGACCCGGCTGCTGCCTTTGCTGGCAGCGCAGGGCATCCGCGTCTCGGTCATCAAGCAGACCTGCGACGGCTTCGATCTCGATCGTCCGGGCAAGGACAGCCACCGGCTGCGTGAAGCGGGTGCCGCGCAAGTGCTGCTCAGCGCGCCGCAGCGTTGGGCGCTGCTGACCGAGGAAGAATACGAAAATCATGACGATGACCGCCTGCTACCGCTGATCCGGCATCTGGACAGCCGACAGTGTGATCTGGTGTTGGTGGAGGGCTTTCGCCATGCGCCTATCGCCAAGATTGAGGTCTGGCGTGCGATTGCGGATGCGATTCCGCTCGCCTGGCAGGATGCTCGTGTCATTGCCGTCGCCAGCGACACTTCGCCGGCACTGCCGGTGCCACTGCTCGATTTGAACGACGCGTTCGCTGTGGCCGCGCATATCCTGCACTGGCTCGCCGACGAGCGCGGGCAGCAAGACCTCTGGCGTCAGCCGGATTTAGCGTGCACTGCGTGAATCGACAAGGGAAATGCAAGGATGGGTTGGCGGAGTGGACGGGACTCGAACCCGCGACCCCCGGCGTGACAGGCCGGTATTCTAACCAACTGAACTACCACTCCAGCGTTGTCTCGCGATTGCGCGACAACGAAGGCGCGCATCATACCTCAAACCGTTGGGAATAATCCAGAGGTTTGCAGCACGGATGAGTAATTCTTTATCAGTGGATTGATGCCTACGCAGGCTTTTCCTCATGCAAGTGCCTGAATTGCTTTAGAATGAGCGCCTTTCAAGAACTTTGGGCCGCGAGGCCGGTATCAGAGAGGAAAGCATGAGCAAGATCAGCGTAGAGCACAATCCGTCCGAACAGCGCCTGCAGGCATTGGGCGTATCCAAATGGCCGACCTGGCAGAAGGAGGTCTCGGTGTTTCCCTGGGTGTTTCCGGAGCAGGAGATCGCCTACATCCTCGAAGGCGAATGCGTGATCACGCCGGAAGGCGGCGCGCCGGTCAGCTTCGGCAAGGGCGATCTGGTGACTTTCCCCGCCGGCACCAAAGCCAGCTGGGAGGTCAAGCAACCGCTGCACAAGCATTACAAGCTGGACGGCAACATGCTGACGCAGATCTGGGCGCGTTTGAAACTGAAACTCGGCCTCTAAGATCGCGGCGCAAACCTGACCAATTCGGGCATACCCCAGCGCTACCACGTATTGCAAGGCGTTGCGGTCTGGCGTATGGTGGTCATGTAGTTTTCCGATGCTATCTGGCGGGAGGCGCGATTCATACGGCGCAGACTGCCAGCGAGTTTCCACCAAAAGTAAGACGAAAGGAGCTTTGCAATGGATAAATTCTCGACAATTCAGAAATTGGTTGCGGCGATTTTTGTGGCCGGTCTGGTTTCCGGCTGCGCTTCCACCAATCGTGTCGCTGCACTTGAAGCGCGCATCGATGAAGTGAGCGCAAGTGCGAATAACGCTCAAGGCACCGCCGATCAGGCGCTCGCGGCGGCCAATGCTGCTGACGCCAAGGCAACACAGGCTGCTGCCGATGCTGCCGCTGCCATGCGTGCCGCCGAAGAGGCCAAGAGTCTGGCTGCTGCCGCAGATGCAAAAGCAGACAGGATGTTCCAGAAGAGCATGACCAAATAGGCCGTTTCAATACGGCTGATGACGGGGCTGCCGGTGCGAACCGGCAGCCCCGTTTTTATTGATGTGCCGCCGGTGAGGCAGCCGGTGTTGAAGTTGGGGTGGCAGTCGGCTTGATGGCCGCACTGTCTTGCCGGCCTGCTCCGACCGGCCTGATAACGGCATGATCGGCAGCGCCGTCGATGATGGGGGTGGCGATGCCGGATTTTTTCTCCAGCACGGTCATCGCCCGCTGCCAGTCGATCGGCACGTCCTCGCCGACTTTCTCCAGCACGGTATGCATCAGCGCCGTGCGTTCATCCAGCGTCTGTTCATGCTCCGGCAGCGGCGGGAAAGTCTGCAGGTAGAGCTGCCCCTGACGCCAGCCGGCCACATGCGGCTGATGCACGATCTCCACCGGCGTGCCGACCGGCACCTGCTGGAATAGCGATTCGATGTCTTCCGGATAGAGACGGATGCAGCCGTGGCTGACGCGGCGGCCGATGCCCCACGGCTTGTTGGTGCCGTGGATCAGGTAGCCCGGCATGCCGAGGTTCATGGCGAACTTGCCGAGCGGATTGGCCGGCCCCGGCGGCACGAACGGCGGCAGCGTGATGCCGTCCTCCGCCCGCGATTTGCGCACGGATTCTGGCGGATACCAGGTCGGGTCCTTGCGCTTGGCCGTGATTGTGGTGCGGCCGTAGGGCGTGTTCAGAAATTCGCGGCCGATGCCCATCGGGTGGGTGATGGCCTTGCCCGGCTGGCCGTTTTTCGGTTCGACGAAATAGAACAGCCGCATCTGCGGGATATTGAGCACCAAGCCGCGTCGCGGTGCTTTCGGCAGCACGTATTGTGTGGGCAGGATGACGTAGGTGCCCTCGCGCGGTAGCCAGGGATCGACGTTCGGGTTGGCGCGGATGATCTCGTTGTAACCGAGACCGTGCTCGCGGGCGATGTCGAGCAGGGTGTCCGACTCCTTGGCGACGACGAAGCGCATCTCGCCGATGACATCTTCGCCTTCCGGCGGCAGTTCGAAGCTGGTGGCCTGACTGATTGGCGCGGCGGCCAGCAGCCAGATGAATGCGAGTGCGATCAGGGGGTTAAAGCGTGGCATCTGCATGGGCATCGATCCGTAGTGACCCTGTCAGCATAACATCATGAGGCCGGCACGGCCACGCGCACGCAACTCCGCCTTGCCTTGAACCATTGCTGGCGGCATCATGTCGATGCAGGTAGCTGTTGCATTTTTTTCATGCATATTTAATGCATTTTTCACCGCCTTTTATCGCATCAAGGAAAACACATGACCCAAGCCTCCACCACGTTGCGCGAACTGCTCGGACTCGGCCTGCAACCGACACCGCTCAAGGACACCGCCCTGATCATGATCGACTGTCAGAATACCTATCGCAGCGGCATCATGCAGCTGACCGGGGTTGAAACGGCGCTGCTGGAGGCGCAGAAGCTGTTGAAGATGGCGCGCGCGCTGAAGATGCCGGTGTTCCATATCCAGCACGACGCCGGCCCGGGCACGCCCTATGACATCACGGCGCACATCGGCGCGATTGCCGACGAGGTCGCCCCCATCGCCGGCGAGCCGGTGATCGTCAAGCATTACCCGAACTCCTTCGTGCAGACCGACCTCGATCAGCAGCTGAAAGCCGCCGGCATCAAGAACGTCGTGCTGGCCGGCTTCATGACGCACATGTGCATCAACTCCACCGCGCACGGGGCTTTCAATCTGGGTTACGGCGTCACCGTGGTTGCCGCCGCTACCGCGACACGGCCGCTGCAGGCGGCCAACGGCAAGGTGCTTACGGCAGCCGAGGTGCATGACGGCGCCATCGCTTCCACCCGCGACCTCTATGCCGCCATCGTCGATCGCGTCGACGACCTGTTCGCGCAGGCCTGAACCCGGGATCACACCACTAACACGCGGGCCATCTTTCAATGCTTGAAGTACTGTTTCCCTTCGTCGGTGGCCTCGGCCTGTTTCTGATCGGCATGATGCTGTTGTCGGACGGGCTGGTCGCCTATGCCGGCGCCGGCCTCAAGCGCTCACTGGTGCGCTTCACCGGCACGCCCTACAAGGCGTTCGCCTCCGGCACGCTGGCGACGGTGATGGTGCAATCGTCTTCGGCGACGGCGGTGACACTGATCGGTTTCGTCAGTGCCGGCCTCATCACCTTCTCGCAGGCCATCGGCGTGCTGATCGGTGCCAGCCTCGGCAACACCGCCACCGGCTGGATCGTCGCCGAGCTCGGGTTGAAAGTGAACTTGGGTTTCTACACGCTGATCCTGATCGGCATCGGCGCCTTCCTCAAGCTGCTGGGGCGCGGCCGCTGGACCGAGCTGGGCATGGTGCTGGCCGGTTTCGGCCTGCTGTTCCACGGCCTCAGCATGCTGCAACAGGCCATGACCGGCCTTTCCGGCATGTTCAACCTGGCAGACCTGCCGGTGGGCGGTTTCGGCGCGCGCATCCTCATCATGCTGTTCGGGCTGGTGCTGACCGCGATCCTGCAATCGTCGACGGCCGCCATCGCCACCACGCTGACAGCGCTTTACACCAACACCATCAACTTCGACCAGGCCGCCGCGCTGGTGGTCGGCGCGGCTATCGGCACCACGCTGACCGGCGCGCTGGTGGCGATCGGCGCCACCATCTACGCCAAGCGCACCGCGCTCGCCTACATCCTATTTAATCTGGTGGCCGGGCTGATCGGCATCCTGCTGTTGCCGGCGTTCCTGTATCTGATCCAGCTGCTGGACAATTTCATGCAGATCGCGCCGGACGCCACCATGCTGGTGGCGTTCCATACCTTCTTCATCCTCATCGGCGTCGTGCTCTTCCTGCCGTTCACGGCCGGCTTCGCGCGCATGGTCGAACGTCTGTTGCCGGATGTCGAGGACGGTCTGGTGCAGCGGCTGGACGACAGTCTGCTCAACATCCCGGCCGTGGCGCTGGAAGCCTCGCAGCGCGCCATCGAACAGGCGGCCGGCTTGCTGCTTCGTGCTTATGGCGAGGTGCTGGCGATGACGCACTCGGCCGGCACCGAGACCGACCTGAAGCAGGTCGAGCAGGCGCTCGACCATACCTTCGATTTCGTCACCCGCATCCAGCTGCCGCCGGAAGAGGACGCGCAGGCCGAGCAGCGCATCGCCCAGCTGCATACTATCGACCACCTGCTGCGCCTGCGTCACCGGCTGAGCGATATCGCCCGTGCCAACATCGATTTTGCCAACCCGGTCTATCAATCCGCCCTGCAAAGCAGCCGTAGCATGATTCATCTGGTTCAGCGCGCGCTGGCTGAGAAGACGCTGGCGCCGTATCAGGAGGAGATCGAGCACGAGGCCAGCCAGCTTTCCGTCTTCGTGCATCAGGCGCGTCATGAGATTCTGCAGAAGGTCATGCCTAGCAGCAAGGCGTTGAACACCTTGCACACGACCGACGTATTCCGCTGGATGGAACGCACCGGCCACCACATCGGCCGCATCTGCTTTTATCTGGCACAGGGCCGTCCGCTCAACGGAAATGGGGTAAAATCCGCCCCCGGACCGGAGCGCGCGCCCGACAAACCGGCGGATGAAAACAACGGCAGCAGTTTCGCCGACGATATCCGCGTCAACGGGCAATAGCGCGTCCTCAGCGGCACGCAGGTGCCGCATCCTTAAATCAGCGCATCATCCGAAACATGAAAATCCTGACATGGTTGCAGGCGTCTGCGCGGCATTACCGGCAGACGCAAACCCCCTTGCGCGAGAAGTTCTATTCATCGCTCGCCGCCCTTTGCGGCATCCTGCTGCTGGTGCTGGCCGAAAGCCTGCTCGCCAGCGAGTTCACAATATCGCTGCCGGTGCTCGCCTCCATGGGCGCCTCGGCCTTCCTGCTGTTCGTCGTGCCGCACAGTCCGATGGCGCAGCCGTGGCCCATGTTCGCCGGCCATCTCCTGGCTTCCGTCATCGGCGTCCTTTGCGCGCAAACTATCGCGCAGCCGGCACTGGCGGTGGCCGCCGCTGTCGGCCTCGCCATCTTCTGCATGTACTTCCTGCGCTGCCTGCATCCGCCCAGCGCTGCCACCGCCATGATCGCCGTTCTCGGCGGGCCACAGGTGCACGCGCTGGGCTGGAGCTTCTGCTATGAAGTGGTCGCCATCAACGCCGGCATCCTGTTGCTGCTCGCCTTCATCATCAACAACCTGGTGCCGGGCCGGCGCTATCCGCTGCGCCACAGCCACCACCCGCACCACGCCCAGTTCGTGCAGCAATCGCATCCCGCTGCGCTGGAGCTGGACGAGGCCGATTTCGAGGCGGCGCTGGCGCGCATGGACGGCGTCATCGACGTCACGCCGGAAGACCTGGTAGATATCTATGAATTCGCCGTGGAGAACGCCGAGGCGCGGCGCAAGCCGGCCTGATGCAAAAAGAAAACGGGGCCAAAGCCCCGTTTTTTTGTGGATGAGAGTTGTTGCAGGCTAAGTTTTATTTCAGCTCGATCGACTCGATTACCACCGGCTGCGTCGGCACGTCACCCGGCCACACAGGCGCGCGCGAGATCTTCTCCACCAGATCCATGCCGCTCGTCACCTTGCCGAACACGGCATAACCCCAGCCCTTTTCATCCTTGGATTTGTGGTCCAGAAACGCGTTGTCCGCCACGTTGATGAAAAACTGCGCACTGGCCGAGTGCGGGTCGGCGGTTCGCGCCATGGCGATGGTACCGGTCAGGTTCTTCAGGCCGTTGTCCGCCTCGTTCTGAATCGAAGGCCCGGTCGGCTTCTCCTTCATATCTTCAGTCATGCCGCCGCCCTGAATCATGAAACGACGGATGGTGCGGTGGAAGATGGTTCCGTTGTAATGCCCGCTCTTCACATAGCCGAGAAAATTCTCCACCGTCTTCGGCGCCTTGGCGCTATCCAGTTCGACCACGATAGGCCCGAGGCTGGTGTTGATCTGCACCGTGGGTTCGGCGTGGGCGGCGAAAGAGAGCAGGAGTGCGAATAAAGCACTGGTCAATCTGAAAGCCATGAGAATTCCTTGTAATTGGGTTGAATATCCACAGATGATACTTGTAAAACTTTGATTGGGTTTTTATCGTACTGTTCAGAATAGA
>JADHED010000182.1_pt1 | contig 85207 bp, 58 predicted proteins | sample 8952041 | NCBI WGS metagenome assembly JADHED01 (sample SAMN16124423, study PRJNA663239) | bioreactor sludge metagenome | isolation source: sludge (control) | place: India:Bengaluru | collected 2018-09-08
CCGGGCGCGGCGGCGCTCTCGGTGTGACGCGGGACTTCTGACTCACCACACTAGGGGCGGACCGCGGGGCGCCGGGGGAGGGACCGGGATTGGCGGAGGCAGAGCGAGGACGCGGCGTGCTCGTGGCGGCGGCCCTCGCCGGCGCCGCCGCGCTCGCCGCCGCCGTCCTGACGCGGGAGTGGGCCCTCTCCGCGGTCCCCGTGGGGCTCGCCCTCGGCTTCGTCCTCGAGAAGGGCGACCTGTGCGGGGCGAGCGCGATGAGCGAGGTGCTCGTCTTCCGCGACCGCACGAAGCTCCTGGGGCTCGGGGTGGCGGTCGTCGCGAGCATGGTCGTCTTCGCCGCCCTCGATCTCGCCGGCCTCGCCCGGGCGAACCCCAAGCCGCTGTCGTGGCTCAGCATGGCCGTCGGGGGCCTCGTCTTCGGCGTGGGGACCGTCCTCGGCGGCGGGTGCATCAGCGGGTGCCTCATGAAGGCGGGGGCGGGGAACCTCAATTCCATGGCCGCGCTCGTGGGGATCCCGCTCGGGGTGGGCCTCGTGGAGGCCGGGCCGCTGGCCGATCTCAACCGGGCGATGCGCGGCCTCGTGGCGAGCCACCCCGGCGGGCGGCCGGTCACGGCGGCATCGCTGATCGGGCTGCCCGCGTGGGCCGTGGCGGCGGCGGTCGCGGCCGTCACGGCCGTCCTCCTTCTGCGCCGGGGGGGCCGGGCCACGTGGCCGCGCACGGGCCTGCGCGGCTCGTGGCGGCCGTGGCAGGCGGGCCTCGCCCTCGGCCTCGTCGGCGGCCTCGGCTGGCTGTCGTCGGCGGCCGTCGGCCGCAACTACCCCCTCGGCGTGACGCACGGCCCCTACCACGCGGCCGTCCTCGCGCTCTCGGGGTCGCCGCAGGAGGTCTGGCACCGGCAGGCCGGCATCCCGTTGTCGTGCTCCCCGGAATCCGCGCTGCCCGTGGATGTCGCGGCGATCTCCGCCATCGTGTGGTGGCTCGTGGCGCTCTGCGCCGGCGTGGTGGCGGGGTCCTTCGTGAGCGCGCGGCTCTCCGGCCGGGCGCGCCTCCTGTCCCGGCCGCCCGGCGAGACGGTCGTGGCGTTCTTCGGGGGCGCCCTGACGGGAATGGGCGCCGGGCTCGCGAGCGGCTGCGTGCTGAGCAACATCGTCTCCGGGATCGGGCTGCTCAGCGTGGGCGCCGTGGTCTTCGCGGCCGCGACGTTCGCCGGAAACCTCGCGGCGACGCGCCTCTACCTGATGGGCGGCTGGCCGCGGTCCGCCACCCCGCCGTCCGCCTGAGCAACCGTCTCTGCGAACGACCGTCTCTGCGAACGACCGTCTCTGAGGAGATCCTCCGCCGTCCGAACGACCGTCTCTGGGTCCGAACGACCGTCTCCGAACGACCGTCTCTGAGGAGATCCTCCGCCGTCCGAACGACCGTCTCCGTGCGAACGACCGTCTCCGTGCGAACGACCGTCTCTGAGGAGATCCTCCGCCGTCCGAACGACCGTCTCTGGGGAGATCCTCCGCCGCGAACGACCGTCTCTGAGGAGATCCTCCGCCGTCCGAACGACCGTCTCTGAGGAGATCCTCCGCCGTGAACAACCGTCTCTGAGGGGACCTGCCGGACTGACCTTCCTCCAAGGCCGGTGGCTGCCCGGTCCGCTCGCGCGGTGATCCTCTCCTGCGGTGGAGGCGTCCCTCCGCGCGGCCCGTGGGAGACGGTATGCTCCCTCCGTGTGGGGTTGAGCGGAGCGGGCCCCGCTTCGTTGGCCGCGGACGAGGGACTCTCCTCCTGGACATGACGGGCACATCGCGATCGCAGAGTTGGCCGCGGACGGCGGCCCGGCCCGCGCCGGGGCCGGGACGGCTTCTCGCGTGCACCGCCCTGCTCGCGGTGCTCCTCACGGGGGCGATCCGCGGAGGCGCCTCGACCGAGTCGGTGAACGGGCAGATCGCCTACACCGTGCAGGGCCCCGGACTCGACGAGTTCACCCCCCAGAGCGACATCTGGGTCATGAACGGGGACGGGACCGGGGCGGTCAACCTCACGGACACGCCGGACACCGACGAGGAATCGCCGGTGTGGTCGCCCGACGGAACCCGGATCGCCTTCCTTCAGGGCGGCACGAGCAGTCGGCTCGCGATCATCGACCGGGACGGCGGCGGGCGGGTCGTCCTCACTCCCGAGCCGTCCTTCCAGTTCAGCCCCACCTGGTCGCCCGGGGGGACGCAGATCGCCGTCGTCCGCCAGGTCCCGGGCGAGGTGATGGCGCTCCAGTTCGACATCATCGTGATCAGCGTCGATGGAAGCGGCGAAACCAACGTCACGAAATCGGACTCCGATGAGCTGGATCCCGCGTGGTCGCCCGACGGCGATCGCATCGCGTTCGCCGCCGTGCGACCGGAGCGCGCGACCGATCCGATCACGGGCGAGTCCGTGCCGTCCGCCCAATGGGAGATCGTGACGGTCTACCCGGACGGCACAGGCGAGCAGGTCCTCTCCGGGGGCGATCCGGGAACTCCGCGAGCCGAGAGACTCGAGGAGGATCGCGCCCCCGCGTGGTCTCCCGATGGCCGGATGCTCGTGTTCATGAGCCAGAGCGTGGACCCCTGCTGCGACCGCTGGAAGATCGCGGCGGTCAATCGTGACGGCAGCGGGCTCAGCGTCCTCTCGGAAGATCCGGAGTCCTACGACATGTCTCCCTCCTGGTCGCCGGACGGGACCGAGATCGTCTTCGCGAGCGACCGGGACGCCGTGTCGGGCGGGGAGTTCGATCTCTACCGGATGCCCGCCCCGGCGAGCCTGCCGTCACTCGCGCCTGCACGGCCGGCGGCGAAGGGACCCGTCACGCGCTTGACCGCGAACGGCCGCGCGGGGCGCCCGAGCTGGGGCGGCCGGCGACCGCTGCCGCCGACCCTGTCCCTCTTCGTACTGAGTGAGGCGGAGGAAGGCGCGCGCGGCCGGGTGCGGGTCCTGACCCGCGGCCTCCGCACGGGCAACCGGCGTATGCACTCCTATGCCGCCGGCAGCGCGGTGGAGTTGGCCGCCGTGCCGCGGAAGCGATCATCCTTCGCCGGCTGGTTCGGCGCCATCAACGAGTCCGCGCGCCGGTGCCGCCTGACGATGGACGACGTCATGCTGGTCACGGCGCGCTTCGTCCGGATCCCCTGACCGCACCTCGGAGGCGGTCGGCCCTCCCCGGCGGCCCGCCGGGGGTCGAGGCGCCGCGCACCGGGGGACCCGGGCCTATCCCTTCAGCGGCGGGTAGTCGGTGTAGCCCTTCTCGCCCGGGGTGTAGAAGGTGCTCATGTCCGGCTCCGCGAGTCGGGCCCCGGTCCGGAGGCGCTCGGGGAGGTCGGGGTTGGAGATGAAGGGGCGGCCGAACGCGACCAGGTGGCCGCGTCCGCCGGCGAGGTCCCGGTCCGCGCGCTCGCGATCGTAGCCGCCGGCGAGGACGATCGTGCCCCCGAAGGCGACGCGCATCTTCTCGACCGTCGTTTCGGCTGGCCGGGGGGCGCCCATTGCGGAGTGGTCTACGACGTGGAGGTAGGCCAGCCCGAGCGCGCCCAACCGCCCGGCGAGGAACTCGTACTGTGGCTCGACCTCCGGGAAGGGCGCGATGTCGTTGAAGACGCCGTAGGGCGACAGGCGGATGCCGACACGTTCCCGGCCGATGGCCTCCGCGGTCGCGAGGGCGACCTCGAGGACGAATCGGCAGCGGTTCTCGATCGACCCGCCCCAGGCGTCAGTGCGGCGATTCGAGCCGGGGTTCAGGAACTGCTCCAGCAGGTAGCCGTTCGCCGAGTGCAGCTCGACGCCATCGAACCCTGCTTCCCGGGCGTTCTTCGCGCCGCGGGCGAATTCCTCCACCGCCGTCTGGATGTCCCGCTCGGTCATCGCGCGCGGCACGGGGTGCGGCCGCATTCCCTCCGAGTCCGTGTACATCTGGCCGGCGGCGGCGACGGCGGAGGGAGCGAGTATCTCGGCGCCCTCGGGCAGGTTCGCCGGATGGCCGATCCGGCCGGTGTGCATGATCTGCACGAACATCCGTCCGCCCCGGGCGTGGACCGCGTCCACGACGGCTCGCCACCCCCGGACCTGCTCCGGATTGAAGAGGCCGGGGATGCGCGCGTACCCGAGGCCGTTCGGGGAGGGCGAAGTCCCCTCGGTGACGATGAGGCCCGCGCCCGCCCGCTGGGCGTAGTAGGTCGCGACGAGCGGCCCCGGCACGTTGCCGATGGACCGGCTGCGCGTCATCGGCGCCATCACGATCCGGTTCCGGAGCGCCACCGGGCCGAGGTCGAACGGTGAGAGGAGGTCGATGGACATGGGAACGTCTCCGTGTCGGAAGGGACTCGACGGCGGGGCGGGATGCTACCCGGCGAGGGCCGTCTGGCCAAGCACGCCGATCCACAACGGACAACCGTCTCTGCAACGGACAACCGTCTCTGACGGACAACCGTCTCTGAGGATGCAACGGACAACCGTCTCTGAGGAAGTCCTCCGTCCGGCATGCGCGGACAACCGTCTCTGAGGAAGTCCTCCGTCCGGCATGCGGGCCGGCATCCTACCGGGGCGGGCGGATTGCCTCGATGGCGAACCGGATCGCCCACTCCTCGATGCTGTCGGGCGCCCTCTCGCGCGCCCGGTCGAGCGCCGCCTCCAGCGCGGGCAGTGCCGCCGCCGCCGGGGGGCCGATGCGGCGCAGGGCGTCGGCGGCGGCCTCCCGCACGAGGCGGTCGGCATCGGCGAGCGCCGCCGCCAGGGCGGGAACCGCCGCGACGGCCTCCGCGTCGGCGAGCACCACCGCCGCCGTCCGGCGGAGCCACGGGTCCTCGTGCCCAAGGAGCGCGGCGCCGAGCGCCGCGGCCTCCGCGGTGTGGATCCGGCCGAGGGCGTGCGTCGCGTTGATCCGCACGATCGGGTCTCCGTCCCGGAGCGCCGCCTCGATCGCCGGGAGCGACGCTTCGCCGCCCACGAGGGCGAGCGCGCGGAACGCCGCCCGGCGCAGGCGCGGGGACTCCTCCCGGGCCATGGCGAGGAGCGCCCGCTCCGCCCGGGCCCGGAACTCCGGCATCCCCGGCTCGTCGTCGTAGTCCCACTCGGGGAACATGTAGTCGGAGAGCGCCTCGGCGGCGTGCCACCGCGGGTCGGGGTCCGCGCCCTCGAGGGCCGCCGCGAGGCCGGGCAGCGCGGCGTTCGATTCGTGGCGCGCCAGGGCCCGGAGCGCCGGCCAGCGGACCTCGGGGTCGGCATCCGCGGCGGCGCCGAGGAGGACCGCCTCCGCCTCCTCCGGCAGGAACAGCCATCCGGCGAAGGCGGCGAACGCCGCGGCCCGCCGCGCCGCCGGACTCGCCGAGGCCAGGTCGGCGCGGAGAGCCCGCCAGCCCTCGGCGCCGGTCAGCACGAGCGCGAGACCGGCGGCCTCCCGCAGCGGCGAGGCGGGGTCCGCGAGCAGGGCGCGCAGGATCGCGAGCGCCGGCTCGCCCAGGCCGGCGAGCGCGTCGGCGGCGTCCTCGGCGTCCCGCCCTTCGCCCTCCTCGCGATCGATGAGGCGGACGAGGGCCTCCACGCGCGCGTGGAGCGGGTCGCGGGGCGGCGACCCGGGGGCCAGGCGGGCCTCGACCGCGGCGAGGATCTCCTCGAGGGGCACCGTGCGGACGAAGTCGTCGAAGCGCGGGTCCTCGCCGGGGTACGTCTCGATCCCCGGGGGCAGGCGGATGACGTCCGCCTCGAGCTCCGCGTGGGTGCGGCCGAGGACGTCGCGAAGCGGCATCCGGCCGTGCCCGGACCACGCGATTCGGTCGATCGCCGAGACGCCGGTCACTCTCTCGCAAAGGCCGCCGGGTCCGAGCCAGGGGGTCGGTACGGCGGGGTCGGCGGGGTGCTCCTCGAGGAAGAACAGCGCGTCCTCCCCGGGGACCGCGTGACTCGTGTCGCAGGTCCAGGTCCCCTCCGCGAGGACGAAGACGTTGCGCCCCCCGGAGGTCCCCTTGACCCAGCGGAGGGGCCGGATCTCCGCCACCCGGCAGGGCCGGGACACGCACGGGCCGTCGGTGGTCGGCGAGGGGAGGGGGACCACGAAGACCCGCTCCACCCGGCCCACGAAGATCCGGTCGGACAGCGCCGAGAGCCGGCCCAACGTGGTGTCCGAGACCATCGCCGCCGCCGGGCGGGGGAGGAGGGCGAGGAGGAGCGCGTGGGTCACGAGGATCGCCAGCAACGCGGCGCCCGATCCAAGGCGTCCTCCGAAGAGCCTGCCCACGGCACGCACCTCCGCGGGGATTGTACCCGGGACCGTGCGATACTGGACCCGGCGGCGGCGCCGCCAGGAGGCAGAGCGATGCTCGGGAAACTCGTCGGGTTCCTGCTCGTCGGGCTCGTGGCCGGCTGGATCGTGGGCTACCTGCAGCGGGGGAAGGGCTTCGGGTTCGTCGGCAACCTCATGGTGGGCGTGGTCGGCGCCGTCACCGGCGGCCTGCTGTTCCCCCTCTTCGGCCTTCACGCGACGAGTCTCGTGGGGGCCATCGTCATGGCCGTGGCCGGGGCGTTCGTGTTCCTCTTCATCGCGCGGGCCCTCCGGCGCTGAGTCCCCGCCGGGGACGCTCTCCCCCTCGCGCCGGTCGAGGTCCCGGGTGAAACGGACGGGGGCGGGGCTCGAGGAGGACCGTCCGGCGCGGGTCCCGACCCTCCGCCCTCCGACGAACACTCTGCTCGCGGTCCTCCGCGTCACCCCGCCCGGACGCAATAGATGCAAACTGATTGCTAACTCTCGGAGGGCACGCGGGCGGCCCGGGTCCGACGTTCCCGATCCCGCCGCCCCCGTCCGCCGCCAGGAGGAGACGATGGCCGGGGAGCACCGGACGGCCTCGGTGGAGCACCCGGGGACCGGGGCCGACCCGCGGCGGCGTCGGGCGCCGGAAGCGACCCGGAACCGGCGGGGGTCCGCGGACGAAGGGGCCGGAACGTCCCTGCGGGTCGGCGGGTTCGAAAGCCCGGAGAAGCCGTTCGCGACGGTGGACGACGACTGGATCCGGGACCAGCTGCCCCGCGCCATGCACAGCCTGACGGAAATCCACGACCGGACCTCCTCCACCCGGGTCGCCCGCGCCGAGGGGGGCGCGCAGTGGACGGAGGATGCCCGGGTCGTGGACCGGGACATCCCGGAGGACGCCCCCCCGGCGGCGACTCCCGGACGCTGACCCCCAGCGGCTCGACGATGATGTACGGCAGGCCGCACCGTCTCCGCGCCGGCCCGGACGGCACGCGGGTCGGCGGCCAGACCCGGGACGGGGTCACCGGGGTCGCCACCTCGGGCCCCGGGACCCCGGCGGCGTTCGTCAGCCAGCGGAACCAGGCGATGGCCGGCGACTCCGAGCGAGAGGACGACGACACGCCGTTGTTCGCGTTGGCGACCTGCATCCGGAGGCCGGGGACCCGGGTCGACGACGTCTGCCGGCAGGTCCGGGGCGGAACACGCGTCAACCTGACGGACGGCACGAGCACGCACCGGGAGTTCGTCAACGTGCGCTGAGGGCGGAAAGACCTGACGCGGCGGACGGCGGCGAGGTGCAATCGCCGGCCGTGCACGACCCGACCGCCATCCGCCGCGCCGAGGGGGGCCTCGCCACCGCGGGGGCGTTCGTCCTGTGGGGGCTCTTCCCGATCTACTGGAAGGCCCTCGTGGCGGTCGACCCGGTGGAGATCATCGCCCACCGGATCGTCTGGAGCCTCGCCTTCACCGCGCTCCTCCTCGTCGCGCGCCGCCGGTGGCGCGAGATCGGCCCGGCGCTCCGCTCGTGGCGGGCCGTCGCCCGCCTCGCGACGAGCGCCGCGCTCCTCTCGGTGAACTGGCTCATCTACGTCTACGGCGTGAACTCCGGGCGGATCCTCGAGACCTCCCTCGGCTACTTCATCACCCCGCTCGCCAACGTCGTCCTCGGGATGGTCTTCCTCCGCGAGCGCCTGCGGCCGGCCCAGGCGGCGGCCCTGGTGCTCGCGACCGCCGCCGTCGTGAACCAGGTCCTCGCCAGCGGCGGCGTCCCGTGGATCGGGCTCTCGCTCGCCGTCACGTTCGGCTTCTACGGGCTGCTGCGGAAAACGGCGACGCTCGACTCGCTGCCGGGCCTCGCCGCCGAGACGCTCCTGCTCACGGTGCCTGCGGGGGCTTACCTCGCGGCGACCGTCGCGGGCGGGACGGCCGCCCTCGGCCGCGCGGGGGCGCTCGACCACGCGCTCCTCCTCGGCACCGGGGTGGTGACGGCCGTGCCCCTGCTCCTCTTCGGGTTCGGGGCCCGGCGGATCCGACTGACCACCGTGGGCCTCCTGCAGTACCTCGCGCCGTCCGGCGCGTTCCTCCTCGGCGTCTTCGCCTACGGGGAGCCGTTCGACCGGACGCGCGTGGTGACGTTCGCCCTCATCTGGACGGCGCTGGCCGTCTTCGCCGCCGACGGCCTCCTGCGCGCCTCCGTCCCGGGGCAGGCCCGTCGCCGACCGGGCGCGCGGACGCGCCCGGCGGGGCCGGACCAGGGGACCTGACCTCAGAGGCGGTGAGGATGTCCCGTGCGGCCCCGTCACCGGCCTCGGCGCGAGCGGAAGCCAGAGGGCCGGCGAGGCCGCTTTCCGCACCGAGGCCGGCAGCCCTGCGGCCCGGGCGCGATGCGCTTCGCATCGCCTCGTGCTAGCGCCTCGTCCCGGCGTGGCTCGCGGGGGACTTCTTCACGGCCTCTCGGTCGGCCGCCCGGTGGGGATCGTCCGCGAGGCGGCAGACTCTCTCCCGAGCGCCGGCGGCAGAAGGGGAGAGCCATGCGGAGTCTGCGTTCACCGGTTCCCCGTTCGTTGCGTCCCGCGTCGTGGTTCCTGCCGGTCGTGACGCTCGCGGCACTCGCCGCGGCACCCGTCGTGACGGCGAAGGGCGGCCCGCCCGACCGCGGCGGCGGGGGCGGCGCCGGCAAGGGGGGCGGGGACTGATCCGGTCGCCATGCCGGCGACACCGGACCGGGGGGCCGCGACGGGAGGTTCGGGGCCCTCTGCCGGACGCGCGTGACGCCGCCGTAGCCGCGATGGCCGGGCCACGGCGGCGCCCGGACGGGTCTGTCTCAATCTCCCCGGTCCGCCGCCGCGGCGATCTCGCGGTGCAGGCGGACGACGGTGCGCATGGAGTCGCGGCAGTCGGCGGGGGCGTGGTCGACGAGTGCGTCGAGGAGCCGCTTCGCCTCCCGGAGGTGGGTGCGATCCCCGCTGGCCTCGAACAGGAGGAAGCGGGCCTGCATGCGCTGGGCGACGTCGAGGTGGGCCTCGCTCTCCGCGTAGACGGCGAGCGCCCGCGCGACGTCCGTGCACGCGCTCCCGGCGAGGCGGGCCGTGGCGAGGGCCAGTAACGCCCGCGACGAGGCCTGGCGTGCGAGGTCGCGGGCCTCCTCGAGGCGGGCGACGGCGGCGACCGGATTGCCGCGCCGGCGGTCGAATTCGGATAGTTCGTAGAGGGAATCGGCGATGCCCGCCGGATCCGCGATCGTCCGGCGGAGCGCCAGCGCCTCCTCGTGACGAGCCTGGGCGGTCGCCGGGTCGCCCTCCGCGTCGTCGGCGGCGGCGAGGCCGGCGAGGGCGTAGGCCGCCTCGCGGCGCATTGCGGCCTTCCGGGCGAGCGAAAGGGCGTAATCGAGAATCCCCCGGGCCTCCGCGGGGCGGCCGAGCAAGAGGAGCAGGTGGCCGAGGTGTGCCATCACTGTCGTCTCGGCCCGGTGGTCGCCGATCTCCCGGGAGAGGGCGATGCTCTGCTCGAGATGCTCCCGCCCGGCGCCGAGCAGCCCGAGCGACCAGAGGGCGCTGCCCAGGTTGCCGAGGGCGTTGGCCTCCCCGAGGCGGTCGCCGACTTCGCGCGAGAGGCCGAGCCAGCGCTCGTAGTACGGCTTCGCCTCGGCATGCCGATCGAGCATGAACAGGACGTATCCGAGTCCGCCCGTGGCGTTGGCCTCGCCCTTCCGGTCGCCGATGTCCCGCGCAGCGGCGACGGCCTGCTCGAACTGCTCGCGCGCCTCGGCATGGCGCCCTGTCTCGCAGTAGGCGACGCCGAGGCTGCGGCAGGTCGCCGCCTCCATCCGCCGGTCCCCGGACTCGCGGAAACAACGGAGCGCTTCGCCGAATCGCTCGATCGCCTCCTGGTGGCGGCCCAGGCGCAGGAACACGGCGCCGAGCGTCGCGAGGGCCCTGTCCGCGGTCCGTTGGTCTCCGAGGTCCCGGGCCAACGCCAGGCTTGCGGCGCAGTGCTCTTGGGCCTCCGGGTACCGCCCGAGACCCATCAGGGCCTTGGCGAGGCCGATGCCGGTGCGTGCTTCACCGGCCCGGTCGCCGACCTCGCGGGCGTACGCGAGGCACCGTTCGCATTGTTCCCGGGCCTCCGCGGGGCGACCCGCCGCCAACAGCGCGGCCCAGAGGACTTCCAGCGCCCGGCGCTCCCGCTGCGGATCGCCGATCTGGCGGGCCAGGGAGAGAGCCTCCCGGCCGGCCGCCGACATCCGTTCCGGATGTCCGAGGAGGTCGAGGGGACCGCCCGGGGCGGCGAGGCGGAGGAGGAGGTCCGCGCGGGCGGGGCCGGCGAGCAGGCCGGGCAAGGCCAGCGTCCGGTCCGCCAGCGTCACGAACGCCCCGGGTCGATACGAGCGTTCGAGATGGTCGAGCGCCGCATCGAGGTGCGGCCGGGCCTGCTCCGCCAGGCCGCCCTGCAGACAGTGGCCGCAGAAGTCGGCGGCCTCCGCTCCGGAGAGCGACGGGTTGCGGCGGGAGATGGCCCCGGCGATCGCGGCGTGAAGTGCCTCCCGCCGCGGGCCGGCGAGTTCACCGTACAGCGCCTCGTGGACGAGGTGGTGGTCGAACTCGCACCGATGGCCCGCGAAGCGCACCAGGCGGTGCCGGCGCTCGATGTGTCCGAGGCGCATGAGCGCCTCGAGGCGGGGGAGGCCCTCGGCTTCCCCCGCCAGCAGGGGGTCGAAGGCGAACCCGCAGCAGCAGGCGGCCTCGAGGAGGCGTCGGTCGGCCTCCTCGAGGGCTGAGACCCTCGCCCGGACGGCGTCCCGAACCGTGGACGGCGTCTCGACTGCGCCGGTCTCCTCCGCGGCGGCCCAGACGCCGTTCGCCTGCCGCAGGATCCGCCGGCCGTCGCGGAGGGTCTTCAGGATCTCGAACACGAGGAACGGGTTGCCGTCGGACCGAGCGGCGATCCGGGGTGAGAGCGTCTCCGCCAGCGGACGGGACCGGAGCGCATCGGCGACGAGGTCGGTGACCGACTCCGGGCTGAGCCGGGGCAGCAGCAGCCGCCGGCACCAGGACCGCGCTGCGAACGCGACTCTCACCTCCTCCGGGAGGGCCGGACGGGTCGTCCCCACGAGGAGGATGCGGTGGCCCGGGACCGCGAGAGCCAGCGCCGCGAACAGCGCCAGACCGGGCTCCGAGCCGAAGTGGAGGTCCTCGATGAGGACGACGACCGGCCGGTCCGCGGCCAGACTCCGGATGATCGCGACGATGCCCGCGCGGAAGGAGTCCATCGTCAGGAAGTCCGCGCCGGGGGGGAGAGCATCTCCGCGCAGGACGGCGGCGATGCCGGGCACGAGCGAGGGCGTGGAAGCCAGGTGGCGGGCCACCGATTCCTGGATCGCCTCCGGTCCGAAGTGCTCCCGGAGGGCCGTGACCCACGCGCCTCTCCCGGGGGCCGACTCCGCCGGCGGGCAGGCCCCCGTGAGGGCGAGGAACTCCTCGCCGGCATCGGTGAGCCGGGCGAAGAACTCCTCGAGGAGCCGCGACTTGCCGATCCCCGCCTCACCCTCGACGACGACGACCTGGCCGGTCCCCCCGCGGGCGGCCTCGAACTGGCAGCGGAGTTCCGCGAGTTCCGCCTCGCGGCCGTGGACGGCGGTCTCCCGGAGGACGCGCAACCGCCGGGGAGTCCTGCCCTGCGTGGCCCGGACCGCCCGCTCCCGCCACCACCGGGAGTCCTCGCCGTGCGCGAGCGTCTCGGCGAGGGCGGAGGCGGAGGGGAACCGGTCCTCGGGACGGCGGGCGAGCAGGACGTGCACGACCTCCTCGAAGAAGGGGGAGACCTGCGGGTGGCGTTCGCCGAGCCGCCGCGGGTCCTCCCGGAGCACCCGGTAGAGCACGGCCTCCGTCCGATCGCCGCGGCGGGGGTGTTCGCCGCAGGAGAGCTCGTAGAGGATGACTCCGAGGGAATAGAGGTCGGAACGCGCTTCGAGGGCCTCAGGGCGCCCGGCCAGGTGCTCCGGACTGGCGTAGTGCAGGCTTCCGGCGAAGGCCCCCGGGGCGCCGTCCGCCGGTCCTTCTCCGGCGGCCCGGGACGCTCCGAAGTCCATCACCTTCACCACGTGGTCCCGCGTGACGAGGATGTTGGCCGGCCGGACGTCGCGGTGGACGGCGCCGGCGGCGTGGATGGCGGCGAGCCCCTCCGCGACCTCGCGCCCGATGTGTCGGCACAGCTCCTCCGGGACACACCCGAACTCCTCCAGGAGACCGTGCAGCGTCCGGCCTTCGACGTACTCGAGCACGAGATACCGGTCCGGTCCCGCGACGCCCTGGTCGAGGGTGCGGACGACGTTGGGATGGACCACGGACCGGCCGACCTCCGCCTCCCGGAGGAACCGCTCGAGGAAGCCCGGACGGAGGAGCAGGGGACGGTGGATGACTTTCACGGCCACGGTTCCCTGCGGGCCCGTGGCGCGGTACACCCGTCCCATGGCGCCGGAGCCGATCTCGGCGTCGAGATGGTAGGGCCCCAGATTCTCCCCGATCATGGGGGGATATCTAACCGGACCGACCTGCTCCGATCAACCGAGTTCCGACCTCGCCGGCGCCCCGGCCGCCGGAGGTCGACGTCACCCGGCCGAAGGCAGCGAGGGCCGGCCGCCGCGGGTTCCCCATGACCCTGCGACGCCCCGTGGCGTCCATGGGGACAGGAGTCCCCTGCTCGTCGCCGCCGTCGTGTCCCTCTCGGGTCCTCATTCCGCCGCGCCGCCGGAGGGGGGGGGCGACGCCTCACCCCGGACGCCTGCCGGGGTGCGGGCCCGTCGACGGGACCGGGGAGCCGGCGCCGGTGGCGGTGCACCTCGTGCGGCGGACGCCCGAGGGGCTGCCCGCGGCGCCCGGCGGGACGGTGTCTTCCTTCACCGAGGACTCCCTCGGGCCACGGCTCCTCGCCTCGGCGGTCTCCCCCGAGTCGGGGTTCGTCCGGTTTCCCCGCCGGCGTTCCGGCGGCGGCGCTCGCCTCGTGCGGACGGTGGGGCGCCGACGGCGACCTGCTCCTCCCCGCGGCACCGGCCTGCGACGGCCAGCGCGAGTTCGCGCTCCCGGCGCGGCCGGTGAACCGCGGCCGCTTCCGGGCCGGCCGTGGTCCATGTGGACGGATAACGGGTCGCGGCCCCGGAGGGGTGCTTCGCTGCCGCCGGCGCCGCCGCCGGCCCGCACGTGGCCATCGCGGGCGGGCCGGGCCGCCTCGGGGAGGTCCGCCGCGTCGTCCTCGCCGATCGCGAGTGGCGCCCGCTCGCGTTCACCGTCCCGCCCCGCTGATCCCGGCCGTCGCGCACTGCCACGAGATTCCCGCCGCGAAAACGCCGCCGGCGGGAGATCCATGGCTGGACAACCGTTGCCCGGACCGCGCGGCGTCGGGCCGGGAGAGGAGGGCGACTACGCCGGAACCGTCGAGCGAGGGGAGGGAGACATGGTGCAGACGTGGAGTGCGAGGTGCACCGTCGTGGTCGTGGCGCTGGCGTTGCTGGTGGCGTCGGGCACCGGGCCCGCGATGGGTGGCAAGCCGGGCCAGCCGCCCCCGAGCGGGAAGAGCATCTACTACAAGGCGGGGACGGTGGCGTGCCGGATGGCGTCGGATGGTTCCGGCAAGACGACGCTGGCCGGGAGCCTGGGCTACCGGATGACCGACACGACCTACGGCGGCGCGTACTGGTGGGTGACCTACAAGCCGTGCACGGTGAGCGAGCCGCGCACCCCCGAGGGCTACTCGCGCAACAAGATCGTCGTGGGTCCGGTAAACGCCTCGGAACCGGCACCGTTCGAGATCCTGAATGACGCATACGTGAACCCGTGGTGCACCACGTTCCGCCCGGGCGGCGAGAACCCCTGCGTCACCTTCGTGGCCGTCGTCTGGGACGAGAACGGGGAGAACCCGACGGCGGGCCTGTATCAGATCGAGTTCGCCGCGGACGGGACGTACATCGGGGACCCCGAACTCCTTCTGACGTGCGAGACCTTCAGCGACTGGTCGGACCCCACATACACCGAGACGGCGGCCCAGATGACGTGGCACGACTGGTTTGACTCGACGACGATCGTCTACGGCGACGACGCCTTCGCCGGTTACGGCACGGTCCCCGGATTGTGGGCCCAGCTCTACTACGGGAACATCGAGGACGACCCGGCGAACCACGTCGCCCTCATCGCCTCGGGCGGGACGGGCATGCACTACGGCGTGCAGTTCAACTCGACGGGCTCCAAGGTCCTGTATCAGAGCCCGTACGGAAACGTCTACGAGGTGGCGACGACCGGCAACTCCGCGCCGGTGGCCTGGGTGACGGCCGGGAGCAGCACCATGGCGGGGGGCGCCGACTACCTCTCCGACGACACGATCGTCTACGAATGGTATGACGCGCGGAAGCGCACGCAGGACCTCTGCAGCAAGAAGTGGGGGTCCGCGGGCAAGAACCTGACCGGGGACACCTCGGACTTCTGCAGCCTCTTCGGCACCCGCTGAGGGCGGCGGACTTCCTCTGAGACGGTCGTTCGGCGTGAGGGCGGCGGAGTTCCTCTGAGACGGTCGTTCGAGGGCGGCGTGAGACGGTCGTTCGGCGTGAGGGCGGCGGAGTTCCTCTGAGACGGTCGTTCGGAGACGGTCGTTCGGAGAGGGGCGTTCGGCGTTTGACTAGAGCCGGGCTTGCCACCAGGGGCCGGCCTCGCCGCCCGTCAGCGCCTCGCACAGCGCTTCTGCGGAGGGGAATCGCAGGGACCGGTCCTTCTGCAGGAGCGCGTGCACGACCGCCTCGAAGAACGGCGAGATCGCCGGATTCCGACCCCCGAGCCGCCGCGGCTCCTCCGAAAGAACGCGCTTCATGACTTCGCCGAAGTTCCGGCCGGGGACCGGGTGCTCCCCGCAGGCGAGTTCGTAGAGGATCACCCCGAGCGAGTAGAGGTCCGCGCGGCCATCCGGCACGCCACGCCCGCCGAACTGCTCGGGGCTGGCGTAGCGCACGCTGCCGAGAAACGCCCCGGAGCGCGACAGGCGCAGCGCCTCACCGGCGATCCACGCCACCCCGAGGTCCGTGATCTTCAGCGCCTGCCCCGGGGTGACCAGCACGTTCTCCGGCTTGAGGTCGCGGTGGACCGCGCCGGCCCGGTGGATCGCCGCGAGGCCCTGCGCCAGCTCCCGGCCGACGTGCCGGCAGCGGTCCTCGGACGGGTGTGGGTCTTCCGCCATGAGCGCGCGGAGGGTGCGGCCCTCGACGTACTCCATGACGAGGTAGGCGCAGGGCGTGCCGCGGACGGTCGCCTCGCTGCAGTCGAGAGTCCGCACGACGTTCGGATGGCGGACCGCCTTGCCGATCTCCGCTTCGCGCAGGAACCGCCGGTGGAAGCCCGGCACGTCGAGGAGAGCCGGATGGAGGACCTTCAGCGCGTGACGTTCGCCGTCTCTGTCCGCCAGGTACACCCGGCCCATCCCGCCGGTGCCGAGCTCGGAGACGAGGCGATACCCGCCGAGGGACTCCCCGACGAAGGTCGGCGCGGGGACGCGCGCCGGCGCGGCGGGCGGTTGGCCGAACACCCGCGCGAGCACCCGGTCCAGTGCGTCCTCTCCTGCGCGTGCGGGCTCCACCCGGTTGTCGATGGGCACCCCCCCCCGGAGCTCATCCGCTCCGCTCGGCAGAGCGAAAACCGGAGTCTATGACTCCGAATACTAGTCCGCCGCGTTCCTTCCCCCGCGGCACGAGGGATTATCCCGGGCAGACACGGGCCGGGCAAGCGTCCGGACGGTGGCTCCGGACCGCGGGAGAGAGTGGCGCGGGGCGGTACTCCGCCGCAGGACCCATGCCCACCGGTGGTCAGGGGCAGTTGCGGACGGTCGTCTGCTTCGAGAACGTGACCGTGCCCGCGACGCGCGAGATCGCCGCGAGGGCGTAGGGGGAGGGCATCTGGACGTACATCGGGACCGGACAGCCCGGCCCGAGCAGGACCTCCGCCCACGTCACGGCCGCCCCGGTCCCCGCCGCGGCCACGGCGAGGACCGTCGCCGTCTCCCCGTTCGACCGGTCTCCCAGGAACACGGCGACGACGATCTCGGTCGCGAAGTCCACGTTCGGCGGTCCGACATCGGGGACGCCGAGTCCGGGCGGCACGGGCGGGTGGTGGCGGGCCCAGAGGGCGCCGTACTCGGTCCAGTTGCGCGCCACGGCCGTCTCCCCGGCGTGGATCGCGGAGTAGAGCCCCGTGTCGAGGATCCGCAGTGCCGGTCCGGACGGCCCCGGCGGAGGCCCCGGGCGCGGAGGGATGGGGGACCCGGGTGGCGATACGTATTCGAAGCGGCCACTCGACTCCGTCAGGTCCAGCGTGGTGCTGAACGTCGTCTCCCCGAGGCGAACCACGACGGACAGACCGTGGGGGCCCGCTTCGCGGATCCCGGAGACGTCGAGCGGACCGGACCTCAGCTCGATGCGGCCGTGCCCGCGGTCGAGGACGAGTCGGCCGGGCGCCCGCCCGGGGGCCCGGCGCGCCCGCAGGTCGTGGAGCCACCAGGCGCGTTCCCGGACCTGCACACCGGTCTCGACGGGGCGGAAGGACGCCGCGACCACGCCGCCGATCTCCACGGTGACGCCGTCCTCCTCCAGAGAGTACGCCGCGGGCAGGATCTCCGTGGGCAGACCCGCGGAGAGGCGGACGCGCCCGGAGGGGCGCTCTCCGGGCGAGAAGCGGATGCGCAGGGATTCGACGCGCAGCAGGCCATCCGCCGCGACCGCCTCACGCGCCTCCGGCAGCAGGAACAGGACCGCCAGCAGGAGGCCGGCTCTCCGGCAACCGGGTAACCAGTGGTGTGAAGACGACATAACCCTCCCGGGGGCCCCGGCGTGCTCGTGCCGGGCCCGAGCGATGCTTGCCGCAAGTCCCGCGCCAAGTCCCGGCGACGCCCTCACCGCAGGCGGCGCGGGGTGGGTGCGGGGAGCGACCCGCGAGAGGGAGGTGGTCGGACGGCCCCGTCGAGCGTACCGCCTCGACAGAGACTCCCGGTCTTCGGCGCAGCAGCCCGGACGGCGGGCTTCCGTCCGCGGGAGATGGTGAGGTACACTCCGGCGAGTCCGAATTGCGAAAGGACCTGCCCATGCGGGACTTCGTGGTCGTCCTCGCCGCCCTCGCCGTGATCGCCGGCTCCCTGTACCTCGCGCAGGCCGCTCCGTCCTCCGTGTACTGGGAGGCGAACTCGACCTCCGGCGCCACCCTCCAGTCGAAGGTGAAGGTAGGCAAGATCGGCTCGTTCGACGTCGCCTGCTACCCGTCCCCGTACTACACCGTCATGACGAGCGGCAGCGCCCTGGCGTTCGAAGGCGGGCTCGTCTGCCCGGAGGGGACGAACATCCCGTTCCTCTGCAGCCTCCACCTGCCCTCGGGGATCGGCTCCAAGGCGAACCCCTACGGCGGGTCGTACAAGTTCTCCAGCAGGAAGGACGACACCCTGCTGGTGGAGGGGTGCCGCTCGTCCTTGGGCGCATGTCTCGAGCAGATGGACTTCGGCTACCGCGGGAACTCGACCATCCCGAAGCGCTACAAGGCCTCGGCGGTGACTCCGCTCTACGGCCCCGTCGCCATCGCCACGCTCAAGGTCGTCGCCAAGACGACGGACGACCCCCAGTCCCTGAGCGGCAAGGCGAAGGTGACCTTCACGGGCACGATCGTCAGCGGACCCTACGCCGGCTCCGATATCAGGGGTTCTCTCCTGTGGACCATCGGGGACGCCTGGCTGGCCCCGTAGCCGCACCGGCCGTGGCGGTGCGGCCGGCGACCTCCCCCTTCGCAGGTCGGCCCGTGCGGGATCCGCCCTCCGTCACTCGCCTCGGTGATCGCCGTCGCCTCCGGCCGCCCACCGCACGGCCCGCCGTACACAGCCTTCGAGCCCCGGGGTCTGCTCCGGGTGCGGGCTGAAACAGAGGACCCGCCCGGCTCCGAAGCGGCCGGCGACGGCGGCGGGGGCGCCGACCATGATGCCCGGCGGCGTCCCGTTCTCCGACACCTCGGTCGTGAACACCGCCAGGGGCGAGTAGTCGGGGACCTCCGCCTCGCACGCGGGTTCGAGAATCGGCCCGCCCGCGTAGCGGACCTTCAGGGGCGCGCGGGAGAGCCCGAGGCGGGCGACGCCCTCGGCATTCGCCGCGAACTCGACGGTTCCCTCGCCACGCCGCCAGAGCGGCGACTTCGTGCGGGCGTCGAGGATGCCGAGCCCGAAGGAGAACCCGGAGCACGCGAGGTAGGCCCCGGCGCAGATCCCGAGGTAGCCGCCGCCGTTCTCGACGAACCGGCGGACCTCACGGCGGCCGTCGTCACCGAGGGCCCTCGACTGGGCGCTGCCGCTGCCGCCGCAGAATGCCACGATGTCGAGCTGGCCGAGGACTCCGGCGCGGATGTCGGGCGGCCCGACCCTCTCGACGTGAAACCCCTGCCCCGACCCGAGGATCTCGAGGACGCGCGGAACGCCGCGCCCCGCGGCGCCTCCGCCGTCGTAGAGGCCGACGTAGACCTCCCCGGCGGACCGCTTCGCGGGCGTGATCCGGTCCGGCGAGTGCCGCTCGTCGAGCATGTCGAGGTGCCGCAGGAGTCGGTCGACGGCGATGCGGTGCTGCCGGGTGCGGAGCGAGACGGGTTGGCCGCGACGGGTGGTCTCGACGATCAGGGATCGGGCGCCGAGCCTCGTCGCGGCCGCCCGGGCCAGGCTGCCCTCCACCGGCGGGCCACAGCGGAGGAAGGCCAGGTCCTTCTCCGGGATCGTCGCGTCGACGGCCTCGATCATGAGCGCGGCGGCGGCGAGCGCGTCCTCCGTGGGGGAGGCGATGATGGTGTTCCCCACGCTGCCTTTCCCCGCCCGGGCGGCCTCGACGCCCTCGTGGAGGTCGACGAGCCAGTCGGGGCGCCAGGCGGAGACGTGCTGCCAGATCGCCTCGGCCTGTTCGCCGCGAGGCGGGTCGTCGGTGGGCGTCGCGGGGAAGTTGCGGTTGAGGTTCGCCGTCTCCGCGTCCGTCCCGGGGGTGGTCCGCGAGGAGGCCCGGCGGGCGTCCGGGTTGGCGCAGGGGATGACGATGATCCGGCCACGCTTCGGGGCCCAGTGGCGGATCTGGCCGGCGGCGGCGGCACCGGCGGGTTCGTCGCCGTGGACCCCGCCCACGATCACCACGACGGGACCGTCCCGCCCGCTGTCGGCCACGAAGTACGGGACGGGCGGCCGCCCGCGGGGCCGGATCTCGCCCGCTTCGTCCCGGGGTTCCCGCGCGGACGCCGTCAGGCAGCACGCGATCACCGCCAGCGCGACAGCCACTTCGTGCCTGGTCACATCCGGCTATCGTAGCCGCCTGGCTCCTGGTCACGATCGGCTATCGCGCCGCGTCCCGGGGCGACGGCTACTTCCAGTCGGCCGTGCCTTCCAGCAGGCGGCGGTGCTTCTTCAGGACCGCCTCGTCGGCGCGGTAGGCCGCCAGCAGCGCCTTCGCCTTGCCGACGGCCTCGCCGGCGGCGACGTAGCAGTCGTCGCGGATGGCGAGGCAGGCCTCGATCGCCGTCTTCGGCTCGCCGGCGTCCTTCGCCGCCTGCGCCTTCTCCCACAGGGCGCCCGCCGCCTCGTCGTGCGCCGCGACGCGAGCCGTGAACGCCGCGAGGACCTCGCCGTGCCACGGAACGCCACCGTACGCCCGGTCGTAGGCCCGCCACTCGGGGACCCACTTCGCGTCCCGGTCGGCGTCGATCGCCTTCTTCACCTTCTTCCCGTCCTTCTCCGCGGCGTCCTCGATCTTCTTCATCGTGCCGGGCACGGACTTCCACCAGTCCTCGCTGCCGCTCTCCTCCTCCCGGATCTGCGAGAGGACCGCGTACGCCCGCCCGGGTTCCCCGCGGGCATAGAGCGCCATCCCGTAGTCGTGGTAGTCCTTCGGGCTCCTGAGCGAGCAGGCGTTCTCGTCGAGCCACGCGATCGCCGCCTTCAGCGCCTCGCGGTCGATCGTGTGGCCGAGGCCCGGCGTGCTCCGGAAGAAGACGCGGTCGCCGAACCCCGCCTTCGCGAACGCCTCGCGCGCCTCCGTGGCGTTGGAGAAGGGGACCGTGCCGTCCGCCTCGCCGTGGAGGATCGCCACCCAGATCCGGCCCGCGTCCTCCTTCTTCGCGAGGGCCGGGTTCGGCAGGCCGCCGCCGACACACAGATAGCCGACGAACCGGTCGGTGTGGTTCAGGCCGAAGGCGAAGGTGAAGAACCCTCCGCGGGAGAACCCGCCGATGAAGAGGCGCCGGATGTGGTAGGCCTTCTCGACCTGATCCACCACGTCCATGACGCGGTCGTCCTCGTCCATCTGCCAGGCGCCGTTCGCCCGGGCGTCGGGGACGGCGCAGATCCAGCCCTCCGGGAGCCCGAAGGACTTCGCGCCGCGGGCGGCGTTCGCGTGGTTGTCGCCCGCGCCGTGGAGCCAGAGGAGCAGCGTGGCGCCCTTCTTGCGGTCGTAGGAGTCGGGGACGATGAGCGTGTAGGACGCGCCCTTCGGGGCGGTGAGGACGAACTCGCCGGTCTCGTGGTCCGGCTGCGACCGGGCGGGGGACGAGAGGAGGAACGGCAGGAGGAGCGCCAGCGCCGTCGATCGCGAACCTCCGGTCCTCATTTTCCACCCTCGCTCTCGGTGAGGCCGTCGCCCTTCGGCGTGAACCCGGCGTCCTCGCGGCCCCGGCGGGCCTCGTCCATCATGCTCATGGATCCGCCACCCTCCCGGCCGCCCCCGAAGCGCAGGGCGATGCCGACCGTGAAGCGCACCCCGCCCTCCACCGCCGGCCGCTCCTCCGCGTCCCCGGCGCACATCCGCGCCACCGATCCCCAGAAGCTCAGCATCCCCTCCACCCAGAAGGCCTGATTGTCCTTCAGGGGCGCGATGAGTTCGTCCCGGACGAACGCCTCGCTCTTCGGGTCCCCGATCTCGGCGAGGGTCCAGGAGAGTAGGACGCGCTTCATCGTGTTCTGGCCGGCCCCGCGGCCGCCGCCGGGGACGCCGATGAGTTTCAGGATCTTCTCCACGCCGCGCGCCGCCTTTTCGTCGCGTTCGAAGTAGGCGAGGCCCATGGCCGGGCCGTACGTCGCGAACTCGCTCCTGCCGTTGGCCGCCGCCTTCAGGAGGAGGTTGCGCACGTTGGCATCCTCGACCCCGCAGCGCCCGAGGGCGCGGAAGGCGTGGTTCGCGATCAGTTCGTCCTTCTCGCCCCCGGCGGCGTTCGTGAGCGCGGTGAGGACCTTGCGGTCGCGGCAGCCGATGTACTCGAGGCTGACGGCGGCCTCGGCCCGGATGCGGTCCTCCCGGTGGCCGAGGTGATCGGCGACCGGCAGCGCCGCGGCGGCGAGGCCGTTCCGTCCGAGGGCCCGGATGAGCGCGCGGAGGAGGTCGGTGTCCTTCCGCGTCTCCTTCAGCATCTCGACCAGCGGCCCCACGCAGTCGCCGTCACGGTCCTCCTTGACGAGGGCTTTCAGCGCCGGGCCCCGCTCGGCGGGCACGTCCCGGACCTTCGCGAGCATCTCCGCGATCCACGCCGCTCGGGCCTCGTCCGTCGGCGGGCCCTCCTTCGCCCCGCCGGCCCCCGGTTCCGGCGTCTCGGCCGGCGGCCGGGGGGCGGACCTCGCCTCCTCCGCCTCCTTCATCATCGAGAGCAGGGCCTCCACCGCCTTCTCGCCCTTGCCGTGCGGCCAGTACTCCCGGCGGAGCAGCACCTGGTCCCCTTCGGGCTTCACGAAGATGTGCTGCGGGGAGATGATCGGGGCCTGCACCCCGAGGTTGCCGAGGATCCCGTGGTCGGCCACGCTGCTGTTCGGTGACACGAGGACGCATACGAAGGCCCGCGACCGCTCGACGATCCGGGGGTCCCGGTAGACGACCTCGCGCAGGCCCTTCGCCGCGGGCTCCTCTCCCGCCTCTCCCTCCACCGCCTTCGCATTGATGCAGATGAGGAGGATCTTCCCGTCTTCCTTCGCCCTCGCGAGGGCCGTGGCGAGGTCCTTTTCCCAGGCGACCTGGGCGGCGGCCGGCGGGTCCTCGCCGCGGACGGGGCCCGCCGGGAGCAGGCCGAGAAGGACGGTCAGGACGAGGACGGCGAGGGGGACGGGCGCGGTGCGCGGCATGTGCGTACCTCCCACGGCGGGGCCGGTGCCAGGGCGGGTCCCGCGCGGTCGCGGGCACGTCCCGCCTCGCCATGATAGCCCCCCGGCGGCCCCGGCGCGCGCACTACCGGAACAGCGTGGCGGCCTTCTCGACGGTCTTGAAGATGCCCCAGGCCAGCGGGATCCCGATGGCGATCCAGGAGACCGTCACGGCGAACCACGACGCGCGGCTCGGCGGGTCGTCCCCTCCGCAGTCCGCCGCCACCGGCGTCCCCGCCGGCGAGGGCCCGTTCGGCCGGTCGTGACCGAACCGGCGCTCCCTGTCCAGCTCCTCCTCCGTCATGAAGTGGCGGCTGGCGACAGGGCGCACGAGCAGATTGGCGAGGAAGCCGAGCAGGAGCAGGCCGGCGAGTATGTACATCGTCACGTTGTAGGCGGACTCGCTCGGCACCCCGCGTTTGAGCTGGAACTCCCGGATGTAGTTCACGAGGACTGGCCCGAGGATGCCCGCCGTGGACCATGCCGTCAGCAGACGGCCGTGGATGGCACCGACGAACTGAGTCCCGAAGAGGTCGGCCAGGTAGGCGGGGATCGTGGAGAACCCGCCCCCGTACATCGTGAGGATGAGGCAGAAGAAGCCGACGAACAGGGCCACGCTGCGGATGCTGCCGGCGAACGGCGCCGCGGCGTAGAGGACCGCGCCGAGCGCGAAGAAGATGATGTAGGTCCGCTTTCGGCCGATGTAGTCGGACAGCGAGGCCCAGAAGATCCGGCCGGCGATGTTGAACAGGCTGATGAGGCCGGCGAAGCCCGCCCCGATGCTCGCCACGAGGGCCTTGTCGCCGGTCGATAGCGAGGCGAGGGACCCCTCCTTGCCGATGAGGCCGCCCCCGAAGACCTCCTGCAGCATGGGGGAGGCCATGCCGATGACCCCGATGCCCGCGCTCACGTTGAGGCACAGGACCAGCCACAGGAGCCAGAACTGCGGGATCCGGTGGGCCCGGTTCACGTGGACGTGCCCGTGGGTGATCATCGCCGCCTTCTTCGGGGGCGGGGGCGTCCAGCCGGCGGGCTTCCAGCCCTGGGGCGGGATGCGGTAGAGGAACGCCCCGATCATCATCGCCACGAAGTAGATGGTCCCCATGGTCAGGAACGTCTGCCAGACTCCGACCGAGGTGGGGGTGGCGTACGCCCGGATCAGTTTGTCGGCGAGGGGCGCCCCGATCATGGCGCCGCCGCCGAAGCCCATGATGGCCATCCCCGTGGCCATGCCGCGCTTGTCCGGGAACCACTTGATGAGGGTGGACACGGGCGATATGTAGCCGAGCCCGAGGCCGCAGCCGCCGATGACGCCGGACCCGATCCACAGCAGCGCGATCTGGTGGGTGTACACGCCGAGGGCCGAGATGAAGAACCCCCCGCCCCAGCAGAACGCCGCCGCCACGCCCGCCTTCCGCGGTCCGTGCCGTTCGAGCCACCGGCCGAACACCGCGGCGGAGGATCCGAGGAACACGAAGAACAGCGTGTACATCCAGCCGAGGGTGCTGATCTTCCAGTCGCCCGGGGCCGAAGCCGTGATGCCGATGGACCGGCTCAGCGGCAGCCAGAAGACGCTGAAACCGTAGGCCATGCCGATGGAGAGGTGGATGGCCAGCGCGGCGGGCGGGACGAGCCAGCGGTTGTAGCCCGGCTTGGCGATGGTGCGCTGCTTGTCGAGCAGACCGAACATGTTGTCCTCTCCCGAACCGGTTGCGGAAGGGTCCGGCGGCTTCGCGGCGCGCGGGGAACGCGATCCCCCGCGGTCCGATCAGAACAGTCCCAGCACCTTCCCGGTCTCGAGATCGAGGTCCACGTCGTAGAAGCCCGGCCTCGTCGGCAGGCCCGGCATGGTCCTCATGTCCCCGCAGAGCGGGTAGAGGAAGCCGGCACCCACGCTCGCCCGGATGTCGCGGACCGGAACCCGGAAGCCCTTCGGCACGTTCTTCAGGTCGGGGTCGTGGCTCAGGCTGAGGTGGGTCTTCGCCATGCAGATGGGCAGACGGTCGAAGCCGAGCCGCGTGTAGAGCGCGATCTTGGCTTCCGCCTCCGGCGAGTAGTCCACGCCTTCCGCGCCGTAGATCTGCGTCGCGATGGTCTCGATCTTCCGCTTGATGTCCCACTCCAGGGGGTACAGGAAGCGGAAGTTCCGCGGCTTCTCGCAGGCCGCGACGACGGCCCGTGCGAGCGCCACGGCGCCCGCACCGCCCTCCGCCCAGTGGTCCGACATGACGGCGTCTTCCGCCCCGGCTGCCCGGGCCGCCTGGCGGACGAGCTCGATCTCCGCGGTGGTGTCCGTCGCGAACTTGTTGACGGCGACGACGACGGGCACGCCGAACCGGAGGGCGTTCCGGATGTGGGCGACCATGTTCGGGAGCCCCTTGCCGAGCAGGTCGAGGTTCTCGTCGGTGTACTCGGGAGCCAGGGGCTTCCCGGCCACGACCTTGGGGCCGCCGCCGTGCATCTTGAGGGCGCGGATGGTGGCCACGAGGACGACGCAGGAGGGCTCGAGTCCGCTGTAGCGGCACTTGATGTTCATGAACTTCTCCATCCCGCAGTCGGCCCCGAACCCCGACTCCGTGATGACGAAGCCGTCCTTGCCGACGAGCCGGAGGGCGATCTGGTCGGCGATGACGGAGGAGTTCCCGTGCGCGATGTTGGCGAAGGGGCCGGCGTGGACGATGGCCGGCGTGTTCTCCACCGACTGCATGAGGTTCGGCATGATCGCGTCCTTCATCAGGACGGTGAGGGCGCCCGCGACGCCGAGGTCCTCGGCGGTGATCGGCTCGCCCGCGCGGCTCGTGCCGATGACGATCCGGCCCAGCCGCTCCCGCATGTCCGCCAGCCCCGTGGTCAGGGCGAGGATGGCCATGATCTCGCTGGCGACGGAGATGTCGAACCCCGTCTCCCGGACCATGCCCTTCTCCTCCGCCCCGAGGCCGATCTTCACCACGCGGAGGAATCGGTCGCTGATGTCGAGGACGCGGTTCCACGTGATGCTGGCCGGGTCGATGTCCAGCCGGAACATCCGGCGCTTCTCCTCGGCGGTGAGGTCCGCGGGGTTCGTCTTGGCGATGCCGAGCTTCTTCAGACGCCGCAGCATGGGCGGGGAGAACCGGCGCTCGCCCTTCTTGTTGGCCGGGCACAGGGCGTTGAAGAGCTTCTCGTCGCTCTGGCCGGACTCATGGAGGATGCGGACGTCGATGGCCGCGGCGAGGAGGTCGTGGGCGGCCGTGACGGCGTGGATGTCGCCGGTCAGGTGGAGGTTGAAGTCCTCCATCGGGACGACCTGCGAGTAGCCGCCGCCCGCGGCCCCGCCCTTGATGCCGAACGTCGGCCCCATGCTGGGCTGGCGTACGACGGTGACGACCCGCTGCTTCAGGTGGGCGCCGAGGGCCTGGGACAGGCCGAGCGTCGTCGTGGTCTTGCCCTCCCCGAGGGGCGTCGGCGTGATGGCGGTCACGTCCACGTAGTGCCCCAGCGGCGCGTCCTTGAGCCGATCGAGGACGTCGAGGTGGATCTTGGCCTTGTGCTTGCCGAAGAGGTCGAGGTCGACCTCGGAGAGGCCGATGGTTTCGGCGATCTTGCGGATGGGGAGCAGCGCGGCCGCCTGCGCGATCTCGATGTCGGAGGGAACCGGCTTCACGGGTTTGAGGGCCATGGTGGGTGCAACCTCCCTGGGTCGGGGGAACTGCGACAGAGCCGATATGCTATAGACCGGAGGGGGGAGATAACAAGCCGCACCGAAGCCGGTATGCACTTCGTCGATGCCGTCCGGGTCCCGGCGGGGCCCCGTGGTCCGGAGGCCGGGCCCCGGAGCGGGGGACGGCCAGCGGTCCCGCGGCCTCCCCGTCCGCGGTCAGGCCCACGGCCCCCGCTCCGCGCCGGGCTCTGTCGCGCCCGATGGCCGGGGGCAGCGCGCGGGGCTGTCGTGGCCAGGGGCCCGCCGGGCGATTCCGCAGAACGATCGATCGTCAGCGGCGGCGGCCGTCCGGGTCCGCGGCCCCCCGGCGGCGCCGATCGTCCGGCGGGGCGCCGTAACCGCGCCGGGTCGGCGATCCGCCGCGGGACGGCGGAGCATCCTCCACCGGCTGTCGCCCGCCACTTCCGGGAATCGCTCGCAGTTGGCAGGATAGTGCCCCCGACAGAACCCGAAAGGCGGTGACCGTGACGAGAGCCGGCCGGCGTGGAAGGACTTCCTGCCCGTTCGCGACGAGGTTCGCGGCCGTGGCGCTCACCCTGCTCGTCTTCTCCGGATCCGCGGTGGCGGAGGACTGGCCCCAGTTCCGCGGTCGTGACCGGGACGGGATCTCCCCGGAGAAGGGGCTCCTCAAGCACTGGCCTGCGGGCGGCCCCGAGCTGCGGTGGTCCTTCGAAGGGCTCGGCATCGGCTACGCGAGCGTCGCCGTCGTCGGGGACCGGGTCTACACGCTGGGAGGCAAGGACGGCCAGGCCATCGTCACCGCGCTCGACACCGCGGGGAAGAAGGTCTGGGAGTCGCCGGTCGGCAAGACGAACATGGCCGGCTACGCCGGGCCGCGAAGCACCCCGACGGTGGACGGAGACCGCCTCTACGTCCTCTCGGACGAGGGCGACCTCGCCTGCCTGAAGACCGCCGACGGGTCGGTCGTCTGGTCGAAGAACATCCTGCGGACCTACGAGGCCGGCAACATCACGTGGAAGGTCGCGGAGTCCGTCCTCGTGGACGGCGACCGCGTCATCTGCCAGCCCGGCGGCAAGGCCGCCATGGTCGCCCTCGACAAGAAGACGGGGGAGCAGGTCTGGGCCGCCGCGCCGGTGGACGCCCTCACCGGCTACGCCTCGGTGATCGCGGTCGAGCACAAGGGGCTCCGGCAGTTCGTCGGGCACTCCGCCGGCCACGTCTTCGGCGTCCGCGCCGACGACGGGAAGCTCCTCTGGAAGCAGCCGCAGAAGAACCGCTGCGACGTGAACGCCACGAACGTCGTGTTCGACAAGGGCGTCGTCTTCTCCTCCTCGGGCTACGGTCTCGGGAGCCAGGCGCTGCGGCTCGAGGTCTCCGGTCGGGAGGCCGCGGTGGAGCAGGTGTGGGCGGCCAGGGATCTCGACGACCACTTCGGTGGGGTGGTGCTGCTGAAGGGGCTCGTGTTCGGCACGCCGACGAAGGGAGCGTTGCTGGCCGTGGACATCCACTCCGGCGACGTGAAGATGAAGGCCCCCGGCATCCCGAAGGCGTCGAGCATCTACGCGGACGGCCGCCTGTACTGCCAGGGCCACGACGGCCGTTTCATGCTCGTGGACCCGGCGAACGGGAAGCCGGTGGGGTCGTTCACGGAGACGCCCACGCCGGCGAACCAGCTGTGGGCCCACCCGGCGATCGCGAACGGCGTCCTGTACGTCCGCAACGGAAACGTTCTCAAGGCCTTCGGGATCAAGTAGGGGGCGCCATGCGGTGGGGGCCGTGGCTGGCGGCCGTCCTGGTCGGCGCCTTGTCGGGCGTCGCCGCGGGGGAGGGCGAGGAGGCGGCGGTGAGCCTGCCCGAGGTCCTCGTCACCCCGCGCAAGTGGACGGAGTCGGAACTCGGCGTGCCCCTGAGCATGACCGTGATCCCGGAGTCGCAGATCCGGGATGCGCACCCCGAGGGCGTCCGTGACGCGGCCCTCCTCGTGCCGAACGCCGCCTTCGTGGAGTTCACCGCGCGCCGCCTGAGTTTCCCGTTCGTGCGCGGCATCGGGTCGGGGCAGGGCGACCCCGCGGTGGCCACGTACGTGGACGGCGTGCCGCTCCTCTTCGGCAGCGCCACGAACCTCCCCCTGCTGAACGTCCGGCGGGTCGAGTTCCTGCGCGGTCCGCAGGGGACGCTCTTCGGCCGCAACGCCCTCGGCGGGCTCATCCACGTCTTCACGCGGCCGCCGCCGGAGGTGCCGGAGCTCCGCGCGGAGACGACCGTGGGCGACTACGACCTCCGCGAGGGGCGCCTCTTCGCCGGGGCGCCCCTGCCCGGCACGGCCCTGTCGGCGGGGCTCGCGGGTCTGTGGACGCGACGCGACGGCTACACGCAGAACGACTTCACCGGGAACGACGTCGACCACCGGGACACGCTCTTCGGGCAGGGGCAGGTGGTCTACGCGCCGGACGAGCGGAGCGAGGTCCGCCTCCTCGTCCTCGCCGAGCGGTCGCGCGACGGCGGCTTCGCGCTCTCGGACCTCGGGCGCCTCCGTCACCGGCCCCACCACGTCTCGCAGGACTTCGAGGGCGTGGCCGAGCGCGACGTCCTGCTGCCGTCCCTGACGTGGACGGTCCGCGGCGCCGCCGTCGACCTCACTTCGATCAGCTCGTTCGAGTCGTTCGACGTCCTGGAGACCTCGGACTTCGACTTCTCCGCCCTGGACGGGGTGCGGCGGCGCACCGACGAGGAGAGCGACGCCTTCGTGCAGGAGGTCCGCCTGTCGTCGGCAGACGGCTCGCCCGTGGACCTCGGCGGGGACACGCGACTCCGATGGCTGGCCGGTGTCCTCGGCTTCGTCGCGGATTCGGACCGGAGCGGGGCGAACGAGTTCCGGCCGGGAGGGGTGGGCATCATCTCGCCGATGGCCGGCATCGACGACAGCGCCGGCGACTTCCGGGACCGGGGCCTCGGAGCGTTCGGCCAGGCGAGCGTGGCCCTGCCCGGGGGGATCGAGGTGGGGGCGGGGCTCCGCTGCGACCACGAGGAGAAGGAGGCCCGGCTGCGCCGCACGTTCACATCCGGCGGCGTCCTCCTCGACTCACGAGCCGAAGACCACGACGAGGCCTTCGCGGAGGTCTTGCCGCGCGTGGACCTGGGGATCCTCCTTCACGATGGCATCCGCCTGTACGGCTACGCGGCGAAGGGGTTCAAGGCGGGCGGGTACAACCTCGACGCCCCGGATGGGTTCATCTCCTTCGATCCCGAGATGTCGTGGACGTACGAGATCGGAGTGAAGACCGGACTCCTGGACGGCCTTCTGCGGTTGGACGCGGCGGTGTTCCGGATCGACTGGGAGGACATGCAGCTGAGCCGGTTCGATGCGACCGCGGGCGGCTACGTGGCGAACGCGGGGGCGGCGACGAGCCGGGGCTTCGAGACGGAGGTGGCGGTGCGGGCCACCGACGGACTCGAGGTCTTCGGCAGTTTCGGACTCACGGACACCTGTTTCGAGTCCGGGCGGGACCAGTACGGCGACGCCCTCGAGGGGAACGACCTGCCGTTCGCCCCGGAGACGACCCTGGGCCTCGGCGCGCAGTGGACGGTCGACCTCGGGAGCGGGCTCGCGTTCCGCCTCCGCGGCGAGTACGCCCGGTACGGCACGTTTCATTACGACGCCGGCAACCGCGGGAGCGAGAGATTCGGGATCGCGAACTTCCGCACGGGCATCGGCGGTGAGCACTGGCGCCTCGAGGCGTGGGTCCGCAACGCGCTCGGCGAGGAGTACGTCCCGGTGGCGTTCCAGCCGAACCCGGCGGACCCGACGGCCTTCGTGGGCGAGAGCGGCGCCCCCCGCACCTTCGGCCTCACGCTGAGCATCGAGTTCTGACCCCGCCGCCGAGGCCGCGACCGCCTCGCTCCGGCCGTGCCGGGGCCGATCTGCCGCGGGTCGTCCGGCCCGGGGAGGACCGGCGGGCCTGCCGGGAACCGGCGCACGACCCGGGCAGCGCCGCCCGGCGTCACCTCGCGGCCCGCGTTCGTGCCAGGCGCGTCCCTCCGGCTCGGACGACCTCCTCAGAGACCGTCGTCCGTCGGACGACCTCCTCAGAGACCGTCCTCCGGACGGACAACTTCCTCAGAGACCGTCCTCCGGACGGACAACTTCCTCAGAGACCGTCGTTCGGGGGGACGGGCGGGGGAGAGGCGGGCGGTGGGGGGCGGGTCACTCGTCGCGGAGGGGCGAGAGCGGCGGGGGGCGGAGGGCGAGGCGGACGGCGAGGTGAGCGAAGAGGAGCGCGCCGGCGGCGAGGCCGAGAAGGACCGCGGCGGTCCCGGGCGTGGCGATGCGCGCGCCCGGGGCGAGGAGCGCGGGCAGGAGGGCCAGCGCGGAGGCCGCGAGGCCCGCGCAGAGACCGAGAGCGACGAGCGCCGCGTGCTCCCGGGTCACGAGCCGGGTGACGAGACGCCGCGGGAAGCCCACCGCCACGAGGAGCGCGATCTCCGCCCGGCGCTCCAGGAGATTGCGGGCGACCAGGAGCGCGAGGCCGGCGCTCCCGAGCAGGAGCGCGAGGCCGCCGAGCGCCCGGAAGATGCCGAGGTAGGTGTTCTCGGCCGCGTTCGTGGCGTTCAGCCGTACTTCCGCGCGCGCCAGCGAGAGCCCGTGGTCCGCGAACCTCCGCGTGAGCCGCGCGGAGACCTCGTCCACGCGCGCCGCGGGGACGTCGAGGAGGAAGCGCCGGCAGCCGCCATCCTCCGGGAAGAGCCGGACGAACTCGCGGTCCGAGACGATCAGGCTCCCGTGCAGCACCGAGTTGTCGATGACCCCGGCGATCCGCGCCTCGACGGTCCGCCCCTCGCCATCGAGGAGGGCGACCCTCTCCCCGAACCCCTTCCCGAGCGTCCACACCGTGGCCTGGTCGATGACCGCGGGCACGGGGCCCTCGTGGGTACCGGCGTCGAGCGCCGCCCACGGGTCGGCGAGGCCGCCTTCCGCCCGGACGAAGGTGAATCGCCCCCGCAGCGCCGCGGGGTCCACTCCCACGAGTTCCGGCGCCTGCGCCCGGGCGAGGCTCCGGCAGGACGCGTCGTCCCCCGCCCGCACACGCAGGCCCACCACGCGCACGCCGGCGAGGTCGGAGTCGGAGAGGCCGTGCGCGCGCCGCCCCTCCGCCGTGTCCAGGTCCTCGACGAGCGCCGCGGAGGACTCGCCCACGAGCGCGAAACCGCCGGTCCCGCTCGCCCGGTCCCCCGCCGTCTCGAGCCGGTCCCGCCGGAAGACCGTCACGCCGAGGAACATGAACACGCCGAAGGCGAGGATCCCCACCGTGGCCGTGCTCCGGCCGCGCCGGCGACCGAGGTTGCGCCACGCGAGGCCCGGGAGGCTCGGCGCGCCGCCTGCCGGGCGGGCGAGAAGGGCCCATACGAGCGCCAGACACGCGGCCAGGAGCAGCGCCCCCGAGGCGAAGAACGCTCCCGCCGTGGCCGGGTCGCGCCCGCGGCCCGCGAGGAGGGCCACGGCGGCGGCCGCCGCGGCGAGTCCCGCCCCCGCCCAGCCCGCGGCGCGGCCTCCCGCCCGCCGCGGCGAGGTCCTCGCCTCCGCCGGGGTCCTCCCGACGGCCCGCCACAGGACGAGGCCGGCGGCGAGAGCGGAGACGATCCCCCCGGACACCGCGCCCAGCGCCGCCGTCCCCGGCCGGACATGCACGGTGAGCGGCAACGCCCCGGCGACGTCGCTCCACACCGTCCGCAGCGCGGCGAGCGCCGCCGCCGCGAGGGCGAACCCGCCGGGCACCCCGAGCGTCCCGCCGAGGAGCGCCACGAGCCCGTGCTCCGCGGCGAGGAGTCGCCGCACCCGACCCCGCGTGAACCCGACTGCGAGGAGCGTCGCGATCTCGCCCCGGCGCATCTCGACGTTCAGCACCACGACCAGCCCGAGGAGGAGCAGGGCGGCGGCAGCGAGGAACCCGGAGAAGCCGAGGAACAGGGCCCCGAAGTCCATCCCCTCCCGCCGGGCGTCGGTGTCCGCGCCGCGGAGGTCCGCGAACGCCAGCCCGAACGCGGCCGGGTCGAGGGAGCGCTCGATCAGCACCCGGGTGGCGATCGGGTCGTGGACCGCGAACCGCACCGCGGTCAGGCTGCCGAAGCGGTTCCCCCAGAGCCGCCGGCCGGTATCGAGCGCGATGAAGGCCTTCGGGGTTCCCTCGTGCTCCCGCCAGTACGCCTCGTCCTTGTCGCGGACCCGCGCGAGGTCGAGCGTGAGGCCGGGGTCCCAGTCGCGGCAGGAGTCCGCCCCGCGGATACCCGGAAACGACGGCATGAGCGAGCGGTCCGCCGCTGCCCCCGCGATCGGCACGACCGCCCGCACGTGGAAGCCCGCACTCTCCTCGGTGAGGGGGCCGCGGCCCGTGAGCACGTAGTACGTGAGCGTCACGCCGTCGCCGGCCCGCACGGACAGGTCCTCGGCCAGCCATTCGTTCACGACGATCTCGTCCGCGCCGAGGTCCGCGGGGACGGGGCCGAAGCCGGGCGGCACGGCGGCCACCATGGAGTAGGGGGTGTGGAGGTCCCCCGCCCGCAGGTCGTTGACGAGCCACGTCAGGATGCCCTGCGAGGGGTGGCCGATGGCGAGGGCCGCGCCGGCCACCGTGTCCTCGAGGAGCACCCGGCGGGAGCGGAGGTCCCATCCGCGCCCCTCGCCGAGCGGTGCGAAGGAGAGGCCCGCGTCCCCGATCGAGAAGCGGTCGGCCGCCGCCGCGCGGACCCGCTCCGCGGCCGGCCCTTCGCCGGCGAAGAGCGCGTTCACCGCGCCCGGCTCGCCCACCGCCTCCGCCAGGCGCGAGAGGGGGAGGAAGACGTTTCGAGGCGCGAGCGGCCCGCCGCGGAGCGAGAAGGCGCCGAAGTCCAGCGGGTCGAGGACCGCGACCACGTCGACGAGCAGACTGACGACGGCGTCGGCGGGGTCGCTGAGGCGCGCGTCGCGCGGCACCGGCGACGGGCGCTCCACGCGGATCACCACGCCGTCGCCGACCCCGACCCCGAGCGCCGCGGCCGCCGCCGAGGAGAGCGCCGCCCCGTCCCGGGGCCACGGGGAGAGGGGAGCCCGTCCCGCCGGCGAGAGCGCCCAGAACGCGTCGGTCACGCCGAGGGCCTGCGCGCCGGGGAGGCTGGCCGAGCCGTCCGGCCGGGCGAGCGTGCCCGGGAGCAGCAGCGCCCCCGCCACCGGCGCGCCGAGGTCGGATGCGAGTTCGTCCGCCAGCGCCGCGCGCCACAGGCGGTCCGGCGAGTGGGCGGAAAAGCGGACTCTGCCGATCCGCATTTCCGAGGCGCGCGCCATCCCCTCCCGGACCGAGTCCCCGACCCCGAGCGCTCCGACGGCCGTCGCCGCGACGAGGGCCGCCGTGAGGAACCCGCCGAGGTGGGTCCGCCGGTAGTGGACGAGGGAGCGGAGGACGAGCCGGAGCGGGTTCACCTCCCGCTCTCGCCTTCGGCGAGCCGCCCGTCCGACAGCGTGAGCAGGCGCTGCATCCGCCGGGCGAGCGCTTCGCTGTGGGTCACCGCCACGAGAGCCGCGCCCTCCTCGCGGACCACCTCGACGAGCAGGTCGGCGACGCCTTCCGCGCCGGCGCGGTCGAGGGAGCCCGTGGGCTCGTCGGCGAGCACGAGCCGCGGGGCGTTCACCAGCGCCCGGACCACCGCCACCCGCTGGCGCTCCCCCCCGGAGAGCATTCCCGGCGGGTGGGCGAGGCGCGCGGTGAGCCCCACCCGCGCGAGGAGCCGCCGGGCGCGCTCCTCGACCTCCGGCGTGACTCCCCGCACCAGCGCCGGCACGAGCGCGTTCTCCCACACCGTGAGCTGTGGCAGGAGGTGGTGCGCCTGGAAGACGAAGCCGAGGACGGTGTTGCGGAGGTCCGCGCGCGCGTCCTCGGAGAGGTCCGCCACGTCGCGGCCGAGGATACGGACGCGCCCGGAGGTCGGCACGTCGAGGGCGCCCATGAGGTGGAGGAGCGTGCTCTTGCCGCTGCCCGACGGGCCGAGCACGGCGAGCGACTGGCCGACATCGACGTGGAGCGACACTCCGCGCAGGACGGGCAGGGGCCCGCCCGGGGCATCGTACGTCCGGCCCACGTCGTCGAGATCGAGCAGCATCAGTGCGTGAGGATCCCTTCACAGACGGCGAGGACCTCCCGCGCCATCCGCGGGACCGTGAAGTTCGCGAGGACGGCCTCGCGGCCCTTGGCCCCGAGAGCGCGGGCGCGTGCCGGGTCGGTCAGGATCTCACCGAGCGCGTGCGCCAGGGCCCCGGGGTCGTCGGGCTCGCACAGTGTGCCGCCTCCCGTCATGGAGATCAACTCGGGGAACGCGCCGTGGCGCGGGAGGACCACGGGCACGCCGGAGGCGAGCGCCTCGATGACGTAGAGCCCGAAGTCCTCGCCGTGGGTCGCGGGCACCGAGAGGACGGTGACTCCGCGCAGGAACGCGAGTTTCGCCTCGCGTGTGAGGTCGGGCCGCCACTCGACGGCGCCGGTCTCGCCCGCCGCCTCGATCCGCCGCGCGAGGGACTCCACGAACGGGCGGTCCGCCGGGGTCACGCTCCCGGCGACGTGCAGGCGCACGCCGGGCGCGCGTCCGCCCCGCCGCAGCTCGAGGAACGCGTCCACCAGCGTCGAGAGCCCCTTGTCCGCGGTCATGCGGGCGAGGAAGCCGATGGCGGGCGGCGCCGGAGGTCGCTCGGCCGGCACGTGGTCGTCCGTGCGGATCCCGGGGTACACGACGTGCACCCGGTCGCGAGGCAGCGCCAGGCGGGCGCCCATGATCTCCCCGTGGGTCCGGCTCACGGGCAGGAACGCGTCGATCCCCCGGCACAGGTCCCGGACGGCCTCCCACGCCGCCGACCGCCAGGGCTCCGGCAGGCGGTCGAGGAAGGCGTCCTCGCCCTGGAAGGCCGTGACGACCTTCACGGGACCGAGCGCGGCCCGGAGCGGCGGCACGAGGCCCGCGAGGAGCGAGTTCGACAGGCACACGACGTCGGGTCGGGGCTGCCGGGACAGGTACCGGACGAGGCGCCGCACCTCCTTCCTCTGGCGGCCGCCCTCGCCGGCGAGGGTGGACAGCGTCAGATCGCCGAGCGCCTCGGGCCGCGTGGCGGCGGCGCGGCGGGCGGCGAGCGAGAGGAGCGGCCGGGCGTCGAGGACCCGGTCCACGAGGCGCGGCGTCCGCCGGAAGAAGCCGCTCCTCTGCTGCAGGTACATGTTGATCCCGCCGAGGAGGATCGGCCGGCCGGCGCTCGCGTCGCGGCCCTCCGCCACGATCGGCAGGTACAGGGGCTGCAGGACCGCGTCGTGGCCCATCTCCCGCAGGGCGAGGACGAGCGCGTTGTCGCGGCTGCACGCGCCGCAGAAGAACGCCCCCGTGCCGGCCGTGAGGTGGAGCAGCCTCACCGGCGGGCCCCCAGCGCGTAGAGGCTGCCGTCCTCGCCGGGGACGAAGACGAGACCCCCGGCCACCGCCACCGACCCCGTGACCGGGCCGCCGACCGAGAACTCCCACACCGGCTCTCCGTCCGCCAGAGAGACGGCGAACACCCGGCCGTCGTCGGAGCCGACGACGACGCGGTCCGCGGCGATCACCGGCGAGGAGTCGAGGCCTCCGAGAGCCGTGAACGACCACAGCACCTCGCCCGTCCCACGGTCGATCGCCCGGAGGATCCTGTCGCGCCCGCCGACGACGACGCGGTCCGCCGCCAGCGCGGGGGAGGAGAAGAAGGAGTCCTCGGCCTTCGCGGTCCACCGCACCGCACCCTCGGCGATGTCCACGGCCGCGACGCCGCACTCCACGTGCGCCGCGTAGGCCACCCGCCCGCCGACGGCCACGGACCCGGGGATGTAGGCCCCCGCGCCGAGCGGGATGTCCCGCCGGATCTCGCCGCGCCCGGCGTCCACGACGTGGACCGTCCCGTCGCACGCGCCGAAGACCACGAGGCCGTCCGCCACGGCGGGGGACCCGTTGATGTAGCTCCCGATGGCCACGGTCCAGAGCCCTCGGCCGGTGGCCGCGTCCACGCAGTGGAGGCGCTGGTCGTAGCTGCCGACCAGCACGCGAGCGGCGCCGTCGGGGGCTCGCCAGACGTTGGCGCCGCCGAGGATCCGGTCGCCCGTGGCGTAGGTCCACGCCTCGCGCCCCGTCTCCGCGTCGATCGCATAGAGGGTCCCGTTCGTCGATCCCGCGACGATGAGACCGTCCACCGCCAGCGGCGGCGCGTCGACCCCCGCGGGCGTCGCGAAAGCCCATCGGGGCTCTCCCGTCGTCGCGTCGACGGCGTGGACCCGGCCGTCACCCGATCCGACGTACACCCGTCCGCCGGCCACGACCGGGCTCGACAGGATCGGCCCCCCGGTCCGGTACCGCCAGAGGACCTCGACCGCGTCGGGGACCGCCCCGGAGGCCACGCCGGTCAGCGCCGCGTCCCCGCGCCAGATCCGCCACTCGGCGGTCAGGGGCGCGGCACGGGCCGGCGCAGGCGCCGCGGGCGCTCCCTCCGCGGGGAGGGCCGCGGGCGCCTCCGGCGGCGCGGCCTCCGCCGGCAGGGGCGCGGGGGCGCGCGGCGGCTCCCGCCGGAGCGCGAGCGCGACGATGATCCCGAGGGCCGCGCCGGTCACGAGCAGGCCGAACTCGAGGATCGCGCGCCGCTTCACCGCGTCGTACTCCTCACTTCCCGAAGCAGTAGAGGTGCCCTGGCGCGCGCAGGTACATGCGGCTTCCCTCGAAGACCGCGGTGCTCCGTAGCGCCGTCTCCACCCGGTTCCGCGCCAGCACCTCGAACTTGCGGCCGGGCTTCACGACCACCACCGAGCCGTCCACGCCGCAGACGAAGAGGCCCGGGCCGGCGAGCGTCACGCTCGCGAAAGCGGCGTCCGCCACCTTCTCGGTGGCCGCGAGGAGGATCTTCTCCCGGTAGACCTCCTCGCCCGTCGCGGCGTCGAAGGCGCTGAAGTGCCCGCGCTGGGAGACGACGTAGAGCAGCCCGTCGTGGAGGGCCGGGCTCGCGTAGTAGGCCTCCTTCACCGTGGTGGCCTTCCAGAGGGGCTCCGGTTTGCCCTCCGGCGACGCGGGGAGGCGCACCGCCGCGCCCCCGCCTTCCCCGAACAGGTAGACCACGCCGTCGACCACGAGCGGCGAGGCGCAGACGGCCTTCGGGAGGCCATCCACGAGCACCGCGCCGTCCGAGGCCCGGATGGCGCGCCCCGCGGGCGTGACGATCACGGGCACGTCGCCGATCCGCGCGGCGGCAGGGGTCCCGAAGCGCTTGTCCTTCTGATTCGCCCACGTCTCCGCGGGCTGCCGCCAGACCTCCTTCCCGGTCGCCGGATCCAGGGCGAGGAGGGTCTCGAGCTGCACGATGAGCCGCCCGCCGCAGAGCACCGGGGAGGCGCCGTGTCCCCACGGGTGCCGCGGCTTCTCGAGGCACCGGATCCAGCGACGCTTGCCGTCGAGGTCGCAGGCGGCGACGACGCCGGTCCCGAACACCGCGAACACGCCCTCGCCGTCGCTGGCGGGAGTGGCCGACGTCATCCCGCAGTCCGGATGCGCCGGCGCCGCCCCGGCGGCCGCGGCCTCCTCCGCGCCGAGCGCCTCGGAGACGGGGTTGGCGCGGGACCACAGGAGCCGCCCCGTCGCCTTGTCCAACGCCACCAGCGCGTCGGGCTCGGCGCAGGTGATGACGCGGTCCGCGAGCACGACGGGGGAGGCGTTGGACGGCGCCGGGAGGGCGGCGGCCCACACCACGGCCTCTTCCGGGGAGAAGGTCAGCGGGGGCGTGGCCCCGGGGTAGTACCCCCGGCCGTCGCTGCGGAAGCCCACGTCCCCGGCCGCCGCCGCTCCGAGGAGCGCCGCCACGCAGATCAGAAAGATTGTCGTTCTCACGCCCGCCTCCCGGCTCGAGTTGCGAGCATGGTAGCATGGCGCGCGCCGGCGAACCGGCACGAGGAACGCGCTTGAACCACGGGTTCTCCACCCGACTCGGACCCCTCCTCCCCGCGGCGATCGCCGGCGTGGCGGGCGCACTCGCGCTCGGCCTCTGGCTCACCGGGAGCGGCGCCGCGGGCATCGTCCGGCGCGAGCCGGGGATGGACCACCGGCCGGCCGCTGCCGAGACCACCGCGGCGGAGACGCCGATGACGGGCGTCCTCTCGCGGGGGGACGGCGTGCCCGGCGCCACCGCGGGCTCCTGGCCCGGCTTCCGCGGCCCGGAGGGCGCCGGCGTCGCCCCCGCGCCCGGCCCGCTGGCCGAGACGTGGCCCCCGGAGGGTCCGCGGGTCCTCTGGTCCGTGCCCCTCGGCGAGGGCTACGCCGGCGCCGCCGTCCACGCCGGCCGCGTGTACGTCTTCGACTACGACCAGGCGGCGTCCGCGGACGCCCTGCGCTGCCTGTCCCTCGACGACGGCCGGGAGATCTGGCGCTATTCCTACCCCCTGAAGGTCAAGCGCAACCACGGCATGAGCCGGACCGTGCCCGCCGTCACGGACCGGTTCGTCGTGGCCCTCGGCCCGAAGTGCCACGTGACCTGCCTCGACGCCCGGACCGGGGAGAAGGTCTGGGCGATCGACCTGGTCCGGGAGTACGGCACGACCGTGCCGCAGTGGTACGCCGGGCAGTGCCCCCTCGTGGACGGGGGGCGCGCGATCCTCGCCCCCGCCGGCCCCGACGTCCTGATGCTCGCCGTGGACCTCGCCACGGGGGAGGTCGCGTGGAAGGCGCCCAACCCCATGTCCTGGGCCATGACGCACTCCTCCGTCGTCCGGGCGGACCTCGCCGGCGTGCCGACCTACGTCTACTGCGGGAGCCGCGGCGTGGCGGGCGTGTCCGTCACGACGGGCGAGATCCTGTGGCGGACGGACGCCTGGAAGATCGGGATCGCCACCGTGCCCACGCCGGTCCCGGTGGGGGATTCGCGCCTCTTCCTCTCCGGCGGCTACAACTCGGGGAGCATGATGCTCCGGATCGAGCGGACGCCGGACGGTGCGCTCGCGCCCCGGGTCGAGTACCGCCTCGGGCCGGAGACCTTCGGCTCCGCCCAGCAGACGCCGGTCCTCTTCGAGGGGCACCTCTACGGAGTCCGGCCGAGCGGGGAGCTGGTGTGCCTCGACCTCGCCGGGAAGGTCCTCTGGACGAGCGGCACGGCCCGCACGTTCGGCCTCGGGCCCTACCTCGTGGCCGGCGGCCTCCTCTACGTGCTCGACGACGACGGGAACCTGACGCTCGCCCGCGCCGTCCCCGACCGGTTCGAGGCGCTGGCGGTGGCGCGCGTGCTCGAGGGACCCGACGCCTGGGGGCCCCTGGCGCTGGTCTCCGGGCGCCTGATCGCGCGGGACCTCCGGACGATGGTCTGCCTCGAGGTGGGTGCCCCATGACGACGGCGACCCCGCCTCCGGACCGCCACCTCCTCGGCCGCTTCACGGTCCCCGTCCTCGCCCTCGTCCTCGCCGCCCTCGCCGCCGGGGGCATCGCCCTGTGGCGGGCGACCGGGCAGGACCGGAAGCCCGCGGGCCTCGACGCGGCCTTCGTCTACGACGTGGACCGCTACCGGACGATCCCGCCGGAGAGGATCGGCTACCGGGAGGTCGCGCGGTTCCCGACGGGACTCGCGGAGGCCGCCGCGCTGGCCGTCGGCCCGGACGACCGCATCGCGGCGGGCGGCGACGGGAAGGTCCTCGTGTTCTCCGCGGCGGGGGCGCTCCTCGCGACGGTCCCCGTCCCCGGGCCCCCCTGCGCGCTCGCCGCGGCGCCCGGCGGCGACCTCCTCGTCGCCACCGCGGACCGGGTCGGGCGCTGCCCGTACGGGGAGCCGCTCGAGTTCTTCGCCACGGTTCCCGGCGAAAAGGCCCGCATCACCTCGGTGGCGGCGGACGCTGGCTTCCTCTATGCGGCCGATGCGGGGTCCCGCCGCGTGTGGTGCTTCGACCACGACGGCGCTCCGCGCGGCACCGTCGGGGACCGGGACCTCGCCCGGCGCATCCCCGGTTTCAACGTGCCGAGCCCGTACTTCGACCTCCTCGTCGCGCCGGACGGGCTCCTGCGCGTCGTGGACCCCGGCCGGCATCGGATCGACGCGTTCACCGACCGGGGCGATCTCGAGCTCTCGTGGGGCAAGGCGTCGTACGACCTCGAGGGCTTCTCCGGCTGCTGCAACCCCTCGCACATCGCGTTGCTCCCCGACGGGCGGTTCGTGACGAGCGAGAAGGGTATCCCCCGTGTGAAGGTCCACGACGTGGACGGGACCTTCGTCACCGCCGTCGCGGGCGCCGCGGGGCTCGACACGGAGAGCGAGCCCTGCGACGTGGCCGTGGACGGCCGCGGCCGGATCGTGCTGCTCGACCCGGGGAAGGGCGTGGTGCGGGTGTTCGAGCCGACGGAGGAGGAGAAGCGTGGAGACTGAATCGCGGCGGAAGGCCCTGCTCGCCGGCGCCCGCCTGCTCGCGGTCACGGCCCTCGGCGCCATGGCGGCGGCGCTCGGGCTCCGGCGCCCCTCCGCGCCGCGCGCGGGGCCCGGCTACTGCGACCGGGCGGGCCGCTGCGGCGGCTGCGAGGTCACGAGCGGCTGCGATGCGTGGCAGGCCACGCACGGGGGGCCGCGGCCATGAAGATGAGCCGCCGGGACTTCCTGCGGAGCCTCGCGGTCCTCGGCGCCGGCGCCGCGGGCGGGGCGGCCGCCGTGAGCGCGGGCGCGGACGACACCGTCTGGCAGATCGACCCCTACGTGTGCATCCAGTGCGGGAAGTGCGCGGTGAACTGCGTCCTCCCCGAGTCCGCGGTGAAGGCCGTCCACGTCCACGCGCTCTGCGGCCACTGCGACCTGTGCACGGCGTTCTTCGAGCCGGAGCCGAAGAGCCTCGACACCGGCGCGGAGAACCAGCTCTGCCCCACGGGGGCCATCATCCGGCGGTACGTGGAGGAGCCCTACTTCGCCTACGACATCGACGAGCCGCTCTGCGTCGGCTGCGGCAAGTGCGTCAAGGGCTGCGCGATGTTCGGGAACGGCTCGATGTTCCTGCAGATCCGGCACGACCGCTGCACCAACTGCAACGCCTGCTCGATCGCGGACGCCTGCCCGTCGCGCGCCATCCGCCGGGTACCGGCCTCCACCCCCTACCTCCTGAAGGCCGCGCATTGAGGCCCACGACACGGTGAAAGCGCTCGCCCCCGTCCTGCTCCTGGCCGGCCTGTACCTCGCGGGGACCGCGTGGGCCGAGGAGCGCTTCCCGCCGCCGGAGTTCGAATCCGGATACACGATGCCCGAGACGACGACCCCGCCGCCGCGCGCCCTCGCGTGGGAGGTCGCCGACGCGGCGGCGCTTCTCGCGGCGCTCTCGCTTGCGGCGTGGTTCGCGCTCGTGCGGCGGTCCCGGACGGGAATGGCCTGGCTCGGGGTCGCCAGCCTCGCGTACTTCGGGTTCTACCGCGAGGGCTGCGTGTGCCCGGTGGGCGCCACGCAGAACGTGGTCCTCGCGCTGTTCGACTCCTCCTACGTCCTCCCCGCGGTCGTGCTCGCCTTCTTCGCGCTGCCCCTCCTCGTCGCCCTCTTCGCGGGGCGGGCCTTCTGCGGCGGTGTGTGCCCGCTCGGGGCGATCCAGGACGTCGTGCTGCTGCGGCCGGTGGCCCTCCCCGAGTGGCTGGAACGGGGGCTGCGGTTCCTCGCGTACGTCTACCTCGGGCTCGCGGTGTACTTCGCCGCCAACGGGGCGGCGTTCGTCATCTGCCGGTACGACCCCTTCGTGGGGTTCTTCCGGCTGGCCGCCGGCGTCGACATGCTCGTGCTCGGGGGCTCGCTCCTCCTCGTGGGCGTCTTCGTGGCCCGGCCGTACTGCCGGTTCCTGTGCCCCTACGGCGTGCTGCTCGGCCTCTTCAGCCGCCTGTCGCGCTGGAGGGTGACGATCACCCCGGCGGAGTGCGTGAAGTGCCGGCTCTGCGAGAAGTCCTGCCCTCTCGGGGCCATCGAGGCGCCCGTCGCGCGGCGGGACGCTCCGGCGCGGAAGGTCGCCGGCCGCAGGCTCCTCGCCCTGCTGGCGCTGGCCCCGGTCCTCGTGGTCCTCTCCGCGTTTCTCGTGGGCCGCGCCGGCCGCCCCCTGTCCCTCGCGCACCCCGAGGTGGATCTCGCCGCGCGCGTGGCGGCGGAGCGCGACCTCCCGGACGCGCAGGCCTCCGACGAGGTCGTGGCCTTCCGGCGGACGGGCGTCCCCGCGGCGGATCTCGCGGCGCGGGCGCGGGACCGCCAGGAGGGCTTCGTGAGCGGGGGGTTCTGGCTCGGCGGGTGGATCGGGCTCTGCCTCGCCGTCATGCTCATCGCGGCGTCCGTCCTGCCCGTGCGCCGGGACTACGAGGCGGACCGGGGCCGCTGCCTCGCCTGCGCCCGCTGCTTCCCCTACTGCCCGGTCCCGCCGGCGGGACCGAAGGGGGACGCATGACGATCCCCCGCCGCACGTGGCTCTCCGTCGCCGCCGTGGCCGCCGCCTTCTCCTTCGTCGTCCTCGCCGTGATGTTCGCGTTCCACGGCCGCCCGCGGGGCGAGAACCCCCGCGACTCCGCGGAGTGGAACGCGCTCCTCCTCGAGCTCGAGAGCCGGCGCGGCGACCCGCGAGTGGCCGAGCGGATCCGCGACACGGACCTCTCGCTCCGCCGGGCGTACTTCGAGCGACGCGAGCGGATCCGGGTGGGGGGGGCGCTGCTCCTCGCGGGTCTCGCCGCGGCGCTCGTGGCCCTCGGCCTCGCCAATCGCCGGTCGCGGCCGGCCCCGGACGCGCCGGCTCCGCCCATGCCCGCCGCCGAGCGCGACCGCCGCGCCGGACGGGAGCGCCTCGCGCTCGCGGTGGCGGGGGGGCTCTTCCTCGCCGGGTCCGCCGGCCTGTGGCTCGGAGGGCCGGCGGCGATCCCGGCGCCGGTGGCGGGGGAGACCGCCCCCGCCGGGCCCCCCGGCGGCGCACCGCCCGCGTGGGAGGACCTCGCCCGGGAGTGGCCCTCTTTCCGGGGGAGCGACGGGGCGGGCATCGCCCGGACGGCGGACGCGCCGCGCGTCTGGAACGGCGGGACGGGGGAGAACGTCGCGTGGAAGACCCCGATCCCGCTGCCCGGCAACAACTCGCCCGTGGTGTGGGGCGACCGCGTGTTCCTCACCGGCGCGGACGCGGAGCGGGAGGAGGTCTACTGCCTCGACGCCGCCACGGGGGCGATGCTCTGGAAGAAGGCCCTCGTCGTGGCGGGCCGGCGCGGTGAGCCGCCGGCACCCCTGCCGGACACCGGCTACGCCGCTCCCACCGCGGCCACCGACGGCCGCCACGTCTTCGTCCTCTTCACGAGCGGGCGCGCGGCGGCGTTCGACTACGCGGGCCGGCAGGTCTGGCTGCGCTCGTTCGGCCCGCTCGAGAACATCTACGGCCACGCGTCTTCGCTGGCGCTCGTCCCGGACCGCGTCATCGTGCAGATCGACCAGGGCTACGCCGCGGAGCCCCGCGCCCGGGTCCTCGCCCTCGACGCGGCCACCGGGGAGACCGTGTGGGAGGCGCCGCGGGCGGTGGACGCCTCCTGGGCCTCGCCGGTCGTGGTCCGGACGCCCGCCGGGCCGCAGATCCTGCTCTCCGCGACGCCGCTCGCCGCCGCCTACGACCCCGCCACGGGGGCGGAGATCTGGCGGGCGGAGGTGATGTCGGGGGAGATCGCGCCCACGCCCGTGGCCCGCGACGGGACGGCGTTCTTCGCCCAGGAGGGAGCCGGGCTCTTCGCCATCGGCACCGACGGGCGCGGGGACGTCACGGAGACCCACGTGCGGTGGCACCACCCCGACGACGCGCCGGACGTCACGAGCCCGCTCGCCGACGGGGAACGCGTCTACCTGCTGACGACCGGGGGCACGCTGACCGCGCTGCGGGCGGCGACCGGCGAGGTGGTCTACCGGAAGGAGCTCGAGGCGTCGTACTACTCGTCGCCGTCGCTGGTGGGGGATGTCCTCTACCTCACGGACCAGGCCGGGGAGACCCGTCTCCTCCGGGCCGACGACACGGGCGAGGAGATCGGCAGAAACCCCCTCGGCGAGGGCGTGTTCGCCAGCATGGCGTTCGCCCCCGGTCGGATCTACCTGCGCGGCGAACGGCACCTGTTCGCCATCGGAGGCCGATGAGCGGGGAGCGCCCCTTCGATCCCGGTCCCGTGGACTCCCTCGTGGCGCGGTGCGGCCGCTCCCCGGAGGCGATCGTCCCCATCCTCGAGGGCCTGATGCGCGAGTACCGCCACCTGCCGGAGGCGGCGCTGCGCCGGGTCTGCGAGACCACGGACATCACGCCGGCGAACCTCGTCGGGGTCGCGACGTTCTTCGACCGCTTCCGGTTCACGCCCATGGGGCGCCATGTCGTGCGGGTCTGCCACGGCACGGCGTGCCACGTGAAGGGATCGGTCAACCTCCAGACCGCGATCGAGGCGCACCTCGGCGTCCCGGCGGGCGGCGACACCGACCCGGCGGGGGAGTTCACCGTCCTGAAGGTCGCCTGTCTCGGGTGCTGCACGCTGGCCCCGGTCGTGCAGACGGAGGAGAAGACCTGGGGCCACCTGCACCCCGCGGGCGTGCCGGACCTGTTCGGGGAGATCCGCCGGGCCGCGGAGGAGGCGGCGAACCACCGCGGCGAGCCCCCGCCGGCGGCGGCCGGCGCGCCGAGCGAGATCCGCGTCGGTCTCGGGTCCTGCTGCATCGTGAAGGGGAGCCTGACCCTCCTCCACCGCCTGCGCGACGCGGTCGCCGCGTTCGGCGCCGACGCCGCCGTGCGCCGCGTCGGCTGTGTGGGGGCCTGCCACCGGACGCCCATCGTCGAGGTCGTCGTGCCGGGCCGAGCCCCCCGCGTCTACTCCGAGGTCTCGCCGGACGACGCCGAGCGGATCGTCGGCGAGAACTTCCGCCCGCGGGGTCTCTTCCGCGCGTTCCGGGCCGCGGCCGAACGGTGGGTGGCCCCGCTTACGGGCGGCCACGCGGAGGCGGGGGGGAGCGCGGTGCCCACCGACGCCCGCGACCCGCGCGTCACGGGTTTCTTCGACAAGCAGGTCCGCATCGCCACCGAGCACCTCGGCGTGCTGGACCCCCTCGACCTCGACCAGGCGACCGCCCTCGGGGCATTCGCGTCGTTGCGGAAGGTGCTCGCGGGGGGGGACCCGGAGGCCGTCATCCGCGAGGTGGAGCGCGCGGGCCTTCGCGGCCGCGGCGGCGGCGGCTTCCCGACGGCGCGCAAGTGGGCCCTCGCGCGGGCCGCGGCCGGTGGACCGAAGACTCTCATCGGGAACGGCGACGAGGGCGACCCCGGCGCGTTCATGGACCGCATGATCCTCGAGTCCTACCCCTTCCGGGTGCTCGAGGGCATGGCCATCGCGGCCTACGCCATCGGCGCGGCGGAGGGCATCCTCTACGTCCGCGAGGAGTACCCGCTCGCCGTGTCGAGGCTCTCCGCGGCGATCGAGGCGGCGCGGGCGCGCGGGCTCCTCGGGGGGGGCATCGCCGGCTCCGCCTTCGACTTCGACGTGCGGATCGTCCGGGGGGCGGGGGCCTTCGTCTGCGGCGAGGAGACCGCGCTCATAGCCTCGATCGAGGGGCGCCGCGGCGTGCCGACGCTCCGGCCGCCGTACCCGGTCGAGAGGGGGCTCTACGGCCGCCCCACGGTCGTCAACAACGTGGAGACGCTGGCCGTCCTGCCGTGGATCTTCCGCGAGGGTGCGGCGGCCTACGCCGCCCTCGGCACGGGAGAGAGCCGGGGCACCAAGGTCTTCAGCCTGGCCGGGAAGGTCGCCCGCGGCGGGCTCATCGAGGTGCCGATGGGCATCACGATCCGCGAGATCGTCGAAGAGATCGGCGGCGGGGTCCCGGACGGGCGGCTGAAGGCGGTGCAGGTCGGCGGGCCCTCGGGCGGGTGCATCCCGGCGGCGCTGGCGGACACGCCGATCGACTACGAGGCCCTCGTCGGGCTCGGGGCCATGATGGGTTCCGGCGGCCTCGTGGTCCTCGACGAGTCGGACTGCATGGTGGACATGGCGCGGTACTTCCTGCAGTTCACGCAGCGCGAGTCGTGCGGGAAGTGCACGTTCTGCCGGATCGGGACGCGGCAGATGCTCGACATCCTCGAGCGCCTCTGCCGCGGGGAGGGGCGGGCGGAGGACCTCGCGGACCTCGAGGCGCTCGCGCGGGCGACGCGCGACGCGAGCATCTGCGGGCTCGGGCGGACGGCGCCGAATCCGGTGCTGACGACGCTCCGGTACTTCCGGGACGAGTACGAGGCGCACCTTGGCGGCCGGTGCCCCGCGGGCCGCTGCCACGCGATGGTCCGGTACCGGGTCACGGAGGCCTGCACCGGCTGCACGATCTGCGCCCAGCGCTGCCCGGCGGACGCGATCCCGTTCACCCCCTACGAGAGGCACGTCATCGACACGAAGGCCTGCACGGCCTGCGACATCTGCCGCGGCGCGTGCCCCGAGGACGCGATCGAGGTGTATTGAGATGCCCGTCATCGTGATCGACGGTCGCGAGGTCGTTGTGCCCGAGGGCGCCACGGTGCTCGACGCGGCGCGCCGCCTCGGGATCGAGATCCCCACGCTGTGCCACCTCGAGGGCATCCCGCCGTCCACCTCGTGCCTGCTGTGCGTGGTCGCGGTCCGCGGCTCCGACCGCCTCGTTCCTTCCTGCGCCACGCGCGCGGAGGCGGGGATGGTCGTCGAGAGCGAGATGCCCCGCGTCCTCGCGGCGCGGAGGATGGCCCTGGAGCTCCTCCTCGCGGACCACCTCGGCGAGTGCCTCGCCCCGTGCCAGCGGCTCTGCCCGCTCGACGCGGACGTCCCGCGCCTCTCGCGGCAGGTCCGGGACGGCGGCTTCGCGGAGGCGATCCTCGACCTGCGGCGGGCGGTGCCGTTCCCGGGCGTGACCGGGCGGGTGTGCCCGGCGCGGTGCGAGTCCGGGTGCCGGCGTCGGGCGGCGGACGACCCGGTGTCGGTGCGGGAGATGGAGCGGCACCTCGCCGATCGCGACCGCGAGGGGGGCGCCCCCGCACTCCCCGCGTGCCGGCCCGGCACGGGGCGGCGCGTGGCCGTGGTGGGCGGCGGGCCGGCGGGCCTCGCGGCGGCGTGGTTCCTGCGCCTCCTCGGCCACACCGTCACCGTGTTCGAGCGGCGGGACAGGGCCGGCGGCCGCCTCCGGACCGCCTTCGGCGAGGTCCTGCCGGGTCCGGTGCTCGATGCGGAGATCGGGACCCTCCTGCTCCTCGGGGCGGAGATCCGCTGCGGCGTCGAGGTGGGGCGGGCGACGGCGCTCGAGGCGCTGCTCGCGGAGTGGGACGCGGTGGTCGTCGCCGCGGCGGGGGTGTCCGGGTTGGCGGACCGCCCGGGCCTCGTGGTGGCCGCCGATGCCGTGCGGGCCTTCGACGATCCGGTCCGGGCGATGGCCTCGGGGCGGGACGCCGCGCTCGCGGTCGACGCGCACCTCGCCGGCCGCCCGCCTCCCGCGGCGGCGCGGGCGTTCACGACGCACGTCGGCCGGCTCGCGCCGGAGGAGCTGTCGCGCTATCTCGCGGGCGCCGGGGCTCGCCCCGCGGTCGGGCGCGCCGGCGTTCCCGCGGGCGCGCGCACCGATGCGGAGATCGCCGGGGAGGGCGGCCGTTGCATGCTCTGCGCCTGCCGGGCGGTGGAGACCTGCCGGCTCAGGCGCTACGGCGAGGCGCTCGGCGCGGACCCGCGGCGTTTCCACGTGAAGCGGCGCCTGTTCGTGCGCCACTTCGACCATCCCTTCGTCCTGTACGAGCCCGGCAAGTGCATCGCCTGCGGGATCTGCGTGGAGATCTGCCGGGAGATGGGCGAGCGGTTCGGCCTCGCGTTCATCGGCCGGGGCTTCGACGTGCGGGTGGGTGTGCCGTTCGACGCGCCTCTCGCGGACGCGCTCCGGCAGGCCGCCGAGCGGTGTTTGGCGCACTGCCCTACCGGCGCCCTGCTCGCGAAGGACCAGGACCCGACCCGACACCGGACTGCCGGGGCCCCCCCCGGCGCCGCCCCTGCCTGCGGTCCGTGACCGCCCCCGGCGGGCGGGACTCCCGCGGAGATGTTCGGGGGAGTGCGATGCCGCCGGCGGCCACCGCGGGCGGGCCCGTTCCCGGCGGTGTCGACGAGGCGAGCCGGCGCGTCGCGCAGACCGCCATCCGCTACCGCTGCAGCCGCATGGTGCCCGTTCCCGTGGGCGTGCGCCGGTTGCCCGTGGTCTCGCAGTGCTCGAAGGGGATCACGCCGTTCCGCGCCGTGCCGGTCCATTCGAACGTGCGGTTGTCCCCGTTGCCGGTGCCGCCCACCTGGCCGTTCAGCGGGTTGCCCTTGACGACCCCTACGTAGGTCTTGGGCTGCCCCCAGGTGAAGGTGTAGACGGCTTTCCACTCGCCGGGGCCGGTGGGCGTGAGCACGGCCTTGAGGTCGGTGACCTGGCTCGGCTTGCCCGTCCAGACGAACGTACCGGTCAGGATGAGTTCGCCGGTCAGCTCTCCGCCCGACGGGCGGTTCGCCCGGATGTCGGTCAGCCACTCCCGGCCGTCCGCCTCCACGGACTTGTAGAGCACCGGGGTGTTCGCCTGCAGGCCCCGCAGCCTCGACATGATCGCCGGGTCGGGCGCTCCGCCCGGCGCCGCCGGCACGCAGACCTCCACGGTGCGCTCGCCCGACTTCAGCGTCACGGTCGTCTCCATCGCCCCCGCCGCGTTCTTCGCGGTGGCGCTCCGGACGAACGTGGCCGACTTCGGCTCCTGCCAGGGATGGATGCTCTTCAGGTACGTGTTGCCCTCGCTCTGCGTGGTCTGCACGTCCGCGAAGTCGCCCGCCGCCAGTTTGTCGATCTGGCCGAGGATCGTCGGGTCGGGGACCGGAGCGCCGTCAGCGCCCGTGCGGTTGGGAACCAGCGCGGTGAGCTCCTTCTCCACCTTCCTCAGCACCACCGCCTGGTGGGTCTGCCCGCCCACGACCTTCTCGGTCTTCTTCACGAACTCGCAGGCCTCGGGATCGGTCTCGCCCGGCCGGGCGGTGTGCTTCTCCACGGCCGACAGCACCAGACGCCCCGGCTTCTTCTCGTAGGTGACCTTCAGCAGGTCGCCCTCCCGGACACCCTTGATGGCCTCCACCAGGGTCGGGTTGGGGACGGTGATCTCGAGCGGCTTCCCGCCGTACCTGGGGGTGACGCAGAGGATCAGCGCCGGCTTGCCCTGCGCGGAGCCCGCTTTCGTGCCGGCGAACGCGACGACCCGCGTCTCCGTCGCCGCAGGCGCCGCCCGCGCCGGGAGCCACGCGGCGGCGCACGCGACCAGCGCCACCACCATGCTTGCCGTGATCTTCGCCTTCACGGATCCCCCCCCTCCCACGAGTCGACCCGACCACGATGGAGTCTCGCCAAGGCGCAGGAAGCACCACCGGTATCTTGAGGCCGAGCCCGGGGAATCGGGCCACGCATTCCGAGCAGGTCCCTCCGGGCGCGCGGCGACCGTGGGGAGGATGCGCGCCTCTCCGCCGGCATCGAGGGTGGCGGCAAGGCGCTCCGCACCTGACGGACCGGCCTCGAGGGGGGGCGTCACGAGGTTCGCCAGGCCCCCGGGAGCGGGGAGTACGAGTCGCGGGGGGGCCTCCCGGCCGTCGATGACGGGTGCTTTGTGTCGACGTCGGCCGGGGGGTGCGGCGCCGAGCGCGAAACGGTGCTCGCCAACCTGCGTGCGCGCACGTGCCACCCGCTCGCGAAGGGCGGTCTCGCCGTCCTGATCCGTTGCGGCGAATTCGTGGGGATGGACGCCGAGGCCGATCCGGTGGACGGGAGGTCGGGGATCCCCCGGTTCTGCGGCGGGAGGGGCTTCGAGGCGGAAGTGCCGGGGTCCGGGGCGCGGTCCCTTCAGGTCCGGCCGATCCACGGTCCCGACCGCTTCCGCGGCCACCGGATGCGCGAAGACACCCGGCCGTCACTCCTCGGCCTCGCCACGCTCGAGAGGGCGATCGCCGTCGCGGGGACCCCCTCGGCGGAGCGCGAGGAACCGGAGGGAAGCCGCCGGACATGGAAGCCCCGCTGACCCGGCTCCTCGCACGGGCGGAGCGCGGGGCTCGGGTCCGCCGACGAGGGCCGGGCCCACGGCGGTCTCGATGCCCGGGCTTCCGTCAGGGCGGGGTCCCGATGGACTGGGAGCCGAACCGGTTGCCGCCGCTGTAGTCGTTCGAGCCCACGGGGAGCCAGTCCCACAGGTCGAGGATCCCGCTGCCGGAGCACTTGTTCTTCAGGAAGGTGTTGCTGCCGCCGCCGGCGATGTAGAACCCGTACTCGCGGCCCCCGGCGACGCTGTTGCCGGTGATGGCGCAGCTCGAAGTGAGGAGTCGCAGACCGGCGTCGCCGGGCCCCAGCACCTTGTTCTTCTCGATGCTGCCCGTCGCCACCGTGAGGTCGATCCCGTCCGCACCGGGTTTGTCGCCGGTGACCGTGTTGCCGCTGATCTCGCAGCGGTCCCCGGCCACGTAGATGCCGATGGTGCCAGCGCGTTCCACCTTGTTCCTGCTCACTTCGTGGTCGTTGCCGGACACCGAGATCCCGCGGCCGGGCAGATCGGCGAGAGCGTTGCCGGAGATCAGGTTCCCGCTCGACTCGAGGAGCATCGTCACCGTGGAGCCGAGGCCGAAGCCCGTGGCGTCGGTGATGCGGTTCTTCAGGAACGCGTTGCCCGAACCCAGGAAGGAGATGCCTTCCTTGTCGCAGTGCGCCACCGTGTTCCCGGAGATCAGGGAGTCCCGAGTGCCGGCCCCCGTGGTGAACGCCGACAGGTCCATCCCCCGGCCGTCCACGTACTCGATGCGGTTCTTCATGATCGAGAGCCCCACGGAGTCCTGGTCCTGGATGCCGTGACTGCCGGTGTGGCTCACCGTGCAGCCGGAGATCGTGAGATCCGCGCAATCGATGAGGTGGATCCCGACGCCCCCGGTCCCGTCCACGGTGCACTTCGTGATCACCGCGGACGAGACGTCCGAGAGACGCAGGCAGTCGAGGGCCCCGCCCGTGAAGGAGAACCCGCTGAGCGAGAAGTCGCGGCAGTTCGACACGAGGAGCGTCCGCAGGGCGCCCGCCGCATCGAGAATGGCGCCCTTGCCCCGGAGCGTCAGGCTGTCGAGGCCGTCGATCGAGACGGCCCCGGTGTAGGTGCCGGGCCCCACCTGGATCGTGTCGCCCTCGCGCGCGTTCGCGACGGCCTCCTGGATCGTGTCGAAGTCGCCGGGGACCGACCAGGTCTCGGCGGCCGCGGGGAAGGCGAGCAAGACGACGAGCGCGATGGCCGTGGCAATCCTCATGTTCCCTCCGGAACCCCAGTGAACCCGGAACGGAGCACCACCGCAAGCCTCCGCCGACCGGGGAGCGCGTTCCACGACACTGGCGGCGTCCGCAGCCCAGCCACGACGTCGGTCCGCGCGCGGGCGGCCGACGGACGGCGCGGGCCTCGACCCGGACGCCGGACCACACCCGGGGAGGAACGACCCGAGGCGGTTCGGCGACGCGGATTTATCGGGGTCCAGGCACGGCGGACGCCCGCGGGGTGTCGCGGCAACAGGAGGATGTGGAGGTGGCCCTCGACGGACTTCGTCGTGGCGGGGGGACGCTTCCGACGCGGTGGGCCACGCGCCCCCGCGCCACCGAACGGTGTTCCTCGGACGACGCATGGTCCGCCCGGGCGAGCCCGCCCTCGGGCGGCAAGAGGGCCACGTGGAACGGGATCCCGCGACTCGTCGTCGGGATCGGCGGGAGGACGACCGCATCGTCTGGCCCTTCGCCACACGGGTCCACGGGGACGACCGGCCCCGGACGGAACCGGAAGGGTCGCCGGCGCCTCTCCCAAAGGGACGCCGGAGCGTCCCCCTCCCGTCACTCCGCCGACCATGCGGCGCCGGTCTCGTGGAGCGCCGGGATGGCGGAGTTCAGCGCCTCGAGCAGACACAGGCGCCGACAGGCCTCGACGGCCCCTTCAAGGATCGCCTGCATCGTGATCCCTTACCGGTCCACCGGATCGGCCTTGCCGTGCTATCGTGGGACCGTCCAGCGCGCCCGGAGGCCATGCGATGGGCCGTCGCCCTCTGCTTCTCCTCTCCGCGGTCTGCCTCGTCCTTCCGCTGGCCCCCTCCTCCGCGACCCCGGCCGCCTGCACGTGCGGAGAGGGCAACGCCTGCTACCACTGGCTGAACGCGCCGGTCGACCCGCCCGACGATCCCTGCAGCTGTGGAGAGTGCGCCGCGGCGAGAGGAAGCTGCCCGAGGCGCTGGCCGGCGAGTTGGGACACCGCCTGCGGGAACTCCCGGTTGATCCCGTGCTTCCTGCGGCGCCACGCCGCCAGCTGGCGGATCACCTGCAGCGAGATGCTGGGAGGTGCCTGCGCGTGCGCCGGCCCGCACCCGGACCGCTGCCCGGAGTGCGGCGAGGAGGGACGGGAGCGGAATGCCGGAGACCTCGACCGGGTCCGGACGCAGCTCGGGATCGAGACGAAACTCCTCGGCGCGGACCGCCGGATCATGGTGCTCTTCAGCCCCCACATCTACCTCGTGACCGACATCCCGAAGATCCGGATCACCCAGCAGAAGGGCGGGTTCCGCTGGATGGACGGGCACGAACTCGCCCACGTGTTCCTGCAGCGCGCGGAGATCGCGTGGCGGGACTTCGTGGCGGTCTTCGGCGACCGGATGACCTACGAGCGCCCCTGCGCGGTCTTCCTGCTGGAGAAGGAGGCGACGAAGAAGCGCGTGGCCGTGCAGTACCTCGGCGGCTGGGAAGCCGAGCTCCTCTATGGCGCGGACGCGCGGACCATCTCCGGCGGCTTCGGCTACAACGGGCTCGCCATCAGCCTCGAGAAGTACCTGGACGACGACCTGATGCACTTTCAGATGCGCCACCTCCTGGGACACCTGTTCATCTCCTGCTGGGTCGAGGGCGGCGGCGCGGTGGACATCCTGCCCAAGTGGATGTACGCCGGAGCGGGCCACTGGCTCTCGCGCCTTCCGGAGAAGTTCAGGGAGCGGGCCGCGTTCTGCTCCGGGGAGGGCTTCGCGGTCACCGATACCGGGCGGAAGTGGCCCGAGAAGCTCAGGAAGATCGCGCTCGACCGCGAGGCGGTGCCGGTCCAGCGGATCCTCGACGAGCGATCCTTCGAGGGGCTCAGCCTCGAGATGCACATGCGGGCCTGGTCCTGGTTCGACGTCTTCCTCCGCGAGGACCGCGACCGGTTCCTCGAGTTCCTGGCCCTGATCCGCCGGGGCACCGATGCCCGGGAAGCGATGCGCGGCGCGTTCGGCGCCGTGCCGGAGGAGTTCGACCGCCGGTGGCGGGACCGGCTGGCCGGCCTCCGGCCTTCCGTCGCCGCCACGCCCGCGGAGCTCGACGCAGCGGATCCCGGACGCCCGGGGGCCGAAACGCGGCGGGATCTCCGGCGCGAGACGGACCCCGCGATCCTCGCCGCCCGGGTGCGCGCCCTGCCTCCGGTGGATGACCCGGCCACGGCGGCGACGCTGCTCCCCCTGCTCGACTCTCCCTCCGACGACGTGAGGGAGGCCGTGGTCCTCCTGCTGTCCGGGAGCGGGGACGCGCGGGTCCGCGCGGTGCTCCGGACGGAGGGCCTCGGGAAACTGGCCGGCCGCCCCCTCGCCCAGGTCGTCCGGATCCTCGGGAACCTGAAGGACGCGGAGGCGGCGGAGGCGATCCGGGCGCTGGCGGCGAACCCGTCCTGGCTCGTGCGCGCCCACGCGGCCGGGGCGCTCGGCCTCCTCGGCGGCCCGGTGAATCTGGCGGTGATCGAGCCCCTCGTCGGCGACGGCGCCCCGAAGGTCCGGGTCGCCGCCATGGACGCGCTGGCACGCTACGGGGCGGCGGCGAGGGCCAGATGGCGGCCGGTCGCGGCCCAGCTCGCGTCGTCGGACTGGCCGGTCCGCTCGGCGGCCGTGGACGGCCTCGGGGCGCTCGGCGCGCGCGAGTCCGTGGACGCCCTCATCGACGCCATGGACCGGGAGGCCGGGCGCCTGAGGCACGACGTTCGTGAGACGCTGAAGCGCGTCACCGGGGACGACCTCGGGGGCGACCCGCGGCACTGGCGCGAGTGGTGGGAGAAGGAGAAGGGCCGGGAGGGCGGGGACCCCGCCCCGGCCCGGCCGTCCCCGGCGGACGAGGAGTACGGCACTCCGACCTACTACGGGATCCCGGTGCGCTCATCCGCGGTCGGCTTCGCGCTGGACGCCTCGGCGTCGATGACCTTCCGGATCGGCCTCGACTCCGAGTGGCTCGCGAAGAACGGCCGCGACTACCCGCCGGTGGCGACGAAGTTCGACCACGCGCACGCCGAGATCCTCGCGAGCCTCCGCTCACTTCCGCCGGGGACCCGGTTCAACCTGTACTTCTTCCGGTCCGACGCCGGCGCCTGGAAGAAGGAACCGGTACCGGCGACGGCCGCGAACCTGGACGCCGCGGACAAGGCGATCGCGATCTACCGTCCCCCGGACCGCCTGATGGCCGGAGGCGTCTACCGGACGAACTACCACGAGGCGTTCCGGCTGATCCTGGGGCTTGCGGGCGGCGAGACCCCCGCGGGCTTCCGCGACACGCCCGACACGGTCTACTTCCTGACCGACGGCAAGCCCACGCTGGGGGACATCACGGACACGGAATCCCTGCTCTCGTGGCTCCGGGAGCAGAACCGCTTCGCGCGGGTGCGGATCCACGTCATCACGTTCGGCAAACTCGAATCGGACCCGGAGTTCCTGCGACGGCTCGCCGGGGAGAACGGCGGGAGGCTCGTCGAGGTCCCCCCGGAGAGGTGAGGAGACATGGTGCGGCTGACCCGATGCGTCCTCGCGCTCGCGCTGCTCACCGGGCCGGTGCGCGCCGGCGGGGATGACCTCGCCGCGGGGATCGCCCGGGCCGAAGCGCTCTGCGAAGCGGCGGACTTCGATGCGGCGGAGGAGTTGCTCGACGCCCTCCTCGCCGCGCGCCCCGATGACCCCCGCCTGCTGCTCGCGATGGGGCGCGCCGTCCTCGGGAAGGCGGAAGCCGTCCTCGCCGGTGACGAGACCTTCGGGCGCCTGAAGCTCCTCGACGCCCTCGCCTGGATCGAGCGGGCGGCCGACGCCGGGCCCGGGAACGCCGAGGCCGCCCGCCTGCTCGGGGACGTCGCGGTCCGGGCGGGAGAGAGCCGGAAGGCGGCCGACGCCTACCGGCGCGCCGCCGGGCTCCGCCCGGAGGACGGCGAAGTCCGCTTCCTCCTCGCGGGCGCCCTCGCGGACCTCGGGAAGCACCGGGAGGCGCTGGCCGCCCTCGCCGAAGCCGCCGGGATCCTCGGCCCCGATCCGCGGGTCCTTCTCCGCCGCGGGGAGTGCCATGCGGCGCTCGGGGACGCGGAGGAGGCGGAGGCCGCGCTCCTCACGCTGGTCCGCGGCGAGGCGGACGCCGCGCGGCCCGGCTCCGAGCCGGCCCGCCGGGGCCTGGTCGCCCTCTGGCGTCTCCACGCCGGACCCGGGCGGTATGACCATGCCGAGCGCGTGTTCCGGGGGCTCGTCGAATCCCACCCCGGCCTCGCGGGGGGCCGCTGGTACCTGGCCCACGCCCTGCTCCTCGGGGGAAACCCCGGGGCGGCGGCCGAGGCGTTCGCGACCTTCACCGAGGCCAACTCGACCGCCGCCGGCGCCTGGCAGATGCTGGGCACCGCGCTCGTCCGGGCGGGCCGCGCCGGGGAGGCCCACGCGGCGTTCGAGCGGGCGGCAAGGCTGGATCCCGACGGCCCCGGCACGCAGGCGCTCCTCGAGGAGCTCGCCGCGGCGATCTCGGCCGGGACGGACCCGCTCGCCGCCATGGCGGCGATCGATTCGCTGCTCGGCCTCCGGCCGGACGACACCCTCCTCCTCGAGCGGCGCGCGGACCTGCTCTGCCGCGCCGGCCGGCCCGCGGAGGCGATCAGGGCCTACCGGCGGCTGGCCGGGACCCTCTTCTTCTCCGGACGGGTCGGCGTGAAGGAGCAGAAGGCGGTGACGCTCCTGCTGCGCTCCGGCGGGGACCCGGGCGACCTGGGGGATCTCCGCCCCGCGGCGGCGGAGCGGCCGTCGAGCCGGAGCGGGCTGCTGTTCGATTTCGAGCGGTCCATCGTCTACGAGACGACCAGCGGGGATGGGAGGGGAGGGCGCGAGGACGGGGCGTTCCGGCTGCGGCGGGTCCCGGGCAACCAGGGCGCCGCGAACCTCGTGCTCACCATGATCCCGACACTCGATGCCCGTCCGTTCTCGGCCCTCCGGTTCAAGGTGCGAGGCCCGCAGGGGACGGCGCTCCTGGTCCACGCCTCGGACGGGTACGACGAGTTCGACATCTCGCGCGGTCCGGGCCGGATCACCCACGCGGACCCCGTGGCGCTGGCTCCCGAGTGGCGGGTCGTCTCCCTGCCGCTCGACCGGATGGCGGTGTCGCTGGCCTACCGTCCCATCCCCCTCAACCTCGCGCTCCTGAGGGCCCTGATGTTCGACATCGGGTACCCGCCCCGCGAGGAGGCCCGTCCTCCGGACGAAGTCTGGATCGACGAGGTCGCCCTCGTGGCGGACGACGGCACGGCGCGGCTCCTCGCCGACTTCGACCGCCCTCCCGAGGAGGTCCTGTTCGTCTCCGACGGCGTCGCCACGGCGCTGGCGCGCACGTTCTTCCGGCCGCAGGACATCCAGAGCTTCCCGGCCGAGCGCAACACCTTCGTCTCCGCCCTGGTCCTCGGCGGCGAGTTCGACGCCTCGATGGTCCACCGGGGCCAGGGCGCCTACCGCCTGCACCTGCCGGAGCCGGGCGATGCCGGGGGCCTGCTGACGCTTGGCCGGGGCCATGGCCTCGAGGGCGCGGCGAGCATCGTGTTCTGGGCGCGCGGGAGCGCCGGGGGGGAGCGGGTCCGGGTCGAGTTCCATGAGCCGGCGGATGGCGACCTCGGGGTCGGGCCGGCGGCGGCCCCCCGGGGTGTCCAGGACGGGCGGCTCGAGGACGGCTGGTTCGAGCTGGGAACGGAGTGGCGGGAGTACCGGGTCCGGCTCGCCGACTACCCGGACGTGGACCCCCGGACCCTCTCCGGGCTCCGGTTCCGGTTCGGCTCCGATGTGGGGAATCCCCCGGGCACGACCTGGTTCCTGGACGACATCGGCTACGAGTGAGGTTCCGGGGGCGGTGGGCCGGTTGGCAGGCCTCCCCTGCGTCCGGGGCGGGGGTGGACCGCCACGCGAGGGCGCCCCGAACGCGGTCCCCCGGAGGCGCCGCGACGAGGCGCCCAGGACCGCCACCGGGCCGAGGGCCGGCACGCCCTTTCGCCCTCCACCGTGTCGCCGGCGTCCCCAGGACCCGAGGCCACTTCCCGGCCACCGGGAGGCCGAGAAGCCTCCGCTCCCCGACGTGGGGACCGGCCAGACCCCCCGGGATTCCGCGGCCGGAGCGGCTTGGGAAAAACACGACTTCCCATGCCGGGGCGTCTGCTAGCGTTCCGCGATGATCGATTCCACCACCAACGAGGCCCCCGGCTCGCAGATCGGGCGCTACAAGCTGCTCGAGCGGATCGGCGAGGGGGGGATGGGCACCGTCTGGCTGGCCGAGCAGCGCGAACCGGTCAGGCGGCGCGTGGCGCTGAAGATCATCAAGCTGGGCATGGACAGCAAGCAGGTGATCGCGCGCTTCGAGGCCGAGCGGCAGGCGCTGGCGCTGATGGACCACCCCAACATCGCCAAGGTCCTCGACGCGGGGACGACGCAGACCGGCCGCCCGTACTTCGTGATGGAGTACATCAGGGGAACCCCGATCCTCGAGTACTGCGATCAGGGGCGGCTGGACACGCGCGCGCGGCTGGAGCTGTTCACCAGCGTCTGCCAGGCGATCCAGCACGCGCACACCAAGGGGATCATCCACCGCGACATCAAGCCCTCGAACGTCATGGTGACGCTGCACGACGGGATGCCGGCGCCCAAGGTGATCGACTTCGGGATCGCCAAGGCGACGAGCGGCGAACTGACGGCGAAGACGCTGTTCACGGAGCAGTGGCAGATCATCGGGACGCCGGCGTACATGTCGCCCGAGCAGGCGGAGATGAGCGGGCTCGACGTCGATACGCGCAGCGACATCTACTCGCTGGGCGTGCTCCTGTACGAGCTCCTGACCGGGACGACGCCCTTCAACATCAAGACCCTGCTGGAGAGCGGCTTCGAAGAGATGCTGCGGGCGATCCGCGAGCAGGAGCCGCAGCGGCCGAGCACGCGGGTCTCGAGCCTGGCCGAGACGGGTGTGCGCACGGCGGAGCAGCGGCGGGCGGAGCCGGCGAGGCTGAGCGGGCTCCTGCGCGGGGACATCGACTGGATCGTGATGAAGTGCCTGGAGAAGGACCGCACGCGGCGCTACGAGACGGCGAACGGGCTGGCGATGGACATTCGCCGGCACCTGGCCGGCGAGGCGGTGCTGGCGGCGCCGCCGAGCGCGGGCTACCGCCTGCGGAAGTTCGTGCGGCGCCACCGGGCGCAGGTGGCGGCGGCCGGGGCCGTGGCGGCGGCGCTGGTCGTCGGGATCGTGGCTTTCGCGTGGCAGGCGTCGGTCGCCCAGCGGGAGCGGGACGCGGCGGTCCTGGCGCGGGAGGCGGAGGCCGAGCAGCACCGCCTGGCGGACGAGCAGCGGGACCGCGCGCTCACGGCGGAGGCCACCGCCAGGGCGCGAGCCGACGAGTTGACGCTGGTCTCCGACTTCCAGGCGGGGATGCTCGAGCAGATCGACGTGGCCGAGGCGGGGCGGGCGCTGACGGCCGACGTCACCGCCCGGTTCGATGAGGCGTGCGCGAGGGCCGGCCTGCCGGAGGACGCGAGGCAGGCGGAACGGCGCGCGTTCCAGAGCGGCTGGAGCCGGGTGAACGCCACGGACGCCGCGCGCGCCCTGATCGACCGGACGATCCTCAAGCCGGCGATCGCCACGATCGACAGCAAGTTCAGGGACCAGCCGCTCGTGGACGCGCAGCTCCGCCAGGTGCTCGCGGACCGCTACGTCGCGCTGACCCTCTATGCCGAGGCGGCGCCGCTGCAGGCCCGCGCGCTCGAGATCCGCACGAAGCTCCTCGGCGAGGACGACCCGCTCACGATCTCCTCGATGGTCTCGTCCGCGTACCTGCTCAGCATGCAGGGCATGTTCCCCGAGGCGGAGGCGAAGTTCCGCGATGCCCTCGCGCGGCGCATCCGCGTCCTCGGCGACGACGCCAGGGACACGATGGACTCGCGTGCCTGGCTCGCGGAGATGCTCGCGCACGCCGGACGCGGGAAGGAGGCCGAGGACCTCCTCCGCGTCGTGGTGGAGTGGCGGGAGCGCCGCCTCGGCGAGCGCGACCGGGCCACGGTGACGTCGATGCTGGTGCTGAGCCTCGCGCTGAGTCTCCAGGAGCGCCTCGACGAGGCGAGGGCGGTCATCACCGACGCGTTCGCCCGCGCGACCGCCGCCCTGGGCCCGGACGACAGGATCACGATCGAGTGCCTGAGCAGCATCGCCGTGCTCGATCAGCGCACCGGCCGCCTCCTGGAAGCCGAGAAGCACTTCCGCGAGATCCTCGCGCACCACCGGCGCGTGTACGGGGAGGACCACCACTACACGCTCATCATCGTGGGCAACCTGGGGTTCGTGCTGCGCGAGCAGGGCCGGTACGCCGAGGCGCACCCGCTCATCGTCGATTCGTACGAGCGGCGCAAGCGGACGCTCGGCGAGGACAACCCCTCCACCCTCTGGTCTCTCCACGACCTCGGCACGTCGTTCCTCGACCAGGACCGCCTCGAGGAGGCGCTCGACTGCCTGCGCCGCGCGTGGGAGGGGCGTCGCCGGGCGTACGGCGATGCGAACGAGTTCGCGAATCACACGCTGGACCAGTACACGTTCGTGCTGCGCTCGCTCGGCCGCGAGAAGGAGGCGGCCGCCGTCGTCCGGGGGGCGCTCGAGCGGATCCGGGAGACCGGGGTGGAGAAGGGCCCCGTGGCCACCCGCGCGCGATGCCTGCTCGCCGCCGCGCTGGTCGAGGCGGACCCGGCCGAGGCCGAGGCGCTGTTCCGGGAGGTCATGGGGGAGGGGCTGAAGGACGAGGGTCCCGATTCGTTCACGGTCGTGGACGCGACGGCCGGGCTCGCGCTGGCGACCGCGCTCCAGGGCGACGTGGACGGGGCGGCGAAGGTGCTGCGCGAAGCGATCGAGAGCCGGAAGGCCTCGGACGTGAAGGTCGTGGTCCCGCTCGCCAACGGCCTCCTGCGCGTGGCCGACGAGTACAAGGACTGGCGCGATGTCGGGAAGCGCGAGGCGTTGCAGCGCGAGGCGGTGCGGATCCGCCGCGCCGCGCTCGGAGGGGAGCACCCGGAGACGCTCGATGCGGTCAGCCGGCTCGGCGTCACCCTGCAGCACCAGGACCGCCAGTTCGAGGCCGAGCCCCTGCTGCGCGAGGCCTACGAGACGCGCCGGCGCGTGCTGGGGCCGGACCACCGGGACACGCTGACCTCGCTGCGGAACATGTGGATCGTCCTCCTCGACCTCGGCCGGATGGCCGAGGCGGAACCCCTCTGCCGGGAGGACCTCGAGCGGCTCCAGAACTGGAGGGGCCCGCTCGACGAGGGCCGGCGGCTGGCGCTCGTGGACGTCTGCAACGCCATGGCCCAGATCCTCGGGATGCAGGGCCGGGCCGCGGAGGCGGAACCCGGGTTCCGGGCGACGGTCGCGCGCCTTCGGAAGGAGGCCGGAGACGAGTCGCCGGTGACCGTGAGCGCGATTTTCGGCCTCGCCCGCCTGCTCCAGGGGCTCCCGAAGCTCGACGAGGCGGAGGAACTGACCCGCGAGGCGGTACGGCTTGCGGAGCGCCTGCCGGAGGGACCGGACTCGCTGCTGGCGCACGACGCGCGCATGACCCTCGGCGGCGTCCTGTGGTCCCGGGGCAGGTTCGACCAGTCGCTGCCGCTCTTCACGGCCGAGGCGGAGCGCATGCGCGCCGCCTACGGGCCGGCACACGTGCTCACGCTCATGACGACGGCGAACGTCGCGATCAACTACCGCTCCACGGGGCGTCTGGAGGAGGCGGCCGACCTCTTCAAGGCGACGTTCGAGGAGGCGCGGAAGGCGGGCTGCGAGCGCGACCTGGCATCCTACTTCGGGTCGTACATGGACGCGCTGCAGGCCGCGAACCGGCGCGACGACATGGTCCGCGAGCTCTGTCGCGCCACGGACGACGCGCGTGCGCGGAACCCGGATCCCGGGCTCGGCAGGGCGGCGGCGACCCTGAGCTACATCGGCCCGCTCCTCGACGTGGAGGCGTGGGTGGAGGCCGAGGCGTACCTGCGCGACGCCATCGCCCTGCGGGAAGCGGCGGCGCCGGACCTCTGGTCGCTCTTCAATGCGCGCGCCCTCCTCGGGGAGACGCTGTTCCGCCGCGACCGGTTCGCCGAGGCCGAACCGCTCGTCGTCGGCGGCTACGAGGGCACCGCGGCGCGGGAGGCGAGCATGCCCCCCGAGTCACGCCACTGGCTCGCGAAGGGGGCCGATCGGATCCTGCGCTTCTACGCCGCGTGGGACGCCGCCGAACCCGGCCAGGGCCACGACCGCGCGCTCGCCGGGTGGGAGGCGAAGCTGGCGGACCGCCTGGCCGACCCGGGGAGATGAGCGCCGGACCGGGAACCCATCGACACTCCGGGGGGTGTTCTGCGCCGCGGTGCTCCCGCCCGGGACATGTCCCGGCACGACGACCCGCCCTGAGGAGGCCCGGAGGGTCGCCGGCGTGCGGTGATGCGGCCGAGCCGGGCCCGCCGACGCTCCGCCCGGCGCTCCGTGGACCCGCAGCCGTTCATCCGACCCGAGAGGCGCTGGAAGTGGGAGAGCGGCGGCCACCCGCCCCTGGAGGGGCTTCGGGGCATGGCTGGATCGGTCGGGGCGAGCGGACTGGAACCACCGACCCTCCGAGCCCCCGTTTCCAGCGCGGGCCCGGCAATGACAGGGGCTTGCGCCCGCTCGCTCTTCATGGAGCGCAAGGAGCGCATGGAGTGAACGAGATGCGCAGAGACGGAAGCAGGACGTAGTGCCGTGGACTCGCCGCAATCCGGATCCAGGCGGGCCCGAGGGCGAACCAGGGGATCTCGGCCCTTTCATCGCTTCCCAGCGGACTTCGCAGGATGGACCCGGTACCCGACCGGCCGAGTCGGCCGGACCTCGGGCACTCGCGGGAAGTGCCGCCAGGCTGCTCGTGCGAAGAGGGCCACCCCGTCTCGGCTCTCGGGGCCGCGAGTCTACGCCGTTGCCCGTGATGAGCGATGGGCCGCCCGCTTCGCCCGAGGCAGTCTCCGGCGAGCAGGAGTGGGTCCTTTCAGCCGAGTGCCCGGGGGAGATCGGGGCGGAACTCCCCGCGAGCAGCTTCGCCGTCTTCTGCTTGCCCGACGAGCAGAGGTCCCGCGTGCGGCTGGAGGATCCGAGCCGGCGGATGGACCCCCTGCGTCCAGCGGCGGCGCCGTCGCGCCGTCCGCTGGGACCACCCGCCGGCCGGTCCTTCAGAGGCTCAGTTCACCGGCTCGATCTCCCCGGGCCGCCAGGTCTTGTCGAACCACGGCTGGAGCGGGCCGTAGAGGCGGAGCAGGGTGTTCCAGCCCTTGCCGGGAACCGTCTGGATCCAGTTGCTCTCCTTGCCGGCCGGCGCCTCGGGGCCGAAGTAGATGTCCACCGAGCCGTCGGGGTTCGCCTGGATCGCCGGGTTCTGGCTGGTGGCGGCCGGCCAGCGCTGGTCGGTCTGGAGCATCGAGCGGGTCTGGTTGTCGTACAGGATGACCGACCAGAACTCCTTGACCGGGATGTTCGGCGGCAGGTGCAGCCGGTAGTTCCTGCCGCCATCGAGGGGTTGGCCGTTGGAGTCGACGAAGGCCGCCATGTACTGCGAGCCCACGCCGACGACCTTGGAGTCCATGGCCGGGGTCACGCCGGTGGCGTAGAAGAAGAAGGCCGAGTAGGCGTCGAGCACGCGCGCGCCGTTCTCTTCGAACTTGTAGCCGCCATAGAAGCCGGAGCGCCAGGCGCTGTTCGGGTAGTAGTAGCTCTCCTTGATCCGGAGGCGGGAGTTGATGGCGCGGGCGGTCGCGTCGCCGACCAGCGCGGCCTCCTCGAGGATCTTCTTCATCCGGGCGTCGGGGGCGAACGGCTGGCCTTTCCGGATGCCGATCGAGTGCCAGAAGCCGAGGGTGACCGGATCGACCGCGTCGGTCGGCTCCTCCTGCACGACCTGGTTGAGGTACTCCCAGAACGTGTAGTCGGCCGGCGCCAGCGTGCTGAAGTCTCTCCCGGAGACGTGGATGAAGTTCATCTTCGGCGGATTGGCGGCGTCCTCCAGGGGATAGATGCGGGTGTGCTTCTCCACGGCCTCGACGCCGGGCTTCGGGTCGCCGTTGACGAGGAACGAGCGCCACGGCACCCAGACCGAGTAGGTCGCGCAGCGGACGACGTGATAGCCGGCCGGCACATCCCCGGTGTGGCCGGGAGGAAGCAGCAGGTACTTGCCGCCTTCGCCCTTGTCGGGCCCGGTGAACCCGATATCCGTGACGAACTGGTACCACATGTCGTTGATCAGGCCGAGAACCCTGGGCGGCACTTCCAGCACCAGCGGTCCGTTGCGGAGATCGAGCCAGAACCAGGTGTAGGGCGTGTTGTTGTTGGGGGTGAGGAACAGCGACTTCGAGTCCATCCGATCCTCGAAGATGGGGATCGTCCGGTTGATGGGTCCCAGGTCGGCGATCCCCTTGCGGTTCGCCAGCTGGCTGACCGGCGCCAGACCCAGGAGATACGCCTGGACCGCGCGCTGGAACTCGATGTTGTCGTAGAGCACATCGACGGTGGCGTCGTCGGGGAAGCCGTCGAAGAAGCGGAGCGTGCCGAGGCGGGTGTCCACCTCGTCGGGGATCGCGATGCCCGGCGGGACCTCCGTGGACATCTTCATCCTGGGTGGCTTCTGCTCCGGTGCGGCCGTGGCCGCGACCGCGAAGACCAGCACGCTGACGAGAAGGTCTCTGGCCCTGCCGACTTTCATGGGTGCCTCCGTTCCTTTTCGCGGGCGTCGCTGTCTGACCAGCCAACGACGCAGATCGAGAACGGCAGGGTAGCAGATGGACGGTGGGCGACCAGCGCGGTTCGGCATCCATGGTCCCCCCGAAGAGCAGGAGACCGCTGGCGGTGTCGTAGGTGTGGCTGTGGTAGACGCCGTTCCGGGTGGCGACGACCGAGACGACTTCGAACGTCTGCCCGTCCAGGATCCGCTGTCCCCGGAGGATCATCCCGCCGGCGTCCCTCCCGGGCTGCATCCGGGCCAGGAGTCCGGGATGGACCCAGTAGTCCCCGATCCCGTTTGCACTCCCCGTGATGGCGTCGCTTCCGGAGGCGACCTGGATGTTCCGGTTCAGATCGATGTTCAGGAAGGTCCGCACGTCGACGAGGACGGCGGCCCCATCCCCGGCGACGACGTTCAGCTGCGTGGTGCCCACACCTCCGGAACCCTGGCTCGACTCCAGCCGGTGCCAGGCGTTGTTGCGCCAGATGTGGCCCTGGGGATCCGGGACGAAACGACTGCCCTCGAGCACGGAGTCGCCGGCAGCCCACGAGAGCCGGGCGCCGGGGCGGAGGAACTCGGGCACCTGCGCCAGCGCCGTGCCGGGCAGAATGGCGCCGAGGACCGTGGTGACGAAGACCATGCGCGACCGGAGCAGCATCCTGCGCCACCGGCCCATCCGAACGCGTCGTGACCTCATTCGCAGGATTCTAGGTCCGGTTCCCGCCGCCCCGCAGAAACGCTTCTGCATCTCATTCGCCGTGGTCATCCGCGGGATGCGGGCGGGCGGCGCGCCGGGTACGCCGCCCGTCGATCCGCCGCGCAGCAGAGAGTCGGCGCCGGGACCCCGCGGGCCGTCCGGCGGCAGTGCTCTCCGATCCCAGGTCCGCCGTCGGGGATCCCCTCGGGAGAAGGCACTCTCCCGAGGAGCGGAACTGCACCACCTGACGGATCATTGGCGGGGTGTCCGGGGCGGGTGGATCCGGGCCACCCGTCCTCGAGGTTCGTCCGCGCGGCCAGAAAAGACCGGAACGGCGGACCCGGCTGCGGAGTCCTCTCTACGGTGTGGCCATCCCGACCGGAGGATGAACCCATGGCATGGAGAGTGTGCCCGCTCATCACAGTCGCCACGACGCTTCTCACTCTGGCGGGCGCCGTCTCCGCGGGGGTGATCGAAGGCACCGCCCTCGATTCGGACGGCAAGCCGTTCGGCGGCGTCTGCGTGCGTGCGATGTCCCTTGACGGTTCTGCCGGCCGCCCCTCGGCTCAGACGACCACCGACGGGGAAGGCAAGTACCGGATCGAAGGGGTCCACGAGGGCTCGAACGAGATCACCGTCCAGTGTCTGCGGAAGGGTGACAACTTCGCCGTTCGGGTCGCGACGGTGGAGGTGGGTGAGGAACCCGTGAAACTCGGCATCCGTCTCCTGCCGAACGAGATGTCGGGCCAGGTCACGCTGAAGGACACCGGGGCACCTCCCGATGCACGCTCGCAGCGGATCACGCTCAGCGTCTACCTTCTCGAAAGGAGGTCGGGCCGGGAGGTGCTCGGTCCCTGCGTCGGAATGTCCTTCGTCGAAGAGGGCGGCCAGTACCGGTTCCGCGGTTTCGAGCCCGGTCGCTACCGGATACTCGTCCACCTCGCAGGGTACCGCAGTGCCGAGCGCGACTGCGCCCTGAGGAACGGACGGAACGGCGGGGTCGACTTCGCGCTGGAGAAGAAGGTCAGCGGCCTCGTGCGCCTCACGGTCGTGGACGGCGCGGGCGTGGCGCTCGAAGGGGTGGACTTCTCGGTCACCGCGGGCGACGTGTCCAGCACGCTCCGCGTGACACAGGGCGACGACCTCGGCGTCTACGAGACCCGCGAGCTGGAGGTGGGGACGCACGAGGTCGTGGCCGGGTTGGCCGGATACGAGTACGCCCGGGCCACCGTGAAGGTCGAGAAGGACCGGACGGTGGACGTCCGGATTGTGTTGCGGAAGAAGTCGTGAACCCGGAGGGGAGCAATGATCCGGCGGATGACCATCGCGGGCTTCCTGCTCGCGGCAGCGGCCCTATTCACCGGCGCAGCGGAGCCCCGGGACCACCCGGAGGCCCACCGGCTCTATGACCTCGCCCTCGCCACGATGCGCGACGCCAGGACCCTTTCCTGGACGAGCGTGTACATCTTCGAGGCGAGCGACTACGGCCGCCTGAACCGCTGCGTATACCGGATCTGGCTCCGGAAGCCCAACCAGGTGCGTCTCGAGGCGAGCCTGGCGGGGGAGGTCAAGGGAGTCCTCGTGGGCGACGGCGAGAACTTCTGGAAGCACTGGCCGGCGGGCCGGCCGGCGTGGGAGACCGACAGGCAGGGCGAACGCGCGAGGCTGTACGCCGGGACCGAGCGGAGCTCCTACATGAGGCGCCCGTCCCCGCCGGGTCGGCACTCCATCGGCCACGAGACCTCCGACCTGGGGGCAGGCCTCGGGATGCCCGTCCTCGACCCGAGCACGTTCCACGGGTACACCGACTCCCTGCAGCCCTACCTCGACGGCGTGCTCGGCGAGGGCGCGGAGAAGGTCGGGGACGAGGACTGCGACGTCGTGCTGGTCTCGTTCATGGGCGGCCAGCGCACATGGCGGCTGTCTCTCTCGAAGAAGGACCACTTGCCGCGCCGGCTCGTCCAGACCGTCAAGGCCCGGAACACCATCACGACCCGGGAAACCTGGTCCGACGTCCGGATCGACGGGGAGGTGCCGGACGAGCTGTTCCGGTGGGAGCCGCCGGACGGGTGGACCGAGTACCGCCGGCCCTCGGTCAGCGAGGGGCTCCTTGCGTCAGGCACCGTCGCGCCGGACTTCGACCTCCCACTTCACGGCGGCGGCCGCTTCCGGCTGTCCGAGAAACGGGGCCAGATCGTGTGGTACTACCTCTGGCGGGCGGGCTGACCGGCGTGCCGCGAGGAGATGTGTCATCTCCAGAAGATGCATGAGGAGTTCGGTGGCAAAGGTCTCTCCATCATCGGTCTCAACTGCTCCGACGACGTCGGCGTGGCGCTCGAGTTCCTGGAGGAGAACGGCGCGACCTTCCCGAACGTGATCGACGACTCCGAGGCGGCCAGGAAGGTCTGCTTCACGGACTACCAGACGCTTCCCGGGACGTCAGCCGTACCGCTCTCCTACCTGATCGACCGGGAGGGGAAGATCGCGGACGGCTGGTACGGCCAGCACGATGAGGCCCGGGTGCGCGCCGCGCTCGAGAGGCTCGGCCGGAAGTAGGGGCCGTCCCCGGGCGCCCGTCGCAGGCATCCGGCCGCCGGGAGCCCGCGACCTCCAGCGCTCCGTCGGACGCTCCGTGTGTGGGGCGCCGTGCGTCGGACTTCCCTCTGCCCGGGAGCCTCATTCGACGGGACACGAGCCGAGGGAGCCGGATGCCCTGCGGAGGAGGCGCGGCGGATGGGGTACGCTCTCGCCCGACCGGAGGTGAAGCCATGAAGAGCAACCCGAAGAAGGCCGCCGCACGTCCCGCCGCGAAGTCCGTGAAGCCGGCGCCCGCCAAGCGGGCCACGCGGAGGCCCGGCGCCTCTGCGTCGAAGGCGCCCGCGGCGCGCATGACGCTCGCGGAGGCGATGCGGAGGCTCCAGCAGGCGGGATCCGAGCAGACCCGCAGGACGTTCACGCGGCACGGGGCGACTGGACCGATGTTCGGCGTCCTCTTCGGCGACCTGTTCACGCTGATGAAGCAGATCGACGTCGATCACGCTCTCGCCCGCGAACTGTGGGCGACCGGAAACGTCGATGCGCGCAATCTCGCGATGAAGATCGCCGATCCGCAGGAGATCACGCCCGAGGAGCTGGATCGATGGGCGATCGAGAATCCGATGCGCATGTGCAGCCTCTACATCGCGACGCTCGCGGCCGAGAGTCCGCATGGTCCTTCGAAGCTGCGGGAGTGGCTGAGTTCCCCCGACGAGCGGCTGCGGGCGGCGGGCTGGACGCTGCTCGGCCGCCTCTCCGATCTCGACGAGTCCTTCCCCGAAAGCGAACTCCTGCGCCGCGTCTCGGAGATCGAGCAGGGGCTGCACTCCTCGCCGAATGAGGTGCGCAACGAGATGAACCGGGCGCTGATCGCGATCGGCGGACACAGCCCGGCCATGCGCGAGGCCGTGATCGCGGCCGCGAAGCGCATCGGCAAGGTGGCCGTCGACTACGGCGACACGTCCTGCAAGACGCCGGACGTGGTGGCGACCGTCGAGAGGATGTGGGCGCGCTCGGGGACGAGATTCCCTTCGCCCGCCGCGCACGAGCGCTCGATGAAGTCGATGCGCCGCCGGTGCTGAGGTCGGCCCGCGCGCGGCGCACATGTACCAGACGCTCCGACTCACGGCGCTTCGCGCAGCCTGAGGATCGTCTCCTTCGCCGGAGTGTCCGCCGGTCCTCGCGCGGAAACGGGAGGAGGAGTCGCCTTCCCCCTTGCGACGACGAGAGTCGCAGAGGAGCCGGGGAGTCTCCGGAGCGGGAGCCGCCGGACCGCTGTGCGGGCTGGCCTCGGAGGGCCCCTGGCCCTGCCGTTCCCCTGGTTTCCGCTCAGGCCGTCGCGGCGCAGACGCGCGGCATCCAGCGCTCCGTGGGACGCTCCGTGAAAGGAGTGTCCTCCATCCGAACTCCCGCCGCTCGGCAGACTCGACACGATGGAACCCGCTTCCTGCGTGACCTTCGCGGGGAGACGGATCTCGTCGGGGCGAGTGGGTTCGAACCACCGACCTTCCGAACCCCATGCCGGAGCACGCCCCTTGATGCTCCGTCACATACGGAGTCGAGTTGTGCCAGGAGTTCCCTGTGTCTCTGGAGTTCCACGCGGGATGCTCCGCAGGTCGCGACGCTCAGGACCGGCCGGACCGGAGTTCTCGCCAGAACGCGAGGATCTCCGGCTCCTCGAGGTCGGAGGACAGCGCGGCGATCGTGCGGTCCAGCCGGCCGAGGTCCATCTCGCGGTGACGGGCGCGCAGGAGACCGGCGACGTCCTCCCGGTCCTTCGGGCGATCGGAGACGATCTTCATCAGGATCAGGTCCTCGGCGATGGCGACCCGCACCTCGACGCCGCCCAGGATCTCGGGTCGCGCCCTCGCCATCGCGTCGTGCTCGAAGGGCAGGCCGGCGAGGATGACGTCCACCGGGGTGCCGTCGGACCCGATGAACGGGACGACCATCGTGTCCTCGGCGAACGCCTGCGGGTCCTCGACGCGCGGGCGGAACATCGGTGCGAGCGCCACGAGAAGACGGTCGACCTCTCCGATCGGGCATGCGACAACCACGTCCACGTCGCGCGTGAAGCGGGGGACGCCGCGGACGAGCAGGGCCAGGCCGCCGACCAGCATGTACGGCATCCGTGCCCGGGCCAGGGCCGTGGCGAGGCCCTCGAGCGTGCGGGAGAAGTCCGGGCGCTCAGCCACGGATCCTCGAGAGAGCCGTGCGGATGCGGCGCCGCCGGCGGCGGATCTCCTGGGAGTCGACGGGCTCGCCGGCGGGGACGCCGAGTTCGTGGGCCAGGGCGCAGACGTCGGAGAGCCAGCGCAGCCGTGTCTCGACCTCTGCGGGCGCCTCCGGCGCCTCCCACGCGGCGAACCGCCGCCACCGCTCCCGCCGGGCCTCGAGCTCCTCGCGTGTGGACACGGCCCCATCTTACCTCCCTCCTGGGACCGGGGTCAGGTCCGCGGCGATCGCAGCGCGGGACACCCCCGGGGGGCCAGCGGAAGCCGAGCCGCACATGCGGTGGGAGCCGGAGAGGTCGTCGCTGCCGCCGGCCGGTCAGGACGAGCCGACCGGCAAGACGGCCCTCCCCGACCTGGGTGCTCGTCAGGAGTGACCTCCCCCTGCTGTTCGCGGGTGCCACCGATGCCGCGCGTCGACTGTTGCCGCGGCTTCACCCGCAGACCGTGGGTTCGGGACCCGGCCTGCGGGCGCCCCCGGGGAGTTCTCGCCTGGCGGGCACACGCGCGGGCTCCTCCGCCCGCCCTGCCGCGTTTCCTCCTGGCGCCGCGCCGACGGATGGCGTTCCGGCCTTCACCAGGCGCCGGTCACCCTCCCGGCGCAGCAGGGGGTATTCGAGCGTCGAGGCGTCGTGGCCTCCGTTCTCGACCGGCGGGAGGTCGTCCGCGCCCTGCGCCGAGAGGAGGTCGAGGAGCGCGGCGAGCTCTGCTTCCGAGAGGTCGCGCGCGTGCCGGTCCGCCGGCGCTTACCGGGCTCCGGGTCGTCCCCCGTGAAGACCGTCGCGCCGCTTTCTCGCACTCGGACGATGACCCGGTGACGCGCTCCCCACCCGCCGCGCCGGAGGAGCGCGTGGATATCCTGTCGTCGGATGGGGACAATGGCGAAGCCAGAGCCGAGGCTGGTCGGTGAGGCGATGTGACCGGAACTCGGGGTCCTCGCGCGTCCGCGCTGCCTGCACTCTGGGGGGCAGGTTCCTCCCGCGCCGGCCGTTGCGCGGCCTCCCCTCCTTGCCGGACTCCACGGGGGTACGATGCCACTGCCCTGATGCCTGCAGACCCGAAGGGGGGTCCCTGTGCGGCGGATCGCCGTGCTCGTCGCCCTGGCGGTGCTGGCGGTCGGGACGGTCTCCCTGCTTCCGCCTCTGAACCCTTTGGACACGAGTCTCCTCGCGACGGCTGACGAGCCACCTCGCGGCGCGGCCGGAGCAGAGCCGCCCCCCGGGCGAGGAGCCGGGGTAGCCGGCCCGGTGGGCAGTGTGCCGAGCCTGGACCCGGCGACCATTGCCGCCCTCGTCGCTGACCCGGAGAAGGAAGCGACGGAGGCCGCGAAGCGCGCCCTCGCTCGCGCGGGGGCGACGGCGGTGCCCGTCCTCCTCGACGCCCTTCTCGGAGACGACGAGTCGGCCGCGGCAGGGGCGCGGGCCGGCCTTCGCGTGTTCCCCGGCGAGTCGATCCCCGCGCTTCTCGGAAGGCTCAGTGACTCGGACCCCATGCACCGGCGGCGGGCGACCGAGGTCCTCGCCGACATCTCCGGCTGGTGGGAGGGGAGCGAGGAGGGTGCCCTGATCGTGCAGTCGGTGTCGGCGCTCCTTCCGGCCGCTGGCGACGATGAGGCGGACGCCTGCTTGTACCTCCTCGATCAGGCCGGCTCGGACGGACCGCGTGCTCTGCCCAACCTGGCACAATGCCTCGGCAGGGCGGAGGGGAGAAGGCTGTTCCGGGCCGCGGCCGTCGCCTCCCGGATGGGGGAGGACGCCGCGTCCCTCGCCCCCGTCCTGCTCGAACGCGCCCTCCGACCCGAGGCGGGCGCGGACGAGGTCCAGACGATGTTCTCGGCCCTCGGGGCCGTGGGACCGGGGAACTCCGGCGCCGTGGCGAGACTGGCCTCCCTCCTGCCCACCGCCCCGGAGCCGCTCCGGATCTCCGCGCTCGGGGCCCTGCGAGCTTTCGGTGCCCAGTCTTCTCCGGCGATCGAGGGCATCGCGTCCCTGCTTCGCGATCGGAGCAGGCCGGTCCGCGAGGCGGCCCTGCAAGCCCTCCTGATGATCCCGGGCTCCGGCGCCATGGCGGCGCAGTTCGCGCTGGAAGCCACGGACCGGTTCTCATCGGAACCTCGCTACGTCCTCGAGTTGCTCGGCCCCCGGTTCGGCGAAGCCCTTCCCGTACTGCTCAGCGCGGCTTGCGGCCCCGATCCCGAGCGGCGGGCGGAGTCGCTGAAGCTGCTGGCGGCCTGCCCGCCGGAATTCTCGTCCGGGGTCGCCGCCGCCGCATACCGGGGGCTCGCCGACGAGGAGCCGCGCGTGCGGGCGGCCGCGGCCTGGTGCGCGTTCGGACGGGACACACCGCTTCCGGGAGAAGCCGAGCAGCTCGCCCGGGCACTCGAGAACTCCGAGGCCACCGTCCGACGGGCAGCGGCGTGGACGATCGGGCGGCGAGCCGGGGGAAGCCGGGACCTCGCGAAGGCCAGGATGGTCGCCCGCCTCCTCGATGACCCCGACCCGGAGGTGCGGTTCGTGGCGGGGAACGCCATGGCGGAGATCGGAGTCGTCCCGCCGGAGTCCCTCCCCCACATCCGGAAGTGCCTTCGCTCCCCGGATCGCGACCCGCGGCTGGGCGCAGCCCGCGCCGCCGAGACACTGGGCCCCGCCGCCGCCCCGGCGGTCCCGGACCTGATCTTCGTGATCCTCGACACGGACGGCGGAGTCGGCCAGGTGGCCCTTGCCGCCCTGGCGGCCACCGGGGTGATGGACGACGTGGTCCGGGCTTTCCTCGAAGAGCTCGCGGGGGACAGGAGCTGGATGGCGGCGATCCTCCGGGCTTTCGGTCCGCGCGCCCATTTCCTCGAGGCGACCGCGCGGGAGCAGGCCCTTGGCGACTCGCACAACGACCTCCTCGGCGCGCTGGCGAAGGCGACCCGCGATCCAGCCGAACTCGCCGGGTGGATCGCGGCGCACGAGGACGAACTCGACCACTTGAACGCGCTCGAGGCTTACGAGGGGCTCGGCGCTCCGGGGGTCGAGGGCTGCATCCGCCTCACGAGGAGCAGCCCGGTGCAGCGCCGGGTCGCACGTGAGCACACCGAGGGACTCGGCGCGGCGGCCGCCGCCCCGGTTCTCCGCGTCGCATTGGCGGGCGATGCCGGCGCGGCGGGCTCCGCGGCCGAGCTCCTGACGTCCGTCCGTACCGGGATCGGGCTCGGCGACCTCCTGCCGCTTCTCGACTCCCGCCACGCAACTGTCCGGGCCGGCGCGGCGAAAGCGATCGCGGCATTCCTCCCGGCCGGTGCCGCCACGGAGGAGGTGGTGGCGAAGCTCGCCGGGATGCTCGAAGACGAGGCGGTCGTCCGGGCCGAGGTCCTGCACGCCCTCGCCGCGGCCGGGAGCGCTCCCGCCGCCGCGGTAGAGAGAGCGCGAACCGCGCTCGACGATCCCGACGTCCGGGTGCGGGTTGCGGCCGCGGACGCCGTCTTCGTCCTGACGGGCGATTCCGGCGGACCGCTCCGGGCGCTGCGCGAGGTCTTCACAAGACCCTTGGCGCCCAAAGTGTTCTTCGGTGGCTCCTCGGCACCACCACTGACGGAGGACGATTTCACCGACGAGGAGCAGGCGTGGGCGGAGGCCGCGAAGGTCCTCGAACGGATGGGTCCGACCGCATCGCCGCTCGCCGTGGTGGTGTCGTGGGCGGCCATCCGCTCCGGGTGGTGGCTCCTGGATGGGCACCTGGTCGAGGCCGTCGCCGCCATGGGTCCGGGCGCGGCCGAGGCGATCCCGCTCCTCCTCGCGCTGCGGAGATACTACGAGAGATGTTCCTACCCCCCCGGCAACGCGAGCCCGGCCGTCGAAGCGATCGACCGCGCGCTCGCCGCCCTCCGCCGACGCTGAACAAGCCTCCGGAGATGTCGGCGAGGTGGCCCGGAGCGGGAAGGGGACAGAACCTCTGCGAGCCCCGGCGAACATCGGGTCAAGCGAGAGGAGGCAGACGCGCCGGTCCTCATGCCGCCGGCGGGGCCCCGGCATCGAAGGGGTCGTCCTGCGCGTGTTCCTCGAGGTGCTTCACCATTTCGTCGATCACCGTGGGCTGGAGGATGCGGTGGGCGACGCCTGCAGGCGGAGGTCTGGAACCACCGCGGACGTTGCTGCGATCCCGCGACCGCCAGCGCTCCGTTGGACGCTCCGCGAAAGGAGTGTCCCAAGTCCGAGTCTGCGCTGTTCAGGAGCCCTTACCCGACAGGACCCTCGTCACGAGCGGGCTTTGCGGTTTTGGAGGTCTGCTCGGGACGAAGATCCGAACCTCCGACCTTCTGAACCCCAATTCCAGTGCCGGGCTGGCGAGGACAGGGGGCCGCGACCGCTCGCCTTCCATGATGCGTATAGAGCGCATGGAGTGGAATGAGAGGCGTGGGAGGATGATCGGGAGGGGCGAGCCCCGGATGGCCCCGAGGTGAGCACCGGGGAAGACCCGGCGGGAACCGGGAAGTGCTTCCTCTTCCGCGTCTTCCCAGTTGACTTCCGACCAGGGACGCGGTGATCGTCCTCGGCGTGCTCGTCGTGGGTGAGCCGGGCCACCGCAACCGCCGGCGCGTCTGCCACGTCCCGGCCGCCCGTGGCGTCGCAGAGCGGCGCGGAGAACCGACAGGTGTGGGGCACAGGGGATCACGCGGGGAGTGATGGCTGTCGGGGAGGCGCGGCCTCGCCGCCCGGCGCCCGCCGACGCGGCCTGTGTCTGCCGCCCGCGCCGCGTCCCGTCCCGAAGCGGCCAAGCCCTGCCGGGCCAGGCAGCACGCCGTGGCTCAGCGGCGCCCCGCGGCCTTCTTCCGGAGGACGCTTCAGTCGAGGGCCGGCGTGACCTCCGCGAGCCAGGTCCGGAGCGCCTCGATGTACGCGTCCCGCGGCTCCTCGTCGAGACCGCGCGGCACCGCCGGCCCGTACTCGAGCATCTGCCGGATCGCCTCCGCCGCGAGGTCGCACCAGCGCGCGGGGTATCCGCGCCACCGGTCGGGCTCCTTGCGGTCGTCGAGCGCGGCGACGAGCGCGGCGAGCATCCGCGGATCGGCGACCCGGCCCGCCACTCTCAACGCCTCCCCGCGGAGCACGGGCGAGGAATCGCGGACGAAGCCGGCGAGCGCCTCGACCGCGAAATCGCCACCCACATCGGCGAGGAGATCGGCAGTCGAGGCGACGGCCGCCTCGGCCCCCTCGGGCGCCGGGCCGTCCCGCTCCCGCAGGCGGCCCGCGAGGAGCCGCGCGCCCTCGTCGTCACCGGCGGCCCGCCACAGCGCCCGCGCGACCAGCGCGAGCGTCGACAGGTCGCCGGCCGTGAGCCCCGCCCGCAGGATCGGCCGCTCCTCGCGTCCGAGCAGGTCCACGACCTCCGCAAGGAGCTCCGGCCGCGCCGCGACACCCCACCTCTCGAGAAGCCGTCCTACCGCCACCCGTGCCGCGCCGGGGTCGAGCGCCGCGAGGCGCCGGGCGCCGGCGGCGCGTTCCCTTGGGTCGGGGCTCTCGAGGAGGGCGGTGAACCGCTCGGCCGGAGTGAGGGCCCGCGCCATCTCCCACCACTCCTGCGCACGGAGTTTCGCCGCCGAGGCCGCGCCGTCGCTCGACATCGTCCCCCAGCTGGTCGCCCGCACGTAGAGGACGAGGCCGGTCACCTCCTCGAGGACTTCCCGGCAGGCGTCGCCAACGCGGAGAAGATACCAGCTGTCGCCGGCGAGGTGCCGCCACCAGCCGACGCAGCGCGTGGGCCGCCGGTCGTCGAGGTGCTCGATGAGAAGCGGGACGGCGTCGAACCCGAGCCCGACGAGCTCCGTCGCCGCGTTCTCCGGACTCCGTTCCGGCCGTCCGGCCATTCCGAAGACGCTCACCTGGCCGGGGTCGCTCCACTGGTGCTCCGCGACGTCGCGGAGCCGGTAGAGCAGGATCTTCGCCCGCTCTCCGGGGGGCAGAGCGGCGAAGGCCTCCGCCGCCGGCTCCCGGAACGCCTCGTCCTCGGCGATCATGGTCTCGTAGAGGCCGACCATCTCCTCCGCCTCGGCGGCGTCGTGTCCGGCGAGGACCCTCCCGATCCGGCGCCACATCGCGAGCAGCTCCCGGCGGGGAGCGCCGTCGTTCGCCGCCGCCAGGGCGTCGCAGCGCAGCCGGGTCGCCACCCGGTCCCGGACCCACTCCGGCAGCGTCTGGTCCGTGCCCGGCGAGTGCTCGTTCCAGTCGGCGAGGGTTTTGTCGGCGAAGGCGAGGAGGCGGGTCTCCATCGCCCCGTCGCCCCGCTGTCGGCACCAGTGGGCGAGGAGCGCGGCTTCCGCGACCTTCTGCTGCGACCACGAAAGCCCCTCGCGGTCATCCCCCCTCACGGCGAGGAAGGCCACGCACAGCGCCGCGAAGTCGTGCTCGGCCACCTCCCGCTGATCGGGGGAGACAAGGAACGACTCCACGCGGAGGTCATCCGTCAACAACTCGACGCGGCCGTCGCCGCCCCCGAGGCGAAAGCCGTGGACCGTCCGCTCCCCGAGATCCAGCCGGACGAAGGTCCTCCCAGCCACGTCGGGCAGGTCGAGGCGCGCGAAGACGTCGAGCGCCGATCTGCGGGCGACCCGGACGAGCACGAGCGCGGCGAGGTCGGCGTCGGGCACGGCGAGGTCGAGTTCGTCGGCGGCGTTCCGGAACAGCGACGTGCCCTCCCACTCCTCCCGCTCGGACTCCGGGAGCGGCCGGAGGGGCACCGGGGCGGTCGAGAGCGGTCCGAGCAGGCCGAGCGCGGCGGGGGTGCCGACCTCCCCGAGCGCCAGGATCGTGCGCCGGCGGTTCCGCGCCCGGGGATGGGCCAGCGCATGCGCCGCGACGGCGGGGAGCGCCGCGTCGAGGGCCTCCGGCGGGACGTTCTTCAGGTTGCCGCCCTCGAAGAGCCAGCGTGCGGCGCCGTTCGCGGCCGCGCCGTCCCCGGCGAGCCGCCGGAGCGCCGCCGCGACGGCATCGGTGCCGGCCGCCGGCAGGAGCTCCGTGAGAATGATCTCGTCGAGCCGGGTGCACCGGTTCCACGTCCCCTCGTCGCAGCCGGCGATGCGGAACAGGAGGAGGACCCTCTCGGCCGGGTCTCGCGGACGGTCGGCAAGAAGGCGGCCGAACTCCTCGCAGGTCTGGGCCGAGTCGAAGGCCTCGCGGAGGTCCGCCGGCAGCACCGCCCGGATGGCGGACGCCCGGCGCTGCGCGAGGCGGCGCCGCGCCTCTTCCTCCGCCCACTCCCGGAGCGGGCCGGCTGAGCCGTGGGCGGCGAACCACTCGGCGACGGCGCGTGCGGAGCGCTCCGTGAGATCCGCGTCGCCCGGCCACTCGCACCACCGCAGCGCCTGGCCGTGGTGGTACGACAGCAGTGCGAGAGTCCGGTCGCCCCGGTAGAACCGGAGTCCGTGAGTCCCCAGGCAGAAGCAGGAGTGGAACCTCCGGCTCGAGGCCTCGTCGACCTCGACCAGACCGATGAACGCCTCCACCTCCGCCCGGCCGGCCACTTCGAAGACCGCCTCGCCCGATTCCCTCGGCCGGATCTCCAGCCGGTCGGCGCCGCCCGTCTCTTCGCGCAGCCGCTCCAGGAATTGGAGGGTGACGCGGCAGCGCGGGTGCTCGGCCCGGAAGCGCCGGTCCTCCTCCGCCGGAACCGGGGCGGCGAACACGTCGAGGCTTGACAGCCGCGGCAGGGCGCCCCGAGGCAGGCGGGAGACCTGCGAGCAGGAAGCATCGATCGTCTCGAGGTCCGGATGCCCGTCGAGCGGCGTGAGGTCCGCCACCGGCGTCCAGGACAGATCGACGTGCCGGAGGGCGGGCGACGACTGAAGGAAGGAGATCTCCGTGGGCCACTCCGCGCAGATCCGCATCGACCCCGAGGAGAGATCGAGCCAGCGCATCTCCGGCCAGTCGGGGCGGGGATCGCCCTCGTGGCCGGCGCACTCCGCCCTGAGCACTCGCAGCGACCGGAGGGAGGCGACCGCCGAGAGGGGGCAGGTCGCGCCCCGGATGGCGAGGAGGCGGAGAGCGGGGAGCGCGCGGAGGCCGCTCAGGTCTTCGAACTCGTACCCCTCGTCGACGACGAGGTACCGCAGGCTGGGGGGGAGCGGCGGGAGGGCCTTCCCGTCGCCCGCCGCGGCGCCGCCGGTCACCGTGACGCAGGTGCGGTCCATGTCGAGCCTGGCGAGGCTTGCCGCGATGGCATCGCTCCATGCCCCCACGCGCACTCCGCGGAGCCCGCGGACCTCGTCCTCGCTCATGTCGCGGAGCGGGTCGCGGTCGCCGGTGATCCGCACGGCGAGGATGCGGCCGGACGCGCGGTCCCGCAGGGCCGCCTCGCCATCGGCCACGGAGTCCGGGGCGCCGGGCCGGTCGAGGACGATGAAGAACTCCCCCTGCCGGACGACGTCCTCCGCCGCGAGGCTCTCCGGCGTGCCCTCGAGGGAGAATGCCTCGTCCGGCGCGGCCCGCGCCATCCCGTGAAGAAGGGCGACGGAGAGACAGAGCGCTGCCACGCGGCCCATGCCGTGACCTCCCCGGGGAACGGCCGCCATTCTACTGCTCGAACCAAGGGCCGGGGATGCCCCGCGGACTTACGGCGGGGGCCGCGCCCGCAGCCCCCGTGCGTGTGGGGGCGGGCGCACCCCGCGCTGCCCGTGGTCTGCGGGGGCGATGGATCGGTCCCCGCCGCCGGCGCCCGCACGACGCGGCGTGTCGCGAAGTGACTCCGAGGCGAGGTGGTTCAGGGCCGGCGACCGGGCTCGCCGATCCGGGTGAGCACCTGCACGAGCCGCTCGAGGATCGGGCCGCCGGACTCGCCGGAGAAGTTGCGGAGGACCACCTCTTTCGCGAAGAGCTGCGCGAGGTAGGCCAGACGCCGTCGGCGGTCGTCCCGCACGAGGAGCCAGTCGGCGTGACCGGTGTTCACCTCCCAGCGTCCGGAGCGGACGCGGGAGCGCCAGTCCTCCGCCGGGGCCTCGATCTTCCGCGCTTCGGGTACCCCCGACGCGCCACCGCCCTCCGCGGCGTCCTCCGAGATCGCGATCGTCGCCTCTGCCTCGGCCCGCACCTCTCCCGAGAGCCCAGTCACACGCACGCCGGCCTCGCCGGGGGCGTCCGGCGCGCGGTAGGTCGCCCGGTCTCTGTCGGCGTCGAGCTGTCCCGGCCCCGCGAGCCGCCACTCGAACTCGACCCCGGTGTCGAGGCGCCTCCCGTCAGCGTCTCTGGCGACCGCGCGGAGGGCGCGGCTCCCCCCCGGCGCCAGGACGCTGCGGCGGGGCCGGACCTCCACGGTGGCGAGCGGCCCGGGCGGGTAGAGCAGCGCCGTGTCGGGCGAGCCATCGGCCTCCGGTGGCGGCAGGCCTTCCGCCTCCGCGCCCTCGTCGTCCGGCTCCGGGACACCTTCGCCCGGTCCGTCCGGCGCGCGTCCGGGCCCGTGGCCTTCCACTTCGAAGAGGGCGTAATGGGGAAGCGCCCTCGGCAGCCGCCGGAAGAGACGTCGCAGCGCCCTGGTGTCATCCGCGGATTCCTCCTCGCGGCGACGGGAGGCCTCCTCCTCGAGCAGGCCCCGGAGCCGGTCCTCGAGGCCGGGGAGCACGGAGAGGAACGCCTCGGCCGGCGCGTCCGGGACGAAGCCGCGGCGCGTCGAGGGAGCGACCGTGAGATCGGGGAAGTCGATGACGCCTTCGAACCGGCCCGTGGACCAGGGAGCACGCGGGTTCTCGGGGCCGTCGAGGAGGGAGATGTCCGGGAGGACGGTTCCGCCACCGCACGCCAGCGCGGCGAGGCCGCGGCGGCCTTCGGCCTCCGGGACGAGGTAGAGTTCGACCCGCGCGGAGGCATGGCCCGGCACCGGCAGCTCGCCAAGCCCGGGCAGCGGGATGCCGAGGTACTTCACCGGCCGCACGACACGGCGCTTCTGGGTGAGCCCGCGCCCGACCCGGTCGATGATCTCGACCTCGACGGACCGCTCCAGCAGCTGCCCCCGGAGTTCCCCGGAGAGGTACGCGGCCAGACGTTTCGGCTTGAGGACGGCCTCGGCGGCCGGGTGGAGCCGCGTCACCACGACCTCGGTCATCGTGGGATCGAGGGGCAGGTGGCCGCCGAGGCGGCGGTGGACCGTCGCGTCCCGGACCTCCTCCACGAGCTCGAGGACCCACGCTTCGGAGCCCGCCACGCGGCTCCGGATCTCCATTCGCTCCCCGATGCTCCAGAAGCCGAGGAGCCCGATGCCGTACTTCCCGAGGGTCATCTGCTCCCGGCGCTCCGCCGGGCTCAGGCTCGCCTTGTGGGACCGGCCGAGGGTCGTGGCGATCTTGCGGAGCGCCGCCGGGCGGTCGAGTTCCGGGAAGACGCCCTGCCCGTCGTCCCAGACCGAGAGCGCGCGCCGCCCCTGATGCGTGAACCAGCTCACCCGCACCCGGGTCGCGCTCGCGTCGAGGGAGTTCTGCACCAGTTCCGCCACCGCCTTGCGCGGGTCGGACTGGGACCGGGCGATGAGCCGGATCAGGTCGAAGGAGTCCGCCGGCTGGAGCCGGATCCGCCCACTCTCCCGGTGGCGCGCCATGGCGGAGAATGTAGAGGACGCGGCGACAGGGTCCAAGATGCCGACGACGGGACACTACGGGCCGCACAACCGAGCGTCCCCGGATGTCGGTTTGCAGAGACATTCACCCCCCAGCGGGCGAGTTTTTCAGAAACATTCACCCCTCCGGGGCGGGTTTTTTCAGCGGACGAGCGTCTCTGAGCAACTCCGCCGCCGACTGCGGACGAGCGTCTCCGCCCGGACGAGCGTCTCCGCCCGGACGCGTCTCTGCGGACGAGCGTCTCTGAGCAACTCCGCCGCCGACTGCGGACGAGCGTCTCTGAGCAACTCCGCCGCCGACTGCGGACCTCGGCCTGGTGGGTGCGTCGGTCCGGCAGCAGCGCTGCTTCGGGTGCGCCGGGCAATTCCCCCGGTTGCGATGGCGGATCACGGCCGAGGCCCGATCCGCCCGAGGCGTGTCGGGGGCGCTGGCTGCGCCGGCTCCGCGAAGGGTAACCCGCGCCGCAGCGACGCCTGCCCGGCGACGGGTCCCATCGCCCGCGGCGCAGTCTCCGCCCAGTGCGGCGCAGGGCCCGAAGGCGATCACCGGGCGCACCGAGTTGTCCGCGTGGAGATGGGGCGGGGCTTCCGGCAACGAGCGCGCCCTCAGACGACCTTGCGTGGAGTGCGAGGGATAGGGCGGAAATCCGCCGCGAAACACGAGACGGCGGTAGATCCACTTGGAGGAGGGATGCGGGAAAGGAGAGGAGCATGGCGCGGTTCGGGTTCTGGGCAACACTGTCGGCCGCACTGCTGCTGACGATGAGCGTGGACCCGGCGATGGGCGGCAAGCCGAGCAAGCCCCCGCCGACGGTGGACACGGGGACGATCTACTACGGGAACAACGGGTACATCTGCTCCATGGACCCCGACGGCTCGAACAAGACGGTGCTGTCCCTGACCGGAGGGGGGCCGAGCATCGCGCTCCACGGCGGCAAGCGGTGGTTCCTCCGCCCGCTGCCGATCGCCGGGGAGACCTACCCCTCCGGAAACGAGAGGCAGGAGATCTTCGCGGTGACGGACGAAGGAGACGAGGTGCAGATCACGAACGCCTTCGACCTGGAGCCGAGCTACAACGCCGCGAAGCAGCAATGGGCCACGGAAGCCGGAGTGGCCGACGGGAAGATCTCGTACCTCGGCATCCGGTGGGCTACGGACCAGGACGGGGAGTGGATCCTCGACGGGAGCGGGGAACCCGTGATCGCCGAATCCGGCCTGTTCACGCTGGCGCTCGACTGGAGCGCGATCCTCGGGAACTCGTGGTCTCCGGGCGATCCTGCGTGCAGGGCGATCGACTTGACGCTCTGTGACGACGAGTGGGGGATCTACTTCCCGGTCAACACGAAGTACGACTGGTCACCGGACGGTACGAAGGTCGTCTACTTCGACTCCTGGGACTCGACCGCCGCTCTCCGGGTGGCGCCGGTTGACGGATCCTCCGCGCCCGTGACCATCGTGTCGAGTGCATGCTACGATCCCCGCTGGTCGTCAGGCGATCTGATCGTCTTCAGTACGGGCGCCATCAAGACCGTCAGGTCCGACGGTACCGGAATGACCACGATCGTTCCCGCGCCGACGAAGCGATATCTCTCCCTCGCCGGCGCGACCTGGTCGCCGAACGGCACGCATCTCGTCTACTCGCTCGAGAAGCATGACCCGTCGGACTGGAACCACACCTTCTACCGGATCACGGCGACCGGTGGGGACAAGACGCCGATCTACAGCGACACGGCGGGTGGGCTGTTCCGCTGGCGCCAGTAGAGCGCGAGCCGCGATCGCCCGCGGCCTCCGACCCTCGGGCCGCGGGGATCGGCTTCGCGTCATCGCGGGCAAGTCCTTCGCCGAGTGCCCGTGGTTCGGGATTGCCGCATTCGATGGCCAGTGGCAGAACCCGGATCGAGGGGGCCATGGATCCTCGTCGCGGCGTGGACCCGTCGGAAGACGAACTGGACGCCGGGCTGGCCGCGGGCTTCGCGGCGAGTGTGCCGGCGCGCGTCGGGGAGAGCGTGCTCGCGTCGATCGAGCGCGTCTGCGGCGCGGCGGCGCCGGTCCCCGAGGGGCCCGCCCCGCGGGATGCCGGGCGCCATCGGATCGCGGGGGAGCCGGGGCGCGGCGGCGTCGGCGTCGTCTGCGCGGGGACGGACCTCGACCTCGGCCGCGAAGTGGCGCTGGGGGTCCTGCGGCCGGACCGGGCGACGAACCAGGAACTCGCGCGGCGGTTCATCGACGAGGCGAGGGTGGAGAGCGGGCTCGAGCACCCGGAGGTCGTACCGGTCTACGACCTCGGCGCGGCCAGGACGCACAGGCCCTTCTTCGCCATGGAGCTCGCGCGGGGCCGCCCGCTGTCGGCGCTCCTCCTCGGACTTCCCGCCCCGGAGAGACCGCCCTCGGAGTCAATGGGCGCTGGCCGGCCCAGTCGTCGACCGGGGTGATCGCCCGGAGCGAGCAGGGCGCCATCGCGACGGTCAATGCGGACGGGACGGGCGAGAAGGTGATCGCCGGCGCGGCCACGAACACCCGGAAGGAGCACCGGGAGAACCCGGCCGCCTAGTGGTCGCCCGAAGGCGCCAACCTCGTCTACAACATGTACCGGACCTCCAACCAGTACCGCTTCGTCTATCGTGTGACTGCCGACGGCAGCGACAAGACGCTCCTCGCCACGCACTACGGCGGAACGCTCCCGTCGGTACCGCGTACGGCTGGGTGAAGTAGCGGTTTTCCTCGCAGCGCCGGAGGGAGTTGCCGGGCCGCCGATCCCGCGAAGGGCCGGCGGCCCGGCGCATGGACCGCCCTCCCGACCCGGCCGGCGCGCCGGAACTCCGTGTCGGCCCCGCCCCCGACGTGAACCTCCTCGGCACCGGCCGAGCAACGGGTCAGATACGATGCCGGTGGATCCGCGCGCGCGGGAGGTCCTGGTCGGGCCACGGGGGACAGGGGAGTCCAGCGCGGTCTCGAGGATGCGCTCCGCCGTGAAGCCCTTCGCCCGGGCCCCCGGACGAACGCCCGCCCTGTGGATGCCCGCCGGGCTGCACGCCAGGGCGTGAACCGCATTCCGGGTTCGTCTCGCAGGGCTCCTCCGGCGCGCGGTTCTCACGCTCCGGGCGGCACCAGCAGGGCTGCGACGGAGTCGGTCTCCGCGGTCTCCGGGAGAATCCGGGTCACGAGGGAGGCGGAAGCCGGGCCCGTACTCGGGCCGCCGGCGGGGTCGGGGCTTCGATGAGGTTGTCCAGAGGGCGCCCCGCAGGATACCGGAGGATCCGGTCGACCACCGCGCGCCCGGGAACCTGGTGAGCCTCGACTCAGAAGAGTGATCCGCACCTCCTGCGAACGGAGCGGCGGACTCGCGACTCTCAACGCTCCGTCGGACGCTCCGCGAAAGGAGTGTCCGAAGTCCGAATTCGCCGAGTCCGGGAGCCTCAACCGGTCGGGACTTTCGTCCGGAGCGGGCTATGCGGCGTTGGAGGTCTGGTCGGGACGAGAGGATTCGAACCTCCGACCTTCTGAACCCCATGCGGGCGGACGCCCCTTGATGTCCCATCACTTGCGGCGTCGGGTTGTTCCAGGTGGTTCCTGAGTTTCAGGAGTTGCACGCCGGACGCTCCGTCGGGCGCCCCGTGAACGGCGGCCTGCAGTGCCGCGAGGGACTGCTCCGGCGTCCTCGAGGTGTGGTTCGCCATCGGGCCGTCAAGCCCGAGCAAAGTGGCGTGATAGGATGCCGGGCCATGCGACCGCTCGACACCACCCCGGAGGCCTTCGAGAGGCAGATCGCCATCTACGCGGACATGACGGGCGAGGCTCGCCTCGGGATCGGGCTCGGGCTGACGAGGCTGAGTCGGAAGATGCTCGAGGATGGCATCCGGTCGCGACATCCCGAGTACTCGGAGGAAGAGGTGGGGCTGGCCCTCCTCCGGGCCTGGCTGGGTCCGGAGCTGTTTCGTCGCGCGTATCCCGGTGCGGCCGAGATCGAAGCGTGAACCAGGAAGACGTCGTCCTTAAGGTCAGAAGGGTCCTGGAGCGGCTGGGTCTCCGTTACATGGTAGCCGGCTCCTTCGCGAGCAACTTCCACGGTGTGCCGCGCATGACCCAGGACGCCGACCTGGTGGTCGACTTCGGCGAAGTCTCGGCCGCGTGTCTGGCTTCGGCGCTTGGCGGGGCCTTCTACGTGAGCGACGAGGCGGTCAGCGATGCGGTGCGGCAACGAGGCATGTCCAACGTGATCCACCTGGAGACCGGCTTCAAGGTCGACGTCGTCGTCCGGAGGAACCGTCCTTTCAGCGATGTGGAGTTTCGCCGGAGGGTGTCGGGGACGCTGGCGGGGGATCCAGTGAGCTTCGCGTCGGCCGAGGACACGATCCTCAGCAAGCTCGAGTGGGCCAGAGCGGAGAGTTCGGAGCGTCAGTACCGCGATGCCGTCGGAATCGTCGAGGTCCAGGGGCGGCGCCTCGACTGGGCCTACCTCGAGGAGTGGTCGGCGGAGCTCGGACTCCGTGATCTGCTCGACAGGGCCCGCTCCGGTGCCCCGTTCGAGGGCTGAGGCGTCGGCCGTTCAGCCTGGACGGTGGAATGTCGTTCCCGATCGTGCGGCCAGGTAGTGGCGGGCCCCGCCAGAGCCCGGGTTTCCGTCCGCCGCTCCCTCCAGAACAGCGCGGCGGTCACCGACCTAAAGGCCATCCTCGGCCACTCGAACCTCGCCACGGCCAAGGTCTACGCGCGGATGGTCGACGAGCGGATGCGCGCCTCGATCCGGGCGCTGGACTACGGGATGGGGAGAGTCGAAGCAGCGACGGTCAACGAGGCGATGTGCCTCGGATCTCGGCGCTGAATTCTCGGGGAAGCAACCGCCTCTCTGCACTTCGGCTCCGGGTCATGGCGGTCACTGGCCGACTCGGGGCAGGTAGACCCTGCCGGTCTCCCACTCTTCGCTGTACTCGATGAGCACGGCGCTCACGAGACGGAGGAGTGATGCTTCATTGGGGAACAGTGTGGCGAC